>Ga0307426_1002865_pt1 | contig 10548 bp, 7 predicted proteins | sample SalMarWE160340MG_FD_202165 | JGI IMG/M metagenome (GOLD analysis project Ga0307426, IMG submission 202165) | Salt marsh sediment microbial communities from the Plum Island Ecosystem LTER, Massachusetts, United States - WE1603-40 | ecosystem: Environmental > Aquatic > Marine > Intertidal zone >... | reverse complement strand
AAAATCGACGATTTTGATGTTGTAATCGATCCAGATAAAACAAAATATTGGGAGAAGTATATTCGAAAGATTAGATTCCCAAATGGAAATATGATTGCTGTTAATTTTGGTCCAGGTCAGGTTCAGCGAGGTAAATTTTTACATCAAATGAACATGGATTTTTATGAAATAATACAGGACAGCCGTCAGACTACTTTTTCAATATGGTATTTCGAATCATTCGCAAGAACGATCACAGAAAACAATCGTTATAAAGAAATTATAAGCTCAAGCGCTACTCCTATTTCAGACCAAAAATTTTTAGATCGGATATCAAATGGTATTGAATTGTTAATTAAAAATATGCTGTTTTTTAAAAAGAGTAATTAAGGTAAAATGCCAAATGCAAATTAGACGTTCTTTTCATACCCTACAAAAAATAGGGCAGTTCCTAAGCGGTTCTGCCCTCCAAATTGTCAAAGAGCGAAATCAGGGCGGAAAGAGTGAGAATTATTTCTCTTTTACTAAGCTCTAAGACACCCCGGGTGCGCCTACCTTAATTGGTCTTTTAAAAAACCGCGCCAGGTAAGGCTGTGGATTAAATGACCTTCGGACAGTGTATCCGTTTAAAACTGGCTGGCGCCTTGCTTCTCCCGCCACGCTTCATATTCGGATTGACTCATATTATCGGGGTGCCGCGTGATTTTCTTTTTTTCCTTCGGCTTTTTTGACTTCGAATTTTTTACAGCAAGCTCGCCGGTTGGTGCATACCCGCTACCCCACAAAAAAGCCCAGGTGCGTCTGAAAATTTGGTCGGCAGTCAAATCCGGGTGACTGTAGACGTGGCGCTTTAACCGCTCCATCACATCTTCAGGAAGATCAAATTTTATCATGTTGCCCGGTTTGCAGGGTGCAATGTTGCCGGCCCTGCCGTCTTTTTCCAAGGGCAGCCGCAAATATCTTTTCGCCTTGCGGTTATGCTCTGCGAGATAAATCGCCGTGTCGTGCTGCATCCGCTCGTTATCCCAGCTGGGATCTTCCGCCATATCGGGATCGAAGAGTTGATCGACCATTTCTTCACCGAACTGGTAGGCGGCTTCTTCATCGGTTTGCTGCCGTTTGCTCTTCGGCATGGCCGCAAGGTCTTTTTCTTCAAGACGGGCATGCCAGTTGTATCTGGCGACGTTTTCCCGGTCCCCGCGGGCTTCGGCTAAAGCTGCTTGTCGCCTGTATTCGGCGATATTTTTAAGTTTTTCGTTTCGTTCCAGGCGGCGTTCATCATCCGGCCGTGGATCCAAGTTGCCCCCCAGTCGGCCGGTTTGATTGAACATGTTAAGGTCGTACCAAAAATGTTGCTCATCGTCGGCTGAGTAGTCTTTCGGGTCCGGTGATCCCGGCAACCATCGGGGTAACTCCTGGCCCTCATACTCAAATTTGGCCTTGAGATTTTTAAACTTTCCATCGGAGTCAACCGCCCGCTCGAAACGGCGTTCTTCTTCGGCATTAAACTCCGCGTCTTCCTTCGCCATTTTTTCATGATACCGCCGCATTTGCTCAGGCGTTGTGAAACGGCCTTCTTCATCTTCATCTTGATCAAAATTTTCTTCGGCAAATTCATTCATCTTGCAATCTCCTTGTTTAAATTATTATCGAAGCATCCAGCTATCCGGCGAAGAGTTATCCGGCAATCTTGGCGCCGGCAGCGTTGCGGCCACCTTCGCCCACTCCCGCCATCAGTTCCTGAAGCCATCCGCTATCATTGCGGGTAACATCTTTAGGAATATGTTTAAGGCTGATTATAGCAAGGGAAAATTGTCTATTACAAGTAAAATCAAATAGTTATACCGTCCACGTTTTGTGGCCGGTTTTAAGGATTTGAATTATTTAGAAGGAATATTGTTGTGGTTATTGCGGCAGGTTCGTTGATTTGAGTTTTTGGGCAAGTTTTATAATTTTGGGGCGCATTTTTCTTTTTGGGACGTCACATCCAAAAAAGAAACATACTATTTTTCTGAACAGCTCAACTCTAAAATCAAAAAGCTCCTTATCCTGGCGTGGATTAAATAAACCGCTATCATTGAGCATCCATTTCCTGATTGCTGGAAACTGGCCTTGTCTGGCCTTATAATATGTCGTCACATGCTCTTTACGTTTAGAGGGACCGCCTTTCGGCCATGGTGCAACATTCTTTGCTTCTTCATAAAGAATGTCCACCTGTGACCATGACTCCAGGATTAATTTATCAATTAGGGCATCTTTCCCGGCAAGGGCATTTTTTAAAAGTAACTGCCTTTGTAGATCGGTTGTATACTCAAGACTGGGACCGTCGCTATCGTGAAAATCAGGCTGAATGTAACTGGTAGGTTTATTCTTTTCCGGCATTTCGCACCTCTCGCCGTGCTTTCGGTAGTGGAAAAGGGGAAGGCCGGCCGAGAAGTCCGGCCTTGTCGGTCTGCAGAACCTATCCCCTCAACATGTTGTATTTCAATTTAAACTAAACCACAATTTTTAACAAGTCCCAAAGGTGCACCCACGGTGCAGTTTTTATAATATGATTCAACTTGATACAGAGCGATTTAACCACCCATCCCCACAAAATACCTTTAATTATCAAACTGTTAAGGCCTGTCACGCCGGAGGTCGCGAGTTCGAGTCTCGTCGCTCCCGCCATTAGAATTTTCAGGTCTGTTGCTTTATATCACGTAACAGACCTTTTTTGTTTTAGAGTCTTAATTGTGAATTCTTTGCCCACCAACGGCGGATCTACGACATTTTATGAAAAAATATTTTAGTTCCGGCTTGTCCGGTTTGCTGAAAAAGTTTCTGTTTTTCCAGTGATGTCGCTTGACCTCAAGATTCATATTGCTTTTAGCCCTGCCATAAAAAAAGCCTGTCATCAGAAATGACAGGCTTTTGACTTATCTTTATAAGGTGTTGTAACTATAAGTTATCTATACCAGCTGTCTCGGATCCTCCGGCTTATCAGCCGTCATTTCAAAGGGAATATCCACTTTGCGAAACAGGGTATCGCCTTCCTCCAGGACCATCGCCAGGGTGAGGACTTCATCCATGTGTTCGACCGTCACGATCTCCAGCTGATTTGAGATTATCTTGGGAACATCTTTGAGATCTTTTTCATTTTCTTTGGGGATCAGGACTTTTTTGATCCCACCGCGGTGGGCCGCAATGATCTTTTCTTTGAGCCCGCCGATCGGCAGGATGCGGCCCCTCAGCGTAATTTCACCGGTCATGGCGATTTTGCGATGCACGGGTATTTTCGCCAGGGCCGACACCAGCGAGGTGCACATGGATATACCGGCTGAAGGCCCGTCTTTGGGAATGGCCCCTTCCGGAATGTGAATATGAATATCGTATTTTTTATAAAACTTGTCGTCAATCATCAGATTCGCTGCGCGGGATCGAACATAGCTCAAGGCGGCCCGGGCGGATTCCTGCATAACGTCACCCAGTTTGCCCGTTACGGTCAGATTGCCCTTGCCGGGCATAATCAGCGTCTCGATGAAAAGCAGCTCACCGCCCACCGGGGTCCAGGCCAATCCCGTCACCATACCGATCTGGTCGGTTTCCTCCACCTGCTCCTGGCGGAACCGGTAGGGTCCCAGATATTTGGCAATGGACTTTTCATTTACCCTGAATTCCATTTTTGATTTGTCTTTGACGGCTTCTTTGGCGAGCTTTCGGCAAATGGATGCGAGTTCACGTTCCAGGTTTCTGACGCCGGCTTCGCGGGTATAGCGGCGTATGATGGTTAGAATCGCATTCCTTGAGAACGCAACATTTCGGCTTTCAAGGCCGTTGTTTTTTATCTGTTTGGGCACCAGGAAGCCTTCGCCAATATGGTATTTTTCATACTCGGTGTACCCGGGCAGCCGAATGATTTCCATGCGATCCTGCAGCGGCAGCGGAATGTCCGGCAGGGTGTTGGCGGTGGTAATAAACAGAATGTCGGACAAATCGTAGTCAAGATCCAGGTAATGGTCGTTAAAGCCAAAGTTCTGCTCGGGGTCGAGAACTTCCAGCAGCGCCGCGGAAGGATCACCCCTGAAATCCATGCTCATTTTATCGACTTCGTCCAGGCAAAACACCGGATTATTGACGCCAACTTTTTTCAATGACTGCAGGATCTTACCGGGAAGCGCCCCGATGTAGGTTCGGCGATGTCCCCGAATTTCAGCTTCATCCCGCACTCCCCCTAATGACAGGCGCACATACTCTCTGCCCGTGGCGCGCGCAATGGATTTGGCCAGCGAGGTCTTACCAACTCCCGGAGGTCCGACAAAACAGAGTATCGGGCCCCTTATCTTTTTGACAAGCGCTTGAACCGCCAGATACTCAAGGATGCGTTCTTTGGGCTTCTCAAGTCCGTAGTGATCTTCTTCGAGAATTCTTTCAGCAGCGTCAAGATCCTCCTGGACTTCAGTTTGTTCAAACCAGGGCAGGCTGATAATCCAATCAATGTAGTTGCGGACGACCGTCGCCTCGGCTGACATGGGCGTCATCATCTTCAGTTTTTTGAGTTCAGCCGCGACCTTCTCGGTGGCCTCTTTGGACATCTTTTTATTTTTTATCTTTTCTTCGAGTTCCTTGATCTCATCGCTGCCATCATCTTCGGCCCCCATCTCTTTTTTTATGGCGCGCATCTGTTCATTCAGATAATAATTCTTCTGGGTCTTTTCCATCTGTTCCTTGACCCGGGTTTTGATGCGCTGGTCCATCCGAAAGACTTCGATCTCCATTTTTATGAGACTCAAAAGCAGTGACATTCTCGGTGACAAGTCAATGGTTTCCAGCAAGCGCTGCTTGTCTTCGATCTTAAAAGAAAAATGAGAAGACACCGTATCGGCCATCTGGGATGGATCTGAAATGGAGGCAACATTGCTCAACAGCTCTCTGGAAATGTTCTTATTCAATTTACCATATTCTTCGAAGCATTCCTGGATTGAGCGCATTAACGCCTCTGCTTCGGCATGCGGCAGGCTGGGCGCAGAAATTTTATTGAGCTCTACCTGAAAAAAATCCTCGTTATAGACAAAGCGAACAATCTTGGCTCTGGCCTTGCCTTCCACCAGCGCTTTTACCGTACCGTCCGGCAATCGCAAAAGCTGCAGCACTTTCCCAATGGTCCCGACATGACTGATATCGTTCTCACCGGGGTTGTCGATACCGGCCTTTGTTTGGGTCGCAAGAAATACGTTCTTATCCTTGTTCATGGCATCGGTAAGTGCATTCACCGATTTTTCCCGCCCAACAAAAAGCGGCGCCACCATGTGGGGAAATATGACGATATCCCTTAAGGGTAAAAGCGGAAGTATCAATTTTGACGATGAAACGTCTTCGTCTTTGAAAAATTTCGGAATATTGACCATAATTAAAATATCTCGATTGTTTTAGTTTAAGGTTAATGGTTTAAGGTCATCGGTTTAACGATTAAACCCCCTTCACAGCCCGCCGCTGATACGAATTTAAATCGACTGATAAAGCCGATCAGGCCTGCTTTTTGGTCTGCTCGTACAACAGAATTGGCTCTTCCCTGTGCAAGACGACGTCTTCGCCGATAACGCATTCTTTTACGTTTTCAGCAGACGGAAGTTCATACATAATATCGAGCATGCAGTCTTCCAAGATCGCACGTAATCCCCGGGCCCCGGATTTGCGCTTCGTGGCCTCTTTGGCAATGGCCGCAAGTGCAGTGTCGGTCAATCTCAGGTTTACCCCTTCCATTTCGAAAAGCTTCTGGAACTGTTTGAGCAGAGCATTTTTCGGTTCTTTCAGGATCCGGATAAGAGCATCTTCGTTTAACTCGTCAAGAGTGGCAATCACCGGCAAGCGGCCCAGGAATTCAGGAATCAACCCGAATTTAATCAGGTCTTCAGGCTGAACCATATTTAAAATTTCTCCGATGCTTCGCTCTTTTTCCTGCACGATCTTGGCGCCGAATCCCATCATTTTGGAACCGAGCCGACGCTGGATAATCTTTTCCAGGCCCGTAAATGTCCCGCCGCAAATGAAAAGTATATTGGAGGTCTCGACTTTAACAAAATCCTGCTGGGGATGTTTCCGGCCGCCTTTGGGCGGCACGCTGGCGGTGGTTCCCTCAATTATTTTCAATAATGCCTGCTGCACACCCTCTCCGGAAACATCGCGCGTAATGGAGGGGTTATCCGTTTTGCTGGCAATCTTATCAATTTCATCAATGTAAACGATTCCGCGCTTGGCTTTTTCCACGTCATAGTCGGCATTCTGCAGCAAAGAAAGAATGATGTTTTCAACATCCTCCCCGACATAACCGGCCTCGGTCAAACTCGTGGCATCGGCAATTGTGAACGGTACGTTTAAAAACCGCGCCAGCGTCTGGGCCAGCAGGGTTTTTCCGCAGCCGGTGGGACCGATCAAAAGAATGTTGCTCTTCTGGATTTCGACATCCCCGCTGCTGAAGGTGGAATCAAGACGCTTGTAATGATTATAAACCGCTACCGAGAGTACTTTTTTAGCCGCCTCCTGTTCGATGACGTAGCCGTCGAGTTTTCCCTTGATTTCCTTGGGCACCATCACATGTTCGGTATCGGTGACGTCCTTTTCACTCTCCTCTTCAATGATTTCACTGCAAAGCTGGATGCATTCGTCACAGATGTAAACCGCCGGGCCGGCAATCAGCTTGCGGACTTCGGATTGATTTTTGCCGCAAAATGAACAAAACAAGTTGTCATTTTCGTCTTTTTTCTTTGGCATATTAGGCCTCCGCCGTATCTATTTTATCAAGATCGTCCCGAGTTGTGATCACATGATCGATGATTCCGTAGACCTTCGCCTCTTCTCCGGTCATAAAAAAATCACGGTCCGTATCTTTCTGTATCTGTTCCAGATCCTTGCCGGTGTGCTTGACCAGGATCTGATTCAACGTGTCTTTCATGCGCAAAATTTCTTTGGCCTGAATTGCGATATCAGAGGCCTGCCCCTGAAAACCGCCCATCGGCTGGTGGATAAGAATTCTCGAATTGGGCAGCGAGTACCTTTTGCCGGCGGTTCCCGCCGTCAGCAGCAAAGCGCCCATGCTGGCCGCCTGTCCGATGCACACCGTGGTTATATCGGGCTTGATGTACTGCATGGTGTCATACACGGCCATTCCGGCGGTTACCAGACCGCCCGGCGAGTTGATGTAAAAGTTGATATCCTTGTCAGGATCTTCGGATTCCAGGAAAAGCAGTTGGGCAATCAGCAGATTGGCAACCTCATCGTTCATGGCGGTTCCCAGAAAAATGATCCTGTCTTTAAGCAGCCTGGAATAGATGTCATAGGCGCGCTCGCCCCGGCTGCTTTGCTCGATAACCATGGGTATCAGTGGCACGGAATTCCTCCTTTAATTAAGTTTGGAAGTTGATTCATCGGAGTATAGGTGGATTAGCCGTCTGCAGCTGCCGGCCGGCTGTCGTCGGCTGCGGCGTCTTTTTCCGGTTCCACGTCCTCAATCCGGCTACTCTCAATGATAAGGTTTATCGCCTTTTTTTCAAGTAGCGTATGTTTAAAAATCTCAAGCTTATCCTTGTTCTGGCCGTAATAATTCTTGATTTCCTCAAGCGGCTGATTGAAGTTGGTTGCCATTTCGCTTAAGGCTTCCTCCAATTCATCATCGGCAAGGGTTAGATGCTCCTGTTCGACAATTTGGCCCAGGATCAGATGCCGTTTTACCTGTTTGAGGGCAGTGTCGCGATACTTTTCGGCAATGGATTCCCTGCTTAAGCCAACGTCCTCCAACGTCATATTCCGATAGGAAAAAGAACGCTCGGCTTCATTGATGATGCCTTCCAGCTCCATGTCGACCATTGTATCCGGTACTTCAAAATCGGATTTGGCGATCAGTTCGCTGAAAATTTGCTCATGCAGTTCCTGATCCACCCGTTTGGCATAGCCCTGCTCCAGATTTTCCGTAATGACCTTTTTCAGATCATCCAGGCTTTCGTACTGGCCGGCTTTCTTCGCGAGCACATCGTCGATGGCAGGCAGAACTTCCTGCCTGATCTCATGGAGCGTCACCCGGAAGAAAATTTCAAGATCCGCCAGTTTATCATTAAAATAATCTGAGGGAAAGTTTACGGTGAACTCCTTGGTATCGCCGGGTTGCATGCCGATCAGCTGATCGTCAAATTCTCTGATAATCGGCCCTTTGCCGATCTGCAGGGTAAAATTTTCTGTTTTGGCTGTTTCAGCAAAGGGTTGGCCGTCTTTGAATCCTTCAAAATCGATAATTGCATAATCGCCTTCCCGTGCCGGGCGGGATTCTTCTATTTTCTCATGCTTGGCCAAATTTTTCTGGAGCAGCTTGAGCTGACCCTCGAGTTCCTCATCAGAAACTTTGTAGTTTGTCCTTTTGAGGGTTAATCCGCTGTAATCAATATTTTCAATATCGGGCGAAACCTCTACCGTAGCGTCATATTTATAAGGGCCCGAGTCTTGCAGTTCAGGCGGGTCAAGTTGGGGGGTTCCTACGATTTTGAGAGCGGTTTCTTTGACAGCGTCCATAAAGGAGCTTTGGATCAATTTGGAAGTCACATCGGCATGCACATCCTTTTTAAATAACCGCACCACAACCGAACGGGGTACTTTACCGGGCCGAAAGCCTTTGACTTTCGCCCGTTGCTTGAGCTCATTGTAAGCTTTGTCCAGTTCGCGGACAACGTCTGCTTCAGGTATCTCAATGTGAAGCGTCTTTTTTACACGGTTGATATCTTCTACGGAAACTTGCATCATCATCCTTTCTAAATAATTAAGTGCCTGGCCTCCGTCTACCTTTCCAGGCATTCAATTGTGGTTGCAAAATGGTGCGAGAGGGGAGACTTGAACTCCCACTCTGTCGCCAGAGCTGGATCCTAAGTCCAGTGCGTCTACCAATTCCGCCACTCTCGCATTTTCGTTCTAAGACCAAAAACCTGGGCCCTTGGGATTAGGTCAGTTCCGCCACCGGGATTGCCGTAATCGAGTGCAACAGGGTACTGAAATAATGGCACCATCCACTTTTTATACCCAATATTCCATCGGTTAATTTACGGCAAACAACACCCCTCTGAAGTGAGATCAAAGCCTCTTACTTCAGACCAAGATTCCTTATTTTATACCGGGCGGGGTTGCAGTATTGAGATTGGACAGAATCTATGATCAAAATTTAATCAATCAAGCGAACCTACTCACTTGACTTTATACCTATTTTCGATAGATACCAGTATAAGGAACAAATCAAATAATGTCAATCCGAATAGCTGTCAAGAATAATTGTTGGCCCTGAACGTGAATGGATATTGTGATTGCTATGCTCCAACATTATCAACATACCATATTAATCGTGTTTGCGGTCATTATCCTTAGCGGCAATGCATCCGAAGCCGTCGCTAAACAGCAGTTGTTCGAGGCTTATAAAAAGGTTATCGTTTTGGATCCGGGTCACGGGGGCGATGATGAAATCGGCGCCCGGGGACCGGAAGGCACCCTGGAAAAAACAGTGACACTGAACCTGGCGCGAATTCTGGCTGTCGAATTGCAGCGGGATTACAAGGTGGTGCTGACTCGCACCGATGATTACCAGGTGAGCCTGGATAATCGCACAGCCACGGCCAATAATCTGAAAGCTGATCTTTTTATCAGTATCCATACCGGCGGCAGTTTGGTTCACAGCACGTCGGGCATCATTATATATCATTATCAGACGTTTTCAGAAAACGCCCGCAGGCAGACGGCAGACACCTCTGATAGGGCTGAAGACACAAATGCACCGATCTTATGGGACCGGGTTCAGAACCGTTATTTGGAAAAAAGCCGGAATCTCGCCATGATGATAAATGCCCGTCTCAGCACTTTGGACGCCGTCAAGGAAAGCAGAGTTGCCGGCGCTCCGTTGGCAGTGCTGCAAGGTGCCAACATGCCGGCTATACTAATTGAAATCGGCTACTTAACCAATCCTGGCGAGGAGAAAAATTTGTGTGATCAGCGATTTTTGACCGATCTTGCTTTGGCGATCAGGCAGGGAATAGACGAATATTTTGAAAAGGATCAATAACAGGGTCTCACGCAGAGACGATATGACGCCAAGATTGGTTGCATCTTACAGTTTTATAAATCTCAAACCTCAAGCACCAAATCACAAATAAATCTCAAATCGCAATACTCAATGACCAAAATTCACACTACAGTTGCATTGCATCTATTCCCCATCCCAGGTCTGCCCCTAATGATACAATCGGATATAACTGTGAACTGATCATTTGTTTGGAATTTTGAATTTGGATCATTGGGATTTATCTGCGATTTGGTATTTGGTGCTTGGAATTTTCGTGATTTTCAGAAAGCAGGTAATTTTCGCAGGACAAATCAATTGCCTTTTTAAGCGAAGGCCGGTATTCAATTGCTAATGGTCTTGCACCAAAAAGCAAAGCGTGGTAATTGTTTACTTTAAATCTGGAGTTTACTCTCCGTTATTCTTCCAAAATCGGGGCGTGGCGCAGCCTGGTAGCGCGCCTGCTTTGGGAGCAGGAAGTCGGAGGTTCAAATCCTCTCGCCCCG
>Ga0307426_1002864_pt1 | contig 10551 bp, 9 predicted proteins | sample SalMarWE160340MG_FD_202165 | JGI IMG/M metagenome (GOLD analysis project Ga0307426, IMG submission 202165) | Salt marsh sediment microbial communities from the Plum Island Ecosystem LTER, Massachusetts, United States - WE1603-40 | ecosystem: Environmental > Aquatic > Marine > Intertidal zone >... | reverse complement strand
GTGCCCGGCGTGAAGAACATCGTCGCCGTCGCGTCCGGAAAAGGCGGCGTCGGCAAATCCACCACTGCCGTCAACTTCGCCCTCGCGCTGAAGGACAAGGGGCTGAAAGTGGGCATCCTCGATGCCGACATTTACGGGCCGTCCATGCCGCGGCTCCTCGGCATCCATGGCCAGCCCCAGCAGCTTGCCGGCAACAAGCTCGATCCCATGCGCGCCTACGGGCTGAAAGCCATGTCCATGGGGTTCCTCGTCGACGAGGAGACGCCGATGATCTGGCGCGGACCCATGGTCATGTCCGCCCTGACCCAGATGTTGAAAGACGTCGCCTGGGGCGAGCTCGACGTGCTCGTGGTCGACATGCCGCCGGGCACGGGCGATGCGCAGCTCACCATGGCACAGCAAGTGCCGCTCGCCGGCGCGATTATCGTCTCGACGCCGCAGGACCTCGCGCTGATCGACGCCCGCAAAGGGCTGAACATGTTCAAGAAGGTGAACGTGCCGGTTCTTGGCATCGTCGAGAACATGTCGACTTTCATCTGCCCCCATTGCGGCGAGCCCTCCAACATTTTCGGCCATGGCGGCGCGAAGGAGGAGGCGACAAAGCTCGGCGTGCCGTTCTTGGGTGAGGTGCCGCTGACCATAGCCGTGCGCGAGAGCTCCGATGCGGGCAAGCCGGTGGTGGCGACTGATCCGTCGTCGCCTCCCGCGGAAGCCTATCGCGCGATCGCCGTCGCTGCCTGGGCCGAGCTTGAGCGCCAACAGAGCGCCGCCCGGCAGGCTCCGAAAATTGTCATGGAAAACTAAAGGCTTGCGCGGGAGCGGCCGACTCAGCTAACTCGAATTGAGCCAGTTGAGCGTAGCGGCGAAACCTCAAGCTTGGCTCGGTTTCCGTGATTCAAGACAACAAGATCAGTCTGCCGGTCTGCGCCTTTGGCGCCGGCCTCGCGCACGCCGCGGCTCTCGCACTCATCCTGCCGATCATCATCACCCTGCCGGCACCCGAAGCCGACACGGCGCCGCGGACGGTCGCCATCCATGTGGAGATCCGCACGGTCACGCCGGAACCGGCCATGCCTGAAGGTGACGCTGAGGACACCGGGGCGCTCCTCGATGCGCTCGGTTCTGCAGAGGTTACTGCCGCGCTCCCTGCGCCGGTCGAGACGGAGGACCTGAACGGCGGAACCGAGCCGGCCGGCCCGGAAGATGCGCTTGCCCCCGAACCCGCGCCTGATGACGACGCGCAACTGGGCGCCGTCGCCAATGTCGACACAGAGTCGATGCCCGCTGCTGTGCCGGTTCCCTTGCGCAAGCCGCCGCAGAGTGCTGCCGCGGAGGAGAACAAGCCAGCTAGGGCCGCCATTGCGGTGCCCGAAAAGCACGTGGTGCCCGTCTATCGGCCGCGTGCGCGTGCCCCGGCGAAGTCGAAAGGTTTCCTCGGCGGGCGCACAGCGACCTCCATGCCGGAATATCCCTTCTCGGCAGGCCCCTAACCGCTTGGAGAGAGTTCGCTCAGGCGGCGCTTGAGCGCCTCGCGCGGATCGGCGTTACCTTGCCGTCCGTCGTGCCCTTGGGCTTGGCGTGGGTGTCGGCCGCCTCGGGGTGCCCGTAGAGGAAACCCTGAACTTGCCGGCAGCCGAACTTGCGCAGCATCTCGGCCTGCTCGGGCGTCTCCACGCCCTCCGCCGTGATGGTCACGTCGAGCGACTTGCCGAGCGCGATGATGGTCTTGACGATCGCCCGCATCGCCGGGTCCCGCGTCATGTTGCGGATGAACTGCCGGTCGATCTTGATCTTCGAGAATGGGAAGCGGGCGAGATAGCTCAAGCTCGAATAGCCGGTGCCGAAATCGTCCATGGCAATTGCCACGCCGAGCTCGCGCAGGCGGTTCAGCTTGCTCAACACCTCTTCGGTGTCGTTGATGAGCAGGTTCTCGGTGATCTCGAGTTCGAGGCGGCGAGCCGGCAAGCTCGTCTCTTTGAGGATGTCGGCCACCGTCTCGGCGATATCGCTGTCACGGAACTGCGCCGGCGATAGGTTCACGGCCACAATCAGATCGTCCGGCCAACTCACCGCGTCCAAGCAAGCGCGCCGCAGGACCCATTCGCCGATCGGCACGATGAGCCCGGTCTCCTCCGCAACCGAGATAAAATGCCCCGGCGCGATCTTGCCGTGCACCGGGTGGTGCCAGCGGATCAGGGCCTCCGAGCCGCATTGCCGCTCCGTCGCCAGATCGTATTGCGGCTGGTAGACGACCTCGAACTCCTCGCGCCCGAGCGCCAGGCGAAGCTCGTGCTCGACCGTGCGCCGCCGCTGGAGCGCCTTGTCCATGCTCTCCTCGAAGAAGCACATGCGCTGGCCACCGTCCCCCTTGGCGCGGGACAGCGCGATCGTGGCATGGCGAAGCACGGTGGAAGCCGTTTCGCCGTCTGCCGGTGCCAGTGCGATGCCAACACTCGTGGTGATGAGGATCTCCTTGCCGCCGACATGGAACGGCAGCCGCAAGGCCGCCACCAGCCGGTTCATGAAGGCCATCACATCGCCGAGATTAGTGATGTCCACCAGCGCGATGGCGAACTCGTCGGCGCCGAGCCGGGCGATGATGTCGCGTTCCCGAAGCGTGCCCCTGATGCGGGCGCCGATCTCGCGCAGCACTTGATCGCCGCCGCCGTGCTCGGTCGCGTCGTTGATCTCCTTGAACTTGTCGATGTCGAGACAGACCACGGCGATATGCGTGTTGTCCCGCTTCATGCGGATGATGGCCTCGCTGAGAGTCTCGGCAAAAGCCCGGCGGTTGGCGAGTCCTGTCAGGGCGTCGTGACTTTCAAGATAGCGCACCTGCTCTTGCGCCTGCCGCTGCTCCTGACTGCGCATCCAAGCGAAGGCCACCGGCGTGGCGACGCCGATACCGAGCAAGACGAGCGTCACCACAGCGATGAGGCCGAAATAGCCGGACAGAACGCCCGCCTGGTCGGTCTGATCGAGATAAACGAGGAGCGTGCCTCGCGTGTGCTCGTTGATATCGAGGGGCATCCTTAGGAGCGCGAAATGGGTGGGCCCGTCCTTGGTGACGCTCTCGTACAAACCCACCACCGCGCCGTCATGCATTGGACTCTTCGTCACGTCTACGAGACGATCGTCGAGAGCGATGCCGGCTTTGCCGGCGGTGAAGAGAAGCCGACCCTTCGCGCTGAAAAGCTCGTAGCGCAAAATGCGGTGACCGTAGCCCGAGTCCTCGAAGATCTGGCTGAGTTGCGGAGCAAGTCCGGGACGCGTCAGTGCATCGAGCACGACGTTGGGCTCATCGGCCAAGTGCACGCGGATTCGATCTTCGGCAACGAGCGCCTCGCGCTCGAGTTCCAACCGGCTCACACTGCTCGGCGCGACAAAGGCCGTTGCGGCGATCAGCGCCGACAGCAGCGCCAATCCCACCCAATGCCAATGCTTCTTAAGCCACTCGATGCGCAACATGAAATAACCGCAGCCCGTCAGCGGAGCGGTCTAGTCCGCTGATCCTCGTGGCAAAATTACCCGGGCGTAGGTTAAAAAAAACGCCGCAAGCGCAGGGACTGGCCGCCAAATAGGCTAGGAGCGCGGTGTTTCGCCCGTTGAACTCCCTGGAAGTACCAGGATATTTGGCGCCACAGGACTTTCTTAACCTTAGGCCGACTTAGCCCAGGTCGCCGACAGACTTAGCCGCCCGTGGCCGACATATGGCGCGAAACTGCGGGCCCGGTGCTTCGTTCGATGACGAAATCGTGGCCCTTGGGCTTGCGGGTCAAGGCCTCGTCGATCGCCGCGTGAAGGAGCGTGTCGGACGTGCTGGCTCTCAACGGCGCTCTGAGATCGGCGGCGTCTTCCTGGCCGAGACACATATAGAGTGTGCCGGTGCAGGTGACCCGGACCCGATTGCACGATTCGCAGAAATTGTGAGTCAGCGGCGTGATAAGGCCGAGCCGGCCCCCGGTCTCGACGACCCGCACATAGCGCGCCGGCCCTCCCGTCTGATAGGCGATGTCGGAGAGCGTCAGGTGCTGGGAGAGCCGCGACCGCACCAGCGACAGCGGCAGATATTGATCGGTGCGGTCGGCGTCGATCTCACCCATGGGCATGGTCTCGATCAGCGTGAGGTCGAAGCCGCGTCCGTGCGCCCAGCGCAAAAGGTCCTCGATCTCGTCCTCGTTCACGTCCCGGAGCGCCACGGTGTTGATCTTGATCTTGAGCCCGGCGCGGTCCGCCGCGTCGATGCCGCGCATGACCTGCTCGAAGTCGCCCCAACGGGTGAGGATGCGGAACTTGGCCGCGTCCAGCGTGTCGAGGGAGATGTTGATCCGCTTGACGCCGGCGCCAGCGAGCGCATCCGCGTAGCGGTAAAGCTGGCTGCCATTGGTGGTGAGCGTAAGCTCGTCGAAGCCGTCACCGAGATGCCGCGACAGCGCCTCGACCAGCCACATGATGTTCCGTCTGACGAGCGGCTCGCCGCCGGTGAGCCGTACCTTCCGCACACCGCGCGCAATGAACGCGCTCGCCAGCCGATCGATCTCCTCCAGCGTCAGCAGGTCCTTCCGCGGGACGAAGGTCATGTCTTCGGCCATGCAATAGGTGCAGCGAAAATCGCACCGGTCGGTGACCGACACCCGCAAATAGGTGATTGCGCGGCCGAACTGGTCGATCAGGGGAGGCAGGCTTCTACTCATTTGGCCTCGTCGTCCTCGATCGCGCTTGCCTTGTCCTTGCGGCTATAGACCGTGGCGCTCTTCACCACGCGCTTGCGGTAGCGGGGGTCGGCAAGCGCGGCCGCAGGCGCATTTCGGCGTTTGACCGTACTTTTCCGCTTCATCGTCCCGGCTCGCGTCTTGTTGGCGCGGCCCTTTCCTTGCGTGGTGACCGCCATCGGCTTTCGTCTTTAATATAGGCGCTTCGCCTTTCCATATCACGGGAAGGCGCGCCGAAGGGAGGCCCAATGATGGACGAGCAACGCTTTAACATGTCGATGCGGCGATTTCTCAAGGAGGTCGGTGTGAGCTCCCAGCAGGCCATCGAGCGTGTGGTCCGCGAGGAGGGGCTCGGCGGCAAGGGCAAGCTCAAGATAAAGATGGTGCTGACGGCCGAAGGCACGCCCCTCGATCATGTGGTCGAGGGCGAGATTGACCTCGGCTGAGGGAGCGGTCGGATGGCAGGTTGGCCCACCGAGATCAAACTCGACAAGGAGAAGCGCAATCTCACCGTGAGCTTCGATGACGGACGAAGCTTCGCGTTGCCGGCGGAGATGCTGCGGGTCCTAAGCCCGAGCGCCGAGGTGCAAGGCCACAGCCCTGAGCAGCGCGTCACCGTGCCGGGTAAGAAGAACGTCCGCATCGTGCGGCTTGAGCCGGTCGGCAACTACGCCGTGCGCATCGCCTTCGACGACGGCCACGACACGGGTCTCTTCGTCTGGGACTATTTGCGCGATCTCGGCGAGAACCAAGAAGCACGTTTTCAGAGCTATCTCGACGAACTCGCCGCTAAGGGCCTGACCCGCTAGCGGCCGGATCGTTCCTTGTCCAGCAGTGCGCGCTTGCGCGCAACGCCGCCCCGATAGCCGGACAGCGAGCCGTCGGACCGCACGACGCGATGGCAAGGGATCGCCACGGCGATGCGGTTCGAAGCGCAGGCGCGAGCCACGGCGCGCGCCGACTTCGGCATGCCGATGGCTTGCGCGATCTCGGCATAGCTTGCCGTCGATCCTGCCGGGATGCGGCGCAGCGCGTCCCACACGCGGTGCTGAAACGCGGTCCCGCGAATATCGAGCGGCAGATCGAAATTGCTGGTTGGGTTCTCGATGAAGTCGATCACTTCGGCCGTCAGCGTGTCGAATTCGGCATCGCCACTGACGAGATGCGCGCGAGGGAACTGTTTCTCCAGCTCCCGATGCGAGGCCTCACGCGTATCGCCGAAGAGGATGGCGCAAACGCCCGTTTCGCTGGCCGCGATCAACACGGTGCCCAGCGAGCATTCGGCGAAGGCGAATCTGATGGTGTGATCTGTCCCGCCGGAGCGAAATGAGCGCGGGGTCATGCCGAGCACCTCCGAGGCGTTGGCATAGAAGCGGCTGTTCGCATTGAAGCCAGCATCATAGATCGCTTGCGTCACTGTCGCGCTATTGCCGAGCGCCGCGCGCGCCCGCTTGTTGCGATGGGCCACGGCGTAGCCCTTCGGGGTCACGCCGAGCCTGGCCTTGAACAGGCGATGGAAATGGTAGGGGCTTAAGCCCACCGCGTCGGCGAGCGCCGCAAGCGTCGGCGGCGTCTCCGCCGCCTCGATGAGGCGGCAAGCTTGCGTGATCTTGGCCCCATGCTGCGCTGTCAGCGAAGGCTGATCGGGCTTACAGCGCCTGCAGGGGCGGAAGCCCGCCGCTTCTGCCGCTTCTGCCGTGTCGTGAAAACGCACATGCGCGCGGGCAGGGCGCCTAGCCGGGCAGGAAGGCCGGCAATAGACGCCCGTGGTGGCCACCGAATAATAGAACTGGCCGTCAAATTCGGCGTTCCGGGCCAAGACTGCATTCCAGCAGGCCCGGTCGGAGGGAAGGGCGGCTGTCTGTTGTGGATGCGTGCTGGGCATGACCCGGAATCTTGCTTGACCGTCAGGAGCCAGGATTAACCCTTGAGGCAGGCCCCGCACCCTGATCCTTGCTCTCAAATTGGATGATATATCCATTGCGGGGCGAAGCGAGGCTGGGGCGCCAGGATGCATTGGGGCTGCCGAACGCCCATATTCTTGAGGATCGCAGGGTGTTCCAGGATGACAGGCCGTTCACGCTGTCATCATTTCGTCGCACGTGCCGAACGGCAATGTCGCAAAATCGTGATAAACCGGGCGCAAACATAGGGACATCGCCCAACGCGGCGATTCGTAGCACGGTCCAGGAGAAGCCCTTGAGCAACCAGGCAGAACAGAGCGCACGGGCGCTGCCTTCCGGCCTCCTCCTGCGTGCCGGCCAGGCCATCCGGCGGGGCTCGCGGGAGCTCGCCGCCAGGCTCTGGAGCTCGCTGTGGCAGGTCGTGATCGTTGCCGTGATCATGGCCTCGCTCGTGGCCTTGGGAAACTTGACCTTAGGGCTCGCGCTCACGGCCTTCGTCGCCTTCGTGGCCTCCGTAGCGCTGCTCCCCCGCCAAGAGGTAGATCATGTGCTTGACAACGATCTCTCGCGTTCGCCGGCCTTGGTCCGGTCGACCTCGGCCATGCACGTCATGGCGGAGGCGTTGCCCGATCCCGTGATCCTGCTCAACCGGGCCGGGCAAGTGCTGTCCCTCAACGGCCCGGCGCGCGGCCTGTTCGCCTCGCTCCGCGAAGGCAGCCATATCTCGTCGGTGATCCGCACGCCGGAGTTCCTCGACGCAGTCAGCGCCGCGCCTCGGCGAGGCCGCGCCGTCACCGTGACTTATGCTGAGCGGGTGCCGGTCGGCCGGCGCATGGCCGTGACCGTTGCCCCTCTGTCGCGCGGGCCCGATCGCGAGGGCAATATCCTCGTGCTTCTGCGCGACCTCACGGAGATGGAGCGGATCAACCAGATGCGGGCCGACTTCATTGCCAATGCGAGCCATGAGATGCGCACTCCGCTTGCTTCACTGCGTGGCTTCATCGAGACCCTGCAGGGCACCGCCAAGGATGATCCGGCGGCCCGCGAGCGCTTCCTGCCCATCATGGCCGAGCAGGCCTCGCGCATGACGCGCCTGATCGATGCGCTCCTCTCGCTGAGCCGCGTGGAGATGAACGCCCACGTCATGCCGAGCGACCTGGTCGATCTCAACGACGTGCTCGGCCATGCCGGCGACACTCTGGAGCCACTCGCTAGCGATTCCGGCCTAAGCCTCGATGTGGGTCGTTTCGCCAAGCCGGCAATCGTCCGCGGCGATCGCGACGAACTGCTGCAAGTCCTGCAGAACCTCGTGCAGAACGCGCTCAAATACGGCAATGCCGGCGGCCATGTGCGTATCGAGGCGAAGCACATTCCCTCGCTCGGGCGTCAGGCTGCCGGTCGCTACGCCATCTCCGTGGTGGATGACGGCCCCGGCATCGCGCCAGAGCATTTGCCCCGTCTGACCGAGCGCTTCTACCGCGTCGATGTCGCCTCGAGCCGCGAGAAGGGCGGGACCGGGCTCGGCCTCGCCATCGTTAAGCACATTTTGAACCGCCACCGTGGCGAACTCGCCATTGCCTCCACGCCAGGCAAGGGATCGACCTTTACGGTTATGCTTAACGAGGCCCGCCCGAGCTGACGGGTCACCTTATCCACACTCGTTTTTCAAAAAAGATTCGCTAAGTCAGCCGGTTAGGCTGTCATAAAGTCGAATCATCGCTGTCATAAAACAATGATCCCTGAGGACTAGCGTGCCCGCGAGCTAGCGGCGTTGCTCGCGCTGCCGGAGGCTCACATCCAATCAAGGGAGAGCGAATATGAGGTTCATGTCTTACGCGGTCGCTGCTGGCCTAGCCATGGCGTTCACCGTGTCCACCGCCCAAGCGGCCGATCTTTCGGGTGCGGGCGCTACCTTCCCCTATCCTATCTACGCAAAATGGGCTGACGCCTACAAGAAAGAGACCGGCATCGGGCTCAACTATCAGTCCATCGGCTCGGGCGGCGGCATCAAGCAGATTGAGAACAAGACCGTCACGTTCGGCGCCAGCGACAAGCCGCTGCCGGGCGAGGAGCTTGACAAGTACGGCCTTGCCCAGTTCCCGATGGTCATGGGCGGCATCGTTCCCGTCGTCAATCTCGAAGGCATCAAGCCGGGCGAGCTCGTGCTCGACGGCGATACGATCGCCAAGATCTTCATGGGCGAGATCACCAAATGGGATGACGCGGCCATCAAGAAGCTTAACCCGGACGCCAAACTTCCTTCGAGCGCGATTGCCGTTGTGCACCGCTCCGACGGATCGGGCACCACCTTCAACTTTACCTACTATCTGTCTGATGTCAGCGCCGACTGGAAGTCGAAGGTCGGCAGCAACACGGCAGTGGAGTGGCCGGTGGGTATCGGCGCCAAGGGCAATGAGGGCGTGGCCAACAACGTGGCCAATACCAAGGGCTCGGTCGGCTATGTCGAGTATGCTTACGCACTGCAGAACAAGCTGACTTTCACCAAGATGATGAACAAGGCCGGCAAGACGGTCTCCCCGACCTCCGAGTCGTTCCAGGCTGCGGCTGCAGGGGCCGATTGGTCGTCCCAGCCCGGCTTTGGCGTCATTCTCGCCAACCAGCCAGGTGACGAGTCGTGGCCGATGACCGCGGGAACCTGGATCCTGATGTATAAAGCGCCGAGCGATCCGGCAGCGTCGTCTGAGGCGCTCAAGTTCTTCGCTTGGGCTTACAAGAACGGCGACAAGATGGCTGAGGAACTCGATTACGTTCCCATGCCTGACAGCGTGGTCGAGCAGGTCCAGAAGATGTGGGCTGACGACATCAAGGACTCTGCGGGCAAGCCCATCTTTGCCATGAACTAGGCGGATTGGAGAAGGAAGGAGCGTCGCTCCTTCCTTCTCTTTGCCGGTTGCCTGTGCAACGTGACTGAGGTGAGAGGATTGGGCAAATGATGGACGCGGCCGTCGCCAGCAACTTCGTCCACGACGAAGCGAAGCGGGCCAAGACCTTGCGCCGATTCCGGATCGGCGACCTCACCTTCAAGACGATCACGCAAATCGCCGCCATCACGGTGCTTGTGCTTCTCGCCGGCGTGATTGTTGCGCTGGTCCACGGCTCACTGCCTGCATGGCGGGCTTATGGCTTCGGCTTCTTCACATCGGAAAGCTGGAACCCGGTCACCGACAAATTCGGCGCGCTGCCGGCCATCTATGGCACGCTGCTCACGTCGTTCATCGCCATGTTGATCGGCGTACCCGTAAGCCTTGGCATCGCGATCTTTCTCACCGAGATTTGTCCACAACGGCTGCGGCGGACCATTGGCATCGCCATTGAGCTGTTGGCCGGCATCCCCAGCATCATCTATGGCATCTGGGGCCTGTTCATCTTCGCGCCCTGGTTTCAGGTGCATGTGCAGCCGCTGCTGATCGACACCTTCGCAAATATTCCCGTTCTCAACCAGCTGTTCGCGGGACCGCCTTATGGCATCGGCCTGCTGACGGCCGGGCTGATCCTCGCCATTATGGTGCTTCCCTTCATCACCTCGATCACCCGCGAAGTCTTCGATACGGTGCCCCCAGTCCTGAAAGAGGCGGCCTATGGGATCGGCTGTACCCGCTGGGAGGTCATGAAGCGTGTCGTGATCCCCTATACGCGCGTCGGCATCATCGGTGGCGTGATGCTGGGGCTGGGCCGCGCCCTTGGCGAAACCATGGCCGTGACCTTCGTCATCGGCAACGCCCACAGGATCGCAGCGTCCGTCATGGCGCCGGGGACGACGATCTCGGCCTCCATCGCTAATGAATTCACCGAGGCTGTTGGCGATCTCTACACCTCATCGCTCATTGCCCTCGGCCTTATCCTGTTCCTCATCACGTTCGTCGTGCTCGCATTCGCGCGGCTGATGCTGATGCGGATCGAGCGCAAGGCGGGAA
>Ga0307426_1002863_pt1 | contig 10552 bp, 8 predicted proteins | sample SalMarWE160340MG_FD_202165 | JGI IMG/M metagenome (GOLD analysis project Ga0307426, IMG submission 202165) | Salt marsh sediment microbial communities from the Plum Island Ecosystem LTER, Massachusetts, United States - WE1603-40 | ecosystem: Environmental > Aquatic > Marine > Intertidal zone >... | reverse complement strand
GTGGTCTTTGTCACTGAACGCGGCGATGTGATTCGAGGAGATAGAACTATTGCATTTCTGGCGCAGGATTATCTCATCACTGCAAAGAAAGGCACCGTTGTGACCACTGTGGATAGTTCATTGGTGCTGGATGAGATTGTGGACAACGCTGGAGGGGAGACTATTCGCACTCCTGTTGGAGATATTCAAGTAGCAATGAAAGTGAAAGAATTGGATGCTGTGATGGGAGGAGAAGCATGTGGAGTGTTTATTCTACCTGAATTTCATTTGGCACCAGAACCGTTCTTAGCAGCATGCAGAATTTTAGAGAAAATGGCCCAAACAGATAAGAGCTTTGGAGAATTAATTGAGGACATTCCAATCTATCCACTAATGAAAGCTAAATTGACATGTCCTAATGAGAAAAAATCCACTGTGATGCAAAATCTTACAGATTCTCTTCTAAAGGGACTAGAGAACGTGGTAGACATCATCACAGTAGATGGTATTGGTGTGACACTGAGAGAAGGATGGGTACTTGTGAGACCCTCAGGTACTGAACCTGTAATCAGAATTACCTGTGAGGGACCTACTGAAGAGATAGTTAATAGAACACTTGAAAAAGCAAAGACTATTGTTGAGAGAACTATCACCTCATCATAAGGTTTGGCTTAAGTTCAATGCAGACAATGTTTATAGCGGAAATTAAGAAAATTATCGCAAGCTAGAGGCTATACAAATGGGCGACGATAAGAAAGAACTCGAAGATTCAATTCTTGAAGAATTTGAGTGGGCTCTTCAAGATCCAAATTCCGAAAAGATCCGTCAACTAGGAGAAGTCGTTAGCATCATCACAACCAAACTAATGGAGGCCATTGATACACTCCAAACAACAGTGAATGGACTCCAATCTGAAGTCAATGGATTGGATTCTAAGATCAACTCACTTTCAAGTCGTATAGCTAGTGGTGGAACAGTTACTCCAGGAGCAACCGCATCTCCTGCAGCCGGCGTAGCTGGAGGCGAACCTATGGCAGGATTTGAAAAGAAACCAGTAGCACCACCACCAGCAGCAGGCGGCGGCATGAGCATGATGGGCGAATTGAAGCAACTGCTTGCAGCAAGAAGACGAAAAGCAGATGGTGCTGAGTAGCCCTAAATCAGTCGTTCAACATTGTTTTCCCTGTAGAAAGGCCCCGCATGTTCAGGGTGTGTTATTGTAAATGCTTCTGCACGTTCACACTTTGCTTGTGCTCCACGAAGACGTGTTCTTGTGTCGTATAGTTTCTCGTAGAAGAAATCAGCCTTCTCAATCTGGGATTTGTGTTCCTTTAATGCACCGAGACCATATTTGTACGTATCAGAAATGTCAACGTAAACATGGGGCCGGGAGATCATGGTGTTGATTTCCATATTATAGATTCGTTGTACTCTGTGAGCATCATCGAAGATTGTTGTATGTGACGCCCACTCGACTGCATCGAAAACAATCTTTGCACATTGTTGATGATTGAAGTTATAATCACTCGAAGAATGAGTGATTATAATTGTAGGACGAGCTTTGAGAATAGCTCCTACAACTTCATTTCTCAGACTCGGGTTTATTGCAAAGTCATCGCGGTCACTGAGAAAGAGATTCCTAACTCCAAGAATGCCACAGGCGGTCTTCATCTCTTTATTTCTAATTTCATTTCCAGTCATACAATGTACATCGACAGGAATTCCCAAATCGACATGTTTTCGTATAGTACCGCCAGCACCTATGCTCTCATCATCAGGATGCGCAACTACAACCAGAATGGAATCCATAATTTGCATGAGAATCCCGTTACTAATCAAGTTTTGGCATGGTTTGATGTTCAAACCATGCCCCTTAAAGGGGAATAATTCCACCTCCTACAGAAGGTGCTATAATTGCGTATTGGGGTAAATCTCTATCCATCAGTAGGTGGCAGTGGATATCTTGCTACCCGGCTAGGCCAGCACCTAGCTAACAAGGGACATATTATCCATTTCATCACTTATCAGAGACCATTCTCAATGATGTGGCAACAGACGAAGGGTGTTCACGTGGATTTGGTGGATCGGTTCGATTATCCCCTCTTCAAGGCAGTGGGCCCACCTTATGCAATGGCATTAACATCAAAGATGGTCAAAGTCGCAAAAGCATCCGAGTTGGATTTGATTCATTCCCATTATGCTATTCCTCATGCTATGGCGGCTTACATGGCTCGGGAAATCATCAAGATTCCTTATGTCGTCACTTTACATGGTTCAGATGTTCATACCCTTGGACAAGATCCAGCATACAAACCAGTTGTGAAGCATACCGTGGAGAAAGCAGATGCTGTGACAGCTGTATCTGAGTTTCTGATGAAGATAGCTCATGAGAAATTAGGAATTGAGAGAGAGATACACGTTATCCCAAACTTCATCGACACGACAATTTTCTCACAGGTCACAGGTGTCAGATTAGTTGTAGAAAGTGGCTGCGTGTCATTAAGAGGTGAAGAAGAGGCTTTCGAGATTTGTCCAGATGATAAGATAGTCCTCCATGCTTCGAACTTCAGACAAGTAAAGCGTGTTGTTGAACTAGTTGAAACAATGAGAATTGTTGTGGATGCATATCCAAATACAAGACTTGTGATTGCTGGAGATGGACCTTCACGTATTGAAGTTGAGCGTAAAATTGAGGAATTGAAATTATGCAATAACATCCACCTACTTGGAATTAAGAGTAATATGCAGGAGATAATGTGCTCAGCAGATGTCTTTGCCATGAATTCAACTTTAGAAGGAATGCCACTGGTTCTCCTAGAAGCAATGTCATGTAAATTACCTGTAATCACTACACCAGCAGGGGGAATTCCAGAATTGGTTCGTCCTGGCATTGATGGCATTGTGACGAAAGGATATGAGAAAGAAGAATATGCAGAAGAATTGATCAAGCTTCTAGAAGATAAGACCAAGAGAAAGAAACTCGGTGAAGCAGGTCTTGCAAGGGTCGAGGATAAATTCACTGCAGAGAGAGTAGTTCCAATGTACGAGAAAGTGTTTGAAGAGGTAGTAGGAAAGTAATTGGAGGTCACTTACATGGTTCCAAGTGTCAACACGATTTTACAAGATTACGTCTGGAAAGGCGAGAATGTGGAATTAGCTAGACGATTATACAATTTCCCCCCGTTGATACTTGATGACATCGCTAAGCGAGCAGTAGCTTTGTGGGACCAGTATAAGGGGACATTATGGCATATCGATGAGAAAATGAACCTGCTTGAGAAAGCTTTGGTTTCGTCTAATAGAGACCTCGGTAGTCTCACTCCTGACGTGAAAACGTCAATTAGGTCATTGAAACAGGGAGCAGTAGAATCAGCTCATCAAACAGCGGTTCTGGGTGGACCAGCATACATACTCAACAAGCCAGTAACCGCGAAACGAATCGCAGAATTATGTGCTGAAAAGGATGTTGATCTTTCAACATTCTTTTGCGTTGCAGACTATGATGTTGTTCAATCAGAATTAACCAATGTCCGCATTCCCGTATTTGGTCAAGGAGGAACACTGGTGAGTATACCAGTTCCACAAGGGTTCGAACATTCACCAATTAATGTACTACCACTCCCAGAAAGTGACTGGTATACCCAGATAGAAGATGAGATACGCAATAGTTACAGACCTATGTTCAAACCACTTGAAGTAACAACTCGGAGTCTATTTGAAGAGCGACTCGAACACGCCCTTTCGATTACAAGATGGAGCTTTAACAATTCATCAACATTTGGGGAATGGGTAAAACGAATTCTAGGTAGATTATTCAATGTAGAAGGAAATCTCGGAGTCCCACTTGTTTCAGCCTCGCATCCAATGATTCGAGAACTTCTAACGGAAGGTTTGGAATTTCTCCTAGCGCGAGAAAATCGTGAACTATTCCTGAAGACAGGAGACCAGATTACCACTGAGATCATTGATGCAGGATTCGATCCAGGTATGGGTAGAAGAGACCAGGATTATGTGCCATTCTATTATGAATGTACGAATAAAGATTGCAATAGTGCCCGAACAGAACTTCATTATTCAGAGCAGGGGAATACAGTATTGCTCACCGGGAAATGCCCCTCTTGCTCAGAACCGATTGAGATTGAAACATCTGCAGATAGCCCGTATCTTGGAGAAGTCGCAAAGAACCTTTCCCTAAGGGTCGACTCAAGACAGATGGCTATTGATACTATCATCCCAACGATTGTACATGTTGGCGGTCCTGGAGAAGCTGCATATTATAGTCAAGTCATTCCTGCAGCAGAGGTAATGGCAATTCCGTTCCCGCTATTTGTTAGATATCCTAGAGTCTACTTCAACACACCTTGGAACGAGAGTTTAGCACGAGAGTTAGAAGAGAAAGGAAATACCGTTCTTCATAGAGGAGAAATGTTTAGTCTTAGTGGAAAGGTTTCCAGATTTAGGAAGAAAGGTCGTTTTGATGAGATGAATGACGCATTGTCCAATCTAAGTACACTAATTCTCGAAACACACTCCAAACTCAACAAAGAGCATGATGAACTAGAATCAGAGATTGAAGACAAGAAAGGAAAAGATGTTGCAACTCTTCTTGATCACAAGTTTGATTTAGAGCGATATCTAAGTTGGACTTTTGGTCAATTCGCAGAAGGTAAATTGGGGCAGGAATCATCATGGTCATGGATTGAGTGGGCAATCAACGCAGGTTTTGGAGATCTCTTTGGGCCCTACGTGAGAGCATATGTTGGTCCAATGAAGAATGGAGCAACGATGTTTGTCAATTTTGTAGTATAGAAGAACATCGGGAATATATCCCGATGTTTCAATTGACTTACCCTAATTCCTTTGTTAGGAGCTTGCCTAGTTTTTCTATGCCTTCAGCAATCACTTCTTTTGTTGCATAGGAGAACCCTAGACGCATGGTATTGGGTTCGGGTACACTGGGAATGATATCATTACCATCCTCACTGATTCTGTGGCCCGTGATTGGATAGAATGGCCCACCTGGTACGTAAAGAACATCATTAGGAATTGCTACCCGCTCCATAAATTCGCTAGAGTTGAAATTAGGATCATCACTCTGCCACCAGATGAAGAAACCACCTGTAGGATCAGTTCTTTCACCTGCAGGGAAGAATTCGTCCATTGCCTTAGCCATTGCCTCATAGCGTTCTTGATATGCTGGAACGCTGACTTTCATGGCTTGGTCAATGTATTTGTCATAGTATTCATTCAAGATACGTTGAAGCAAAGTTGATGTACATAGATCAAGGTAGCCCTTATCCTTGAGAACTTGGTCACGGACGTTGTCAGGCATTACAGAATATCCAACTCTCAAGACTGCCGCTTCCTTGCTACTGGTCCCCAAGTAAGCAACTCGATTATTTGCCTTGTCCAAAGTCTTGATTGCTTTAGGATTCTTCTTGAATTGTATCTCAGCATATGCTGAATCCTCTAACAGTAGGATGTCGTGTGTTTCACATATATCAAAGAGTGCTTGACGTCTATCCCACGGTAATGTAGTACCCTTTGGATTATCACTATCAGGTACAACATAAAGAAGATCGGGAACCTTTCCGAACTTTATCTTTGAAAGATGAACAGCTCGTTCTACTTGCTCGGGAATGATACCATCGGAATCTGTGTCTACGGTCAGTACTCTCGCTCCAAGTTTGACAGCAGGAACAAGAAAACCTAAGTATGCAGGGGACGGTGTGATAATCACATCTCCAGGGTCAATTAGTGTATCAAGCAGAGCATACAATGCTTGTTGAGACCCATTAGTAATTGAAACGTGGTCCCATTCTTCCTCGGGATCAATTGGAAGATCTCGAACATCAGAGAGCCTTTTCGCTAAAGTCTTGAGGAACCAAGATTGCCCTCCTGTAGGGCCATAATTAAAATCGTCAAGTGCCATTTTGGTATCTTTCTTATATTGCTGAGCAAGGTCTGTCATAATATCTGCAAAGATATCAGTAGGTATGATACCTGGTTTCCCACCAGCAAAATAATATTCCACTTTATACTTGAGTAACGCTCGAATTTGAGACTCCTCAATAAAAGACGTCCATGTAGCAAAGCTATAGCCGCGTTCATTTGCCAATAGTAACTACTCCGAAGAATGTACACTAATCAGAAGCATGCACACTTCTGTACATGAATTGAATTCATAGCCCTTTAACCATTTCTGATACGACATTGCAAAAGAGCGCATTTCTGGGCTACAATGTACATTAATGGTCGTCCAAATTGTGTACAATTTCATATTTTCATCCACGAATTTCTGCAGCAAATGCGGCTGCCGCTGTTGAGGGATCAGGAGCTTCCACTATTGATCGAGCGACAATCACATAGCTTGCGCCAGCATCAATAGCAATACGTGCACTTGCACCTTGAGCACCTACACCAGGACTGAGTATTGGAATCTCATCACCTAATACAGCACGAATCTCCTGGATTTTTTCTGGATGGGTTGCACCTACAATTACTCCATCAACATCCCAAAGGCGTGCCTGTCGTGCAAATCGAATATAGAGAGGTTCAGCTTTCTTCGCTTTGTCATCAGGAGCAATAGTAAGACCATAACCATCTTTCGCCGCAGGGTGTGACATATAGCAGAGTACGATGATTCCACGTTTTCTGTTTGTAGCCATTTCGAATACACTATCAAGACCACCATCCATTCCAACTAGGGGATTGACAATCATCGCATCGAATCCTGCATCAAAATAGTACTTGGCAATCGTCTTGTTTGTGTTTCCAATATCATTCAATTTGCAATCGATAATGGCAGTGAGCCCTTCGTCGTGAATCTTATCTAGGATTCGTGGAATCCCCTCAGCGATTCCAAGGGGAAGAATTAGATGTCTATTAATCTTGAACGCGACTGCATGTTTTGCAGTCTGTGAAATAATTTTGAGCGTTTCTTGCTCAAGGCGGTCCCTTTCACTCCTTATAGCTGTGGCATCTTTACCACTGAAATCAACGACAAGATCAAGGCCAATAATCAATTTACTCTTCCTAACGAAGCTGGATGCAGTAAGTTTCCGTCTGTACATACTACGCTCTCCTCATTCATTGATGTTTCAAATCGACAAGCGACTGTCCCTTGCTACGGTGTCCTTCCAAATAAACTCTCGTCAGGAACGATTGGAACTACCCTCAGCGCAAACTTATATCGGTCTCAGGAATTGTGAAAGATGGAGAGAAAAGTTTGAGTCCAGATTGGTTACTTTCTCGAGTTGCAGTTGTGGCTTTAGCTATCGTTGGTCCAGTCTATTTCTTCATACTGATGTTATTCATCCCCCAGATGACGCCATTTGTTGATCCAGAATTAAATTTCATATTTCATTACATCGGAGCACCAACTGTATTTTCAATACCATGGATAGGGACTATCTACTACCAGCGTTATCGATTGGCTAATACAGTCCATATTATGGATGAAACAATCACTGCTGTTCCACTTCGTTGGCGAGTGTTCTATGGCGCGAACGCAACATTCATACTCATGGTTTTCATTCTTCCAATGGCAACCCCAATCATCGCATTCATCGAGGGCCTCGTTGTTGCTGGTCACGTATTCTACCGAGTTGGAGTAGGAAAGTTAGGAGGCGGAAAACCTGCGGCCATCCTAGGAGTAGTAGTGGCAATCGGTTTGTGTATACTACCTGCTTTGGTAATGATAGAATTCCTCCCGACATATTTTGAACTCTGGACGACTATTTTGAATACATGGGAGAATTTCTGGTTGAACGTGGCTTATGGATTTGCTCAATGTCTTGTGAATGCTTTGAGTTTTGGAGCTCCGGTCTACTTCATCTACTTTGGAGCAAAGGAATATGATAAGGGGCTTTACGGAGAGGTATACACAAAGACCCCAACAGCTTGGATTAGACTTGGTGAATTTATCATATTCTCTGTATTCTTGGTAATGTATCTTCCACCAATCCCGACCCCTCTTGGAGTAATACCATTTTTGGACCTATCAAATCTCTTTACAAGCTATATCAATTGGATATCGCTTAGTATTGTAGCCATAATGGTCCTAGTGAAGATGGGCTTAAAAGTTGAAGGAGATTCAACAATGGGAGGAGCTTCGAATATCTTCGTCATCGGATTGTTCTTGGTCGTAGAACTCTTCTTCAAGACAAACCTGATTCTAATTACATCAATAATCTGGTTAGCCTTCATTATTTATGCATCACTTGCTATTGTTAGCTATATGCGGGCATCATCCAGAGAATTGTACTAGCTGAATGAAGACAATAGTAGCTTCACAAGTCGAGGACTTCTAATGGCTCAGCTAAGCGGATGATAGGGAGATGAAGTACCATTGGTCCGGCATCTGCAATTGAGTCGACGAATTCAACTTTCTCCTTGGGACGTGTAGTATAGGATAGAAAACTTCCTCCAGGAGGACCTTCACCTTCTGTGTGAACCCAGAGTGGCAACCCATAATTCTCATAGTATCCATGATTGGAAATCAATGTACCATAGATGTGCTTACCATTGTGCTCGAAATAGAGCATGCTTGCAGGTCGGTCTCTCTGAGACCATGAAACCAGCATTCTTGCCAAATCGGTCATTGAAGCAATCTTCAAATTAACTGGTGGTCGAACGTCGTTCTTGCTCATTATTGTGTGCACCAAGTCGCTCTTCGTTCATGACCTTATAAGAGCAACCATTGAGCATTAGACTGATGTACAGACCTAGTCAGGGTTGTGGAGGTGGTTGCGTATTCTATCTGCTATAGTTGCCACACCTCTGCGGTCTACTCCCACAATAACTACTGGAGCGCTGACTGATGGTCCACTGCTTCCAATAGAGAAGATTACACGAATTCCCTCTTTTCGGAAACATACGAAGGTGAATCCATCTTCGTGGATTAACTGATCTAATTCTAATCCACTTGAACTGATGCCAGCTGCTACCCAGTTGACGACATCTAATGGTTTAGTATCCTGACGATCCACTGCGATTGTTTCTCGATGATCTGCTTCAGAAGTAAAGAGGTATCCATGTGATGCTCTGCTATAGAGTATCTTTCTAGTTGTAGCCCTTGAAAGGAGTCCTTTAGACACAGGGCCAAACTGCTTCACAAGGACCGCAGATGCATCGATTGTTGGATCTGAAATAGGGACTATCTCGACCTCAGAAAGTGAGGGTTCTTCTGCTGGTTCTTCACTTCGGGGAGATGACTCATCAGTTATAGAAAACTCTTGTTTCTGTTCTTCAAAGAGATTCTGAACGTATTCTTTCATCCAACCATCAAGTACTTGCCAATCTTCCTTACTTAGTTTCAATGGTGGACGAGGAACCTCAGGAAGGTCTTCCCCAGTTTCTTCGATTTCGAACTCTTCTTCCACTGATTCTTCTACTACTGGTTCGGATTCTTCCATTACTTTAGTTTCTTCAACTTCTTCTGATTCTTCATCAGGAATATCGACAATCTCAATATCATCTGGAATTAGTAACTTGACAGCTTCAAAAAGACCTGAGAGTCTGTCAGTACCACCATGCTGTGATAACCTGGGACGAACCTGCATGATGAAACCACGCTTGTTCTCAGTAGTCTGATCAAAGACTATCGCTGCACCCCGAGGTAAACTGCTGATGAAGACCTTATCCCTGAACTGGTCAGGTAAGACAGCAGGAGCTCTTTGTTGGAGTGCTCGAATGTCGTTATCATGAGATAGTGAATGAGAGATAATAAGGTCAGCTTGAGATATTGCATCATCTGATACTGCAGAGGGTTGTTGAGTACATAATACAAGACTGCACCCAAATCGTCGTCCAAGCTTAGCATATCCAATGATTGCATCTTTTGCGGGGGTAGGGCCAGCACGCGGAACAAGGGTATGAGCTTCATCGATAATCAGCCAGGTGGGAGGGAGTTCTTCACGAGCACTTGTGCCCTCATCAGTCCAAGCCATCCGGTACGTGAGAACTTGTCGACAGAGCATGTTAGTCAGAATCGCAAGGACAGCTTCTGCATCAGAACCAAGTGGTGCCACATCAATTACCGTAATCTGACCAGCTATGGCAAGATCCTGAGCACTAGTTCCTCCAGGATGAAATACACCCATTCTGTCAGCTCGCTTCAGCCTCTGAATCATCGCGGTTCGGGTTGCAGGTTTATAGAGTTCCTCAATAGCGGGGTTTGTGTCGATGCAGATAATCATGTCTTTGATACTGAAGTCACGCTTCAAAGCAATACGTTCACCTGAACCAAGAGCATAGCCCTTACGTACGTTATCAAGAATTTCACTGATTAGATTCTCCATGGCAGTGCTTAGAGTTCCACCTTTTTCGAGAACGTAACCCCAATCTGATACAGTTAATTCCTTGGGACCAATTGATAGAGGAAAGAGTCTAGCCTTCTTTTTCACTTCATCAGGGAGGCCTACGTAAGTTCTCCGTGGAATATAGACACTAACCGGAAACCCTCTAGCTTCGTATCCCCATTTCTTGAGTAAATTACTTTGGTCATCATTGGGATCGACCATTTGTCGGAACACATCAACAGTATCGACCAGGACACAAGCAACCTCAATCT
>Ga0307426_1002862_pt1 | contig 10554 bp, 8 predicted proteins | sample SalMarWE160340MG_FD_202165 | JGI IMG/M metagenome (GOLD analysis project Ga0307426, IMG submission 202165) | Salt marsh sediment microbial communities from the Plum Island Ecosystem LTER, Massachusetts, United States - WE1603-40 | ecosystem: Environmental > Aquatic > Marine > Intertidal zone >... | reverse complement strand
CGGTGGTCGCCTCGATTACTTCGACAAACTGAAGGCCCTCGACACCACCGACGTCCCACCGCTGTCCCATCCCCTCGGCCTTCGAAACGTGTTCCGCGAAGACGCCGTCAAACCGTCCGCATCCCGGGAAGACGCCCTGGCCAACGCCCCGGCCAAGACCGACGACGCCTACAAAGTCCCAGTGGTCGTCGACCAATCATGAACGAACTGCTCTCCCTCTCCGCGTACCGCCTGCACGCCAAGCTGCTCACCGGCGAGGTCTCCGCCGTCGAGATCGCCGAGGCGATGCTCGGCCGCATCCAGGCCACCGACACCGAGCTAGGCGCCTACAACACCGTCATGGCCGACGCCGCGCTCGCCAAGGCGCAAAACACCGACGCCCGCCGCGCCAGCGGCGACCCGCTCGGCCCGCTCGCCGGCGTGCCCGTCGCCATCAAGGACAACATGTGCACGAGCGGCATCCGCACCACGTGCTCCTCGAGGATCCTCGAGAACTTCGTGCCGCCATACGACGCGACCGTGGTGGAACGACTGGACCGCGCCGACGCCATCCCCGTCGGCAAGACCAACCTCGACGAGTTCGCCATGGGCTCGACCACCGAGAACTCCGGCTTCCGGCCGACCAAGAATCCGTGGGACCTGTCCCGGACCCCGGGCGGCTCGAGCGGCGGCTCGGCCGCGGCGGTCGCCGCCTGCGAGGCCACCCTCGCCCTCGGCTCCGACACCGGCGGCTCCATCCGACAGCCCGCCGGCTTCTGCGGCCTCGTCGGCCTCAAGCCCACGTACGGTCGCGTCTCCCGATACGGCCTCGTGGCCTTCGCCTCCTCGCTCGACCAGATCGGGACCTTCTCGCGCGACGTGCGTGATACGGCAATGCTCCTAGACGTCATCGCCGGACACGACCCGCGGGACGCCACGTCGGCCGACAACCCCGTGCCCGACTACCTCGCCGAGCTTGACGCCGGAGCGAAGGGCATCAGGATCGGCGTCCCGCGCGAATACTTCGGTCAAGGAATCGAGCCCGAAGTCGAAGCGGCCGTTCGGGCCGCCGCCGACACATATCGCGGGCTCGGCGCCGAGGTCGTCGACATCTCGCTCCCACACACCGAATACGCCATCGCGACCTACTACATCATCGCCACCGCCGAGGCGAGCAGCAACCTTGCCCGCTACGACGGCGTCCATTACGGCCACCGGACCCAAGACGACGTGGACATCGTCGAACTCTACTCCCGCTCGCGCGCCGAGGGCTTCGGCCCGGAGGTCAAGCGGCGCATCATGCTCGGCACGTTCGCGCTAAGCTCCGGCTACTACGACGCATATTACCTCAAGGCGCTCAAGGCCCGCCAACTGGTCAAGCGCGACTTCGACGAGGCCTGGAAGCAAGTCGACTGCGTGCTCTGCCCGACCTCGCCGACCGTCGCCTTCAAGCTCGGCGAGCGCACACAGGACCCGCTCGCGATGTACCTGTCGGACGTCTACACCATCTCGACGAACCTCGCGGGCATACCGGGCATTTCGATCAACTGCGGGCGCGGCGCGGGCGACATGCCCGTGGGCCTGCAACTAATGGCCAAGCCGTTCGACGAGGCGAAGCTCCTCCGCATCGCCCGCGCGTTCGAGGCGGCAACCGACCACCACGCCGCGAGACCGCCGCTCGTGGCGGCCGAAGGGACTTGAGATGAGACCACGCCACTCCTTGGCTCTGAGCCTGCTGCCGGCGCTCCTGGTCGCCCTGGCGGGCTGCGCGGCTGCGTCCGCGCCCGGCAGGAACACCGCACGCGCCATACGGCTGCTTCACGAGAGGACCGCCCACCTCAAGATGTTCTCCGCCGATTTCATCGTCCGCATGGGGGACGGACCCGACCCGGTCACCACCGAAGGCAAGATCAGCTTCCTGCTCCCCGACAAGATCATCCTGTCCACCCTCCTTACCGGCGGCAAAGGCCAACAGGTCAACATCTCAGACGGCAAGGTCACGTGGGCGATCATGTCCGGCCTCGAAATGATCGCAAAAATCGATCTCCAGAAGGTCAACCAGTTCCTCAAGAGCGCCGGCCTTCCCCAACAGAAACCGGCACACAACATCGCAAGGCCTCTGAGCGTTTTGGAGCCGGGCTCCGTCGAACTGAAAGGCACGGCGAAAGTCGGGGACATCGGCTGCTGGGTGTTCGAGGGCCGGCCCCATCCCACAGGCGCCCGACCCGGCAAGGCGCCCGGCGACGTGGCGCGCCTGAAGGTGTATGTGGGCACCCAAGACGGTCTCGCCCGGCGCATCGTCTTCCTGGATGCAACGGGCAAGCCGCTAATGCGAATCACTTACCGCAACGTCAACATCAACCCCGGCCTGAGTCCCGCGGATTTCCAGTACACGCCCTCCCAGGGCGCCGCCGTCCTCGACCAGACCGATCGCGTCATATCCGTCATGAAATCCTCTCTGCGGAAGGACTAGATGGAATACGAGACGGTCGTAGGACTGGAGACGCACGCGCATCTTCTCACCGAGAGCAAGATGTTCTGCGGATGCAGCACGAGGTTCGGCTCGCCGCCGAACACCCAGACGTGCCCGGTGTGCCAGGGGCTGCCCGGCGTGCTCCCGGTCATCAACCGGAAGGCGTTTGCGCTGGGGCTGAAGACCGCCCTGGCGCTCAACTGCGAGATCGCGCCGGTCACCCAGTTCGACCGCAAGAACTACTACTACCCCGACCTGCCGAAGAACTACCAGATTTCTCAGAACTACAACGACCTGGGCGTCAGCGGCTGGATCGACCTGGAGGTGAATGGACACACCCGTCGCGTCAACATCTGGAACGTCCACCTCGAAGAGGACGCCGGCAAGCTCGAGCACCCCGAAGACACCGGCGCCCAATACACGGCCGTCGACCTGAACCGCGCCGGGACGCCGCTGCTGGAGGTCGTCTCCGCGCCGGACATGCGCTCGGCGGAGGAGGCCAACGCGTACATGAACGAACTGGCGGCGGTGCTTCGCTACCTCGAGGTGTCCGACTGCAAGATGGAGGAGGGGTCGCTCCGGTTCGAGGCCGGCATCAGCGTTCGCCCGGCGGGAAGCGAGACGATGGGCAATCGCGTCGAGGTCAAGAACCTCAACTCGATGAGCGCCGTCTGCCGCGCCATCGAGTACGAAGTGCGGCGCCAGATCGAGGTCCTGGAGTCGGGCGGGACGATCCCCTCACAGACGATGTTGTGGAACGTCGCCCGCAGCATGACCGGGCCGATGCGGGGTAAGGAGGAAGCCAAGGACTACCGCTACTTCCCGGAGCCCGACCTCGTGCCGGTGGAGATCACGAAGGAGTGGCTCGACGCGGTGCGGGCGGAGATGCCGGAGCTTCCCGCCCACAAGCGGAAGCGGTTCGTCACCGAGTACCGGCTGCCCGGGTACGACGCGGCGGTGCTGACGGAGGACAAGGAGGTCGCCGCGTACTTCGAGCAGGTGGTGAAGGCGGGGGCCGACCCCAAGCTCGCGTCGAACTGGGTGATGGGTGAAGTCATGCGGGAGCTGAACGAGCGGAAGTGCGGAATCAACGAGCTGGTGGTCGGGCCGCCGATGCTCGCGGAGCTGGTCGCGCTCGTGGCCACGGGTGAGATCAGCAACACCATCGGCAAGGAGGTGTTCGCGGAGATGGCCGCCACCGGCAAGAATGCGGGGCAGGTGGTCGAGGAGAAGGGGCTCAAGCAGATCAGCGACACGGGCGCGTTGGAGGCCGAGGTGCAGGCCGTGCTCGATGCGAACGCGAAAGCCCTCGAGGACCTGAAGGCGGGCAAGAAGCAGACGCGCGGCTTCCTGATCGGTCAGGTGATGCAGGCCACCCGGGGCAAGGCGAACCCCAAGATGGTCGGCGAGCTGATCGACAAGCTCGCGGCGCAGTAGGCGTTTCTAGGATTCGCGGGAGAGCAGCGATTTCATCAGCGCATCGGCGAGGCCGGTTACCACCCTCGGCCCCGGCGGCAGGGTGAGCGGCTGGGTCGACGCCAGGACCCCGCAGCCCGCCACCTCGCCCGGTGGCAGGCCGTGGCTGCCCCGCACCAAGCCGGGGTCCAGCGGGATGCACCGGTTCTCGGCGTCAAGGAACAGCTCGACCGGATCGTAGCCCGGCTTCCGGTGGATGTCGACCGTCCGCGCGAACCCCGGCGCTTTTGCCGGATCGTGCCACCAGTAGTACGCGAACCAGGCGTCGGGCTCGGACAGCAATACGAGCTCGCCGGTGTTCGGATGGGCGATGCCCAACTCGCGCAGGCGCTCGCCGCGGCAGACCTCGGCAACGCCGTCCAGCTTCGCAAGCGCCGCCGCCGCATCGTCGAGCGCGTCTCGCTCGACGTAGACGTGCGCCACTTGGTGGTCGGCCATCGCGAATGCCTTGCTCGCGGGCAGGTCGAGGAACTCGGCGCCCTCGTCCTCCGAGACTCGCAACAGCCCCGCTTCGCGGAGCGCGACGTTCGGCAAGGTGGCCCGCGAGACGGGCACCATCGCATACTCTGAGGCCAGGACGACCATGGGCACCGATGGCGCAAAGGCTTTGCCCAGGTCTGCTATGAACTGCGAGACGAGGCCGTCGATCCGGCGTGCCTCGGCGGCGAATTCTCCGCTGTCCGGGCCGCAGCGCTGGCCCACGTAATCGAGATGCGGCACATAGACCAGCGACAACTCGGGCTGGTACTGTGCCAGCGTCAGTAGCGACGCATCGAGGATCCAGCGGCTCGAGTCCACGTCCGCCATCGGGCCCCAGTACTTGTGGAGTGGGAAGTGGCCGAGCTTTGTCGCCAGTTCTTCGTACAGCCCGGACGGGCGCGAGTCGCACCACGGGACGGTCTTGCCGTCGGGCGTATGCTTCGGATGCGGATTGATGAAGATGTCGGCGGCAGCCGCTTTGAGCCCCTGGAAGAACATCACGGCGCTCTTCGCGCGGGGCATCCGTTTGCGGAGCATCTCCCACACCGGTGCTCGCTGGATCCGGCTTGCCGGCCACGTCCACATCGTGACCGTGCGCTCGGCGCGGTCGAACAGGCCGTTGGCTATGATCCCGTGCTGCGACGGCGGCGCACCGGTGACCATGCTCACCTGGACGGGACACGTGACCGCGGGGAACACCGGCTTGAGCGCCCGCACGCCGCCCGTGCGGAAGATGCGGGCCAGCTCGGGAAACAGCGGGGGCTTGTCAAAGCGGCGCGGCACGGCGCCGACGAGGTCGATGAGAACGATATGCTTTGCCACCGCAGCCTTCTTTCAAACAAGGTCGGCCAGGAACCGCTTCGCGCGTTCAGCGGTTTCGACCGCGTTGTGGCTGTGACGCGAAAGCTCAACACACGCCGGGCCGTCATAGTCCGCTCTCCTCAGCGCCGCGAACACGGCACCAAAGTCCACCTCGCCCTCGCCGAAGAACAGGTGGTCATGGACGGCCCGCCGCATGTCGTCGAGATGGACGTTGGCCAGCGCCGGCGCAAACCGTTTGATCAGAACGCCGCCGGGCTCGGCCTCATTGCACCGCAGGTGCCCCACGTCGATGGTCAGCCGGAAGCTCTCGTGGTCGACCGCGTCGGCCAGACGTTGGTACTTCGCCAGCGTGTCGACCAGCATCCCAGGCTCCGGCTCGAACGCCAGGACCACCCCCTTCTCGGCGGCGTAATCCGACAGCGCCCGGCAAGAGTCGGACAGCAGTTCGAACGCCGCATCCGCGTCCTGGCCCGCCGGGATGGCGCCGGACCAGAAACTGACGGCGCGCGACCCGAGGGCCGCCGCGATGTCGATGCAGCGCCGGAGGAAATCGACCCGCTTCTCGCGCCCGGCCGCCCGGCGATCGAGCAGCGTCGGGAAGTGTTTGCGCATTGGATCGAGCAGGAACCGAGCGCCCGTTTCGATCACCGACTCGAGGCCGACGCTCTCCAGTTGAGCCCGGGCGCGTTCGGTTTGCCGGGCGATGTCCGCGTCATACGGATTGAGCGCCTGGTGATCGATCGTGATCGCGACACACCGATAGCCGAGCCTGGCGATCACGTCGATGGCATCGTCCAGGCGATGATAAGCGAAGCCGTTCGTGTTGTAGCCGATGAGCAACGTGGCCCTCCCTCACGTGATATGCGACAACCTTCTCAGCAGGAACATCGGGATCAGCAGCAGGATGATGCACCCCGCCGCGAGCACCGCGTGCGCGCGCAGGTGCGCCAGCGCCGCCAGCGCCTGAAGCGGGACGATTCCGACCAGCGCCGCCGCGACGATGCGGCGCAGATTCTTCGCTCTCCACAGCGCCCACAGAGCAGTAAGGGTCGCGGACGCCATCAACCCCAGGAAGGGGACGCCCAGGTTGGAGAACGGCACGGCCCAGCCGCCGCGCAGTCCAGGCAGGCGGATCGCAGCCTCCACGAACATCACGAACGGGACGAGCGCAGCGGCGAGGACAATCCCGACCGAAAGAACGACGAACGAGCCGCGCCCTGGGCTCTGCGTTTCGCGCCGCGCCACGTAAGTGATTGCCACGATGTAGACGAAGATCGGGGCCGCTGCTTTGATGGCAGGGAGCACTTCATACAACAGGGCCGGCGGAACCGCGGACATTCCCAGGACCACGTTGAACGCGCGGCACAGCCCCATGTTGACCGGGCCGAGTGCGGTGGACTTCAGGGCGAAGTTGTAGCTCACTACCAGCAGCCCGAGCAGCCCGGCCACGAGCAGCGGCCCTCGGCCCACCATTGCGGCTCCGCCGACCGCAGCCAGCAGCAGCCCGAAGCCGGCCACGCCCGCGACGAACACCGATATCTCCCCCGACGGCAGTGGCCGGCCGGGGTTGCTTATGCGGTCGGCCTTGACGTCGTGAACGTCGTTGAGCACCATCCCCGCGGTGTAGAGCGCCAATGAGATGCAGCTGAGCCAGATGACGTTCCAAGAGCCGAACTCGCCCGCGGCAGCCGCTCCGACCCAAACGTCGGCGAGCGCGGTTGGCAGCGCGGCAACACGGATCAGACGGAGCCACGCCCGGAGCTTGCTCATGCGGGATCGCCCTAAAGCTGGACGGAGGTGCGGATGTATTCTAGCGCGGCACAGGCCGTTTGATAAGGGTCGTCCTGATACGGATAGAGCTCAACGGTGATCCAGCCCGTGTAGCCTTCGTCGGCCATCGTGTTGACGACGTGCGGCAGATCGATGGCGCCGTGGCCGGGCAGGAGGTGCCGATGCTCGCGCGACTCGGCGATGTCCTCCAGGTGAACGTGGCGGACGTGGGGCTGCAACTCAAGGAACGCCTCGGCGGGGTCTTCGCCGACGCAGTAGAAGTGCCCGATGTCGAAGTTGAGCGCCAGGTTGGGATGCGAAAGCCGCGCCGCGAAAGCGAGGTATTCTGCGCTCCGCTCGATCAGCAGTTCCGGCTCCGGCTCGACGAGGAGCGAGACGCCGGTCTCCTCGGCGACGGACAGGACCTCGGCGACGCCCTGCACGAACAGGGTCAGCGCTTCGGCGCGGCTCATCCCTCGCGGGATCGGCCCACCGGGCTCGGTGCTGATGTTCTTCGCTCCGAGGTCGCGGGCGACGCGGAGCGCCGCGGCGGTGTGGTCGATCCGCTGCTGCCGCCGCGCCTCGTCCGGCTCGATCCACGAGGGATGCCACGTGTCGCCGACCGCGCTCATCGGGAACGCGTTGCAGTTCGAGACCGAGAGGCCGGCGCGCTCGACGGCACGGCGCACGTTGGCGACCTCGGCCGGGCTGGCGTCGAGCGGGAAGAGGTGCGGCACGTCGAGCATGATCTCGACGCCGTCGTACCCCGCCTCGGCGATGGACGCGACCGCCTCTTCGGCGCTGCACTTCGTGAACGCGTTGGTGCTGAATGCATAGTGAATCACTTCGGTGGCCCTTTCATTCAAGCCGTGGTCCTCTCATATTGAACACCATGAGGCCGCCGGATTCAACCGCATTCGTGCTTGCGGTCACTCGCGGCCCGTGGGGGCGGGGATGGGTCCGGCGGCGCCCGCCGCGCATTGCCAGAAGCGGATCTTGCCGTCCTTCTTGCCTCGGGTAGCGAGGGTGCGGCCGTCGGCCGACATCCGGACCTCGGCGATGGGCCCGTCGTGTGCGGGGAAGTCAGCCACAAGACGCCCGCTCGCGAGGTCCCACACACGCAGCGAGCCGTCAGGGATGGACGTAGCGATGCGCCGGGCCCCTTCGGCCTGCGCCCACGGGCCGCTGAACCCGGCGGCGTGCTTCAGCACAACGCTCACCCGCCCGGTCCGGCAGTCGACGACGGTGACTTGGTTGATCTGGCCTTGGGCGGGGCCGAAGATCACGAGCCGTTCGTTCGACCAGCCGCACAGCCAGCCCTTGTACCCGCCGAGCCGCCGGCCCGACTCGAGGCTCCACAGCGAGAGGCGCCAGTTCGCCCGGTCGCCCAGGACGAGGCGCGTGCCGTCCTTGCTCCAGAAAACCGGCGTCGGGCAGTCGACCGGGCGAAGCGTCGCGAGGAGCTTGCCCCCCGAGAGCTTGTGCACCCGCGCCGTGTCGCCGCGAAGCGTGAACAGACGGGTGGGCCGAGTCGGGCTGTCGAGCGCGGTGGGCTTTGCCTGGATGTCAGCTTGGAGTTCGCCGGTCTCGAGGTCCCAGAGCCAGACGCGCCCGCCGCGCCAGCCGAAGTGCGTGGCGAGGCACAGCGTCCGGCCGTCCGGGGCCAGGTGGATGTCAGGCACCTTCGACAGGCGCTTCAACTCGGGCGGCTCGAGCTCGCCGAGGCGCTTCCCCGTGCCGGCCTCCCACAACCGGGCCGACGAGCCGAGGGTGACAGCGCGTTTGCCATCAGCCGTGAAGACGGCCGCCTTGAACGGGCCCAGCTCGGAGAGGCAGCGCCCGGTAGCCGCGTCCCAGACCAGCGCCCCGGCCGGCCCGCGGGTCAAGATGCGGCTCCGGTCACGGGAGAAGACGACCTGCCACGGCGCACCGTGGTGCGGGCCGATCTTCACCGACCTCGACGGCTCCTCGGCGGGCCAGACAACTATGGAGTGATCCGGCAGCTTGCCGACCACCCGCACCTTGCCGCCCGTCACGTGCACTCCCGCGAGTTCGCGGAGATCGGTGTTCGGATGGCCGAGGCGTCCGGCCTTTTCACCGTTGAGCACGTCCCAAAGCACGAGTCCCTCGCCCGGCTCGCGGGTGACCACCCACTCGGAATGCGTGCCGCAAACCACGCGGTCCTTGAGGACGGGCAGGGACCAGCTCGTCTTTCCGGTCGCCGAGAAATACACATACGCATCCTTCTTCCGCCCGTAGACCACGCCCCAGCGCCGCTGCCACCCGGTGTGCATGACGTGCTCAGCCTCGAACACCTGCTGGCAGCGGGCCAAGTCCCACACCTCCATGAGCTTGTCGGACCCGTGGATCTTGGTGAAGCGGCCGTCTCGGGAGAAGGTGATCCCGTGTACGCCCGTCTTGTTGCGTTCGAACAGGAGCCGGTATTTAACGGGGGGCGGGTCCGCTGCACTCGAGACCCCGCCGCAGCACGCCCAACACGCGATCGCCAACGTAGACAGCGCGACGGCCTGGGGTTTCGCGGAGCGTCGGGTGTTCATGCTTCACTCCCTCCGAGCTTGGCCGGCTTCCGCAAAATGCTCCATCAGCTTCTTCTTTATTATACCGCGTCTGTGGCGCGCCGGAGCGCCTGCCTGTCCCGCCCTTATCACCTATTCTGAAGATGCCTCGAATTCTCTTAAGCGGGTACACTCCACAAGACGATGCAAGGTTCTCGCAGTGAACACCTTGCCCCTGGTGGCGAGGATCATCTTCTTCATGTCCTCCCTGCGGACAGCAAACCCCCGGCCGCCGATGCAGGCGATGACCTCATACTTCGGGTTGTCCGCGGAGCGTCCCGCAAGACTCAGTTCGCCAAGGTGCTGAATGCGTGTTGCCTTGTCTCGGGCCGTGCCATCATCCTCGGTGATCTTTGCCTCGATGATGACTTGGGGGTTGAACTCGCTGGGAATGATGAAGTCCGGCGTCTGATCGAAGCCTTCGATCCGCTCTGCGCGCTTGGTCTTTCGGAAGCTGATATGGGCCTTGGAGAGAACATCCTCAATCGCCGATTCCAGGCTATCGCCGATGAGTTCGCTCACGGAGTCACGATGTCCGGCAAAGGGCCTGCCAAGGAACCGCTCATACAAGAGCATGGCGTAAGGCGCGCCGATTCCGGCTAGGCTCTTGATACTGTCAACGCCGTGCTTTGTGTCGGCCTTGTCCAAACGATGTACTTGGTCATTATTCACTTCTGGAACGCCGGCGGACAGCAGTTGACACGCGGTCTGGACCATCGCCTTGAGTCGCTCTTCGGTGACGCGGATCGGGGTAAGTTCCGTTTCCGGTGCGATTCGCACCTTTCGGTCCAGCGAGCGCACAAAGCCCTGAGGCACGGACACGCCGGTTCTTTGCGTCGTGACATAACCCCACTCTGGAGGCGTGAACCCGAGCATCGTGCGCAGGACCACAATGGAAATCGGCTCGGAAACCGTTACGGGAAACACCTTGTCTGGATCAAGCGAGGAGAATCCCCCGGTGGTCGCTTTTAGCGCTTC
>Ga0307426_1002860_pt1 | contig 10559 bp, 9 predicted proteins | sample SalMarWE160340MG_FD_202165 | JGI IMG/M metagenome (GOLD analysis project Ga0307426, IMG submission 202165) | Salt marsh sediment microbial communities from the Plum Island Ecosystem LTER, Massachusetts, United States - WE1603-40 | ecosystem: Environmental > Aquatic > Marine > Intertidal zone >... | reverse complement strand
AAATTCAAGGCCGAAATGTCCATCGCAGAGATGGAAGCCGACTTGTCGCGCAGCAAAGAAAAAATTGCGAAAATCGTCGATGTCAATCTGGGGGCCATCAAAGAGTTTGAACAGCTCAAGGATCGCTATGACTTTCTTGAAACGCAACGCAATGATCTGCTCAAAGCGATAGAAGACCTGCATAAAGTAATCAAGAAGATAAACCGTATCACCCAGCAAAAGTTTATAGAGACGTTCAACGCCATCAATGAGAAGTTAGCGGAAGTATTTCCCCGGCTTTTTGACGGTGGTGAAGCCAGGCTCGTTCTGTTAGAGCCGGATAAACCCCTGGAGTCGGGCGTAGAGCTCATGATTCATCCCCCGGGGAAAAAGCTGACGCGCTTGAGCCTGCTTTCCGGCGGAGAGAAAGCACTGTCGGCCATAGCGTTTATTTTCTCCATATTTCTAATTAAGCCGGCTTCGTTTTGCCTGCTGGATGAAATCGATGCGCCGCTGGATGAATCCAACGTTTTCCGCTTCAATGATCTGCTGCAAATCATCGGAGAAAATTCACAGATTATCGTGATCACTCACAATAAACGAACAATGGAGTTTGCCGATACCCTGTTCGGCATTACAATGGAACATAAGGGAATTTCAAAAGTCGTTTCCGTGAACTTAGCACGGACGGAAATGCGAAAAGCAAGCTGAATCAAATGCCGATTGACGAATGAAGAATGTCGAATCAATGAAGTCGCTTTGCTCCAACAATCGTCAGTCGAATTTCCTAAAGGCCAGCGCCATGGCGTTTAACTGGTTTAAAAAAAATAAGAAGAAACAGAATACAGACGATCGCGCAACTGAAGTCGAACAACCGGCGTGCGAACCGATAGACGGTCCGCTGCCCCTGGAATTGGACGACCATGATGGAAGCCCGTCGCAGATCGCTGCTGAAAATTCTGAAGATCTGAGCGCCGATCAGTCAGCAGAAATTTCTCAAGACGAGCCCCCCGCTGAGCCCCCGGATCAGGCAGCAACCGGATATTTCAGGCGTTTAAAAAACCGCCTGGCAAAAACGCGCAAATCCCTGACCGACGGGCTTGACAGTATCTTTAGCGGCAAGCAAAAAATCGATGACGCGGCTCTGGAGGAATTGGAAGAGCTTCTGATAACATCGGACATCGGGGTGCAGACAACCATGGCACTCATCGAGCGAATTTCAAAAGCCAAAATTTCAGATATCAGTCAGGTAAAAACGGTGCTCAAAAAAGAAATTCTCTCAATTCTTGATTCCCGACCCGATGCTCCGGCAACAAATACCGGCTCCCCCCATGTGGTGCTGGTAGTGGGTGTCAATGGTGTTGGAAAAACAACAACCATCGGCAAACTGGCAGCGTCTGCCGGTGCTTCCGGGCAAAAAGTTTTGATCGCCGCCGCTGACACCTTTCGCGCTGCGGCCGTCGAACAACTGGGCATTTGGGCGGAAAGGGCCAAAGCGGAATTCGTCAAACATAAAGAAAATGCAGATCCGGCGGCTGTGGCATTCGATGCGGTTGCGGCGGCTTCAGCCCGCGGCTGCGATCTGGTGTTGATTGACACCGCCGGCAGACTCCATACCAAAGTTAATTTGATGGAGGAACTTAAAAAGATCAAGCGGACAGTGGCCAAACAGGTTGCCGGCGCCCCGCATGAGATATTGCTGGTTCTGGATGCTACCACCGGTCAAAACGCCCTGTCCCAGGCGAAATTGTTCAATGAGGCGCTGGATGTTACCGGATTGGCAATGACCAAGCTGGACGGAACCGCCAAAGGCGGGATTGTCATCGGCATATGCAGTGCGCTGAATGTCCCTTTGCAGTATATCGGTATCGGTGAACAAATTGAAGACCTCAGGCCTTTTGATGCCGAGCAATTCATTGACGCGCTGTTTTAACCCTTAGCTTAACGCCGAACCCTGAACGTGTATACACTTACGGAAAAGATATCCTGTAAACGCCAGTTGACTGCGGCTTGGCTGCAAATATCATAAAAAAAGCATTGAATTACGTAATTTCTGTTGACATAAAATTTAAGTTCCTATATGGACACAGGAAAATAGGCGATCGGGCCTTATCCGGGAAGAATTAACCACTAAAACGAAGGGGGTACGGTACTATGACCAAAGCAGAACTTGTAGAACAGGCGGCAAATGATGCCAAGATCTCAAAAGTGGCGGCGGCGGCGGCGCTAAATTCCTTTATGGACAGCGTCACCAAAGCGCTGAAGAAAAAGGACGGCAAAGTCACGCTGGTTGGTTTCGGCACGTTCTCAAAAGCGCGACGCAAGGCACGCAAGGGCCGCAATCCGCAGACCGGTGCGCCCATCAAGATCAAGGCCACCAATGTCGTCAAATTCAAAGCCGGCAAAAAACTCAAAGATGCCGTCTAATCACAGCAGCCTGAGGCGGCTTATCGATACCGCTGATAAGCCGCCTTGCCCCCAATACCCCTCAGCGTACTTTTAAAAATCACGCAGGTAGATGATGTCAAATGCGTCAAACTCCCCTGTATAATCATGCCAGGTTACGTTCACATCAGCCACCAAGGCGTGGGGTGGTCCATGCCGGCACCAGTCTAAGGCCGCCGCCACCCGGTCCTGATCCCCTTCAAACACAGCTTCTACGGTACCGTCTTTAAGATTTCGCACCCAGCCGCATACGCCGAATCGACCCGCAGCGCGTTTGGTTTCCATTCTGAAAAAAACCCCGTGCACCCGCCCGCTGACGATGGCATGGGCTCTGACTTTGTTTTCCATGATTACTCCCTTGTGCTTCGCACGGCATAGAGCAAAGCGCATAGGGCTAAGATTCAATAGCAGGGTAATTAAAAAAAATCTTTTGAGAACTAAAAGCGCTATAAGTTGTCATCGGATTGCAATCTTAAAGCGATTTTGAAGGGGGAGTCACTTTGCTCTTAGCACCTATGCACTCTGCCATTGCTATTCTGCTCCTAGCATAAGCTTGAATGCGGCTTCATCTAATATTTCAACACCCAACTCCTGCGCCTTTGCCAGTTTGGACCCCGGCGATTCGCCGGCAACGATAAAATCGGTATTACGGCTGACAGATCCGCCGACCTTGCCCCCGGCCGCCGTAATCATCTCCTTTGCGCGCTGTCTCGTCATCGTTTCGAGGGCACCGGTCAGCACAAATGTCCGGCCTGCGAGGCTTTTCCTGATGATGGAGGTTCCAAATTCGATCCGAACCCCGCTTTGTAATATGCGTCGCATCGTATCCAGATTTTCATCTTGTTTGAAGAAATCGACAATACTTCTGGCCACAATCGGTCCGATGCCTTCGATCGCCGTGAGATTTTCTTCCGAGCTGGCGGCCAAGCGTTCCAAACTGTCAAATTGATTGGCTAGCAGCACGGCAACGTGTTCGCCGACATGCCGGATTCCCAGTGCATACAAAAATCTGGCAAAATTAATTTGTTTACTTGCCGCGATTGCATTTATCAGATTTTCGGCCGACTTTGTCCCCATGCGCTCGAGACCGGTAAGGATTGCAACATCCAGGTTGAACAGGTCCGCATAGGATGACACCAGTCCTTCAGCGACAAGTTGATCGACAAGCTTATCCCCTAATCCGTCGATGTCAAAAGCTGCCTTTGAAGCAAAATGTTTGATTCGTTCCTTGACCTGGGCCGAACAGCTTGCATTAATACAGCGGGTGGCTGCCTCGCCTTCCATTCGAACCACCGGAGATCCGCACACGGGACAGCTGACGGGCATCGTAAATTTCTTTTCATCACCGCTGCGTTGCGATGCAATGACTTTGACAACTTCGGGAATAACGTCACCGGCTCTTTGAACCAGCACGGTATCCCCAATGCGAATGTCTTTCTTTTCAATTTCATCTTCATTGTGAAGGGTGGCGCGGCTGACCGTCACGCCACCGACATTAACGGGTGTCAGGTGGGCCACCGGTGTCAGAACACCCGTGCGTCCTACCTGCACCTCAATATTTTCCAGCACCGTGGTTTCCTGCAGGGCTTCAAATTTATAGGCAATTGCCCAGCGCGGGCTTCTGGTGGTCGTCCCTAATCGCTGCTGCAGCCGGAGACTATCCACTTTTATTACCATGCCGTCAATGTCGTAAGCAAGCTGATGCCGTCTTTCACTCAACTGACGGTAAAACTGCAATACTTCTGCCACCGCAATCCGGGGCCGGATAAGAGGATTGATTTTAAATCCCCACGCTTTCAATGACTGCAAAAGATCCCAGTGCGATTCAAACTCGATGCCGGCGACAAGTCCCACACCATAAAAGAAGATATCCAGCGGGCGGGCGGCCGTAATTTTTGAATCCAGCTGTCTTAAAGATCCGGCGGCAGCATTGCGCGGATTGGCAAACGGCGCCAGGTCCAGCGCAACCCTTTCCCGGTTCAACTTCTTAAAATTCTCGATCCCGATGAATACTTCACCTCTGGCCTCCAGCCGGGAAGGCATGTCATTGCGGCGCCCCCTTTGCATCAACAGCGGCACAGCTCCGATAGTTCTGACATTGGACGTAATCGACTCCCCGGTAATTCCGTCACCTCTAGTCGATGCCGCTGTTAATGTGCCATTTTCATAGACCAGTTCCACGGCAACCCCGTCCAGCTTGGGCTCGGCCGTATAACGTATTGGGTCATCGGAACCGAGCTGGCGTTTAACCCGTCTGTCGAATTCCATAATATCGTCATCACTGAAAGCATTATCCAGGCTTAGCATCGGGAGGCTGTGGGTGATGGTGTCGAAGCTGGTCAAAGGCGGGGCTCCCACGCGTACGCTGGGGGAATCCGCAATGGCCAGCTGGGGGTAGGTTTGCTCCAGCCGGATCAGTTCCTGCAGCAGGCGGTCATATTCGACATCCGATATTTCCGGATCATCGAGAACATAGTAGCGATAATTATGATGGTGAAGTGCTTCTCGAAGTTTATTCACTTTATTGACAATTGCAGTATCCATCAGACTCTTCATTCGTATTAGGCCTTCAGGTGATTTTATCTTGCAACATCAATTCTCTAATCACCCTGCAAGCCGTTTTGCGACCATGAATAAATTTTTCATGCTTGAAACCGGGACGCCAGTTCAAAGAAGACAGTTCATCGGAAACCACCAGAAGGCCGCCGAAATCCACCCCGCGAAATTTTGCGACCGAGCAAAGGGCCGAAGTTTCCATGTCCACTGCCAGAATCCCGCTTTGCTGATAGGTTGCGACCCGTTGTCGGGTTTCACGAAAAACGGCATCCGTAGACCAGACCGCTCCCGCGTGAAAGTCGATATCATTTTTTTTCAAGGTCCGGCTGATACTGGACACCAAGGGAAATGACGCCGATAAATGGCCACTATCGTCTGCACCGTAGTGCTTGGAAGTTCCTTCATCAATAACCACGGATGTCGGCAGGATGATATCGCCTATTTTTACCCGGTCTGAAACAGCGCCGCACCAGCCCAGAAAAATGATCCGGCGGGCACCCCTGGCAATCAAGGTCTCCAGCAGCATGACCGCATAGGGGGCACCGACAAAAGGGCCGGTGATTGAAAAACCGTCCGTCCGGTCTCGGTTAACATACATGCGGCTGATGAAAAGGCGCTCAAATTCATTTTTGTTGAATGGCAATAAATCGCCAAGAAGAAAAAGATCCACCCGGGTTGCTGCCATCACGGCAACCGATCCGATCTCCGGTGAATCCTTAGGTTTTTGTGGATTTACGATGGCGTCGCAGTTGTCGGCGGAAAGCGGCATTTGTGGTTTGCTCATACTGGTTTTGTCAGTTTCGTCATCTCATCTTTTAGCTCATCGATAATGTCATAGAACCACATCAGGTCCTCGATGGTCAAGCGGCCGGCTTTAACGGGCGCCCGCTCGGAGCCGTCTTTTTTCAGCAGAATGCGGGGACCGATTTGTACTTTGGGTTCACCGTTGCCGTATTGGTTGATTGAAACCATCAGACCGGTTTCTTGACATTGCCACTTTTTGAGCGTCTTATCCATTTCAGGGTCGTAGGGCATATTCTCCTCCTGTTATAATTTCCAATCTCGCATACGAAGTCATTTGAACAACATCCGTCAGGCCGACAGTTTCGAAAAATCAGCGAACTTGCCAAACAGGGCCGCAATGTGACCCAGCAAGGCAAGGCGGTTGCGACGTACGCTGATATCTTCGGCCATTACCATGACCCCATCAAAGAAGGCATCTACGGGATCCCGCAGGGAAGCAATCTTTACCAGAGCATGATCAAATAAACCTTTTGCCAGATCATCCGCGACGCTGTTTTTTACCAGTTCATAAGCATTCAAGAGGGCCGCTTCGGATTCATGTTGGAATAGCTTTGGATCAGGAACATCCGTTGGGACGCCGTCGGCTTTTTTAATGATATTAACGACCCGTTTAAACGCCACGGCCAAGGGTTCAAAATCCGGTTTGGCTTTAAGTTTCTCCAGCGCAGCGGCCCTTTGCCAGGTGGAGGGAATACTGTCAGCAGCCGCACCGAGCACGGCGCCCACCGTGTCTTTTGAAAATCCGTCCTCAACCAACAAATTGGTCATCCGGTTTCGCAGAAACGTATAGACCTGCTCTTTAACCTCCTTTAAATTTATGGCCTTAAATTCCTTCAAACTTTCCGCTATCAGATCCGGCAGGGAGAAGTTAAATCCTTTATCCAGCATAATCTGAATGATACCGATGCCCTGGCGTCGAAGGGCATAAGGATCGGAAGCGCCGGTTGGGACCAGGCCGACAGTGAAGCATCCGCAAATGGAGTCAATTTTGTCGGCCAGCGAAAGTATAGCGCCGACAGGGGTCTCCGGCAACGGCGCCCCGGAATAAACCGGGCGGTAATGCTCTTCGATGGCGGCCGCTACCATGGGGGGCTCCCCGGAAACGGTTGCATAAATTCTGCCCATAATTCCCTGCAGTTTCGGGAATTCACCCACCACCTGACTTACCAGATCAGATTTACTCAACCGGGCGGCCCGGATCACCTGTTTTTTTAAACCGTCACCTTTGTCTCTGGCAGCCGGTCCCAAATCAACGGCTTCGGATATAAATTCGCCGATCTTGGCCACCCGCTCAATTTTTTCATAGACGGTTCCCAGCTCGGCCTGAAAAAGAACTCTTTTCAACATCTCCACCCGCTCATCATTGCTGACAGCAAGATCACCCTGATAAAAAAACCGGGCATCTGCCAGACGGGCCCGCAGGACCCTTTCATGGCCTTTGGCCACCACCGCCATGTCATTGGCAACGGTATTATTGACCGCGATGAAGCACGGCATCAGTTTATTGTCTTCATCGACGATGGCGAAGTATTTCTGATGCTCTCGCATGGCATTAATTAACACCTCATCGGGAACCTCCAGAAATGCTTCATCAAATTTGCCGGCTACCGGCACCGGATACTCAATCAGATTATTGACGATGTCCACCAGTTCGTCATCCGGCAGAATGCGGCCGCCAAGCTTGCGAGCAATTTCGGCGATATCTTGCCCGAGTTTGGTTTTGCGTTCCTGGGGGTCGACCAGGACGTGGGCGGATCGCAGCGCTGCGACATAGTCATCGGCAGAATCCAGCTTAATTTTGGCCGGCGACATAAAACTATGCCCGTGGGTATAGCGATTGCTTTTTAAATTGCAGAGGTTAAACCCGATAACCTTATCGCCCAATAGCGCTGCGATGGTATGAATCGGTCTGGCAAACTCGATATCCAGGTTCGCCCATCGCATTTTTTTGGGAAACGGAATCGATAAGATTACTTCTGCCAATATATCTTTTAGCAAGGTCCGGGTTGCCACACCGCGTTGCATCGTTTCGGCCGACAAATACGCACCTTTGGGAGTTTCTAGGACGACCAGGCTGTGGACGGGCACGCCCACTTTTTCGGCAAATTTAAGAGCGGCTGTTTTCGGATTGCCCTGATCATCCAAACCAACTCTGGCCGGAGGCCCGATAACTTCGGAGCGTATTGATTTTTGCTTGCCGGCCACGTTGCCGACTTTGATTGCCAGTCTGCGCGGCGTGGCGTAGATCTCCGCTTGACCGTGGTCGATGCGGGCATCCGTCAATTTTTGTAATAATACGGCTGATAAGGCCTGCAAGGCCGGTGTAATATATCCCGCCGGGATTTCTTCAGTTCCGATTTCAAGTAATAAATTGCTCATAATTATCCCTAATGTAAGTGGTAAGTTGTATGTTGTATATTGTGTGTTGCGGGTTACGGGTTACGGGTTACGGGTTATTTTCTCAACAACGGAAACCCCATTTTTTCCCTCTGATTCAGATACCCTTCGGCACATTGCCGGGCAAGGTTTCTGATACGGGCGATATAGCCGGTGCGCTCGGTAACGCTGATGGCGCCCCTTGCGTCCAGTAAATTAAACGAGTGTGAGCATTTCAGGCAATATTCATAGGCGGGTAAAACAAGATTATTCCCGATTTGCTTTAGGGATTCTGCTTCGTATTTACTGAACAGATCGAATAAAACCGGTACATCGGCCTTCTCAAAATTATAGGTTGACTGCTCGACCTCCTGCTGGTGATGCACATCTCCATAAGTAATCTCATTATTCCATTGCAGGTCATACACATTGTCAACCCCCTGAAGATACATGGTAATGCGCTCCAATCCGTATGTCAGTTCTACGGAAATGGGATTTAGCTCAATGCTGCCGGCCATTTGAAAATAAGTAAATTGCGTAATCTCCATGCCATCCAGCCAAACTTCCCAGCCCAGGCCCGCAGCTCCGAGAGTCGGGGATTCCCAGTCATCTTCAACGAACCGGATATCGTGATCAAGCGGATCAACCCCCAAGACCTTCAAACTCTGCAAATACAACTGCTGTATATCAAAAGGAGAAGGCTTCATGAGAACTTGATACTGATAATAATGCTGCAGACGATTTGGATTTTCTCCATAACGGCCGTCCGTCGGTCGTCTGGAAGGTTGGACGTAGGCGACGTTCCAGGGTTCAGGTCCCAGGGCCTTCAAGGTTGTAAAGTGATGAAACGTTCCGGCGCCGACCTCCAGATCATAGGGCTGCACCATCACACAGCCTTTGCGGGTCCAGAATTTGTGAAGTTCGAGAATAACATCCTGAAAATACATTGTGGGTTCCTTTATTTAAAGCCAATTCTTTTAGGTTTCAGCGCTTTTTTACAAAATAGACAGAATACCATCCTTCGACATTTGTCATTTGTCATTCGTCATTCAACCACCAGTCCTTTCGAATCGATTTTAACCTCCAGCAGACGTGCCTCATCTCTGGCAAAAAGTATCTTCTCCCATAAAGGTCTCAATCTGTCAATGTTTTCGATCTCACCTATGGCCCACAGGCAACCGCCCCCGCCGGCACCCGTAAAGCGTGCACCGCAGTCGTTTTGCCGCGCGCTATTCACCAATTTTTCCCCAATATTATCCAGCACGTCCGGCGTCAGGGTCCGACGAATGGCTGTTTCCCGGTTCATCTCGACGGCGGCCTGATTGTAATTTCGTTCAGCCAGCGCGGCAACAAACCGACGCGTGCACGCAATAATTTCCAGCCACAGGCCGCGATGCTTGCCGGAAAGAAACTGCCGTATCCACCGGCCATTGATGTCTTTGGAAACATGAGGCTGGCCGCAATACGCAATAAGCAGATGCCGCTCCAGTTCCCGGTGGGAAGCTTTTCTGACGGTGCACTGTTTTTTAAACACCGGCCCCATCGGTTTGGCTTGCAGGGACCAGGTATTGACACCGCCATAAGCGGCGGCGAGCTGATCCTGGATGCCGCAGGGCACACCGGCGACGGATTGCTCGATTTGATAGGCTAAAAGGGCAATGGCGCGTCGATCCAATCCGGAGTCGGATTCAGCATGTTTCATCAACTTTGAAAACGCCGCCACCAGCGCCACGGCTGCAACGGATGATCCGCCCAATGCGCTGCGAGGCGGAGATTGGGACTGGATATCAATATGAATACCCTGGGCGTAGAAATAGGCGGCTGTCGCAAACATCAGCCCGAGGGGGTGATCAAACGGAGCGGCGTCAGCCGGAAATTGCGCATCCTTAAAACCGCTGGATGAAATCCTGATCATGCCCCTGGCGTAAGGCCGCAGCCTGACATGCGTTCTGAGCCCTAAAGCGATGTTAAACGTGCAGGGCGACAGGTGGTGCAGCGGATAGTAGAAGGTGGCGATATCCAGCGTGCCGCCCATATCGATCCTGCAGGGCGCCGAAGCTTCTATGAGTTCTGATTCAAGTATTTTATTGAATTGTTCGTGCATAATTAATCCGCCCTGACCTGCCGTAAAAATTTCAAGCTGCGCGGCTGCTTGCCCAGATGATAACTGACAAATTCTTCCAAAAAATGCGAACTTTCTTTCAGCGCCGGAGAACTGAATTTGACCCTTGTTGCTTTGGCTAAATTGCCGCTTGCAGTCCATAGAAGCTGTTTGATCGTTCCCTTGGCAAGCATCAACCGGGATGCGGAATTTTTGCTGCAGGTCCCACATAGAATACCGCCCCTTTGCAAATCAAGTATTAACATTGCCTGATTAATACTATCCAGTTCCTTGCGGC
>Ga0307426_1002858_pt1 | contig 10564 bp, 11 predicted proteins | sample SalMarWE160340MG_FD_202165 | JGI IMG/M metagenome (GOLD analysis project Ga0307426, IMG submission 202165) | Salt marsh sediment microbial communities from the Plum Island Ecosystem LTER, Massachusetts, United States - WE1603-40 | ecosystem: Environmental > Aquatic > Marine > Intertidal zone >... | reverse complement strand
TGGCCCAAAAGCTGCATCTGCCTGTTGTTGTCGGGACGGAAATGAACAGCCCGGGGCAGAAGTTCGTTGACGATTTCGATACCGAGGAGCTCTCGCCGCTGGTGCCGGTTTTCTTAAAAGGAGCGTACATTTTTTATGCCCACTCGGTACTCCAACAACAATGCGGGCTGGGATATACCAGCGAATGGGCCAGGAAAAATTTCAAAGACATTCAGGAGAAAAACGAATTCTTCCAAACCGTTGGAAGCTCTCTGCAGCCGCAGCACGAGGACAAACTTGGCGGCTTAAGTGAGGACGTAACCGCCCAGGAAATATTAGATAAAATATCTCACAGCATGTGAGCCGTGAGCTAAAAGATTAGGACACAAGAAACACGCACTATTATGGCAGATTTACCGGAAACACAATATGCAGTCCAACTTGTAGGCCCGGACAAACTGGTTTTGAGCAAATCCAAAGAGGTTTTCAGGCCCGGCCCGAATCAAATTCTTTGCAGAGTGGAAGTGGTCGGACTTTGCTTTTCCGACCTCAAATTGCTGAAGCAATTTTCCTCACACGTCCGCAAAAGTGAAATAGTCGACGGAATTGATCCTGAAATACTAAAAGAAATACCCAGCTATGTCCCCTGCGAAGCACCGACAGTGCCAGGCCATGAAACGGTGGTGAAAATCGAAGCGGTCGGCCCCGGGGTTAAAGACTTTAAGCCCGGCGACCGCTACCTTGTCCAGACTGATTACCGCTGGCTGCGAACTACCAGCTCCAACGGCGCTTTCGGGTACAACTTCGAAGGCGCTCTCCAGGAATATGTCCTGATGGATGAGAGGGTCATAACCTCGCCGGAAGGTGAGTCCATGCTGATACCGGTTACCGAGGAGCTTTCAGCCTCAGCCATAGCTTTAGTGGAACCGTGGGCATGCGTTGAAGACGCTTATGTTTCCGATGAGCGCACAAAATTAAAAACAGACGGCAAAATGCTTGTTGTAGCTGATGCAAAGGTGGACGGGGACGCTCTGGAAAATTTATTCAGTCGCTGCGGTAAGCCGGCTCAAATAGCCTGGCTTTCAAAATCACCACCTTTGGAATTAGATGTACCCGTCAAAAAAGTCACAAATGTATCAGAGCCTGCCAATGCCGGTTACGACGATGTTATTTACTTCGGCTCTGATGCCTATACTGTCGAGGCTTTGTTTGCAAAGGTTGCCACAGGAGGATTGTTGAATATCGTTCTTTGTGGCGGCAAATTCGGACGCGATGTTGTTACTGCTGTGGGCCGGATTCACTACGGACGCATTCGCATAGTGGGCACAACCGGCTCGGACCCGGCTGACTCTATGCAAATTATCCCTAAAAATGATGAGATTAGGGAAGGTGATAAGATTAACGTCATCGGCGCGGGCGGCCCGATGGGTATGATGCACGTCGTACGCAATATCTGCCAGGGCGTGAAAGGCGTAAGTGTCTTTGCGGGCGACCTGGACGATAACAGACTTAAGACCCTGACACGAATTGCCGGGTCTTTAGCCGAGAAGAATGCGGTTGAATATAAAACATATAATCCCACAAAGGATGAAATTTCCCAGACTTTCGACTATACTATTTTGATGGCTCCCGTGCCCGGCCTTGTTGCAGCCTCTGTGAAAGGCGCTGCCCATCGGGGCCTGATAAATATTTTCGCAGGCATTCCCGCCACGGTGACAGGCGAGATTGACCTTGATACCTATATAGAAAAGCAGCTATATTTCATCGGGACGAGCGGCTCGTCTTTGGATGATATGAAACGAATGCTGGAAAAGGCCGAATCCGGCACACTTGATACCAACGTCAGTGTTGCAGCCATCAGCGGCTTCGAAGGAGCAACCGAGGGAATCCGGGCGGTCGAGAACAGGTCGATAGCGGGAAAGATTGTTGTTTATCCGGCGTGCAAAGACCTGGGGCTGGTAACACTGGAAGAATTAAGCGAAAAAATGCCGCAGGTAGCCGGCTGTCTCAGCAACGGTTTATGGACGAAAGATGCAGAAAAGAAACTGTTGGAAATATATAAAAATTCGTAGAACATAAAGAAAAGAAGTCAATGAATTTAGAAAGGGAAAGGGAAAGATTATGAAAAGAATAACAATAAGGCGGCGGTCGAATAGGCAAATTTGGCTTTTCTATGTGCTCTTGTCGGTAATCTTTTTGGCTGCCGGATGCTCCGAGCAGAAATCCGGATTCAACGGCCTGAAAATGAATCTGGCAAACCTGCCTCGCCTCTCGGATGCCAAGACGAGGTCGATCAGTCCCGAAAGCTTTACCGGCGAGAAGGGCAAGGCGGGCATGGCAACAGAGGGTACGGGGGCAGGACCGGCCCGCGAGTTAGGTCAGGGCTGGAAGGTTTCGCCTTCTGTCAGGATTGAGGCCGGCCAAACCTTTTTAATGGCCGATATCAAGGGCCCCGGCGCCATCCAGCATATCTGGATGACACCAACCGGGGACAACCGTATGAATATCCTGCGGATTTACTGGGACGGTGAAAAAAATCCCTCCGTCGAGTGCCCCGCCGGCGACTTCTTCGCGTGCGGCATGGGCCGGTATATCAAGGTCACCTCGATGGCGGTTTGTGTCAATCCAAAGAGCGGATTCAACTGCTACTGGATGATGCCTTTTCGCAGACGCTGTAAGATTACGATGACCAACATCGATGAGAAGCCGATGACACTGTACTACCAGGTCGACTATACGTTGACCGATGTCCCGAAAGATATGGCTTATTTTCACGCACAGTTTCGCCGGGTCAACCCACTGCCCTACAAAGAAGACTACACCATTGTTGACGGCATCCGTGGAAAAGGGCAGTACGTAGGAACGTATATGATATGGGGCTCGAACAGTCCCGGCTGGTGGGGGGAAGGTGAGATTAAATTCTTTATGGATGGGGACAAGAAATTTCCGACAATCTGCGGCACGGGGACGGAAGATTACTTCTGCGGTTCCTATGGTTTTGATAACCCCCAGGGTGGTGGATACCAGGAATTCAACTCACCTTTTACCGGTATGCCGCAGGTGATAAAGTCCGAAACGCAGCCGCGATTCGGGCTGTACCGCTGGCACATTATGGATCCGATACGGTTCGAAGAGGACCTTAAAGTGACCATTCAGGCATTAGGATGGCAAAGCGAAGGAAGGTATCTGCCTCTCAAAGACGACCTCTCTTCGGTGGCGTTCTGGTATCAGAGAGAGCCTCACGCTGCTTTTCCAAAACTTCCTGATAAGGATTCGTTGAAAAATAAATAATAATAAACGTTCCAAGTTACAGTTTTCGTTTTTATTTTTTGTGTGAAGGATTTAAGACAAGATGAGCGATTCGAAAAAGATTGAATCCGCATACGAGGCGGCGAAGCAGCGTTATGCTGAGCTGGATGTCGATGCTGATAAGGCGATAGAACGCCTAAGCAAAACAGCCATATCGCTGCACTGCTGGCAGGGAGACGACGTGGGCGGCTTCGAAACAAGCATCAGTACCCTCAGTGGGGGCCTGGTGGCGACCGGCGCCTATCCCGGCAAGGCACGAACCGCGGATGAGCTGCGACAGGATATCGAAAAAGCGTTGAGCCTGATACCGGGCAAACACCGGCTGAACCTGCACGCAATGTACGCGGAAACAGCCGGAAAAGTAGACCGTAACGAATTGACAGCGGAACATTTTACAACGTGGATAGACTGGGCAAAAGGCAACGGGCTTGGAATGGACTTTAATGGGACTTTCTTTTCGCACCCGAAAGCTGAGAGCGGCTTCACATTATCCAGCGCCGATGAGGCGATACGCAGCTTCTGGGTGGAACACGGTATAGCGTGCAGAAAAATCGGCGCTGCAATGGGAAAGGAATTAGCAACGCCCTGTGTGACAAACCTGTGGATACCCGATGGGTACAAGGACATCCCCGTAGACCGCAAAGGACCCAGACAGCGCCTTAAAAAATCGCTTGATGAAATATTCGCCGAAAAGGCAGACCGAAACTGCCTCCTGGATGCCGTTGAAAGCAAGCTTTTCGGCATCGGCTCGGAATGTTACGTTGTCGGCTCACACGAATTTTACCTCGGTTATGCCATCCGCAACAACGTCCTGCTGTGCCTGGATACCGGGCATTTCCATCCGACGGAGGTTGTTTCCGACAAGATATCCTCGGTAATGGAGTTTCTTGACCGGATACTGCTGCACGTCAGCAGGGGCGTCCGCTGGGACAGCGACCATGTCGTTATACTTTCGGACGAGCTGCGTGCCATTTGTGAGCAGATAGTGCGAGGCGATTACCTTGAAAGGATACACATCGGGCTTGACTTTTTTGACGCCAGCATAAACCGGGTTGCGGCCTGGATAATCGGAACCCGCTGTATGCTCAAGGCCCTTTTGATTGCTTTGCTGGAGCCGACGGGCAAACTGCGCGTCTTTGAGCAGGATGGTGACTTCACCTCGCGGCTGGCGATGCTGGAGGAGCTGAAAACGATGCCTTTCGGAGCAGTCTGGGATTACTACTGCATAAAAATGCAAGTCCCACCAGCCCGGGCATGGCTGGATGAGGTAAAAGCATACGAAAGAGAAGTTCAGAGTAAACGCACGTAGAGAGTAATCGGATTCACTGCTAATAGTTAGGGAGACAATATGAATACGGAACAGCAGTCACAGCAAGCACAAACCGGAAGTGAATTTGAACGCGAACCGGTTCCGAAGAACGCCCTGCTCGGCTTCAAGAGCTTTATCGGCATGTACGCCGGCGAGCATTGCGCCGGGACCGAGTTAATGATCGGGCCTCTGTTTGTAGCCGCCGGGGTAAGTGCCTTTGATCTGGTTGCAGGTCTTCTTATCGGCAATGCCCTGGCAGTGCTTAGCTGGATGTTCCTTTGCGCACCTATCGCCACCCGCAGGCGTTTGACCCTCTACTATCAGTTGGAGAAAATCTGCGGCCGAAAGCTTGTGACCCTCTACAACCTTGCCAACGGCGTGATGTTCTGCTTTCTGGCCGGGGCAATGGTCACAGTATCAGCCACGGCGGTCGGAGTATGGTTCAATTTCAAAATGCCGGGGCTTAACGACGTTTATCCCAACAGTATCGGCTGGGTCGTGGCTGTCGCTGTTGTCGGCGGGTTAATCGCAATTGTTGCCGCCTATGGCTATCAAACCGTCGCCAAGTTCGCCAATGTGGCCGCTCCCTGGATGGTACTTGTGTTTCTGGCATTTGGCTTCGTGGGTCTTCGACATTTCATCGACGCAACCGGCACCGAGGTCGGCTCTCTGGGTGACCTCTGGGGTTTGGCCAAGGCCGAAATATGGGAGGGCGGCCCTCCGCAGGAAGGACAGGTAAAGTTCACCTTCTGGCATGTGATGTTCTTTGCATGGTTTTGCAACATGGCCATGCACGTCGGCATGAGCGATCTGTCTGTTTTCCGATTCGCCCGCAAGAGCTGGTATGCCATCGCAAGCAGCGCGGGGATGTACGTGGGGCACTTCATGGCCTGGATCAGCGCTTCAATCCTCTATGCCTATCAACTGCATCTGAACCCTGCCGACACGGATGTATTGCCGGGCCCTCTGGCTTACCGGGCCGCGGGGCTGGTCGGGCTCTTATGTGTGATTATCGCCGGCTGGACCACTGCCAACCCGACTATCTACAGGGCTGGTCTTGCCTTCCAGGCCTTGACCCCGAACTCGTCCCGCTTCAAAGTCACACTGATCACAGGCGCCATTGCAACAATCGCCGGCATGTTCCCGGCTATCGCAATGAAGCTGCTGGGCTTTGTTGCCCTTTACGGTCTGGTGCTCATGCCTATGGGAGCAGTCATCTTTGTGGATTTCTGGCTTATTCGCAAGTTTGGTTTACAAAGTTCCTACGCCGAGCTGAGTGGAAAGACCTTCAACTGGGCCGCCGGTCTGGCCTGGTTCGTGACCCTGGCAACCGCCTGGGTACTGGTGAGGTTCGCAGGTGTGCAGATATTCTTTGTTTCACTGCCCGGCTGGTTTGTCGCCGCCCTGCTATACATCGTACTGAGTAAAATTTATCAGAAGAAATTTCGTCCCGTCGCGGCTGAATAACAGGAGAATTAAAATGCGTACTATCTTACAGATTATCTCACTGCTGGCACTGATTGCCCTGACACTACCTTCTGTCATCTTTCTTGCGGGCAAAATGGAGCTGAATATGGTCAAATGGCTCATGCTTGTCGCTACAATAGTATGGTTTGTCACCGCCACCGGCTGGATGTGGAAAGACAGCGGCGCCGAAGACCAGGAGGCCAGTTAATTCGACAAACCAAATGAGCCGAAGAGACAAATCAAATTGAAAGGAAGGGAAGAATTATGCCCGATATTGATTCAACGAAAAAAGCAAAACAGTTTCATGAAGACGTTCCCATGGAAACTCCGGGCTTTTTCCTCAAAGGGGCCGGCGCTCTTGACTGGGGGATGAAGAATCGGTTGTCGAGGATATTCAATCCCGACACCGGCCGAACGGTGATGTTCGCGATTGACCACGGCTACTTTCAGGGACCTACAACGGGACTTGAGCGAATAGACCTGACGATTGTACCATTGATGTATTACGCCGACGCCATCATGCTGACTCGGGGGATTCTGCGGACTTCAGTACCGCCCACCCTGACCAAACCTATCGTTATGCGATGCAGCGGTGGGCCAAGCATACTCAAGGAACTTTCGGATGAACATTTGGCCGTTGACATCGAGGACGCCATTCGCATGAACGTGGCCGCGATTACGTTACAGGTATTTATCGGCGGCGAATTCGAAAGCCGCTCGGTACATAATATGACCCGGCTGGTTGATATGGGGATGCGCTATGGGATACCCACGATGGCGGTAACGGCAGTCGGCAAAGATATGGTCCGCGATGCCAGATACTTCCGCCTGGCCTGCCGTATCTGTGCCGAGCTTGGGGCCCAGATAGTCAAGACCTATTATATCGAGGAAGGATTTCAGACGATTACTGCTTCCTGCCCGGTTCCGATTGTGATGGCCGGCGGAAAGAAAATTCCTGAGCCGGATGCCTTGAAGATGGCATACAAAGCCGTGCAGGAAGGTGCCTCAGGAGTCGATATGGGACGCAACATCTTTCAGAGCGATGCCCCCAAAGCCATGATGCAGGCGGTCCATAAGGTGGTCCACGAGAACCTCAAACCTGCCGAGGCATACGAGCTATACGAAACCCTCAAGAATGAAAAAGATTAACCACAGTTTTCGCGGATTTTCATCTTTGGCAGTGCTAAGGAGAACGGAAACGCAGATTAAAAATAAACATAAATCTTGTCTTTTCCTCGGCGTTTTTTATTGTACATAACAGTACAGAAAAATTGTTGCAATAGCAGATAAAGACAATTATCATCAAGCTATGGTAAGTTTCAATGAAATTGAAGATGTTGCCGGAAAAATCGGAGAAAAAATCAATGCCACGGCAGTGATTCTTTTCGGTTCATACGCTCGAAAACAACCCGGAAAGCATAGCGATGTTGACCTTTTGGTGATTGCCGAAAGTGATTTGCCAAGGCACAAAAGAAGCCGACAACTGCACCTTATGTTCAAGCCGTATCCTTTTCCGATGGACATTCTGGTTTATACTCCGAAGGAAGTTGAAAAAGAGAGTGAATTCGAGCTTTCATTCATCTCCACCGTACTACGGGAGGGGAAAAAGCTGTATGGATAAAAAGCTTGAATGGACGAAATCAAGGTTTGCACAGCTTTTTGAATGAAAAAAACACAGTTGAGCAGAAGGCCAATAAATTCACCTTTAACTCATAACTTGGCAAAACGATAAGATTATATATTTCGTTATACCAGCAGAAGGTAACACTTATGAGTCGCAAACGAAAGACATCATCCTCGATACCCGAGGACGTAAAGCGTCAAGTTGATTCAATCGTTGAACGTTTCAACAGAGAAAATTCGCGGCGGGATGATTGTTATTACGAGGCCCGCTTCAGCGGCAAGCACTGTTACCTGTACCGCTCGGATTATGGCCGTTTGGGGCCGATATGTCGTCTCACGTACACCGGCAAGATGGACGATTGGAAATTCGCCATTTTCAAGTGGAGCTCGGAAAGATATGACCCCAACGAGTGGTCTTTTCCGGGCAGCGAGCTTGCGGATGGCACTATCGAAGGGGCTATGAAAGCAGGCCTGGAAGCATACCCGGTATGACCAGCGGCCGAATATGAACAATGCGTCCGCGGCTATTGAGTTTGGCGTTATAGAGAAACCATATAAACGATAGTTCGGGGGGAAAATTATGGGAATATCTTTAAGCATTTCATCCAATGATGAAACCTATGTCTTAAGCCTCGTAAAATGGGGGGAAATTCGGAAATTATTGTCAAAAGTTTTCAAAGCCAACCCATTTCAATTTACCCCATCTTATGAGTTGGCCATATACAACAAAACAGAAGGCAAAATACCTTTAAGTCATCCTTATTTCGCTTTCCACTTTGCGGATAAAGACACAGCAATTGCAAGAATGGATTGGATGAAGACACTTTTTGAAGAAGGAAGAAGTGGTATAGAGAAACTAATAGAGGAAATTCCTAATTTTGATCCCAAACGGGAAGCTATGTATTTAGGCCCTAACGATTATTTTGATTGGAAGATTTCACGTGATAAGAAAAAAACCTAACAACCCAATCTAGCGAAGTCTAACTCGCTAATGCTTGCCAGAGTCGCTGATTTCGGATTTAGGCTAATGTATACCGAAAGAAATATGATTACAACAAAAATTGTTATTGGAACAATTATATTTATGGCTTTGGTAGGTTGTGGCAAGCGAGAAGATAACTACTTTTACAAGAAAGCAAGAGATGATTTCATTAAATACACAATTCCTGATATAAAAGAAAATTGGGATGAATACATCCCATATGCTTTTCAATTGAAAAAGAATGAAGATAGAATAGACAAAGCGCTGGGTGAAGAATCTCTGCAAAAGTATGATCCAAATTCTTTGAAGGCTCTTAAACGTTTTCTTGAGCCTGAACTGTCTAAACAAGAGAAAAAACTTATCGAAAAGATAGGCCTACCACCGCCTGCCAAGTGGGAATTTTGGGCAGATATCCTCAAAGCACCAAATAAGCACATTGCAACAACAACGAAGGGTGATGTTTTCTTAGAATATAGAGTTGAGACGTTTGATTCGGACGATTCCTTCGGTATGTATTCTTTCGCAATCGTCGAAATGATGTTTGCAAAAGATGACCGCCCAGGCTAGTTTAGAATGTTTTTCTTGTACTCACCAGAGGTTGGCTGGAAGCAGGTAGACTTTGAATTTAGCTGGGCATCCACCTTTACCTTTACTCAGTTAAGAGGTAAAACGTTTGATTAAGGTGGCAAGGGTACAAATGAGCAAAGCTGGACAAAAAGTAGGGACGGCCACCATAAAATGGTGATTGGGCGTAATGACTGGAGGATGTGAATATGGCAAAAATACCACGACAATGGGTTTACCAGCCTGGGCCTGCTTCGGGCGTGCCGGATGCAGTGAAGGATAGAATTACAGCCAAGGCGGACGAAATCGTCGAGACGTTGTTTAAGCCACGATACATCAAGCCGCCGCCTAAGAAGGCGAGGTTCAACTACATTGTGGATATCTACACGAAGTGGCATAAGAATTGCCTGTACTTCCGTGCCAAGTACGCCTGTCCGGGTCCCAATGCGCTGTCGCCGTTTTTCGAGGACAGCTTTACGCGACTTGCATATATGACGAACGGTCGTTTCAATCTGGCGTATATGAGGCACACCGGCAAGTGGCAGGAAGTGTTCACCGACCTTTCGATGGAAGAAGCATTTGACGAGATTTGGAATCAGCCGTTTTTCCATCCTCCAGGATAATTCGTCGCTCGTCGTTCGTATCTCGTATTTCGCTAATTGAAGTTTTCGTGTTCTGTCTCTTTATTCTGTATTTTTTCTAAGAATCCTGTTATCCTGTCCTAAAGAATGAACCGATTAGCTAAGATAATACCGATTGTCCGTGGGCTTCTGGCAAATCCGACCGGCAATGAAGATATACCATACGAGCCTGTTATTTTGAGGTCGTTATTAAACAAAGAAGCTGTTGATTTTGCCGGTTCTGCAAAAAATGCCGAATCTAAATCCTATCCTGCACCTTTGACCAAGGGCAAGAACCCGCCGCTTTTTTTAGGTGAGGTGGACTTAAATGGCGAGCAGGAAGCTCTCGGCAAAAAATTTAACGATGCGTTTTCAGATTATTCACAACGGCATAAAGGTAAGTCGGAAATCGTATGTATTCACCAATTGGGAATACTTTACGTTGACCAAATGAATGATAATTCTGATTTGCCACTTAATAATAAGGTTGCCCTCGTAACCGGTGCCGCCGGCGCCATTGGTTATGGAGTTTGCCGGGGGCTTTTGGAAAATGGCTGCTATCTGGCCGCTACGGACCTGCCGGGGAAAAAACTTGACGATTTTGTAGCCGACTTGAAACAGACAGGCGGCGACCGCGTGATTGGCGTGCCGATTGACGTCACTGATAAATCCTCTGTCATCCAGGGTCTTGAAAGTGTCATTAGAACCTGG
>Ga0307426_1002857_pt1 | contig 10570 bp, 8 predicted proteins | sample SalMarWE160340MG_FD_202165 | JGI IMG/M metagenome (GOLD analysis project Ga0307426, IMG submission 202165) | Salt marsh sediment microbial communities from the Plum Island Ecosystem LTER, Massachusetts, United States - WE1603-40 | ecosystem: Environmental > Aquatic > Marine > Intertidal zone >... | reverse complement strand
GCGGGGTGATGTCCTCGCATTGGGGAGAGAGGGCGAAGTCCTCATTCATTGTTAGCAAGCGGTTCTCATTGTCACAAAGGATGATCAGGTCCAGGCCGGTCGAGAGTCGTAGCGTGTTGAGATATTCGGATAAGGCCGCTTGCTCCGGCTCGGCGAGGAGTCCTACCAGGGTGGGGCGTTGTGCTGTCAATCTGGCCAGATTTTGAATGTCGTTTTCCGTGGCCGACAATAAGGCTTTGGATGCCCTCGCCCCCTGGTCAACCTGCGCCCAGGCTTGTTGTTCCAAGCGCTCATCGATTAATTGGATTGCGGGTATTCCGATAGCAACGGTTGTAAGCAAGGCCAGGACCACAAAACCAAATACCAATTGAGCGGAGAGACTCAGCTTCATGCGTTTCGTCATCGTTTACCCCAGGTGAGCGGCTTGGCTAGAATATCGTGCACCAACAAGATACGACGAGGCGCTGACAATATTCTATAGTTCCGTCTACGTACGAATCTACCCCAGTTTTCGATTGATCTCAATCTGCAAATATAATATGCGTTGATATTATTTTTGAAGACTGCGCTTCCTGGCATCCAATATGATTGTTATGGATGACATAGGCGTTTGTGAAAAATGTCGCTTGCCTTTTCACGTCAACCGATGCACACTATTTAGTACGAACCTTCACAATCGTACTGCCATGATAAGACTCATAGGAGGATGCGTTATGGTGCTTAAACCGAAGCGGCCTGTTCCATCGGATATCGAGATCGCCCAGGAAGCAGATATTCGCCCGATAAAGGAGATCGCTGCCAAAATCGGTCTCACTGAGGACGACCTGGATCTGTTTGGAAAATTCAAGGCCAAAGTACACCTGGATGTGCTCGATCGTCTGGGGGATCGTCCACAGGGAAAATACATCGATGTCACCGCGATCACGCCCACACCGCTGGGAGAGGGAAAAACAACGACGTCCCTCGGTTTAACCCAGGCGCTTGGCACGCACTTGAAGAAGAACGTGATCGTCTGTATCCGCCAACCCAGCATGGGACCGACCTTCAATATCAAGGGCGGGGCCGCAGGCGGCGGTTACAGTCAGGTCATTCCGATGGAGGATTTCAACTTGCATCTCACCGGCGACATCCACGCCATCAGCGTGGCGCACAACCTCGTCGCCGCAGCGCTCGACACGCGCATGTATCATGAAACCCGCCAATCGGACGAAGGTCTTTACAAGCGATTGGTCCCGGAAAAAGACGGCAAGCGGGAATTCCTTCCAACCCAGTTGCGCCGCCTGGAGAAGTTGGGAATCAAGAAGACGGATCCCGACTCGTTGACGGACGACGAGATCGCTCGTTTCGCCCGCCTCGACGTCGATCCCGAAACGATTACCTGGAACCGCGTCGTCGACGTCTGCGACCGCAGCATGCGCAGCATCAAAATCGGCTTCAACGACGCCAAATTGAAGGATGGTTCGCCCAATCCGGTCTTCCCGCGTGCGACCGGCGAGGATATCACGGTCGCCTCCGAATTGATGGCCATCCTGGCTTTGGCCACCAGCTTGAAGGACTTGCGCGAGCGCGTTGGTCGGGTCGTGGTAGGCTTGAACAAGCAGGGCGACCCGGTGAATTTGGAGGACATCGGTGTTGCCGGCGCAGTGACGGTGCTGTTGAAGGATGCGCTCATGCCGAATCTGATGCAGACACTAGAGGGCCAACCTGCCTTCGTACACGCCGGACCCTTTGCCAACATCGCCCACGGCAATTCGTCGATCATCGCCGATCAGATTGCCTTGAAACTCGCGGATTACGTCGTCACGGAAAGCGGATTTGGCGCCGATATTGGCATGGAAAAGTTCTTCGACATCAAGTGCCGTTATTCGGGGCTCATCCCCAATGCGGTCGTCCTGGTAGCGACCGTGCGGGCTCTGAAGATGCACGGCGGCGGCCCCAAAGTAACGCCCGGAGCGCCGCTCGATCGCGCCTACACGGAAGAAAATCTCGAGCTGCTCGAAGCCGGGCTGCCCAATCTCGGCAAGCACATCGAGAACGCCCTGCGATTTGGAATCCCGGTGGTCGTCGCGGTCAACGGTTTTAAGGATGACACGGATGCCGAAATGGAAATGGTGCGCAAATACTCCGAGGAGAAGGGCGCCTTCGCAGCCGTGAAGAGCACGCATTGGATGGACGGCGGCGCTGGATCGAAAGAACTCGCCCAGGCGGTCGTCGACGCATGCGAGCAGTCGAGCAACTTCCAGTTTCTGTATCCGCTGGATTGGTCGATCAAACAGAAGATCGAACACATCTGCAAGGAATTCTACGGAGCGGACGGCGTCAGCTACGAGTCATTGGCGGAAGAGCAAATCGAATCTTACGAGAAGGCGGGATTCGGGAAACTGCCCATGTGTATGGCGAAGACCCACTTGAGCTTCAGCCACGATCCGACGCTGAAGGGTGTACCGACCGGTTTTACCGTTCCTATTCGCGAGGTACGTGCAAGCGTCGGTGCGGGTTTCATTTACCCGCTGCTGGGTAAAATGAGCACCATGCCCGGTCTGTCCACTTATCCGGCCTACATGGCGATCGACCTCGATCTGGATGATGGCAAGATCGTCGGTTTGTTCTAAAAACGCAGATCACGGATCACGAAGCATCCCGGTGGCGATCGCCACCGGGATGCTTTTTTTGTTTATTTATCTCGCCCAACCGCCTGACAGATTGCGATCATAGTGCCGGTATCGGAACCTGGCCTCCTGCATAAAACGTTGGGACGAAAAGCAGACGTTGGCCTTCTTGCCAGGCACGCTGATCGATTTGCCGAAGCCTTTCGATCTCATTGGGATGAAGGATTGGCTCGAGATCGTGGACCAACGTCTGCCATTCAGACTCCAGCGTTTCAGCAGCGCTAGACGTCTGCCATTCACCGCCGAGGACTCCGACGCAGATATCCACCAAATTTTGTTCGTGGAACAAGCATCTCAATTTCCGGCCGATGCGTGTGTCGCATCCCTGCTGCTGCAGCGCTTGCTCCTGAAACACGCCGAGTTTGGCAAGCGAGTCGGGATAATCGATGCGCCCGCCGTAATCCGGCTCGGCCAGGGCAAGGACCCAACCGCCGGGGCGGGTCACGCGTTTCATCTCTGCTAAAACTTGATCGGGCGATTCGAGCCACAGAAGGAGGAAGTGGCAAATCGCGAAGTCGAAAGTTGCTTCGGGGTAGGGCAGTTCCATGCCGTCGCCGATCGTATAGCAGGTGTTGGCATCGTTTGCTTGCGCGAAACGGGAAGCGCGCGGATCGAGATCTATTCCGAAGGTGGAACAGTTGAACCCGTCTGCGATTTCAGAGATGATCGCGCCGGTTCCGGCTCCAACTTCCAGCACGCGCTGCGAGGCCCTCGGCGCCAATCGCTCGAACCACTGCGCGCGGATCGCAGCCGTCCACCCTGCTTGAATCAGGTACCGGTTGTGGATTTCGATGAGATCGGGATCGTGCTTCATACCGTTCGATCTAGGCTTCGGGCGTCCAAATCTTGTCGAACGATTCCGTCAGTAGGTTGCCGATGGCTTTTTCGAAGCCTTGAGCGGGAAGCACATCCCCGTCCGGTTCGACATACAGATACGCATGTCCGGCGGTTTCCGGGGGCGCTTCCAATTCGAGTGCGAGCGGGTTCGTGGCGGAATGCGGCGCAGGCAGGTCCCAGATCAAATCCAATCCCAACGTGGCGGCCTGATCGCGCGCCGCGGTCAAAGCGTCGGCCAGCGTCTCACTTCGCTCCGATGCCGAGAGGGATACCGCCGGCACACCGAGATCTGCCAGGTGTTTGAGATTGTCGCTGACGGCCGCGGAATTTTCGGGTGTTATCGTTAGGTGCGCGGCCGTGTAGACCTCTGAAGCAACGGCGTTTCGTAATCCCGCTTCGCTTTTTGAATCGGAAAGATCGATCGCCACGAGAATGTGATCCAGGCCGGCCTGCGCCAGTTCTTCCAGATAGGCTGCTTGGGCCAGACTTTTCCCATCCGTCAGCAGTCCAGTGACTTGACCGAGTTCTTCGGCGTGGGCGATCAATTCGCGCAGATCGTCTCTCAGGGTGGGTTCTCCCCCCGTGAAAGTGACGTGAGGTACGCCGGCATTCCAGATCTTGTCCAGGATCGACTTCCACTCCTCCGTCGTCAACTCTCGATCCACGCGGCGTTTGGCCAGGGGATCGATTTTGCCGCTGGCGTCACAGCGGTAGGTTAATGCAAGGTCCATGCGGTACGGTGCGGAGGGCGTTTCATCGAGCGGCTCTTTACGGTCGAAATCGAGGAACATCACCGGATCGACTTGCGGATTGGTCGCCAGAGTTTCGATTTTATCCCGGAACTCGCGGTGGTCCTTGAGCGCTTTTTTGTAACTGACGCGGTAGCGCTCGGAAATGACCCGGGCGGCTTCCTCTTCGCCGACACCCTGTACGAGCAGATAGGCGTGTTCGGTGGCCGTTTGGTTGAGGTGCAGGACCGTCGCCGCGTTGACGATCAAGACGCCCATGCCCTCATCTTCGATCCGCAGGTGAAGGCGATATTGAATGGGTGCGTCGTCGGGCGTTTTCCAGTGATAAAGTCCCGGTTTTAAAGACTCGGGAATTGCAGCGGGTGCAAAGAAACGCTCAAGGATCGAATTCATCAGCGTGTTCCTTTCCGTCAAGACTCATGATTCAGCAGCACGAAGGGTGCCTCGAGATTCTGAGGCATGGGGGTTTGTTCCTCGTGCAGCAGCGTCAGAGGGCAACCCCCGCCGCATTCGTTGAATACGTCGCAGACCTGGCATTTATCCGGCGCATAGCGCCGTTCGCGCAGCCACACGGCAAGTTCGTGCTCCCAGATGCTTTCCCAGGAGTCGTCGAGCAGATTACCGAGTGATTGGTAGAAGGACTGGCAGGGGATCACCGCGCCGTCCGGTTCGACACACATGTTGTACATCGCCGCCGTGCAGGCTTTGACGCCGAGTTCCATCTGGATGGGGTCGAAGTGACAATACTGTGTCGGCGTATACCAGATGAGCCGCTGCCCGTAGCGCTGCGTACGTTCGCGGGCTTCCTCCAGCAAGGGTACGAGCTGGTCCTCCGGGATTCCCGTACCGACCTGTTTCCCGCGGCCGGACAAGATCAAGGCGTTGCATCCAACGGTCGGCACGCCCAATTCCGACAGGAACGCGATCGTCTCGCCGATCCGAGGGGCGTTGTCCAGCAGCAGCGTCGTGTTGGTCATGACGTAGAGATCCCGATCCACGGCGTTGCGTATGCCTCGAACCGTGTCGTTCCAGGCGCCTGGTGCACGCACCATGCGATCGTGAATTTCCGGAATGTGTGACTCGAGCGTGATCTGGACGTGGTCGAGGCCGGCGTCGATGAGTCGATCGAGAAAGGCCATGTCAGCCAGGCGGCGGCCGTTCGTGAGCAAGCCCGCGATCTGGCCGTGGGATTGCACGCGGCGGATGAGCTGCGGCAGGTCTTCGCGCAGCGTGGCCTCGCCGCCCGTGAAGCAGATGTGGGGAATGCCGATCTCGTGGATGCGGTCGATGATGGAGAACCAGGCCTGCGTATCGATCTCGGGATAGTTGCGCGGTCTGGCGTTGTAGCAGTGGGCGCAGTTGGCGTTGCAGCGGTAAGTAAGCGCCAGATCCATGCGGTATGGCGCGGAGGGAATTTCGGAGAATGGCGGCAGCAAATCGAGTTCGAGATCGCAGACCGGGCAGGCGCCGTTGGGATCGACGATCTGCTCGATCATGGCGCGCACGTCGCAGAAGTCCTGCAGCGCCTGTCGTGGGCCAACCCGGTAGCGTTTACGCAAGGCATGGAGAGAGTCGTCTTGCGAGAATCCCTCGAGCTGCAGCCACGCCATGAATGCCGCGGTGGGATTGAGATGGAAAGCGCGTTGGGCGTTGATGAGCAGCAGGCCGCTGCCGTCCGGGTGTACGCGCAGGTGAATGCGGACTCGATTTTCGCCATCGCTATTCGTGTAGTCATAGAGATCCGGTTTCGGGTCGTTGTTCCCGATTCCGGAGGCCGCGCGTCGGAACAGCTTCATCGACCACCACCGGCGCACGCACAGGCGCAGCCCGCACAGGCGCATGCACAGGCGCAGCTGCTGCCTCCTCCACCACCGCCGGAGGACCAACTGCGGGTGGAGTGGGAAGGCGGCGGCGGAGGATTTGTCGTCTTGGTGACTCCGTCCGTAAACGAGGTGACGTTGGAAACAAGGTTCTTCGCCGTGTTCTGTACGCCGTTTACGATCGAGGCCGCGAATTCCGAACCCGGCAGCTTGGGCAAGGTCATCCCTCGACCAGGCGCTGCACTTGGCACTCGTCCCGTGGTCGGGATGCTCGTTCCCGACGGTCGATAGGTTGGCCGGTAATTACCCCACCAAATAGGTACGAATACGGGACCCGTGCGGAAGGTGCGGCGCGTGTGGTCGTCGAAATCGCGATCGAGCATCGTCCATTCCAAACCGTCGTCGAAACGCTGCGATCGAACCTCCGGTGTCTCGGCCTGCTCGACCTGTTTCCAGGCTTTTTCCATGATCGATTTGTAGTAATCGCGGGTTTCCTTCAAGCTGAAGCCCTTCATCTTCTTCTGAACGGTCTGAACCAGATCGATCATCAGCTTCTGGAGCGCTGATTTTCGTTTGCGGGGTTTTTCGTCGATCATGGCCTTCAAGAATTCTTCTTCGTAAGGGCGCAGGCCTTCCGGTTTCGGCGTCAAGCGTTCCAGTTCAAGGGGATCCTCTTTTACGACGCGCACGGCGTTCTTCTTGATGGTGGAAAAGAGGATCATGGTGAGGACACGGTCCAATGGCGTTTCGAGCAGAACGGCCGCTTCGATGGCCGTAAGGCCGCGTTTGATGCCATGGCCCTCGATGGCGATCTTGGGCGGCAGGTAGGCGAGTTTTCGCCGGCGGGCGAAGACCGTTGCGAGTGCGATGAACCCGCCGAAAACGAGAACGAAGCCGCCGCAGCACAAACCGCCGTAGAGTGTCTCTTCGGAAATTCCCAATTGATAGCTGATACTCGGTGTTTGAATCGTGTCCTCGGGAACGTACTTACGCGGAAACGAGGCGCCGAACTTGTATTGCGTATACCCGTTGGCGTTTTTATTTTCCCAGGCGTATACCACTCGACCTTGAGAGTCGATGTCGGTGTAGGGGCTGTCGTACGGCCATCCCGAGGGTGACTTGTGCCAGCGCGGCTCATCCGGCTGAACGCCGGGCGGGAGATGGAACACCACGAGCAGATCCATCGTGCCGTGTACGACATCGCGGTCGTAATAATGTGGTGAAAAAACTGCGCTGACGTATTCGCTGTCGTCATCGTCGTAGTAGAGCACATTTTTTATACCGGCGATCGTGAAATGAACCGTGCCGCTGCCGCCTGGCCGGATCGCATTCTCGCCGAGCCCCAACTCGACGCCGTAATCGACGTAAGCCGAAGGCGCGATGTGTACGATCGGATGTCCATCCACACTGGCCTCTGCGCTGGAGAGATCGTAATCCGACGTTGGCATACCGATATCGACGTAGTCGATCGGGGAGGCATTGGCATCGTTCGTAAATGCCATGACATATTCGAGGCGCATACTGCCGTCTTCTTCCCAAAAGACGTCGACATCCATACTGTCCAAACGAAAGGAGTAGGTCTGCGCAGTTGCAGATAGGGGAACGAGAAGAAGGGCAGCTAACAGCGCAAGTCGGAAAATATTATGAAGCCGTCGCATACGATTTACCTCACAATCGGGAGAAGGAAAGGGTGCTCACCATTTTGGCTCTTCACTCAACTGGTAGCTCGCGCCGCAGTACGGGCAGGTGACGACCGGAGCGCCAGCGAGCATTTTCACGTTGTCGGCCGTGAGCGTGCCGCCGCAGCTTCGGCATGTGAGTGTTTCCAAATTGATGTCCCCCGAGAGCTCGATTTTCTGTATCAATTCGGTTTTCTGTTTGTCCGCCCGGCCGGAAAACCAGATCAGGCCGAAGCCGCTGGCGACGAGAATCACGCCGATAACGATCCAAAGAACGCCTTGAGAACTGGCGCCGGAACCCAAGAGAAAAAGAACGCCGAAGAAGATCAGTATCGCCGCCGCGATGTATGCAATAATTTTTCCTGAAGACATTCTGCCTCCCAGTTTCGGATAACCTGCCTCAGTCTAGCAAATCATGCGTTTCGAGACAATAGACGTTCGTCTGGGTTTGTGGTGATATCCACTCGACGGCAGGCTTGACGTCCCGCCCGTCTACGCTAGAATGATACAACTTGTGAAGCCTTCTCCCGATGCAGGCGTTTCAACGACAGGTGGTTTCCCCTTGGCACACTTACAGGTATTGATCCTAATTCCAGCATGGAACGAGGTGGATTTTATCGCACCTGTCGTTTCCGCGACAGTTCCAAAATACCCGCTGCTCGTGGTGGACGATGGTTCCTCAGACGCCACGGCGCAGGTCGCGGCGAAGCTGGGCGCAACGGTGATCAGCCACAAGAAGAACATGGGTAAGGGCATTGCCCTGCTCACCGGATTCAAGTGGGCCATCGACAACGGGTACGATCTTGTCGTTACGTTGGACGCCGACGGCCAGCACGATCCCCGGGAAATCCCAAATTTCATCGATCAATACGAGCTTCACGGTGCGGATTTGATCATCGGACGGCGTGACTTCCGCCGCATGCCTTTTCCCAACAATTTCGCCAACCGCATCGGCTCATTTTTGCTTTCACTGGTTTTGCGACAGTGGATATTCGACAATCAGAGTGGCTTTCGCCTGCACACCCGGCGACTGCTGCAGTCCCTGGACCTGCAAGCGAAGGGGTTTGAACTCGAAGTGGAATTGCTCGTCATGGCGGTTTGCAAAGGATTTCAATTGGATTGGGTCGATATCCGCACGATTTACGGCACGGGGAAAAAGAGCTATTTTCATCCCTGGCATGATTCGCTGCGCTTCTTGAAGATGGTCGGTTTCGCATACCGCATGCGACGAATCAGCGGCGGGGTGAAACGCGCTTAATTGCACGCATAATGATTACTGCGCCATTATTCACAACGGATTTTTCGACGAGTTGGATGGATTGTCTATGAATTTAATATCGTTCTTAAGTACGAGAATGGCACCCATACTGGGGCTGCTGCTGGTTAAAATCCTCAATCAAGAACAGAGTTACCGTTTCGCCGATTGGGTGGCCCGCCGGCTGGTCTCGAAAAGAGACTCGGACATGATCCGTGCCGTCCGCTCGAATCAGGCTGTAATCCGTGGGCTGCCTTTCGATGCGCCTGAACTTGACGAGGCCGTGTTTGAGGTCATACGAAATGCGGCCCGTGGATACGCGGATTGGTATCGGGCCACGCATGGGGGTCCGGAGGCGGTGAAAGCGTCCATCGACATCGATCCCCATCTCGTCGAATATTTCGATCAGGCCAGGATTGAAAAGCGCGGTTTGATGATCGTCGGCGCGCATATGAGCAGCTTCAATATTATGCTCCTGGCATTGGGCGCTTTTGGATATCCGATCCAGGCGCTTTCCTACGCCAACGTTCAAGGCGGCGTCCATGTCGACAACGCCGTCCGGCGGCGCTTTGGCTTGAATCTGACTCCGATTTCCCCGAAGTCGCTCAAAGAGGCCGTCCGGCGTCTAAAGGATGGCGGATTGGTCATGACTGCGGCGGATCGCCCCGACGTGGGCGGCGACGAGCTTGTATTCTTCGGGCGGAAGGCTGTCTTGCCCATCGGACCGGCGCGCCTCGCCATCGCCACCGGATCCCGGGTTCTCGTCGGGATGATCCAAACGATGGACTCGAACAGATATCGCGCGGTTGCCGTCCCGCCGATCGAACCCGTAATTACAGGAGACCGCGAACGGGACGTCCTCCATCTGGCACAGCGTTACATCGATCTCATCGAAGATTACATCCGTGAGCGGCCTGGGGAATGGCTCATGTTTTTACCCATCTGGCCGGAAGAAATCCCACCGCTGCCGGTGTCTTGAAAGTATTGGAACAAGGAATCCATCGATGGCAGACGAAATCATTCGTAAGCGGGTAGAGCAGCTTAGAGAAGAAGTCCGCAAGCATAATTATCGTTACCACGTGCTCGACTCGCCCATCATCAGCGACGCCGAATTCGACCGGCTCTTGCGCGAATTGAAGCACCTCGAGGATCGGTACCCTGAATTGAGATCTCCCGATTCCCCGACCCAGCGCGTCGGCGGAGCGCCGGCGGAGGGCTTTCAGCGTGTTCCGCATCCGCGGCCTATCCTCAGCCTGGCAAACGCGTTTGGCGCGGACGAGGTTCGTGCCTGGTACGAGCGAATACGAAAACTGGACGCGCGTGTACAGGATGCGGCCTACACTGTCGAACCGAAATTCGATGGCTTGACCGTCGTGCTGCATTACCAGAATGGCCTCTTCACGCTCGGTGCCACGCGCGGCGACGGTGAGATTGGCGAGGATATCACCGCCAATCTGAGAACCGTTCGCAGTTTACCGCTGCGTATCCCCGTCCAGGGTTACGAGGGAAGCGTTCCCGGGAACTTTGTCGTCCGGGGCGAAGCGATTATCATGCTTTCCGA
>Ga0307426_1002855_pt1 | contig 10575 bp, 8 predicted proteins | sample SalMarWE160340MG_FD_202165 | JGI IMG/M metagenome (GOLD analysis project Ga0307426, IMG submission 202165) | Salt marsh sediment microbial communities from the Plum Island Ecosystem LTER, Massachusetts, United States - WE1603-40 | ecosystem: Environmental > Aquatic > Marine > Intertidal zone >... | reverse complement strand
AATTCGAGGTGCGGGCCGACTTTCATTCCCACTCTTTCCATTGACTTTTCATAGCTGATGTGGACCTCCTTCAGCGTCACTTCAAGTTTTCCGCCGGTGTTCTGCATGGCATGATAGGCATTGGTGCAAAGGTTCATGATAACCTGATGGATCTGGGTCGGATCACCATTGATGGGACCGCAATTTTGATCCACTTCACTTTCGATTTCGATGCTTGACGGGATGGTGGCGCGCAATAGTTTGAGCGCTTCTTTGATCAGGAATTGGATTTTTAAAGGCTTGCGTTCATGACAGCTCTGCCGGCTGAATGTAAGGATTTGATTTACCAGTTCCTTGGCGCGATTGGTCGCCTTGAGGACCTCTTCCAGATTTTGTCTGGCCTGGCTGTCTTCCGGGACGTCGTCCATGGTCAATTCGGTATAACCGACAATCGGGAAAAGGATATTGTTAAAATCGTGCGCAATACCCCCGGCCAGCGTACCGATGGCCTGCAGCTTCATAACCTGTTGCAACTGCCTTTCAGAGAGCGCCAGTGCTTGGGTTCTTTCTTCAATTTTCTTTTCGAGGATCGCGTTCTGGTTGCGCAACAGGCGATAAAATTCGAGACTTTCCAAGGCATTGGCGGTATTCAGCAGGATGATTGACAGCAGGGTAAATGATTTATCCGGAATTGCATTTTTTTTATCCGGCAGCAGACCGACGAACATGCCCCTTATTCGGGAGTAGGTGGCAATCACATGCAACATAAGCTGCTTGGAATGATCATGAGAAGAGATTGTTACACCGCGTCTTTCACGAATGGCCCAGGCAATAAAACCCTCATCGATCATATAACTCACCTGGTTTTCCATGAATTGCCGGTTTTCCGGTGGTTCGCAAACGGATAAATCGAAATCCGAGTTTTGCTGGTCCACCAGATAGAAGGCCTGGGCTTCAAAAGGGATTAAATAGCGTATTCTTTTTTCAGCTTCCCGCAGAATTTTTTCAGGCCCGTAGCCATTATTGATATTTTTCTGAAAGTCTCCCAGAGAGAGGGCCATTTCAAGGGCATTTTGGATAAGGCGACGGTTATCTTCCAGATACTCAATGCGCGCCAGGAGTTTTTCAGGATCCATATTTGTGTTTTTCTTCATCGTACTTTTACACGTGCAGAATTGTTTCCAGTGCTTTAAACTGGTGGGTGGCCTGTCCGATGACCTTCTCAAAGCAACTGGGTGATAATTCCAAATTTTCCCAGGCATCATAGTCAAGGTGCGGCACAAATCTTTCACCGCTGCTGCCGATCCCCAGGCTGTTGACAATCAAATCGGCCAGATGAACAATGGTCGCTGGAATCGGTTGCTGTGCATCGGAAGGTTTATGATGGTAACATACATTATTTTCTAAAATCATAGGCAGTTTCCACTGCTCCATGAGTTGCTTACCTACCTGGGCATGGTCACATTCCAGATATTCTTTTTCGACTTTATACAGTAACCTGGATTCGTTTCTCGATCGTGTAATAATGTTGTGCGACTCATTGGGGAAATAGATGTAAAGTATCAATCGTCCCAGATCATGCAGCAAACCGGAGACAAACAATTGCTCGGTTTGATTAGAATTTAAGTGGGCCGCAAAAACTCGCGATAAGATGGCGCAGGCCAGACTGTGTTTTAGAAATGAATACATATCGATTATTTCTTTGGGGATATTTCTAAAAATGGACAGAATGGAGATTCCCAGAGCCAATCCGGAAATTTCGCGTGTGCCGATGAGGGTCACCGCATGGGACACTTTGTCTATCTTAGACGGAAAACTGTAAAATGATGAATTTACAATTCTCAGCAGCAGGGCGGTTAAACTCGGGCTTCTGTTTACCACCTCGGCGATTTGTTCGGCCGAAGACATGGGGTTGGCAATAACTTCATTTAATTCAAAGACTACGGAAGGAATTTCAGGAAGGATTATCTTTTTTCTGTTCATTTCCTCTAAAAAATTTATTTTTTGGGCCTCATGCGGCATCTCCCGTTCTATGAAATACAAATTGCCTTCAGGGTCAACCAGGTTATGCCTGCATCTGAATTGCACCGCGATTTTGAATATTTCTTTGATTGCCGGATGTTCCAAATCCACATGGCGACATAAAAACTTCAAACTTTCTGCGGCCTGTTCAACAAGCTCCGGATCCAGCCGGGAATCAAATTTATCTTTGCGGCGGCATGCCCCTGCAACATTGACCTCCGAAATTCCCCAGATTTTAAAAATTCGAATATGGTTGGATTGTATTTCGTTGCCTTTTGCCAGCAAGAGTCGACCGTTTATATCACGTACCTCTTCGGCTAAAATCTGACCAGGTTTTAATCTATCAGTCTGTACGGCTTCCATAGGATTCCATTATCTATTAATTTGAAAACGATCCACCCAAACCATTTCTTTATTGTTATCGTCCTAGCGAATTAAAAACTTGAGCAAAAATGCGATCTTAGGGTGAAATATGGGAGGGTTGGAATGGATGAGATGGGTTAGCCGGTCAGGAACGTTTGGTTCGTTAAGATCGTTAGGATGGGGGGGGATAGCAGAGTTTATTGGGTTTATTGAGTTTATTGAGTTTATTGAGTTTATTGGGTTTATTGAGTTGATAGTTGATAGTTCACCATTCATTTGACCGTTTCAACCAGCTTTTTGACGGCTGCCAGGTACTCCTGCAGGCCGCGCATAAAAATATCATTGTGGTTGGCGCCGGGGATCACTAAGAGAGTTTTGTCGGCCGACGGACAGGCGTCATAGAGAGCCTGCCCGTCCGAAAATGGAATGATGTGATCAAATTCGGCATGAATGATGAGCGTTGCTTTATCAAATTCCTTTATTTTTTCAATATTGCCAAAGCCCTTCTCTTCCTGGTATCCCAGCACTTCCAAGTTGATGCCCAGCAACTGCAGCAAAGGGCCGGCCAAGGCAAAGCCGCTTTCCACAATAAGGCCGTCAACTTCACTTTTATAAGCAGCCGCCAGTTCCAGCACGGAAGCACTGCCCAGGGATCTGCCCATCAGAATGAGCGGGCCCGCAAAATGATTTTGTTGCAGCCATTTGCGCACAAAATCAAAGATGATATGGCAATCGCGCATCATGGCGGAGATCGTCGGTTTACCGGAGGATCGACCGTATCCGCGATAATCCACCGCAAGAAAATTGATCCCCATTTTATTATACAGGCCACCCAGCTCATCATAATCCGCTACAATTTCACCATTGCCGTGAAAAAAAAGAATATTGCCACCGGATTTATCGGCCATGTGAAAACGCGTGCCGATGGCGACATCCTCTGCGACCGGTATCATGACATCCGTCACATTGGGAAGTTGGCCCGTCCTATCGGCAGTCTGGAACTGTAAACCGTTCGGTTCCGGCCGCGGGTGAAACAAAAACATGAGAACCTCAGGTCGGTCCAGGGCTGAGTAGTCGATTACAGATTGATCTTTCATTGCTAAGTCTCCTACCTTATACTCCTGACGGCCAATACGCGACAGCCGGAATTTTCGTATAAATCGACCGTAAAGGCATTACCGAGGTAGTAATTAAAGGCCAGCGGCAAGCCCAGGGCCGTGTCGGAGGACCAGACCAGGATGCAGCTTATTTTAATCTGGGGTACCATCTTTACCACATACCCGCAAGCCGCCTGATAACCCTTGTAATCAGGATCTTCCCGATACAGGCTTTGCAGCTCCGCCACAGTCGGCAAGCGCCAATTTTCGTACTTTTGATCAAGGCTGCCGGCAAAGCTGTTCTGGATCCATTTATTGGCCTGTTTCCAGAATATATCGTTTTGATTGTCCTTTTGGGCCCACATAAGCGCAGACCGGCTGTCGGTAACGGTGCCGTTGCCGTTGTCGATGAAGCGATCCTGCGCCAGTGCCGGTGCCCGAAAAATTATTCCAAAAAGAAATATGATTAAGAAAATATGGGTGGTGGATTTTGACATTTTTCCCTCACTTATTCCTTTACTACGTTAACTCAAATGCTATTGGCCAAAATGAGGAATAAACCCGTATTTTTTAAAAATGTCCTGGGCGGCCGGCGTAAGAATAAAGTTTAAGAATTTTTATCAATAAAGCCGGGTTCGGTAATCAGGTCCGGGGCAATATACATGAGGGCCCAAGTCGCGATGATGGCGCCCACATACAAGGAATCTTTTTTATCCATCAGCAGATGGTCGGCTTTGTCCAGCGAGATAAAACTTTTTGGGTGGCGTGCAGTTTGAAAAATCTTTGCCGCATTTTCGATGCCGACGATCCTGTCATACGGTGAATGAAAAATCAGCAGCGCACGGTTCAAATTCCGTATGGTTTCCTGCATGCGCACGGCTGCAAGATCGTCAAGAAACTGCTTTTTGATTTTAAAGGTTCTGCCCGCCAGATCGACATCGGCTTCCCCGCGGCGTTCGATGATTTCTGAGGATTCTCCGAGGGCACGGGATACATGGGCGGGATCCGCCGGTGCGGCAATGGTGGTTACGGCCACAGCGGAAGGAATTCGTGCTGCGGACTGCAGGACAGCCGCTCCCCCCAGTGAATGGCCGATTAATATCTTCGGAGCTTCGTAATTTATTTTCAAAAAATCGGCGGCCATCACGAGGTCATCGACGTTGGAGGTAAAGTTGGTATCGGCAAAATTGCCTTCGCTCTCGCCAAGTCCGGTAAAATCAAAACGCAGCACACCGATCCCTCGACGGGTCAACGCCCGGCTGATATGGCTGATGGCTTTGATGTTTTTCGAGCAGGTAAAACAATGCGCAAAAAGAGCATAGGCCAGCGGTTTTTCACCGGCCGGCAGATCGATTCTGGCTGAAATCTTTTGACCGGCCGCATTGGCAAATTCGAGCTTTTTGAATTGCATAATGAGGTATTAGTTTATTGAGTTTGTTGAGTTTGTTGGGTTTGCTATGTCCGTCAGGTTCGTTGAGATCGTTAGGATCGTTAAGATCGTTAAGATCGTCCCAATTAAATTCGCTTCGCTGATACTACGTATATTTCATGGGATGAATTTTGAATGAATTAAAAGAAAATAACATAAAAAATATGCGCTGCATAAAATAATTAATCCGCCGATCCTTCGATCAAATAACATTGCTCAGTTTTCAAAGAACAATTTACAACCTCTAATGGGCTATTTTTCAGGGCGGATTAATTAGTAATCCACAATCGCTGGTGGCTTGAGACCTTGGTCCTCCAGCACTGCCAGAGCGGCTTCCAGCGCCGCCCGCTGTTTTGCGGGCTCATGCGGTGAATCCAGCGGATAGCCATGCCGAAAGGGAACCACCAATGCCCGGGGGGGCCTTACTTTTTCAGCTGCCAGCCGCAACAGCTGGATCACGACCGTTGAAATCCCCTGGCGTTCCAGCTCGGCGGCGACCAGACTCACGGTCTGGTTGCAAATCGGTCAGACGGGTACCAGCAGCGCGATGTCGACTTTGTCTTCAATCAATTTGGGTACCACCTGCGGTAAGGTTCTTTTTATCAGACGTCCGGGGGCGGTCACAGACCCCATGAATGATAAATACTGCTTGTTGAGCGAACCAATACGGCCGGCCTCGGCCAATTCCCTTAAGCGGTCGACCGGAAAGGCTAGATTCGGATCCTGCCGGATACCCGTATGATCGAAAATCTTACTGCGATGGGTTTCGATCAGAGTCGCCCCATCAACATCGGCAGCAATTTCCCGGAAGCTGAAGTCTCCTCCGCGAATAGAACTGTCAAAGGGTTGCTGATCCGCTGTTACCATTCCCGCACTCGACACCAACACCAGGCGGCTTTGTGCTACGGGCTTTTTCAACGGCGTCCACGGTACCGGATCAATGCGTCGCCACGGGTAGGTTTTCAAAAATAGCCGATATTTAAGTGGAAACTCGCTGAGATCACCCAAAAAGTTAACTCCTTCCGCCTTCCGTATATTCCTTCCTCGCCATTTGCGCCATTTTGAATTTTTGAACCTTGCCGCTGCCCGTCATGGGGAATTTGCTTACGAATTTATAATACCGCGGTATCTTTTCTTCCGGTAAATTCGCCCGCGCATGCGCGGCGACCGCCTCCAGGGAAAGCTGTGCGCCTTCTTTCAGTTTGATCCAGGCGGCCACCTCCTGTCCTATGTCCGCCGAAGGTGGATCAAATCCGAAAACCTGGACTTCAGAGACTTCGGGCAGCAGGTAGATGACTTCCTCCACCTCCACGGGATAAATATCGATACCCCGGCGCACAATCACATCCTTTAAGCGACCCGTAATTTTGATGTACCCCTGCTGATCCATCACGCCCAGATCGCCGGTGTGAAACCAGTTTTTCCGATCTATTGCGGCCGCAGTCGCTCCCGGCATCTTGTAGTATTCTTTCATCAGAAACCCCCGGGTGCAGAGTTCCCCCTGCCGGCCGGGGCCAAGGGTTTCGCCGGTTGCAGGATCTACAATTTTAACTTCATTGCAGCCCAGAGGTGTTCCGATGGTCGATACCCGCAATTCGATCGGATCATTGGGATGGGTCATGGTGATCCAGGAAGATGTTTCCGTTATGCCGTATGCCACGGTAATATCAGATACACCGATATCTTCTACGATTCTCCGCATCAATTCCATGGGGCAGGGGGCACCGCCGATAATTCCCTTGGACAGCGATGCCCAGTCGTTTTTGCGAAATTGAGGGTGATCGATCAACGCAATCAGCATGCTGGGAGATCCGTATATCGCTGTGCATTTTTCACGGGGTATGACCGGCAGGATTCTATCGGGTTCGAAGACCCGGCATGGCATGACAAGCGCGGCCCCTCTTAAAATACCCGCCAGGGCAATGCACGTATTGCCGAACATGTGAAACAGGGGAAAAAAGAGACAAAGTTTGTCGGCCGCGGAAATTCCCTGGCGTTCGGTAGCAACCATTGATTTATTGATCAGCCCCGGATGATCCAGCACCACGCCTTTGGGTTGGCCGGTGGTGCCGGAGGTATACATAATTGCCACCGGATCCTGAGGCTTGACCGCCGCGGCCGTCCCGACCAGCGTGTCCTGCGGCAATTCCTTTCCTCCGGCTATCAGCTCGCGCCAGGAAATCATTCCCGCTGCTGAAAAATCGCCGGCAACGAAAAGCTGCTCCAGGGTTGGTATGTCGTGGCCGGCCTCCCGGGCCATCTTCACCGTTCCGTCATCAGCATCTCGGCCGGCTACTATCAGGCCGCGGCACTCTGATTGTTCCAGAATATATTGCAGATTTTCTCTGGTTGCAGCCGGATCGATGGGAACGGTTATGGCGCCGATTTTAGCCAGACCCAGTAATGATAGGAGCCATTCGGGGACGTTGGGAGCCCAGATGGCCACCTTATCACCCTGTTTTATGCCCCGCTTGATAAACCCGCGCGCCACCCGGTCGATTTCCCGGGACAGGCCCTGGTAGTCGTAACGAATGCCGTTTTCGGTGTGAATAAGGGCATCTCTGCGCGCATGTTCCCTTGCAACACGATCCAGCAGATGACCAATGGTTTCCTGGATAAATGTCATCCGAGACTCTCCTTTCCGCAAAAACAATGATACATCAGGGCCAGTCCGGACTATAGTGTAATTCAATTAGCGAGTCCAGTTCAAAATATTCCGGATTCAATCCATAGTACCCCGGTCAGGATTAAATCGGCGATTAAATCAAATTAGTGAATCAAATTCATAATTTAGATAGCTTGACATTTAACTTCGCATTCTTTATATAGAGACTCTCCTGCAATTGTATTACGGTCCTGTCGGCCAAAAAAGAAAAAACAGCGGAAAGCGGATCAGATTGAGCGATGATGTCATCATAAAAGTTGAAAATCTTTCACTGGCCTTCGGCGGCGTCCAGGCGCTGTATAATGTCAGTACCCGGCTTTTGAGCGGCGAAATTTTTGCGATTATCGGACCCAACGGGGCCGGTAAAACCTGCCTGCTGAACTGCATCAGTCGATTTTACACCCCCCAGGAAGGCCAGATCCTTTATAAAGGCAAAGACATTCTCCGCATCTCCACCCACGCCATCGCCGGAATGGGTATTGCGCGTACATTCCAGAATATCGAACTGTTCAAGGGCATGACCGTACTGGACAACATCAAGCTCGGGCGGCACGCGTTTCTCAAATCAGGAATATTTTCCGATATGCTTTACTGGGGGCGAACCCGGCGCGAAGAATTAAGCCTGCGCCGGGAGATTGAAGAAAAAATCATTGATTTGTTGGAGATTCAGGCGATTCGAAAAAAAGTGGTGGGCACGCTGCCTTACGGGCTGCAGAAGCGAGTGGAACTCGCCCGGGCCCTGGCAATGCAGCCGCAGGTGCTCCTGCTGGATGAACCCATGGCGGGCATGAACCTTGAGGAAACCGAAGACATGGCCCGATTTATTCTCAATGTCAATCAGATGTGGCAGGTGAGCATCATTCTGGTCGAACATGATATGGGCGTGGTCATGGACATCTCCAATCGGGTGTGTGTCTTGGAATTCGGGCAGAAAATCGCCGAAGGCTCGCCCCGCGAAATTCAGCGCAATCCCCAGGTCGTCCGGGCTTACCTGGGAGAAGATGAAAAAGCGTATTCACGGTTGTAATCAATAAAACTTAACCCTATGTGATTCTATGTCGGGGAAATTTTCACTACCCGGCGATAAATGACAATGAACCAACTTCAAGACGATAACAATAAAACCGCCAAGAGTCTGCCGGAACTGTTGGTCAGAAATGCCGAGCGTTTCGGTGACGGACGGGTGGCCCTGCGCGAAAAGGAGTTCGGCATCTGGCAGTCCGTGACCTGGCGTCAATACCTGGAGCATGTGCGCAATTTTTCGCTGGGGCTGGCGGCCACGGGCCTAAAATCCGGCGAAACCATCGGAATCATCGGCGGCAACCGACCGGAATGGATTTATGCCGAAATGGCGGCCCAGGCGGCCGGTATGGTTCCTTTCGGCATCTTTCAGGACTCCATACTCAGCGAGGTGGCTTACATCATCGGCCACTCGGAAGCCACCGTGATTGTGGCTGAAGACCAGGAGCAGGTGGATAAAATCCTGGATTTAAGGGATCAACTGCCGCGCATAAAAAAAATTATCTACACCGATCCCAAAGGTTTGTGGGACTATGAAGAAAAAGATCTTTTGATCGATTTTGTTGAGATTGAACATCTCGGTGAGCGGCTACACCAAAAAGACCCGCAGCTTTTCGATAAAAATGTGCAGGCGATTAAAGCAGATGACCTGGCCATTGTCTGCTACACTTCAGGCACCACCGGCAATCCCAAGGGAACTTTGCTGACCCATAATAATATTATCAGCATGGTGGCTTCCCTCCATGAAGTGGATCCCAAACAACCGGACGATCAGTTTCTTTCCTTTATCCCGCTGCCCTGGATTGTGGAGCAGACCATGAGTGTCTTCTCCGCCCTGTATGCGGGTTATACGGTTAATTTCCCGGAGGAATCGGACACGGCCATGGCCGACCTCTATGAAATCGCGCCCAGTCTTATCGTGGCCTCCCCGCGCATGTGGGAAAATATTTCACGGCAGGTCATGGTCAAGCATCTGGATGCTTCTTTTTTCAAAAAATTTATCTATAATCTGTGTCTGCCCATCGGCTACCGCTGGGCGGACTTTAAATTCGAAAAAAAGAATCCTCCACCGGCCTGGAAGATTCTTTACTGGCTTGCCTATGCCGCCATGTTTCGCGCGCTGCGGGATCGGCTCGGGTTTTCAAAAATTCGCTCGGCCATGACCGGCGGTGCTGCTCTGGGACCCGATGTATTTCGTTTCTTTCATGCCCTGGGCGTCAATCTCAAGCAAATCTACGGTCAAACCGAGGTGGCCGGCTACTCAACGATTCACAAAGACGGTGACATCAACTTTGATTCGGTCGGCATTCCCGTCCCCGCGGCCGAGATTTCAATCTTTGAGCCTGATGCCGAAGGGGTAGGGGAGGTTATTGCGCGCGGCCCTGGTCTGTTTCAAGGATATCTGAAGAACGAGGCGGAAACGCGCAGTACCATCATCGATGGATGGCTGCATTCCGGCGATGCCGGGTATTTTGCCGCTGATGGACATCTGGTGATCATCGACCGGGTCAAGGACCTCATGCATCTTAAAAGCGGCGCTAAATTTTCACCGATGTTTATCGAAAACAAGCTTAAATTTTGTCCCTACATCATCGAAGCCGTGGTGCTCGGACATGAGCAGGACTATGTCACGGCCATGATTTGCATCGACTACAAGCATGTGGGCAAATGGGCCGAAGACAACCGCATCAACTACACGACCTACTCGGATCTGGCAGGCAAGGAAGAGGTGTATCAATTGATCGAACGGGAAGTGGTTCGCGTCAACGCCAGCTTGCCCGAAAAAGCCCGCATCCAGAAATTTCTCCTGCTTTACAAAGAACTGGACGCGGATGATGAGGAGTTGACCCGCACCAAAAAAATTCGGCGAAAATTTATCAATCAAAAATACGCCAAAGAGATTGCAGCCCTTTACAGTGACGCCAAAGCGCTTCCGATTGAGACGATCATCCGCTACCAGGACGGCAAAACCGCCACGTTGCGCACAAATCTAATTATCC
>Ga0307426_1002853_pt1 | contig 10582 bp, 7 predicted proteins | sample SalMarWE160340MG_FD_202165 | JGI IMG/M metagenome (GOLD analysis project Ga0307426, IMG submission 202165) | Salt marsh sediment microbial communities from the Plum Island Ecosystem LTER, Massachusetts, United States - WE1603-40 | ecosystem: Environmental > Aquatic > Marine > Intertidal zone >... | reverse complement strand
TGAGAGCAACAGCCGCAGCGACGATTCGTCGTCGGCCACCAGTATTCTGCCGCTTTTGTTCACCTTCTCAACCCTCTTGGGCACGCCGTGGCACCGCCGCCGCGGCCATCAACTCGCACCATGCCGGCAATCCCGACACATTGGCTACACCAATATAAAACAGGTCACGCTCACTTCAACGCCCCCCCGCGGGGCATCTGAAGCAGCACACTCGTCCCTTTTCCCTGCCCACTGACAACGTCAATCGACCCCTCGCACTCTTCCATGGCCTTGTGACAGATTGCCAGCCCAACACCCATTCCCTTCCCAACTTCCTTGGTGGTGAAAAACGGGTCGAAGATCCGAGGAAGCGCGTCGGGGGCTATCCCCGGGCCCGTATCGTCGATACGCACGGTCACGTGGCGGGCGGAAGGCTCGTCGGCGCTCAGCGCGATGGTCACCGACGCCCCTTCGGGAGAGAAATCAACCGCGTTGGCAAGAACATTGAGAAACACCTGGCTAATCCGCTGCGGATCGGCACGTATCGCCACGTCGGACTCAAGCGTGTTTTTGATCACGATATGCTTCTTCGCCGCCCGCGGACCAATCAGCGAGCATGCCGACTGTATGCAGTCCAGAAGCGATACATCGCGAATCTCGGGCTCACGGTCGCGCGAGAAGCGAAGCAGGTTGTCGATGATGTCCCGGCAGCGAAGCGACTCTGATTTGATGATACCGAGATACTGCTGAAGCTCTGCCTGCTGGATTGTCTCCTCGTTTTCGAGCCTGTAAAGAAGGGCGTCGGCAAAACCCAGTATCGCGGCAAGCGGATTGTTCAGCTCGTGGGCCACGCCCGAAGCGAGCGTGCCTATCGAAACCATCTGGGCCGAACGGTACAACTGGCGCCGTGCGATTCTCTGCTCTTCCTCCAACTGAAGCGTTTCGGTGACGTCATGCATCACGAGCACGACGGTGGGCCCGTCGGGATCGGCGCCGAGACGCACGCCGCGCACACCCACCCTGACCGGCATTTCCCCCCGCCGCGCCGAGCGCATTTGAAAAATCTGCGGACTCGACGTTGCCCTGCCCTGTTCGAGAGACGCGAAATACTGGGCCATGGCCTCCCGCCCCTGTGCCTCAAACAGGTCGTACACGCTCTTGCCAACGACCCCGTCTTTCGAAAGCCCATAGGTCTGGCAAAACGAGTTGTTGCAGTCCCATACACGCCTCTGCGCGTCGAGCGAGACGTACATCTCGGGAATATTCTGGTAGAGAAGCCGATAGCGGTTCCGCGATTGAAGAAGCTCGTGCTGCAGGAGCCGTATGCGAAGCATGGCCCTCACGCGGGCAAGCAGCTCTTCGTTGGAAAACGGCTTGGACATATAGTCGTCGGCATGGGCCAATCCGCTCGTCTTGTTCTTATCGTCGTTGAGTCCCGAGACAATGACAATGGGAACGAACCGATCGGACCCAAACAGCCGCTTCATCTCCTGCGCCACCGCAAACCCGTCGGAGTCTTGAAGCAGCAGGTCCAGAAGCACCAGGTCGACGTCGTGTTCCTGAACGTAGCGCACGGCCCCGGCCCCGTCGTGGCACACATCCACGCCGTAGCCCGCACCACGAAGCGTGCCGGCAATGAGCGCCGCCACCTTTTCCTCGTCATCCACCACAAGGATGTGCGCCGTGCGAGATGCTTCAGAGTCAGATGTACTCATGTATCGCGTCTCTCAGAGATTGAATCGCCCGGCCGCGATGACTGATCGTGTGTTTCACAGCCCCATCGAGCTCGGCAAACGTCAACTCGTAGCCGTCGGGCACGAACAGGGGGTCGTAGCCGAACCCCCGGCTGCCGCGCGGGGCGAACGCAATCGAGCCGTTGCACGCGCCTTCGACGACAAACTCGGCGCCCGGGCCGACCAGGACGATGACACACCTGAAGCGCGCCGTGCGACGCGCGGGGGGACAATCGGCAAGCTTGCCCAGAAGCTTCTCGTTGTTGCGTGCGTCGGAAGCGTCTTCGCCGGCATAGCGGGCGCTTCGCACCCCCGGTTCCCCGCCAAGCGCGTCCACCTCCAACCCCGAGTCATCCGCCATCGTCCACATGCCCAGGCGCGAAAATACCCACTGCGCCTTCATGCGGGCATTTTCGACAAATGTCGAGCCGGTTTCGGCGATATCGGGCGCCGTCTCCCAGTGATCGCCAAGCGATGAGAACCGCAGGCGATGAGAGGCGAACATCTCGCGGATCTCACGCACCTTGCCGGCATTCTTCGTGGCAATAATGATCTCGTCGATGGCCATATGACTGGGCTGTGGTGTCGGCAGAATATGATACACGTAAACGGTCTTTGCCAAGACAAATCTGGCATGGGTGATATATATTGCGCAACGCCGCTTCGCCCATGAAAACCGATCGTGCAGAGGTGATATGTCGCTTTATTCCTGCAGCCGATTGGCAGCCATGCGTAAAGCCACCGCCGTGTGCTGTCTGCTGGCAATGGGGTGCTCACAGGGCACGAGTACCAGCAAGAAGATGTCCGTATTTGTCAGCATACTCCCCCAACGCTTTATCGTCGAGCGCATCGGCGGTACGCATGTCGATGTGTCGGTAATGGTGCAACCCGGTGCATCACCCCATTCCTACGAACCCAGGCCCTCGCAAATGGCCGCGCTTTCAAGAGCCCGGCTCTATTTCGCCATCGGCGTCGAGTTCGAAAACGCATGGCTTGCCCGCCTGGCCAAGTCCAACCCCTCCCTTGCCGTGATCCATACCGACCAGAACATCGACAAACTTGAAATGACAGCGTCCGGCGAAAAGGAGCATCCCAGACACGAAAGCGGCGAATATGGGCATGAAGGAGCCGACCCGCATATCTGGCTTTCGCCCACACGGGTGAAACAGATCGCGGCAGTCGTCGCGGCCTCTCTCGCCGGCTTTGATTCCCGCCACGCATCAGACTACCGGGAAAATCTCGCCCGCTTCACCGAAAGCGTCGACTCGCTGCGACGCGACATCGACAGCATCCTTCAAAGCTCGCCCGTCAAGAGCTTCATGGTGTTCCACCCCTCGTGGGGGTATTTTGCCGATGAATTCGGGCTGTCGCAAATTCCTATCGAGACAGAGGGAAAAGAGCCAAGCCCCAGGGAATTGACGCTGATTGCCGATACGGCCCGCGCCTTGAATATCACCACGGTATTCGTGCAGCCGCAGATGTCGCAGAAGACCGCCGGTGTTCTGGCACGGCAACTCGGTGCCACCATCACTGCTGCCGACCCCCTGGCCTACAACTGGGACGAAAACCTTCGAGCAGTCGCTCGGGCAATAGCGGCACGCTGAGAGCTGCCTGTGCGCATTGGGGCCCCTCTGGCCTCGGGGGCAAATTGCGCAGTTTCGGCGCGGGGTCACGCATGTGTAGGCCCATCATCGACCGCCGCCGAATACCTTCATGGTGTGCACGCGGCGAGCTGCGCCGACTTCACCGGGCGACGGCAAGCGTGCGCACCAGCGATACACCATCAGCACGCCGCTCTCTGACGATATATATCCCCCGCGCGGTGTTACCTCGGCTCGGGTCCCGATACAGCCAGGCCGCCGAGGCATTGTGCGCAGGGCAAACGGCGCGAAATACGCGGCTGCCTTTCACATCAAAGACGGATACTTCACCGACACCTGTATCGAACACGATGCCGCCGGCAACCATCCTGGCCGACGAAAGGGATTTCGCAGCGGAAGTGAGCACGCGCGTCGCGCCCTCGCTGCCGCATATCCACACCGCCACTTCGCCGCCAAAGCCAGCCGGCGCTGCAAAGCCGTTCTGGCCCGCATCCACGGTTTGAGTATCCACGGCGGTGTCTCCCGAACTGATATCGAGCCAGGTGAGCGTATACTTCCCCCCATTCATGTCCTTCACACCCATCGTGCCGCTCAGATTGTCGGTATAGGCGATATACGAGACCCCGGGCTTGGCAAGCACCCATTTGGATGCGCCGGCTTTGAGATCGTCGTGAGGCGACATCTCGTTGACATCGGTATGCTCCATGAAATCCATCAACTCCGCGCAATCGTCGTACTTTCCGCTTTCGTTCCACGCCGCATCGTCCGAAGCGCGGCCCATCTGGAAGACCTGCACTGCGCTCGCCCCGCCCATGATCGCTGCCCATGTCCATTTGCGTGCGGTGGCGCGATCCTGCGCGGCATGGTCTGCAAGCTCGGCACAGTCGATAATCTTGTTGCCGCCCGTGCTGTTCCATGCCGCCGCCATTCCCGCGTGAATGCCGTCGATTGTCGCGCCGTTGAACTGCACGAGAAACATGTCGAGATTGGCGTCGGCGGCAAAATCGAACGACGTGCCCGAAAGCTGATGCACCCCCACCACGTGACCGCGGTCATCGGCGGACCTGATCCGTGCGGCGACTGCCGAAACCTGCGCTTTCGTCAGCGCCTCCGAGTACTCTTCGGCCACGCTCCAGACGAAAAGCTTGTGGTGCTCGAACGTGTCGACAATTGCGTCCACCGCGCTCTCCCACCCCGCCGGCAGCCCCTGGCTGTCGTCGAAGAAAAAGAACACCGTGATGATTCCCGCGTTCTCCAGAGCGGTGATCCTCTGTTCCCAACTGTCTAGCGTGGCAGCCAGTGTAGAACCGGAGCCCGGATTGCCGCCGCCGAAGTCTTTCAGGTACGCGATGACATAGGTACACCGGGCGCCTTTGCTGATCAGCAGATTCTGGTTGGCATCGGTGTTGTTGTAGAAAAAGTCCTCAGGATCGCCCGGACCCGCGAAAACGCAGGGCTTGAGCCGCTCTACGCCGTTGACCGTGATATAGGTGCTGTGGTACACCATACGGCCGGGGGCGTCGGGATCCACCACAATCTGGCCCGGTTGCGGTGCGGCCTGTGCCGCCGCGTAACTCAACGCCAGGACGACGAGAACGGTCAGCCGGACCATGCATGTTCCTTCGCGTGCAACACAGCGTTATGGCAGCGTGAATGTGCCCTGCGAGCGTATCGCGCCATCAGGGCCCCGAACCGCATAAAGATACAGCCCGCGCGCCGCGGCCTCGGTCGGACCCCACACGCCGCCGGTCATTCGCACGCGCTCGCCCCGAAGAGAGTAGATAAACGCGCGGGCGCCGGGCGGGACGTTCTCAAAGCGAACCTGGCCGGCTCTGCGGGTCACGGTCAACGACGCCGACGCAGGGGCATGCTCGCCACCATGTCGTGTGTGGGTAATATCCGCTACGATCGCTTCACCCACCCGCTTCAAGAACTCGTTGTACACCTGCTCGCTCTCCGGATCACCGTCGGTGCCAAGCCGCACAATCACCATGTTCCATTCGGGGATTATGAAGCAGTTGTTGTTGTTGAAACCCAGGGCCGCATACGCCCCCCGCGGAACGTCGGCCCACTTTTTTCCCGCGCCGTTTGTCCACCAGTTATAGCCGTACTGCTCCGGTCCGCCAGTACCCTCGTACGGCGGCACCGAGGCGTCGACCTGAACGCCCGTAGCGGCATCGACCCACGCACTGCTGACCAGTTGGGCTCCGTTCCAGTTTCCGCTGTTGAGAAACAAGAGACCGAAACGCGCCATGTCCATGGCAGTGATGGATATCCCCTTGCTCTTGTTGCCTGCGCCGCCGTTCACCACCAATCCATCGACAGTCCCCCAGTTACCCCAGTCCCAGCTGGTCATGCCTATCTTGTCGGCGATTCTTCTCTTGAAAAGGCTTTTGAGCGGCTCTCCGGCGATCCGGGTAAGAACGTTGCCGAACTGATTCATGGCATCGTCACAATAGTTGAATTTCGTGCCGGGGGCGAATTGCGGGTTCGAAGGTGTGAAAGGCGTCGTAGACTGGCAGTCGCTGGTGTTTGCATAACCTGATGTATGCGTGGCGAAATGCTTGAGCTTGACGCCGGAGTACTGCGAGGAAAGCGCCGACACCCACTGCTTCGCATAGGAGTCGGGCGTGCACTTCCCGTCGTCGCACAACAGCCCGAACACCGTACTTGTGAACGACTTGCTCACCGACCAGACGTTATGCCTGTTCCCGACATCGCTGCCCTTCCATATCACGGAGCCGTTTCGCACGACCACCGTCTGGGTTATGCCGTTGCTGCCGACCTTGCCTTTCAGGTACTGCAGGGCGGCCGTCAGCTTTGCGGCATCGACCATCTGGGAATCGGGAGAAGACTGCTGCCAGTCGGCTCCGGGAAAAACGCCGGCGCGCAAAGGGGCGACAGCGCCGACACTTGCAAGGGCAACGAAAAGCAAGCTGACGGTCGGCGAGATTGTGCGGTCGTTCGGCGGTGTTGCGGACGGTTTCATGGAGCTACCTCCCATCTCAAAGCGAAAGACCGGTGTGGGGCACGAAGCGCGGCATAGGCGCACCGTCATGCTCTCAATGGTGTACCAACACCGGCTTTGCGATTTGTCCCGACTTCATTACGCATATCCCCTTCGCCCCTCGGACCGTACCCGGCCCCGAAAGCGCGCAGGTTCCCACATATCTGCCCTGCAACGAGAAGAGAGCGTGCGGTGCAGACCGCACGCAGCTCGCTGACGAGCGCCTCGGTGCGCCGTGCGCTACAGGAACCAGATCCGCCACCACGGCGTCGGCGATCGGCTTGAGGAAGCTGTGTATGGCATCGCTGGGCTGGGGTTGGGCGCCGAACCGGGCAACTACCATCTCGAGGCTGGGACAAACCCAGATGACCGATTCTGCACCGTTGCCAAGCGCGGCATACGAGTCATCCGGCAGCCCTTTCCATGCGCCTCTGTTGAGGTGAATCTGCCATCCTTCGGTAGCGTTCACGAACCCGCCGCCGGGCTTGGGAAGGGGCGAAATGGCCCGCTCGACGAATGCGCTGTCGATAAGCTGCGTGTCGCCCCATCTGCCTTCATGCAGCATGAGCCATCCCCACCGTGCGAGCCCCTCCAGAGTACCCCGGATTCTGAAGTAGCTGCATGAGGGATGCTGTGTCTTGGTCCAGTATACCGCACTCCACTTCCCGCCGATCACCGGCAGCAGCTTGCTGTTTGTCAATTCCACCATCCCCTTCTCCATGTCGGTGCCGTACAGCTCCATAAGGATTTCACACATGGGATTGAACTGACAGCCGTACTGCCATCCGGTGCCCGGAGGGTTGCTGCACGCGGAGTAGCTCAGAAGGTGCTTGAGCAGCGTTGCGGTGCCGAATTTCTTTGCGGCAGGCGTGCCCAGGTTGGCGACGGGCTCATCGAGCGCCGCCATCGAGATTTCCCCTTCCCGTATGGCAACTCCGTACATCGTGGCGAGATAGGAGCGCACGCACGAAGCCGTGTGGTAGGTGGCACTGTAGGCATCGCCGTAGTGGTACACGTCATACCCCGCGCGGATCACAATCGCGTTGCCAATCGGGGTCGTCATGCTCTGTGGAGCGTCTTTCAACGCCTGCGTCGACACGCCCAGGGATTCAGGAGCCGCCTTCTCCCATGAGGCCCCGGGGAAAACAGCGGCGACCGCCCCGAAGCACAGTGTGAGGAGGGCGGCAAGAAACGTTTCTGTCACACGGCAGTGCACGGCAGCACCATCCTTTCCTTCTCCAGGGGAATTCTTCAGGGAAATGATTCCATAACAGATTGCGAACCCTCCATGTTAGAAACATACAGCACTGCGTGCCTCTTAGGTAATCGGATAATTAGACATTATTACTCTGATAGCTCAAAAAGGTTATATTGAGGGCATGGCAAGACCATCGGCGAGAACCAAGGATCTCGCAACCTGGCTCGAAACCCGGCTTGCGGAGCTTGCGCCCGGAGCCAACCTCCCCACCGATGCACAGCTCGCGCGGGCGTGGTCTCTTTCGGCATCGACAGTGAAGCGGGTCCTTTCGCATTACCGGGACAGGGGGATGCTTGAACGCATCCAGGGCAAGGGCACCTTCAAGCCGCCGGGCCGGCCGCATCTTCCCTGTTCAACCGAAAGGCACCCCTCTTCGGTGCGCGCGCTGGCGGAGAACCTGCAGTCGCTGGTATACGCCGGAAAGTACGCGTACGGCGAGCAGCTTCCGTCGATAAAGTTCATGTGTCTCCAGTACAAGCTTGCTCCGGCCACCGTTGTCGCGGCGTACAGGCAGCTTGCCGACATGCAACTTCTTACAAAAATCGGCAAATCATTCTACGTGGGTACATCGGAGCTGTTTCAACAGGGCGTACGGAAAAGGCGGGAGGTCGTGTGCTACTATGGCGCGGGAGACGACTTCACTGACATGTTCAACCGCAACGAACTTGCGCCGGCATACCGCAAAATGGAGCGCGAGCTTCTCCGCTTCGGCTACGTTCTAAAACACGATACGCTTGGAAACGCAAAGAAGAACATCCGGATTTCAACACGCACGGGTCGCCTTCCTGCGGGAATAATACTTGCGCACCTGTCCGCCGGTTCCTTTGAAATGCTGAGAAGCACGATCGACAGGATGTACAGAAAAGCGGTGTCGCCGCCGCGATGCCTGGTTGTCGGACCGTATGTCGCGCGTTTCAACAGAAACATCTCTTTCGTGAACGAAGGTCAGACCACGACCGCGCGGTTTCGCGCATGCGCCCAGTTTATCCACCGCAAAGGGTTCAAGACCGTGAGCCTGATCCTGGACCAAAGCGCCTGGCCGCACACCCACGCGCTGGTGTGTCTCAAGCTCCGCACCGCATTGGCGACGCTCTACGGTGAAGGCCTTCGTTTCCGGTTTGCTGTTCTGCCGTCGCAACGACGCATGTCGCGCGCGGCGTTCATGGACAAGGAGTTCTCGTACTACGCCCCGTTGCACGCCTCAAATCTGACCGGCGGGGTGTCGCGGACGCAGATCGAAAAGGAAATGGTAGTGTGCGCCTCCATGGGCCAGGTTCTCAAACGGCTCGAGCATGGAAAGGGTCATGTATGGGTGTTCGCAAACGACGCGTGCGCGGAGCAGGCGTATACGTGGCTTCGTGACAGCGGGATCCGGATCCCCGAAGATATGTCAATTATCGGCCTCGAAAACAACCCTCGGTACTTTTCACTGGGGATCACGTCGGTGACAAAGGATTTCGACACGATGGGCTGCAGCATGGCCCACGCAATCATCGGGGATATCCCGCTGGCGAGAACAAGCAGCGGAGCACTGCAGACCTACGGGCTTGTTCTGGAGCGCCAGACCACCTGAACCTGCGCGCAAAAGGCGCCGCATCAACGAAGGGCAATCGTTGTCACATAGTCGGGTGAATGCTCTCGCGTGACCTGAAGCACGTAAACCCGTCGGCCCATAGCGTCAAGAGGAATGCGGCAGCCCGAAGACGCCTCGAGATGGATGGTGCTGCGCTCAAAGACCTTTGTTCCATCCAAGGCGAACAGGGCAAGCGAGTAGTCGCCCGACCGGCCCGCCCGCACAATCAGCTCCTTCCCGCGAGAGGCCTGCTCCACGCGCACCGCGGGGAGCGCCTCCATGGTGGCGGCGGGGGCATTTGTTGCGGTGACGGTCGCGGCGCCGCGAAGCGTCACCAGCTCCTTCGCGCCCACTTGTATGGTGCACTCCCCGTCGACCACTTCAACCGAGTCCTCGAATTCCCCGTGCTGGGTCTTGCTGCTGCGCACCATCGCCATCTTCTTCGTACCCGTGCCCTCCAGTTCCTGCACTTTCACCGTCACGTCGTAGGCCGCCGCCGGGTAGTACGTGAAAAACGCAGACGGATGGATTTGGCTTCCTGTGGGCAACTTATCGCTGTCGCAACCCGTGAGATTTACGACCGCGATGGTCCACGTGTTGTCGGAATTCTGGGCCACACTGGCGCACACCGCGGGTTTCTGCCCGTAGGTCATCACCATGTCTTCGTACGGCGACGGGGGATCGCAGCTGCAGTAGCGGAAACGGCAACCCACGTCGAACGTGTGTGCCAGATGCTTGAGATACCAGTACTTGAGGGTGATCTGCAGATATGCTTCGTTGTTGCCCAGTACCTGGAACAAAGCGGGGTCATAGCCGCGCAGGCGAAGTGTGTCTATGCTGTTGAAATACTGCATGAGGTTGTGCGCCGCGAACCGATTGTGTATGTCCACTTCTCCGGCCGGAAGGTATGTCAGCCAATAGGTCACCATGTGGTTGAAATCGTTGAGAATCCGCCCTGCCATTTCAGCCGCCCAGTTGTCGTTGTTCGGCGTCTTTTCTGCTCCGCAATTGGCCGCGGTCGCGCCGATACTCTGGAACTGCCACCAATCGATGAGGTTGGCGCCCGCCGCAGTGAAGTATGGGAGGCCGGTTTCTTCCACTATCTCCTTCATGGTGTAATCGGAGCACATGTTGTAGGCCTTGGAAAAATATCCGCCCAGTGCCTCGATGGCTTCGGGATCGTTTCTTACCGAATCGATATATTCGAAGCACAGATCGTCGACGCTCGAAGTCTCGGGCCCGTAGAGCTTCACCCCGGTCAGCCCCTTGGCGTCGAACGCGGCGCGCATTTGTTTCACAAGAGCACAATACAGACGGGGCGGACAAATCATTTGCGAGGAATCCTGGTTCTTCCAGACTTTGCCCTTGTCGTTGGGCTCGTTGGTCAGCGTGGCCCACTGAACGTCGAATCCCAAATCCTCCCTAACTCGA
>Ga0307426_1002852_pt1 | contig 10584 bp, 8 predicted proteins | sample SalMarWE160340MG_FD_202165 | JGI IMG/M metagenome (GOLD analysis project Ga0307426, IMG submission 202165) | Salt marsh sediment microbial communities from the Plum Island Ecosystem LTER, Massachusetts, United States - WE1603-40 | ecosystem: Environmental > Aquatic > Marine > Intertidal zone >... | reverse complement strand
GAGATTGCGCGACGGTATAAGGAGGCCGATGAGAGAGTGGCGTAAATACAGTTACTTTCGGAGTGTTGGAGTCGTGGAGTACTGGATTAATGGCTAAAGGATGGATGTCTTTTTTTTCCAACACTCCAATACTCCACCACTATAGTACTCCGGAGCCGGGACTTTCGATAACTTTTGGCTACCATAAAATTAACTCTTTATTGGTCATAGTTCCAAAAACTTATTCTTATGTTCATGGAAGCGCTTGAATTTAAAGAAATCAAACGTCTGCTGAATGTCTGCTACCAATGCGGGACCTGTGTTTCCTCCTGCGCCGCCGGGCTGGTCAACCCGCAGCAGAATATACGCAGGCTGATTCAAAATCTGATCAATACTGCGGATGAATCCGAGCTCAACCAAAATGATCATCTGTGGCTTTGCACCAACTGCTATCAATGCGAAGACCGGTGTCCGCAAGGGGTACCCCTGACCACCCTGCTGATTCGGTTAAGAAACATGGCCGCTGCAAGGGGCTTTATCCCGGCCTCCGTGCAAAAGGAGCTTGAAACCCTCGCGACTCACGGTTTTACTTACCCGCCCGCGAAAAGCATTATCTCCCGCCGCAGACGGCTGGGGCTGCCGGATCTGCCGCGTCCGGCGGAGGCCGAAATGCAGACATTGTTTGACTTAGCTCGGGTACCGGCCAGAGTAAGGTCAAAGTAATTGATAGACAACTTGAATCAGGAGGCTATGTAAGACAATAAAATCCCAAATCTCAAGCACCAAATTACAAATAAATCTCAAATATCAATTAATTGTTTAAATGACGAATCCCTGAGGTAACGGACCTTGAGATCAAACGACGTGAGCGATCCGAATGAAAACAGGCGCCGGGACAGTATGCGCTATGCCTTTTTTATCGGCTGCACCGTGGCCTACAAACTTCCCCACATCGAAGCTGCAACCCGCTGCGTCATGGATGCCCTAAACATTGATCCGGTGGATCTTCCCTTTTCCTGCTGCCCGGATCCAAGTGGTGTCCGCTCCTACAGCTCTGAGTTGTGGTATACGCTGGCGGCCCGCAATCTGGCGCTGGCCGAGGAGCAGTCCTTAGACATCGTCACGGTGTGCAACGGGTGTTATACGACGCTCAAACACTGCCGGGAACTTTTAAAAAGCGACTTGCGAATGCAAAAGCGCATCAATGACAAGCTGAAATCCGTAGGCCGTCAGTTTACGGGGGAAAGCCGGGTGCTTCATTTTTACGAACTGCTCTACGAGCAGGTCGGATATGACCGGCTGCAGCAGCTTGTCGTCAAACCATTGCATGATCTTAGAATAGCGGTTCATTACGGGTGCCACTGCCTGCGCCCCAAACAGGCGGACCCGCCGGAAAATGCCGAGAATCCGCAGTGGCTGTGGCAATTTGTGGATCAGGTATTGGGGGCCGAAGCGGTCCACTATCTCGACGAAACCCAGTGTTGCGGCGCAGGCCTGCGGGAGATGGACCAGGATACGGCCCTGGCCCTGACCCGGCGTAAAATCCGGCAGATGGAAGAAATGGGCGCCAATGCAATTCTGGTGCCCTGCCCCAGCTGTTATTTGCAGTTTGACGCCGGGCAGCGACTGCTGCTGCGCTCAGACAACAAAGGCATCAATGGCACCCCCGTTTTTTACCAAACCGAACTTCTCGCCATCGCCATGGGAGCAAAACCGGAATCCATCGGAATACAATTTCATATGATCAAGCCCGACCTTAGCCTGCTGCGAAACAAAAAAGCCAATCCCGCAGCCAGCGTTCCGAACATGATCACCTGACACCTCAGAAGAGCAGGATATCGTTATAATTTATTTTCAAAACGATTGAATTTGATTTTTGATCGAATTCAGTTGCGAATTTTTGCGCTATGGATTATTGCTTACCCGTCGATCGGATGCAAACAAAACCGGTCGTATCAGTTCATCATCGAAGGAAGGATTGAAAAATGAATGATTTTTGGAAATTTCAATACCCTTCTCAAAGAATGCCTGTTTTGGCGCGCAATGTGGTGGCGGCTTCTCAGCCGCTGGCCGCCCAGGCCGGTTTACAAATGTTGTTCAAAGGCGGCAGCGCGGTGGACGCCGTCCTTGCCATGGCCATCGCACTCACTGTCGTTGAGCCGACCGGCAACGGCATCGGCGGCGACGCCTTTGCTTTGGTGTGGGACTGCCAACAACTTTACGGATTAAACGGTTCCGGTCGTTCTCCGCAGGCATGGTCTCCGGAACGTTTTGCCGGGTTGGATGCAATGCCGACCTTCGGCTGGGAGGCGGTCACTGTGCCGGGTGCAGTGGGGGCCTGGGGGATGCTGTCTCAAAGATTCGGCAAACTGCCCTTCGAGGATCTGTTTGTGCCTGCTGTTCAATACGCCCAACGCGGCTTTGTCGTTTCACCGATTACGGCCCGCAGCTGGGCTGCCGCCGCCGAAAGATACAAAAATTTTGAGGATTTCGGCAGGACGTTTCTGCCCGATGGGCGGGCGCCTCAAGCCGGTGAGCTGTTTCGCTGTCCGGACCAGGCGCAAACGCTGCGCGCCATCGCCGAAAGCAAGGGGGAGTCTTTTTATCGCGGGGAACTGGCGGAACGAATCGTCGACTGCGCAAAATTAAACGGCGCCGCCATGACGCTTAAAGATCTGGCAAATCACCGCGCAGAATGGGTGCCGCCCATTTCAGTGGATTACCGCGGCGTGCGCCTGCATGAAATACCTCCCAACGGTCAGGGGTTGGCCGCCCTCATCGCGCTCGGCCTGCTAGGGGAATTTGATATCGGCCGGTATCCGGTCGATTCGGCCGACAGTACGCACCTGCAGATCGAAGCCGTGAAGATTGCTTTTGCCGAAGCCTACCGCCACATTGCCGACCGCGACAGCATGACCGTTACCCCTGAAGAGGTTCTATCGCCGGATTTTTTGGCCCGTCGGGCGAAGGAAATTCGGATGGATCGTGCCGCCAAGCCTGAATCAAAGATCCCGACCGATCACGGAACCGTCTACCTGACGGCCGCGGATCAAAACGGCATGCTGGTTTCCTTCATTCAGTCCAACTACATGGGGTTCGGATCGGGTGTAGTGATACCGGGCACCGGCATCAGTATGCAAAATCGCGGCTGCGGGTTTGTCCTTGAGCAAGGCCATCCGAACTGTGTGGCCGGCGGCAAACGCCCTTTTCACACCATCATTCCAGGATTTGTGACCCGTGATCAACAGGCGCTGATGAGCTTCGGGGTGATGGGTGGAAGCATGCAACCCCAGGGTCATGTTCAGATGATGGTGCGCATCTTTGACTATGGCCAAAATCCGCAGACCGCCTGCGATGCACCCCGCTGGTATGTCGACGAAAATTTCCGCATCGCCCTGGAACCCGGGTTTGCACCCCAGGTCGTCGCTGAACTCAAACAGCGCGGCCATGTTCTCATCGACAACCCGCCGCCATATCTGTATGGCGGAGCCCAGTTGATCTATTGCCTGGAAAACGGGTACTGTGCCGCATCGGATCCCAGGAAAGACGGACAGGCAGCCGGCTACTAGCGCCCTTTCTCTCAAGTTTTCAATAAACTTGTCTAAAACTTTTATTTGGTATACAGAAAAACAATGGTTCAACCAAAGCTTTACTCTCTTTTTTTTAACAACAATCAACAAAAGGGGGTCGATTATGAGCATTAAGCCGTTTGATTCATTTAAAAAAAATGAAAAGACACGCATCAACGCGGAGTTGGAGAATGCATATGATTTCGACCCGGGAGATCCACTGCTCGGATTGAACAAATCAGAATTCAGCGGCCCCGTTATGAGCCGGCGAGCCGTACTTCGGCTGATGGCCGCCGCCGGAATGCTGACGGCCTGGCATCTGATGCCCGGCACCGGCATCCGCCAAGCCAGGGCGGCAGGGGGCGGAACGCTCAATGCCGGCTGGTCGGGAGTCGGCGAAATCCGTACGCTGGATCCGGCCCATATCAACCAGGTCCTTCAGTTCCAGATCACATCAAATGTGCTTAGCGGGCTGACGCATATTAACAGTGAATTGGTGGCCGAAGGCGATCTGGCCGAAAGCTGGACGATCTCAGAAGACGGAAAGAAGTATACATTCAAGCTCCGCGAAGGCGTGACATTCCACAATGGAGACAGATTTAGCGCCGACGATGTTTTGTTTACATACAATCGATCCAAAGATCCAAACAAATCCATCCATTCACGGGTGCTCGCCAACGTCGCGTCCCTGGAAAAGATTGACGAATACACGGTACGGTTCCATCTGGCTGCGCCGCAGGCATCGTTTCTGGTCAAAACCCTTGAACGTTCGAGCGGCCGTGCCATGACGATTGTGAGCCGCGGCGCCCTCGAAAAAATGAGCGAGTCGGATTACGGCCTGAAGCCGGTAGGCACCGGTCCGTTTCGGCTGACGTATCATCAGCTGGGACAGGGGGTTATCCTGGAGAAGTTTGACAAATACTACGATCCGTCCCGTCCAATGCTGGATAAGGTAGTGATCAAGCCGATTATCGACGCGGAACCACTGGCGGCGGCAATGGAAGCCGGTGACATACAATTGATCGGTGGGAACCCGGTTCCCGCCGAACTCGTCGACCGATTCCAATCGAATCCGGATTTGGTTGTCGATATCGTACCGGGACCCGGATTCCAGGCCCTCTGGATAAATCCGTGGCATGCGAACATGAAGGTCACGGATTTCAACAAACCGCTGGGTGAGTTGATGAAGGAGAATGGCTTCAAGGTCCGTCTCGCCATCGCCAAAGCACTCGATCGGCAACGGTATCTGAAACAAGCGCAGTTCGGCCGTGGGGTGGAAGCCTATGGAACGATAAATCAGGCCATGGGCTTTTACTTTGATACCGAGATCAACAAAACCAGCAACCAGATCTATGATCCTGAGGCAGCCCGGCGCCTGCTGGCCGAGGCAGGATATCCGAATGGAGCGGGCTTTCCCAAGCTTAAGCTTCTGACCACACCTGCCAACCGGCGGGAGTCCCAGGTCGTTGCCAATATTCTGAACAAAACCCTCAATATTGAAATCGAAATCACGACGATGGACTTCCCGGTTCTGATTGACGACTTCGATGCCATGCGCTGGGATCTCGTCCGGATCGGAAGCGGCGGCGATTACGACCCGGATGACGGGTTGGTTGATTGGATGCAAACCACCTCGAAATTCAACGGACCCAAGCGGGACAAGAGCAAATTTGCCTTCGGCTACTTCTCGGAGAACGAGGTCGATCGCCTCACAGATGAGCAGCGTCTGCAGCCCGACCTGAATTTGCGGCGGAAAATGGTGCAGAAAGCCAACAAGATCACCTCGGACAAAGTGGCAGCCGGATTCCTGTTCCACCCGGTGGATGTGCTGGTGCACCACAAACGGGTCGACTTCCCGAAGCGAAGCCGCATTCCGGGGCTTGTGGATCTCGACCGGACAACGCTGTCCTGACGATCACGCGGGATAGGGGCGGCCGCGGGCCGCCCCTATCTTATGCGCGCACACCGTTTACTTGATTATGCTTTCCGCAAACCGGATCTTAATTTGCGATTCTCAGATTTCAGAAGTCATCAAAATGTACCGCTACCTTATCAAACGAACATTCAGCGCCCTGGTCGTCACGTGGATAGTCGCAACCCTCGTATTTTTCATGTTGCGTGCGGTTCCGGGCGATCCGCTCGCGGCGATGCTCTTTGATGTGGGCGATCCGCAAGCCGCTCAGGAATTGAGCCAAAAATACGGGCTGGATCAGCCGGTCCACATCCAGTACGTGAAATGGTTGGGGCACATGCTTCAGGGAGATTTTGGAAGTTCTATTTACGGGAGTCGTGTCCCGGTCAGCCAAATTATTTCAGAAGCACTGCCGCGCACTATTTCGCTGGCGCTCCTGTCCTTTTTTATCGCGATCACTATTGCAGTGCCGGCCGGAATCTTCGCTGCGATTCGAAAAAATTCAGCGCTGGATCATTCCATGACCATGTTGGCCTTTCTGGGGCTCAGTATGCCCGATTTCTGGCTTGCGATCCTGCTGATCATTGTATTTGCGGCGCATCTGCATTGGCTTCCCGCCATCGGATACGTGCCCATCTCCCAGGGAGTCTGGCCCTGGTTGAAACACTTGATTTTACCTTCCATTGCGGCAGGCACGGCTTTTTCTGCGATTATCGCCCGCATGATCCGATCCTCCATGCTGGAGGTGATCAAGACCGATTACATTCAGGTCGCCCGTTCCAAAGGACTGCGCAAGAAGACGATTCTCCTGGTCCATGCGCTTCCGAACGCGTTGATTCCTGTAGTGACCGTTATAGGAATCGCATTTGCACTTCTGATGGCGACCACGGTGGTAATCGAAAATGTTTTCTCCATTAAAGGTATCGGCCGCGTCTTGATCCAGGGGATATTAAACCGTGACTACCCGGTGGTTCAAGGCGCCATTTTAGTTGTTTCAGTGATCTTTATTTTTACGAACCTTTTGGTTGACCTCCTGTATACGGTGATCGACCCGCGAATCAGGTATGAGTGATGGCACGGACTTCGACGGCGCAGAGAATCGAGCAAAACGCGGATCAGAATAGCGCAGAAAGCACAGATCATCGCAGTCGTTGGGCGGACTGGTGGCTTACGGTCGTGCATGACAAAAAAGCTTTTGCCGGCCTCATCGTGTTAACGATATTGTTGATGACAGCGGTCCTGGCACCGCTGATTGCCCCTTACGACCCCAACGCCATGGAGTACGATATGATGGAACCACCGTCCTTCAAGCATCCGCTGGGAACGGACGATCTGGGCCGGGATCTGTTGAGCCGAATTATCTATGGAACAAAAATATCGCTTTTTATCGGAATCACAACCGTGGCAATCTCCTTATCCATCGGCGTTGTTCTGGGCGTGGTCGCCGGTTACTTCGGCGGCTGGCTCGACCACATCATCATGCGCTATATCGACCTGCAGTGGGCATTTCCAAACTTCATCATTGCGGTGTACCTTGTGGCCGTTTTCGGAACCGGTATTCTCAATTTGACCATCGCCATTTCATTGGCATTTTTAGACGATTTTGCACGCATCACCCGCGGGATGGTATTGACCATCAAAAAGGAACAGTATGTCTCAGCGGCAAGGGCGATGGGCGCTTCCGACTATCGGATCATGCGGCGCTACATCCTGCCCAACGCCACCGCCCCCATCATTGTTCAGGCGACGGTAAGTGTTTCTTACGCCATTCTGGCCGAAGCCGCCCTTTCGTTTCTTGGTCTGGGCGTTGAGGCAACGACTCCCACGTGGGGTCTTATCCTGGCGGAAGGGCGAAGTTTTATTTCCCGCGCCTGGTGGCTGGGCGTGTTTCCGGGACTGGCCATCATGCTGACGGTGCTCAGTATAAACTTTCTCGGCGACGCTTTACGCGATTTCATGGATGTACGCGAAAGCAGAGGTTTGATATAGGCGTTTTTGGAATTGACTAAATTGTCCAGTTTATTTGAAGTCGAAGACCTTCGTACTCAATTCTTCACCCCCACCGGTATCGTGAAAGCCGTCGACGGAATTTCCTACACTGTCGATGAAGGTGAAACCGTGGCCATTGTGGGTGAATCCGGCTGCGGCAAATCGGTCAGTGCCCTTTCGATTCTCGGATTGATTCCGGAGCCGGCGGGAAAAATTGCAGGCGGCAGCATTCGATTCATGGGCACTGATTTACTGAAGCTGAGTGATGAAGAAATACGCCGAATGCGTGGACGCCAATTTGCCATGATCTTTCAGGAACCGATGACGTCGCTCAACCCGGTGCTTACCATCGGCCGTCAGATCCGCGAAACCCTGCAAACCCATCTGGGTCTATCGCGTGAGCAGGCCATGCAGCGAGCCGAGGAACTGCTCGGCATGGTGGGGATCGCCGATGCAGGAGGGCGCCTTAAACAATACCCCCATCAGCTCAGCGGCGGCATGCGCCAGCGGGTGATGATCGCCATGGCGCTGTCATGTGAACCGGAGCTGATCATTGCCGATGAGCCGACCACGGCGCTGGATGTGACCATTCAGGCCCAAATCCTGGAGCTGATGAAGGATCTGACCCATCGATTCGATGTCGCGCTGATTATCATCACCCACAACCTGGGGGTGGTGGCACGTTATGCCGATCGGGTCAACGTGATGTATGCAGGAAAGTTTGTGGAAATGGGCACGGCCCTACAGATTTATCACGGCCCAAAGCACCCTTACACCCTGGGCCTGCTTCGCTCGGTACCCCGCCTGGATCATCCACGCAGCGAGCGCTTGATCCCGATCGTCGGACAACCACCGGATCTGACGCGTCTTGGCAACGGATGCACGTACGAACCGCGCTGCAGCTTTCGAGTCAGCCGATGTGCAGCGGAATTCCCGCCCATGCAGAATATCGGCGACGGGCATTTTTCTGCCTGCTGGCAATATAAAGAGGTGGATCAAACGACTAGGGACCGATCATGAACCGTAAGTACGCGCCGGCGGCTGCTGCAACGACCGGTTCCCGGGAAGACCCCCTGGTGGAAGTTCGGGAACTTAAGAAGTATTTTCCACTCACAAAAGGCCTGGTATTTCGTCGAACCATGGCTCTTATCAAGGCCGTTGATGCGGTCAGCTTCTCCATTGGAAAGGGCGAAACCGTGGGGCTGGTTGGCGAATCCGGCTGCGGCAAGACGACCACCGGGCTGTGTATTTTAAATTTGGAACGTCCCACTGAAGGTGCCGTCTTCTATGAAGGTGTAAACCTGTCCGCGTTGAGCCAGCACCAACTGATCCCCTGGCGCCGGCGGATCCAGGTCATATTTCAGGATCCCTACAGTTCATTGAATCCGCGCATGAAGGTGGGCGAGATTATCGCCGATCCGATCCGGGTGCACCGCCTGATTGCTGATGCCCGGCAGCTTCGCGAGCGGGTCGCGGACCTGCTTAATGTGTGTGGGTTGCCGGTAAAGATGGCCGAGCGCTATCCGCACGAGCTGAGCGGCGGCCAGCGTCAACGGGTCGGTATTGCGCGGGCATTGTCAACCCATCCGGAATTCATCGTCTGTGATGAGGCGGTTTCCGCTCTGGATGTATCCATCCAGGCCCAAATCATCAATTTGCTGGAAGATTTACGTGAGGAATTTCATCTCACCTATCTATTTATCTCCCATGACCTGAGCGTGGTGCGCCATCTGTGCCACCGGATTGTGGTGATGTACCTGGGCAAGATGATGGAGATGGCGGAGACCGACGCGTTGTTCAACAGCCCGTTGCATCCCTATACTCAAGTTTTGCTTGCATCGATACCGGTGCCGGATCCGGAAGTGGAGGCCAAACGCGATTATTCAAGGGTGCAGGGAGAAATTCCCAGCCCCATCAATCCGCCCGGCGGATGTGTGTTCCATCCTCGTTGCCCGATAGCGGTCAAGAGCTGTTACAGTCAGGTGCCTTCATTTCGTGAAATCATACCCGGACATTGGGCGGCGTGCAGCGAAGTGTAACCGAGGAACCTAAAAACAGTCTAAAGATTTTGTGGGAAGAGAAATGAAGATCATGTTGTCCAATCATAAAACAATCCTCTCCATAGGCTGCGCCATACTGTGGTTCTGGCTTCTTTTGTTTATTCCCGAGACTGCCTTTTCTCAAGACGACAGTGCGCCTCCGCGCAAACTAGTGGTGGGAGTGGTGGCGGCCCCGCCGGCCTACATCAAAACGGCTGATAATAAATGGGAGGGCTTCAGCGTTGAAATCTGGCAGGCGGTGGCAAAATATATAGGCGTTGCCTTCGAATTTCGGGAATTCAGCAGTATTGAGTCTTTGTTGTCGGCGCTTAAACAACGTGAAATAGATGTCATCCCTGCCCTGGCTGTTTCGGACCGTTTTGAATCTGCTATGGATTTTAGCCAATCCTATTTGAAATCGGGGCTGTCCATTGCGGTGCCGGCCGAGGGTGTCGATTACAAATGGATTAATGTTATCAAAAGTGTATTTTCACTGCAGATCCTCAAAGCGGTTGGGCTGATGTTTTTGATGTCTATGATAATCGGAATAATCGTCTGGTCTTTTGAAAAGCGCCGGAACAGTGAAATGTTCGGCGACGGTAATGTCAAGGGGATCGGCCACGGCATCTGGTGGGCCATGGTGACAATGACCACCGTGGGCTATGGGGACAAATCCCCGAAAACATTGGGCGGACGGATCTTTGCGATCATCTGGATGATTTTCTCAATTGTTTTTATCGCCAGCTTTACGGCGGCCATCACGACGCAGCTGACCCTGACCGAACTGAGAGGCAAGGTTCACGGTTTTAATGATCTTTACCATGCGCGCGTCGGATGTATAGCCGGGTCCGAGGGTTTCGCCTTTTTGGCTAAAAAAGGAATCGCCGCAATCCCATTTGAAAGTTTAAAGGAAGGGTTGGCGGCGGTTGAGAGCAGGAAAATCGATGCGTTTGTGCAGGACGAAAAAATCTTGCAGTATATTATAAAAACAGAGCTTCCCGGCCGGGTACAGGTCGTTGGCGGCACTTTCGATGAATATTTCGTGAGCATCGCCTTGCAGCAGAACAGCCCGCTACGCAAGCCGATAAACCAGGCA
>Ga0307426_1002850_pt1 | contig 10585 bp, 9 predicted proteins | sample SalMarWE160340MG_FD_202165 | JGI IMG/M metagenome (GOLD analysis project Ga0307426, IMG submission 202165) | Salt marsh sediment microbial communities from the Plum Island Ecosystem LTER, Massachusetts, United States - WE1603-40 | ecosystem: Environmental > Aquatic > Marine > Intertidal zone >... | reverse complement strand
TAACCGGCTCCGGCAACGCCGTAAGCTCGTTTATTTCGGTTTTACTCCTTCCAATATCGTCCACTATGATGGCTACTCTCGGCTTAAATCCGCTCGCAGAGGCCCCGGCTTCAGTCTTTTGCGAGTCGGCGTCAGATTGAAGCCCCTCTCCCTGGGCTTTCTCCCCGGACTTCTTCCGCTTATCTTTTTCTGTTTTAGCGGCTCTGCTTCCGGGAGAAGATTTCGCTGCGGGGAAATCAAATTGTATCTTGTGCGTCTTTAATCCATCTACCTTAACCGACGCAGTGAGTGAATTCCCCTTTTCGCCGATGAATTCCTGCACGAATTCGGGCCTCTTGGAAAAGGAGCTCCGGATTCCGTCTTTGACCTGCTCTTTGGAGATTCCCGAGGGAACGGCTACTTCAATTTCCGTGTATTCCCAGCTGACGCCGTCCTTCTCTTTTTGACGAACCTTCCTGGAGCTTACGTCCGACTGCGAGATGCCGGCTTCGAATAGAGCCCCCGCAATCATGCCGTCGGCTTCGTTCGACAGGGATTCGATTCGGGAATCAGCGGTTTTTCCGAAAGGCATCTCCGGAGTGCCGATATTCTTGATGTAATACGCGCCGTACAGGCTTAATGCAAGGATTACCAGAAAACCGAACGTGATGAGGAATATCCTTCCGGCCCTCGGATTTCCCCTCCTTCTTCTCCTTCCGGATCTGGCTGTCTTTTTCCTGCCTCTGGATGATTTCGGCAATTCGGGGACTCTCCCTTAGCCCTTGGGTATAGCTTTGTCCGTGCCGGATCTAAGTAAATTTACCGCGCTTTCAAGCTGCTTATCCTCGCCGTTTTCATTCACCACCGCGATGTCCGGGGTGACGCCGATCTCGTTTATCGATCTGCCGCTCGGAGCGTAGAATTTTGCCGTGGTGAGCTTGAGCCCCGATCCGTCCTCGAGCTTGATTATTGTCTGTACCGACCCTTTGCCGAAGGTCTTGCTGCCAAGTATAACGGCTCTTTTACTGTCCTGCAGTGCCTCGGCCACCACTTCAGATGCGCTGGCGCTCCCCTCGTTCACCAGTACTACAATGGGGAATTCCCGGAACTCTCCGTTTTTGGTAGCATAGTATTCCCTCGATTGGTCCGGAAATCTTCCCTTCACGCTTACGATAAGACCGTTATCAATAAACTCGTCCACGACATCTATGGCTTCGGCGAGAAGACCTCCCGGATTGTTTCTCAAATCCAGTATCACGCCGCTCAGCTCCCCGCCGTTTTGAGCTCTTAATTCCTGAAGCGCCTCTGTAAGCTCCTGTGACGTATGGTCCTGAAACTGCGTAACTCTGATGTACCCTATGCCGTTCTGAAGAAGCCTGGACTTAACGCTCTTCACAACTATCTGTTCCCTTACGAGAGTTATGACTCTGGGCTCTTTCTCGCCTTCCCTTTTTATAGTCACATTAACCGAGCTGCCTCTCGGTCCCCTTAACAGCTTCACCGCCTCCTGTACTACCATGCCTTCGGTCGGCTGGCCGTCGATTTCTATTATCTGGTCTCTCGGTTTTATTCCGGCTTTCTCCGCGGGCGTTCCCTCTATCGGGGCTATAACTGTAATCACGCCGTTTTCAACCGATACCTCCATGCCGACACCGCCGAACTCGCCGGAAGTTCCGATCTCGAGCTCCCTGTAACGCTCCGGACTGAGATAGGCGGAGTAAGGGTCGAGCGTCTTCAGCATTCCGTTTATCGCGCTGTTTGTCAGCTCTTGCGAATCTACTTCCTCTACATAATTCCTTTCAATCAGATCGAGCACTCTCGTAAAATTGGAGAGACCCTGATAAGTAGCGTCATCGGCGCGCACGCCGCTGTAGCTCAACAGGCAGAACAACAAAACTAAAAAGATTTTCTTCATTTTCACGTCTCTTTTACCTCGCACATTAGAGATTAACTAAACATATATTGTGTGGCAACTTGTATTTCACGCCAATAACGAGGGGAAAACCTGCAAGCGGAATTCCGATGATAAAAGGCCTTGCGGCATAACTAATTATTTCGCGCCCGGAGTGTTTATAAGGTCAACCGGACGAATATACGCACCGTCTCCGGAGTACCGCCACTATCAGAGCAAAAACAAACCGTACTCCGGTTTCGATGGAGGCTGAAGCACAGTTAGATACCTGATAGAAGTAACGAACATCACCATCGATTGAAATAGCATGAAGGATAATATAAATTATTCCCGAGATAACGCCATGTTCGAAATGATATACACCGTTCTGAGCAGATTCATCGAAAGCTACAGCTCCGTAGTTCTCCGTCTCTCAAGAGACTGGTTCATACTGTATAAAGTGCTTTTTATACCGTTGTCCTTTTATATATACTGCCTCACGTTCCTTGTAATAGCGACAGTACTGCTCATTGTAGTCCTCATCGCCTACCCGATGTCGTTCATATCAAAATCCTTATTCAACCAGTAGGAGATTATCCCGGATCGTCCGCTCCGAAATCCGCTTTTGTAATAAAGATCAAGTGTTATAATATCAAGTTCAATGAAGGGGAAACTCGAATCCCAAATCGACGTAAACAAGCTCCCTAACCACATCGTAATAATAATGGACGGAAACGGCAGGTGGGCGGAGCAAAAGAACCTGGACCGCATCAGCGGCCACAGGGAGGGGATGAAATCCGTGCGCTCGGTTATGAAAGCGGCAAACGACCTCGGCGTCGGCTATGTGACGTTATACGCTTTTTCCGCCCAGAACTGGAACAGGCCCAAGGCCGAAGTGGACGCGCTTATGGAACTCCTGAAACAGTATCTTCTGAATGAATGCGACAAATTAGCCAAGAACGGAATAAGACTTAAGGCTATAGGAAGACTTACCGAGCTTCCCGACGACGTTTACGCGACTCTTACGGAAGCGATTGAAAAGACCAGGGATTGTGAAGGTATGACCCTGACTCTCGCACTTAGCTACGGAGGCAGGGAAGAGATTATAGACGCAGTGAAAAAAATAGCGTCAAACGGCAGAGTATCGCCGGAGAATATCGATCAATCCAATTTTGCGGAATACCTGTACACCTCCGATCTTCCCGAGCCGGATCTCCTTATACGAACGAGCGGGGAAATGAGGCTCTCGAATTTCATGCTCTGGCAGATCGCTTACACGGAGATTTACGTTACGAAAACACTATGGCCCAACTTCAGGAAAAGGCATCTTCTGAAAGCTATACTCAATTACCAGAGACGGGAGAGGAGATTCGGACTTACAGGAGATCAGATAAAAGACAGGGAAGCGATTTGAAGAATATTTCGATACTCGGCTCCACAGGCTCCATAGGCACACAAACTCTGGAAGTAATATCCAAATATCCGGACAAATTCCGCGTCCTCGGACTCACGGCGGGCGAGAACCTGGAGCTGTTAAGCAGGCAGATTGCCGAGTTCAGGCCGGAAGCGGTTTCCGTAAAGGACGCGCATCTCGCGGGCTCTCTGCAATCCTCTCTCGGAGACGTCGATGTGGAAATACTGTACGGGCAGGAAGGTGCGGCAGAGGTCGCCTCGCTTGCGGGCGTGGACCAGGTAGTGTCAGCGACGGTTGGAGCCGCGGGGCTCATCCCCACGCTTGCCGCTGTAAAGGCCGGCAAGGACGTCGCGCTTGCGAATAAGGAATCGCTGGTCATAGCGGGACAAATAATTACTGATGAGGCGGCTGAAAGGGGGATTAAGATCATACCGGTAGACAGCGAGCACAGCGCCATCTTTCAGGCGCTCGAGTGTAGCCGAGGGGGCAGCTACGTAAAGCGTATCATTATTACCGCGTCCGGTGGGCCGTTTCTGAATACGCCGTCTGAGGAACTCAGGGACGTACCGGTAGAGGTGGCGCTCAACCACCCGACGTGGAAAATGGGTGATAAGATTACGATAGATTCGGCCACGCTTATGAACAAGGGATTCGAGGTAATAGAGGCCAGGTGGCTGTTCGGATTCGACGCGGACCGTATTACGGTGTGGATTCACCCGCAAAGCGTCGTACACTCTATGGTAGAATATATAGACGGATCAATCATTTCCCAGATGAGCATGCCGGATATGAAATTACCCATAGCGTACGCTCTATCGTATCCGGAAAGAATATCAATGGACGGTATCGAAGTTACCCCCGAGAGATTCGGAGAACTGACTTTTTTTGAAGTAGATTACGAGAAATTTCCCTCGATTTCCCTCGCGTTCAATGCGCTGAGGGAGGGAGGCACAATGCCCGCGGTTATGAACAGCGCAAATGAAGTCGCCGTCGGGGCATTTCTCTCGGGCCGGACGAGGTTCACAGATATAGTAAAAAACGTTGAAACAGTGATGGGCATGCACAATACCCTGCCCGCCGATTCGTTAGATGCCGTTCTCGAAAGCGACGTTTGGGCGAGGGCGACGGCACAATCTTTAATCAGAAACTAGGAGAAGTTAAAAGATGACAGCAATTATTGCCTTTATTTTCGTTATTGGAATCTTGGTATTTATTCACGAGCTCGGACATTTCCTTCTCGCCAAATGGAGCGGCGTAAGGGTCGAAAAGTTCTCGCTCGGGTTCGGCAAAAAAATCTTCGGATTCAAACGGGGAGAAACGGAATACCTCGTTTGCGCACTGCCCCTCGGCGGTTACGTGAAAATGTACGGAGAGGGATCCGAGGGCAACTTTATAGTGGACAGAGTCGATCCCGGCTCTCACGCCGAGAAGGCCGGCCTCAGGGGAGGCGACAGAATAGTAAGCATCGAAGGCATGGAGCTTACGTCCTATGAGCGGTGGAAACAGCTCCAGGCGACTCTTGAGAGAGAGCCCGAAAAAGAGTACCAGCTGGTCGTCGAGAGGGACGATAAAAAGGTAGAGCTAGACGTTAAGCCCGGGAATCTCGACGGTGCCGATACCTATTCAGAGAAAGAATATCCGAGGGGATTTTCCAACCAACCCATCATTAACAGACTTTTGATAGTCGTGGCCGGACCGTTCATGAACTTCCTGCTCCCTTTTGTATTCCTGCCGATAGTGTTCATGATAGGCATAACCGTACCGGCGTATCTTGAGAGCGAGCCGGTGATTGGATACGTCCAGCCGGAATCCGCCGCCGCAGAGGCCGGTTTCCAGAAAGGGGACAAGATACTCGAGATCGACGGCAGCAAGGTCCCCACGTGGAAGGACGTGAACATAGAGCTTCAGACGAACCCGGACGCGACACTAAACGTCGAAGTCCAAAGGGACGGAGCAGTTAAGACAATACCGATAAAGGCAACTGCTTCTGATGAAGGCGTAGTGGCCGTAGGATTCGGCGAGCCCATAAAAGCCAAGGTCGGAAGCGTAATCGACGGTACGCCGGCGGATCAGGCAGGACTTCAGAAAGGGGATGAGATAATTGCGATTAACGGCGCACGAGTTTCCGACTGGGACAAGATGGCTTCAATCATCCAGAAAAAGGCCGGTAAGGAGATAACACTCTTAATCAACAGAAACGGCACCGAATTAACACAAAACATTACTCCTGAAGCCTCAGTCGAAAGCGGCAAGGGAGCAATAGGCATAACCCCGTACCAGGATCAGATAGTCAAAAAATACGGGTTCTTCGACGCTATTGTAAACGGTATTAAAGAAGCCGCTAAAATGATAGTGGAAGTCGTCGTTCTCCTGTTCGGATTCCTCTACAAACTTATAACGGGGAAAATCGCGCTGGGCACTGCGGGAAAAAGCCTCGCGGGTCCGATTCTGATAGCGAAGGTCTCGGGCTCCGCGGCCGAGAGCGGTATAGCCCAGCTCCTGCAGTTCACCTGCTTCATCAGCATAAACCTGGCAGTCATTAACCTGTTCCCCATTCCCATGCTCGACGGCGGGCACGTGCTCTATCTTATAATAGAGGCTATTAAGAAAAAACCTCTCAGCCAGAGGACTCTCGAAATCAGCCAGAGAATAGGACTCACGATACTCATCTTCATCATGTTCCTCGCCATATATAACGATATATCGAGGGTAAAGGGAGACATAGTCAACTCACTCAGCCGCGTGCTAAACGTGGTGAAGTAAACCGGGCGCACCGCCCGCTTTTAAGCGATATAATTAACGGTATTGAAAACGCGCAGCAGCCTCGCAAGGCCGCTGCGCGCGAGCGCGGCTTATAATGAGTTTTTTTAAACTTGGAAAAGACAACTGGGCAAGGACGAGTCCCACCAAAACGGGCCTCACGTTCATCGGGCTCAGCCTGTTCGTAGGCTTCGCCGCCATAAACACCGGAAACAACCTCCTCTATCTCACGTTCGGAATAATGATGAGCTTCGTCGTTGCTTCCGGGATTATAGCGATGATAAACCTCTCGAGAATCGAGGTCCATGCCCGAACGGCGGGAGACGTTTTCGCGTTGACTCCCGCTCCGATCAGGTTCACGCTTCAAAACGGCAAGCGGCTGATTCCATCCTATTCGCTTACGATCGAAATAGACGGCAAGAAAAACTACGTACCTTATATTCCGGCTGGCCAAACCGGAACGGCAACAGTGAGGCATCTCTTTAAGCAAAGAGGATGGAACAAAATACCCGAGGCGCGATTATCGACCAGATTTCCTTTCGGTTTCTTTAAAAAGTGGATCAAGGTCGATCTCGGCGACGATAAAACGCTCGTATATCCCAAAATCGACAGGATAGAGGCCGCAAACGAGAATTTCAGGGAGCGATACGGCGAAAAGGAGACCGAGAAACTCGGATTCGGGGATGATCTCAGGTCGATAAAGGAGTATTCCGAAGGAGATAACCCGAGATTCATTCACTGGAAGACTACGGCAAAAACAGGCAGGCTGATGGTGAGGGAGATGCAGGACGAGGAGTCGATAGGGGCGGTAATAGAGTTCAACCCGGAAAAGGATAACACGAGGCTCGAGCATCAGATCAGCCGTATCGCCTCACTCTCCGTCGAGCTTCTGAAACGCGGGTTCGAAGTCGAATTCATAGCCCCCGACAAAAGATTCTCCCCAGCCCAGATCGGAAAGTCGCCGAAACCCGTCCTCACTTACCTGGCCCTCTTCGAACAACACTAAATCGGCGATCCTGTAAAGATCCAAACCTTTTAATGTGCCATATGTAAGCGATTTACACAGACGGCGCGCGTCGCCAATCAAAAGAAATACTCCCGAAAGTCAGGTATATATAGTGAAGCGATATGACTTCTAAATCAGACAAAGAACAGGTACTAGAAGTAAACGAAAGGTTTTATCAGGCTCTCGGCACCAGGGATCTGGACCTCATGGGGACGGTATTCGTACACGACGAACGGGCCGGATGCACTCATCCGGGATGGCTGATGCTGCGGGGATGGGAAGCCATAAGGCAGAGCTGGGAAAACGTCTTCGACCCCGAAGACCAGCTGCAGATCAAACTCCACAACGTGACCGTAGACATAACCGGCGACGCCGCGTGCGTCACCTGTATACAGGAGCTTACGTACGTGAGAAGAGACCCCGTAATGATGAACGTTTCCGTCTCGACGAACATATTCGAAAAGACGGAGTCGGGCTGGCTCATGGTAATACATCACGCCTCGCCAATACCTTTCACGACAGAGGAAAGGGAATCGGAAGAAAGCAAGCTTCAGTGATACTCCTAAAGAGTTAAATCAACTCCTGAGACTGATTATAGCGACCTAATAGTATTTCAGGAATTAGAAGTCACACTACGCTCTGTTCATAGCAAAACTAGGACTGTGCTTCGTGGTTGAAGTGCAGGCCGCACTCCTTGTCGGAATCGTTTTCCCACCACCAGCGCCCCGCCCTCTCGTCCTCGCCGGGCTCAATGGCGCGTGTGCATGGAGCGCACCCGATGCTGGGATATCCCATGTCGTGCAGCTTGTTATAAGGGACTTTATTCTGCCGAATGTAATCCCATACCTGGTCGATTGTCCAGTCGACAAGCGGATTAACTTTGAGTATCCCGCCGTTTGCCTCGTCGATCTCGAACTTCATCGCTTCCGTCCTGTTCGCCGTCTGGTCCCTTCTAATCGAAGTTATCCATCCGTCGAGACCTGACAAAAACTTTTTTAGCGGTCTGACTTTTCTAATGTCGCAGCAGAGTAGCCTGTTGTTTTTTCCCTTGTAGAAGAGATTCACTCCGTTTTCCCGTACCATCTCCTCGACTTCCCTCTTATCCGGAAATACGACTTCCACCTTCGCGCCGTACCTCTTCCTCACCTCGTCCATCACGTCGTATGTCTCCTGATTGAGCCTGCCGGTATCGAGGGTAAAGACCCTCCCCTCACGGCTGATATTCATCAGCTTGTCTATGAGAACCATCCCCTGTGCCTGAAAACTTGAGGCAAGAGCAATCCTGGGGTGGAGATTTTCAAATGCCCACCTGAGAACCTCGTCGGCATCTTTATTCTCGAATTCGAGATTCAGGGCACGGACGTCTTCAGGGCTGAAGACTTTACCGCTCTCTTGCCGTCCTGAGTTATCAGAAGATAATGGAATACTGATCGTGAACAACCTCCCTTGCTCAAAATAATATCTTACCAGCGAGAGTTAATAACCGAAATTCCTGCTGATCATCGCGGCCACGTCGTAATGGAAGTACAATGAAGACATCAAATACCCGAGTCCGACCGCAATGAACGGAATCACGAACCAGAAAAACGCGATTCGCACGACGTGCCTGTTCTGCGCTGTTTCGGAAAAGCCCTGCTGTGCGAGCGAAAACCCTATTATACCAGATGTCACTATCTCGGCTAAGGATACGGGTACTCCGAAAATAGACGCGAGAAGAATCAACGTGGCCCCCGTGAACTCGACCGAAACCGCCCTAAGTATGCAAATCTCTGTTATACCCTTCCCCACGCTGTCCAGAACCCTCCCGCCAAGGAGCAGGGCACCCGCGCCCATCGCGATACCGGCCATCAGAGCGCCTATGCCGGGGCTCATGAGACCTAGCCCGACAAGCGGTCCGACAGCGTTTGCGGAATTATTCGCCCCTGCGGAAAATGCGACGAAAATACCGGATATAGTTATCAGCACGGTAAGTATTTTGTTGATTATTCCCTCGGAATACCTGTCTGTAAGGAATTTAAGCGTTCTGAAGTAGAGATACTTTGCTACGATATAATTAATTACCAGTGCGACGAGAGGCGTTGCGACCCACCAGACGACGATTTCGAAGAATTTCCCTGCGTTGAGTGAGTTCGAGTAAAGCCCTACCCCTACAATTGCACAGACGATGGCGTGCGTCGTAGCAACCGGCACGCGGGCTATGTTGGCCCATGATATAAAGAACGTTGCGATTATAAAAATTATTAAAACGAGCCCTATGTGAGCGGAGAATATCTCCCCCGGCACGAGACCCTTCCCGAGCGTTTTCACTACGGGAGCGCCGGCCAGAACCGCCCCCAGCACCGCGAAAACCGCGATCATCATCGTGGCTTCTCTCTTTGACCTCACGCCAGCGCCGTACGCCGTCGCCATCGATGCAGCGGAGTTGTTGGCGCCGATGTTGAGAGCGAGGAAAGCAGATAGAACGATAGATATCGGAAGAATTAAATCCAAGTAGTTATTTCTCCGGTTTGTAAGTGGTAATAAATGGTTCGATAATCAAATCAGTGTAAATGATGCAATTTAAATGCCAGAGTGAAAATAACGCGGTTCGGAGCCAAATTCAGTGGTTTTCGGCCCGGATATTGATTAATATATAATCACCCCGTATATTTTTGTTACAACATTGAGGCGATAGTATATCCATGAAAGGCAAAGTTGCAATACTGAGCGATGATTCGAGTCTGGTCAGGGAAGTTAACGAGTTGCTGGATACGAAAGATATCTCCGTTTTCCCGGATGCGGCGGAGGTAAAAGACGCCGAAGTCGTGCTCTTGGACGCGGACACCTCCGGAATAGGCAGTCTCAAGCACCTCAGGGACAAGAGCTTCGTTATAGTGATCACAGCGGCAAAGGGCACCAGATATCTTATCGAATCGATGACATTCGGGGCTTTCGACTGTGTATTCAGACCGCTCGCCGAATCCAAGCTCAAAGAATCGATCAGCCGCGCTCTCGGCATACAGTCCGAGATACACGGACATCTTATCGATTTCCCGGAGCAGACCGAGGGAGGGAGCGTGACGTGCGCCATTGTAGGCGACTCGCCCATGCTCCAGGAGGTATGCAAGCTCATCGGACAGGTAGGCCGCGTGGACGTACCGGTGCTTATCACTGGTGAGAGCGGCACGGGGAAGGAGCTTGTGGCGGAATCGGTGTGGAAGGTAAGCACAAGGTGGGAAAAACCGTTCGTTGTGCTTAACTGCGCCGCTATACCAGAGAATCTGCTCGAAGCCGAGCTGTTCGGCTACGAAAAAGGGGCGTTCACCGGAGCCGGAAACTCCAGGACCGGAAAATTCGAGGAGGCGGACGGCGGGATAATTTTCCTGGATGAGATCGGCGACATGTCTCTGTCTCTACAGGCGAAGGTGCTCAGGGTGCTGCAGAGCGGCACTTTCCACAGGTTGGGCTCGAACAAAGAGATAGCGGTCGACGTGCGGATAATAACGGCAACCAACAAGAACATCGACGAGATGGTACGCGACGGTTTGTTCAAGGA
>Ga0307426_1002846_pt1 | contig 10597 bp, 8 predicted proteins | sample SalMarWE160340MG_FD_202165 | JGI IMG/M metagenome (GOLD analysis project Ga0307426, IMG submission 202165) | Salt marsh sediment microbial communities from the Plum Island Ecosystem LTER, Massachusetts, United States - WE1603-40 | ecosystem: Environmental > Aquatic > Marine > Intertidal zone >... | reverse complement strand
AGGTTAATTCTTGCATCAAAATCCAGGTTTACTAATTTATTATCAAGAAGTTAATGAGGCCCGTCCCCGAAATGGGAAATGCGCCGAAATGGAAACCGAAATAACCTGCCGGAGTGCGGTATAAAATCTTTTTGCCCCAGGATAAAACATATTACAATCACTGCTCACTCAATTGATAAGTCTAGGATGAATTTTCACAGATTTGATATCTTTCGAAAAATTTGACTGAGGATTGAGTTCCTACTATCATGGATTATTACGATTTCCACCAGAAGGATAAGGTTAAATCATGAGTAGCTGGAAGGAACGATTGCTTAAAAGTCTCATAGTGCAACCAGAGCAAGAGAAATCTGAAAGGTTCGACAGGATTCAGGTCGCGACCTGTGTTATTCTGCTCGAAGTCGCCAAATTCGACTTTGATTTCAGCACTATCGAAAAAGAAACCACAAAAGCAATATTGAAACAGGAATTCTCGATTCCGGAGGATTCCATCGAAGACCTGATGAAAATCGCCGAGGAGAAAAGGGAAGACAGTGTCGACATCTGGGAGTTCACCAACGTGATCAATCAGAATTTTCCTCGAGAAGAAAAAATAAAGATCATCGAAGCAGCATGGAAGATCATATACGCTGACGATAAACTGGACAAATACGAGGACCATTATGTGCATGTTCTAGCGGATCTCCTGCGGTTGAGGCACGACGAGCTGATTGACGCCAAACTCCGCGTCCTCTATGCGGATAAGACCGAGGCGGAAGATCAGGAAGAAGAAGAAGAAGAAGAAGAAGATGATGATGATGATGATGATGATGATGATGACATCAAAATAGCTGAAAACTGATTTGCCGCCTGAGCGCCCCTAAGATTTTCCCAGAGCTTTGAGGACTTTTTCCGGTGTGATCGGAGTGATGTAAAAACGAACTCCGATCGCATGGTAGACAGCGTTAGCGATCGCAGCAACTGTGGGGATGACGGGCATCTCACCACAACCTCTCGGTGACCCGGGCTCCTGATTATCGAGAAATTGGAGTTTGATCTCAGGAGTATCAGAATAGCGAGGAATCCCGTACTCTCTCAGATACTCTGTGTAGACACTGTGCCCGTCGAGTTTAATTTCTTCACGGAGAACCCAGCCAAGCCCCCAAATGATCCCCCCGCGAAGACAGGCCGTTGCTGTACGGTGGTTGATGATCGTGCCGATGTCGAATGCCGCACAGATCTCTTTCACCTTGACTTTCCCTGTTTTTCGGTCGACGTTCACATGAGCAGCAGCAACCCCCAACTGTCTGGCGCCATGGTTACAGAGGCCGATCCCGATCCCTTCATTGTCCGGAAGCGAACTCCTCGGGTATTGGATCATATCCGCGCAGGCATCGATCAACGGAACAAAAGATTCCAGTACCACATTGTTGCGGCGGAATGCAAAGGGATCATGGCCAAGGGACGCAGCAACCATATCCATATGGCTCTCCTGTGCAAACCCAAGCTGGACATAGCTCGTGCCGCGTGTGTTGGCTTGATCGACAGGCATCTCAGTCCTGTAATGTTTGATAAGGACGTGGGGCGCTGCGTATGTCTCTCGAGTCCCCTCCCCCAGATCCTGGTAGATATCGAGTTTTCGTGCTTGAAGTCTCCCGTCCGTTCCGACACCCGTTGTAAAATCGAAGACACAAGCCATTTTGTAGAGGCCTCTTTTCTGAAACTGATTCTTCCGGCTGTAGATGATTTTGACCGGAGCCCCCACTCTTCTCGACAAGTCGGCCGCTTCTTGACTGACAGGAGGGGCAACCTTCCCACCAAAGGCCCCTCCAATAGGAGTGTTTATGAAATGAATGGATGACTCGGGAAGACCTAGATTCTGCGAGGCAAGCTCTCTCACCCGATGGGGATATTGAGAACCGGACCATATAGTGACTTCATTCCCCCCCGGCTCCATCTTTGCGAGGGCCGTGTATGTTTCGATCGGCGCCCATGCTGTGTAATGCGTCCTGTATGTCTCAGAGACAGTCTTAAAACTGGCGGCCAATCCTGCATTCACATCCCCTGCCTGTTCTTTGATCTCCTGGAAGACCGCTCCTGCCCGAATTTCTTCCTCAACTCGCAGGTCTTTGGATCGATTCGGCTTTTCCCATTCGGCTTTGACTCGAGTAAGGGCTTTACAGACATCGTTATATCGTTGGCCTATAGCCACAACTTTGGGGCCGATTCTTTCCACTCTGTCGACTCCGGAAGTGGCCTGCGCTTCCGCTAAATCCACAGATTTTAGCCTTGTGAGTTTTTTATGATAGGGAGAAATATGCCAGTCTGCATAAACCATACCAGGGAGTTTAAGGTCGCCGGCATATTTGAGGGTCCCCGTGACGATCGATTTGGCATCGACATTATGAAGGCCGATATCTTTGTATGCCAACGTTATTCGTTCCGAGGAGGAGACCTTGGGATCCAACATCATGTAGACTATCTCGCTCTTATCGACCTCATGTGGTTTTATGATCTGTTTCGGATCACTCCTTGAGCGAACGACTCCATTTTGATAAATCAGATCCTTGACGGGCAAGTTGTGTGTTTTTGCCGCCCGACGGATGATATCTTTACGGAGCTCGAGGCAGGCCTGCCATATCCCCCATGCGACTTGTTCTGTTGCCGAACTGCCGACAGTAGGTCCATGGTCGGGACAGACATCTGTATTCCCCAGGATGATGGTTAAACGATCGCCCGGAATATCCAGCCCTTGGGTCACAAGAGCTGTGAGGACAGTGCGCAATCCCTGTCCCATCTCTGTCCGGCCGGCAAACACTGTCACACGGCCATCATCATGAAAGGCAAAACAATCGAGATAGTCCGTGTCCAGTGCATAAAACCGGCATTCGATATCCTCAGCGTCAGCTGGCCAGGGTTCGGAGTAGACTTTCTGGATACCTGAACCCGGGACAGAAGAGACAACATACAAGAGACACGAACTCCCTAAAGATCTGAGAAATTCTCGGCGTGTGACTTGCATTTGTTTTAACTCATTTTGATATCTATGGCTTTGATCCGTTCGTGAATTCCAATATGGCTTCGATGACATTTGGGTAGGAGCCGCAGCGGCAGAGGTTGTTATCCATCGCTTGAACGATCTCATCCCGGGTCGGATTCGGGGTGTGTGCCAATAACGCTGTGGCTGCAATGATCATTCCTGGCGTACAAAAGCCGCATCCAAAGGCCGTGGATTCTACGAAAGCCTTCTGGAGCGGATTTAGGTTATTTTTGGTCCCCAAACCCTCGATGGTGACGATCTCTTGTCCGGAGGACACATTCTGGACGAGCACACGACAGGAACGGCGCGCCACACCATCGATGAGCACAGAACAGGCCCCACATTCACCCACTCCGCATCCAAATTTTGTCCCTGTCAGATCCAGGTCATCTCTGAGGATCCAGAGCAGGGGTTCATCGGGCTCGGCTTTCACCCTGTGTTTTTTACCGTTGACATTCACTGTGAACCAAGCTTTCGACAATTCATCTTCTCCAGGAAATAGACCAAATCAATATCCTCATTTTTAACACATGATCCCATATGAGTCAATCGGATGACAGAAATCCTTTTGCGGTTAAATTGTTGAAAAAAATAAAAATTGACCTGATTATGCTCCAAATGGCGACAGACTCTACTCGTGGTCCCATTTTTCTCTCTTGCAAGACATTTGATTTTCGACTAAATTAAGAGAGACAGCTCATTACAACAGTACGAAATCAGGCGTATGGGGTGATCGGCCATGGATTTTTTTGATTCGTCGGGATTAGCGGTCGCTTACTGCGAGGATTATATTCATCTCTTCCTGTATTCCGGAGAGCCGGTGGCTTACTTCGAGGGGGATTGTGTGTATTCTTTTTCTGGTCGGCATTTGGGATGGCGCCATGAGGGATGGATTATAGACCATAACGGCGATCCTTTCCTGTTCTCTGAGCAGGCCGTCGGGGGTCTTATCAAACCGACAACACAAAAACCTCCCACGAGAGGACCGATGGAGCGTTTACCAGAAAAGCAATTACGACAGTTTGAGCCTTTACGGCCACCCACAAGCTCTATGTGGTCTAAGCTTTCGCCGAATGAATTTTTCGAACTCGAGTAATCCGATATAATCTGAATTCAGTCGGGGAATAACCTGCCAAATTCATTTTCTGGATCAGGAGCATAAATTTCCGCTTCGGGCAAAACTCATCAAGCAATGACTCTATTCGTGTTCTGTGCCGCAGGACATTAATTTATATATTGCTGGGATCTACACCGAGACAAACCTTGAGCAATCGCCTAAGAGAAAATTTCATCCGATAAATTTGAGATGATTTTAAAAGACTACAACTTCTTGAGGTAATCTTTAGCCTGAACGTTTCCGCTTTGAATGGTAGCGATCGAGTATTTATCCTTAACTTCCACGATGACAACTTTGCCCACTTTTTCTTCCTCCGCTCCCAGTGAGAGTCCAGTATCAGGATCGATCAACTCTTCTCCCTGACGGATGACTTCGAACTCATCTCCGATTTTTGCTCCTGCATCCGCGCCGACGTTGATCCACGCTCTGGTCCCCTCAACTTTTACGACTCTCCCCGAATTTGTGGAGGAAGACAATCCTTTGGATTTTTCGACGATCTCGGACACTATCTTTTCTACAGCTGGATGCATCACTTCATTGGCAAGTCCATAATCATATTTCTGTTTGAAATTCATGCCTTTGTAACGGGCACCCACCAAGTTCTTCTTGTTCTCCTCCTCTGCAGCAACTACGATCTCGCCTGTAGTTGTGTTGACTAATCTTGCTTGCAGGACAACTTTTCCAGTTGTCACACCAACACCCAGGCTCTTGATTGCGCCTCCGGTGGTGCTGACGCTAAATTCACTGACGGATCCGGTCAAAAGAAGGTCGACACCGAGCATCTTGCCGATCTGTGCGGCCGTTTGAGGCGTCACTCGTCCCGATGCTCCAAAGTCTTGTTCAATAAGAACTGCATCAACCTTCTGCCTTTCGATCACGCTGAACCTACCCGAATCCATTAGGGCAGTTACAAAAACATCTGCCGCAGCCTCTCCCAATTGATCGCCCCACCAACGCCAGGTACTGTTATTATCGAATCTTACGACGGCCACTCTCAATTTACCCTGGGCATTCAAATTGTGCACAAAAGACATGAGAAAACCACAAAACAATACCAAAACGAATAATTTGTGCGTCTTAGTCATTGGAACACCTACCTTTTAAATTATATTCATTATTCATTAAATATATATCACATTCTCTGATAGAGACGTCAAGTCTTGTTGCAGATTTTTTTCGCGTAGCTCCCTCAGAAAGAAAAATCAAAACTTTTTTATGTAAAAGAATTTTTTTATATTGACTAGCATAAATCTTATTTAAATAATAGAAAATATCAATCTACTGTAATATTATGTGTACCAGAGATATGTTATTAAAATTCAAGAATGAGGTGAAAAGATGAAAGAAAAAACTCACATTGGGAGACGGAATTTCATCAAGACAAGTACGAGCGGTCTAGTTGGGGCAGCAGTGCTTCCTGCTTTTTTAAGAGGAAAAGACATAAGTACTGTAAAAAAACCAGGGCAGAAGGATAATGTCATATACCGGAAGTTGGGAAAAACGGACATTGAGCTCCCTATCGTCAGCATGGGTGTGATGAATGCTGATAACCCCAATCTTGTGGCGGCAGCGCTTGATTCTGGTATCGTGTATCTGGATACGGCTCACGGGTACCAGAGGGGCAAAAATGAAGAGATGATCGGCCATGTCATAAAAAACCGCGATCGCGGCTCTTTTGTTATAGGGACAAAGATCCCCTACCCAAAGGATCGAGAAACTGAGATGTTTCTCCCGGAGACGAGTGTGGAGTCGTTCCAGGAAAAATTTGAGATCAGCCTCAAACGATTGGGATTAGACTACGTGGATATCTTGTATATCCACAATGTCTCGGTCAGAGAGACCGTCTACTGCGCGCCGGCCATAAAGTTTCTGGAAAAGGCCAAAAAGGAAGGGAAGGCCCGGTTCGGCGGATTGAGCACACACAAAAACGAGCATGAGGTCATTCAAGCCGCTGTTGAGAGTAAAGCTTATGATGTTATCCTCACCGCCTACAATTTCAAGCAGGAGAATCGGGTGGAACTCCAGAAAGCCATCACCGATGCAGCAAAGGCAGGGATAGGGATTGTAGCTATGAAAACTCTGGCTGGTGTGTACTGGGATAAAGAAAAACAACAACCGATTAATGTAAGAGCGGCACTCAAATGGGCACTCCAGAACGAGAATATCCATACGACTATTCCTGGGATGACAACGTTCGACCAACTGGAAGCCGATCTTTCTGTGATGGGAGACCTAACCCTCACCCCAGAGGAGAGGAAGGACCTGCGCTTGGATGAAAGTGAAACCAGCGCCGGGCTCTATTGTCAGCAGTGCGACGTGTGCCGTGGACAGTGTCCAAAAGCTGTGGACATTCCCACGTTTATGCGGAGCTATATGTATGCATATGGATACAGAAATACCGGCCTGGCGCAAGAGACTCTGAGCAGCATGGAGATATCCTCTCTTCCCTGCAGTGATTGTAGGAACTGCAGCGTCCGTTGTTCCGTGGGATTCGATGTCCGCAGCAAAATCCTGGACATCGCGCGACTGAAAGACATCCCCTACGAATTTCTCACCTAGTATAGCGGAAAACTGAGGATCAATAGTCTGAGGTCATTATGAAGAGCGGTTTGTGGAGGAAACTCTTGTAGTATGGGCGTAGCCTCTTTGTATTGTAGTATTTAGCCACATCCACCACTTTCTTTGTCCCGGTTACGACTTCGATGGGAACATTGTCGTACTGTCCGTTGCGGAGGCAGACCATGCGGCCAGACTTACCATCCAGGACGAGGTCCAGGGCAAGATTCCCGAAAGCCATTGGAACGATGGAGTCGATGGCATCAGGGTCGCCACAGCGAACAAGATAGCTGAGGCGCTGATTGATGATGTTGATGGGCCGGCCCCGGTTATAGGCAGGAGATATCTCCTTAAGTTGACGCGAGATCAAGTCCCCAATCCCACCTAGCTTTTTGTGGCCGAACATATCTGAGTCATCATTCTCGAAGACCATCTCACCACCCTTGAACATAGCGCCCTCAGAGACCAGAACGACAGAATAGCGACTGGGATTGGTCATGCGATCCTTGGCCAACAGCCCGCAGAGCTGATCGATGTCGAACTTGTATTCAGGAATAACACAACGATTGGCTGCTCCGGCCATAGTGGGAAGAAGGGCAGTGAAGCCCGCATAACGTCCAAAGACTTCGATAACCAGGAAGCGCTCATGCGATCCAGCTGTGGTCCGGAGTGCATGTGTCATGCTTATCGTGCGGGTCACGCAGGTGCTGAAGCCGATACAGTAATCCGTCCCTGGGACATCGTTGTCCATGGTCTTGGGTACAGCGATCACTTTGACACCTTCATGATGAAGCCGGACTCCATAACTCAGAGTGTCGTCCCCACCGATGGGAATAAGATAATCGATCCCGAGATGGTCGATATTTTTTAGCACTTCCGATGTTAAGTCGTTGATTTTCTCTCCGTATTTATCTTTCAAGTGATGAGGAAGACTGTCATTAGGGACATGACTGGGCCGGGTGCGGGAGGTATGGAGGAAAGTTCCGCCGGTGCGTCCCACCTTGTTCACGACCTCTTCTGTTAGAGAAAGACAGTGGTCCTCATGTGGCATCTCATCATCACGGGACATCTCGACAAGTCCTGCCCAACCCTGGCGAATGCCGATGACTTTGTAGCCTTCACGGAGCGCCCTGATTGTGATCGCCCGTATGGCGGGATTTAATCCCGGGACATCTCCCCCCCCTGTCAAAATTCCGATAACGCCCTTTTTCTTTTTAACGTTTGCCACGAGAATCATCCTTTGATTTCATTTTTATCATTGATGCCCAGTCTGAAAAACTCAGGATCTGTGAGAAAATCGAAGCGTTTTCGCCTCCAAGGGCATCGCTCACCAGTTATCTTTTCTCATTCAAAAACCGAGCACTCAAACTTGATTACATAGTATAGATGTCCCGCATGCATTTTTCCAGGGGAATAATAAAATGGCACCCAATACACGGTCCGATCGGGGACGAATCCTTTATTAAAAGGAAAGATTCCCCTTTTCGTAATACATGGAAAAATGAACTCGGTACGCCGATTATTAAAAACGGAAGGATAGTCCCAGCCTCAGCTGGAAACCGGAGAGGTCGAGTTTAAAATCCCTGACCTTGTCTTCCTCTGAACTATTCGGCCAATAGTTGGTGGGAAATTCTGTCTCGAGTGCTCCCCACGCTGCGGCCACTGTTTCGCTCTTAATGCCCCACCGCCCATCCCAGGTCGCACTCCTCCCGTCCCGTTCTTCACGTCCGGCACCCGAGACAGACTTCACAACCTGATAGGCATAACTGGCCTCCAGAAAAATTGCGAAACTCTTGATAATGGGATAGCTGATCCGTCCTCCGAGGTCGAGAGCAATCCCTGTCCCTGACCCATTCTCTTCGAGAGCTCCGGTGTTGCTGTAGGTGATATATCGGTAGTCGGGACCCTCGGTTTCCCATTCATAACGCCATTCAGAGAAGTATCGGCATTGAGCAAACATGGGCCCCCCCGTCAAAAATCCCTCCAACACCAACTCATTTATCAATCTTTTCTGTATGTGAAATCCAAGCGTTGGGATATAGGCTTTCGCAGAGAGCGAGTAAGGGGCGTATGTGATGCTCTCATTATACCATTCACCAGACAATTCACGCCGGAAATACTGAAAATTGAGATCTGAGGACTGCTGACTCGATATGTACTTAAACCCGATAGATAGGGCAATCGACTGGCTGAGATAATATTTGATTCGCCCTCCAATAGGGTATGATCGCCGAATTTCCTGGCGCTCTTCTGCCTGATTTTTGCTCCATGACTGGATTTGACCGGTGGCGACAAGATAGTCGAAATAGGAATCATAAAAGAACTCCTGCATTCTGTTGTCATGGCCGACGAAAAGGTTAAGGTCTGACGGATTGAGAAAAATGATCCCGCCATAGAGCTCCACCTGGAACTTTTTAAATTTTGAAAGAGAGCGGGCCTCCTCCTGTTGTTCGGTGCGAAACGTAAAAAGATTGCGGCTGTTCTTATCATTGGTTTTTGCCAATCCGCCCAAAGGGATCAGGGCCAAAAGAAATAAGATCCCAAAAATCTTTGGAGTGCTTTTTCCTCTTATTCGGCTGCTGTTTTGATAATAATTATTCATTTTTTTCTCCCCGTCCACTTAATCGATATAGATCCCATTTTCCTTAAGCCAATCGGAAACATCGGTGAAGAAATCTTTAGGCTGAGTGAGTGATACCGCATGACAGCTGTCTTTATACAAAGGAAATCTTATGCTTCGCGTGCCAATCTCTGGCGAATCCGGGAATGCCGATGACCTGTAGTTAAGGATGATCCTTCCTGGGCGCTCTTCCCCATTTGTGGGGCGCTTTATGTGCTGGACAGATTCCAAGATGTCAGTGTGTTTTGCCAGGCTCTGAGGAAGGACGGCGGTATACACGACAAGATCATAAGCTGCATTGGTGATGAAGGTGTCTACGTAAACGACATTTTGTAAAAACATGCGGCCAAAACGATTATCATAATAGTGAACATCATATCCCCGAACTTTTGCGACGTTAAAAACATGATAGGCCCAATTGGCGTGGTAGTTTGTGGATAGAAAATAGCGGTCCCATGGTTGAAGCGTACCGAATACTGCCGTCATGTCACCAGGTTCTTGTCTCACCGAACTGGCTTCAAGACGCGCCGAGCGCAAAAAATGGAACTTGACAAAAGGATCTGCATAGGACTCGGGCATGAGGCCAAATTGGTAGTCCGTGTCATAGATCCGGTAGGCGTTTGTACGTGCGGATGCATACATTTGAGGAATCGTAGTCACATCCACATCCGTGACCAAACTCAGGTTTTGAGTATAGCGAAGGAGAGTTGCAGCATTTCCAAAAAATCCGTCGAGCCAATCGCTGGGCTTGGTGTAGATATAGGGATCGCGTCCAGCCACTTCACTGACAAAATAGTAGACATCTTCATAAACATCAGGGTCATAAGGTATTCCCACGTCCTCTCCGATCTGATAGATAACAGACCCAGGCCTGTTAAACTCTTCTTCCATCATCTGTAAGTGGTAGCCAAAGGAGGTCGTTGGCTGGATGAGAATCTGATGGCCAAATTGGTTGACAATGACTTCAGGGGGGACAACCTGGCCTTGATATTGGGGAAAAACGATATCATAATGGGCCTGGATCTCTTGGCTCAATGCTTGGTCTTGGAACATTTCCCGTCCGTTTCCATAGTCTGCATAGTTGAGCAGGATGTGGAGCAGGGTCAGCGTGCGCGTCCCGCCGTAGCTCTCGCCCACGATGACTACAGGATTATCCTGGAGTTGAGGATGGGCGGCCAGAAAACGCAGGATCACACGGATAAAATCGGCGGCATCGAAAAAACAGTTGAAATTCTGGGAGTTGAACTCTCTGAACCTGGCATTAAAATTATTCACTAATGCCATC
>Ga0307426_1002841_pt1 | contig 10604 bp, 9 predicted proteins | sample SalMarWE160340MG_FD_202165 | JGI IMG/M metagenome (GOLD analysis project Ga0307426, IMG submission 202165) | Salt marsh sediment microbial communities from the Plum Island Ecosystem LTER, Massachusetts, United States - WE1603-40 | ecosystem: Environmental > Aquatic > Marine > Intertidal zone >... | reverse complement strand
GCCCCGACCTCGTAGGGGTCTAAATATTGAGGATCCAGCTCAGCGATGATGGAAAAAATGTGGTCCAGATAGTCGAACCTTTCCCATATGTTTTGGTCGCTAAAATACTGAATGGCCCAGAGATAGATCAGATCTGCTATTAGAGAGTTATAGCCAAACGTCGCATACTTCAAGGATTTGCCGGAGGGGATGTAGATGATGGATGAACCGTGAACCCGGTACCGCGAGATGGCGTCGGTTTTGAGTTTAAGTCCTGCAAAGAGACCGAGGCTTATTATAAGGATTACAAGGATGGTGGTCTTTTTCATCGCTCAAATAAAATCTCGCCTCCTGAAAACGAGCATGGCCAAAAACAGGACAAACACCGAATAACAGAACCCGTAAAGGAATGCGAAAAGATAAAGCTCGGAAGGAATCGGGAGATGATGCACGATCTCTGTTTTGATGTTGAAGTTTTCCAGGTTGGGAAGGATGGTGTAAAGAACCTGTGCAAGCCCTTTACCCAGACCTGATTTTATTTTCTTTATCAGAGTTTCCAATCCCCAGGACAGATGGCCGATCAAGTAGAAGGAAAGGGTGTAGATCGAGCTCAAGATGGGTGTGGAAAAGCAGGAGAACAGAATGGCCACCGCAGTGATAAGACAGAGTTCGATGTAGATGAGAAACACCGCGCCGAGGATTTGCCATTCGATCTTGAAGGTGTGGAAAAAGAGCAAAATCAGGAAAATGATCGTCATGAGGGACAGCATGACAAAGAGCGTCAGGATCATTCCAAAATACTTTCCGAGCAGGAATTGGTACCTGTGGATCGGCTTCGACAAAAGAGTGTATATGGTTTTTTTGTCGATCTCTTTATAGACAAGCCCGGTTCCCACCAGGATGGCCATCAGGGCGCCGAAGAAGGAGAGGGCAGCCAGGCCAACGTCTGTGATGATCTTGACTTGGTCTCCGACGGTGAGCAAAGCGAGAAGCCTTGAAAAAAGAAAACACACTGCAGCAAAAAAGAAGATCACATAAAGGATCCTGTCTCTGATGGCTTCTCTGAATGTGTTCAGGGCGATGGCTGTGATTTTCATTTCTTTGTTACCATCTCGACAAATAGATCTTCAAGCGTTTCGGTCCTCGGGATGAGCGAGTGGATCTTGCCCTTTTGGGATTGGACAAGATTGAGGACTTCTTCCAACTTGTTTGCGTCCTGTATTTTCAGAAATATCCTGTCTCCATAAGTGGCAAAGCTATCGCTCGAATTCCTGAGTTGTTCTTCTTTTAATCCAGAGACAATGACCTCGGTGAAGCGGACCTTTTCTGAGATCAAATCCTGAAGCCTGCCCTGGTTGATGATCTCGCCGTTAACGATGATGGCGACCTTGTCACAGATCATTTCAATGTCTTGGAGGATGTGCGAGGAGAGAAAAACGGTTTTGCCTGCGTTCCGCAAACCGACGATAATATCTCGGATCTCTTTCCGTCCAATGGGGTCGAGACCTCCAAGAGGCTCATCCAGGAAAACCATCGATGGCTCATTCAGAAGAGCCTGCGCCAGGCCAACTCTCTGGAGCATTCCACGGGAGAATTTTCGCAGCTGGAGGTGAGCCGCTTTTTCCAGGCCGACAAGATGGAGCAGGTCCTTGATCTTGTTTTCTTTGGTACCTTTATTTATGGAAAAGAGCTGGATGTAAAATTCGAGGAATTCCGATGCTGTGAGGTAATCATAGAAATATGGATTCTCAGGCAGAAATCCGATCTGCTCTTTGGCCTTGAGGGAGAGGTGGGGTTTTCCGAGAATGCTGATCTCCCCCTTTTCGGGAAAGATCAAGCCCAAGATGCATTTTATGGTTGTTGTTTTTCCTGCCCCGTTCGGGCCGAGGTAACCAAATATCTCACCCTGTTCGACCTTGAGAGAGATTCCCTTGAGGATTTTCTTTTTTTTGAGAAGGAATCCCGCTTTGAATGACTTGTGAAGGTCGGTGATCAGAAGAGCTTCTTCCATGAAATTCCCTAGTTATTATACAAGTTTCTCTGCCTATTTCAAATACGTATTCCTCTCGTCCCGAAATCAGAAAAAACAGCTCCGGGTGATAGGACGGGAGCTTTTATTTTATTATTTGAGCCCCTTGATCTTTTGGGCGTTTTTCAACAGCCAGAGCTGGGTGAAAACATGCTCTCTATTCAGGGCGAGGTGTATTTCCAACTGATCCTTGATTTCTCCCTCGGGAATCATTGGGATCAGCGTTTCGTATTTCCCGATGAGTTTTTCTTCAGCCGGGATGAAGGTATTCAGTGCGCTCAGCCGGTCATCCCCGGGGTATACAGAAGGCATGGACTCCACACTCTTTTCTATCCCGTCCGCGTCTATCTCTGCGTTTTCAATTTTGACCACGTCTCCCAACTTGACGAGAATTCCTGAGTTTTTATCCCAGTGCCTCATATGGTCGATAGAGTTTTTGAATAAGCGCTGGCTCAGATCTTGGTGCTCACTGAACAGGATAGTGTGATAAAGATAGCGATGGAGAAGTTCGTTCTCCATCCTCATGATCTCGTGCAGAAGCAACACGTCTTCTTTGCCGGTATTTTCCGGATCAGGTTGGAAACACAGAGCCTCTTCAGCGCCTTCAGCCTTCAGGGCTTCCATCATGGCGACGAATTGATCGGAATGCCGAACTTCATCATACGAGATGTTCAAGATCATGTTCTGGATTTTCGGGAATGCCCCCTCCTCGAATTCCGCCGATTGATAGAGATCGGTCACCATATCCTCGGTTTTTTTATCTCTTTTGAAGTTGTCCATGATTTTGGGATAGCGAATGACCATATCCGTTTTAAAGGAGGGTTCTCCTCCCATCTGTTTGATAATGATGCCCAGCTGAAGAGAGTGGTACATCTCGTCGATCCCGATCTGGATAATCTGCGCCCGGGCGTCGGTTTTGCTTTGCATGATCGGGTCTTTGTAGAAGAATTTGCCCTTTGGCATAGAGTATGCGTGGATCGTGTACTCGAAACTCACGGCCCATTCATGTTCCAAAGCGGCGTTTAAAAGTTGTATGGCATCCTCTTTTGTCTGAATGGTTTTGATATTTTCCATGATTCCTTTCCTCCTCTTTTCCTGAATTATTCATAAATACTGCCGATATTTTTCATTTAAAGAACTATGTTACATATTATCGGCATTTTTTACCCTTCGGGCGAACCGATCTCACTACATCGGCTTCGTTGCAGCTCATTCGCAGTAGTTCACTACAACTTCATGAGCTGCTTCCTCGCCCCTGCAGCAACCTCGGTCCGTGAATAATCCATCCCTCCTGAATTATTCATAAATACTGCCGATACAGTCTCCATTTTGGGATTGTTCTAATATAGAACAATTCGCTCTTCCAAATCAACTGCATCCACAAAATCCGCCGAACCGTGATGGCATAAATCAAATTACGTTATTAAGTGTTCTAATTGTGTGGTGGATAAAACCGTGTGAAGGGTTGGACGGGCATGGTACATCTCCCCGGGGGGAGAGGTGTGCGGAACCCGGAACCAAGCCTATAAACATAAGGCCAGTTCCTTGTGATGTAGGGTCCATTCCCCGAATGGACCGAGAAAAAACGGACCGTTTGGGGAACGGTCCCTACATTTCAATAGAGCAATCACCAATTAAAACACTCGGAACGTCTTTCTCTGCGGCTTTGAGGATGCTTCCCGCAAAATCACCCCCTGAATCACCTTTAAAGGGGATTGACCGTGAATTATACCTGTGAGAATATGGTGTCATTCAAACGGCCTTTGCGCAGTTGTTCACCTCATCCAAGGCAGCGTCGAGGTTAAGAAAAGGGAGGGGAAGGACGTTTCCTCTCCCGCCCTCCTTTCTTCCCCCAAATCAAAAATTGGGGGAGGTTTGCTCTATAAAACCATAGCTTGATTGTGCGGTTTCTTGAGAATATAATGAATATCCCGATACCTTTTGCTGATGCGCGCCGATACTAAGCTGGCAGGATAGGGCGATGGCGAACATCCTCAAACGTTCAATACAATGTCCGTAGACACCCAGATCCCAAAAATCAGGACCGATATGGAGGTCATCCCGACCTATTACCAGGGCCAGAACGCTTTGATTGTGAAGGATGTATTGGGATTGATCTCGTTGATCGTTTACAGGATAAGGTGAGACCAAATGAGTGATTTTGGAGGGGCCATTAAAACAAGCGATGTCTACGATATTGCCATCCTGGGCATCCCTTTTGACGGGAAATCTTCATATCTTAAGGGGCCGTCCAGAGGCCCGCAGGCCATACGCGCAGCCTCTACAGGTAAGGCGATCAATGCCTGGACAGAGCAGGGGATTAACCTGGAGGAAGACGTGAGGATCGTGGACCTGGGAGATGTGGATGTTTCTGGAGATTTTTCCCGGGTCTTCGCCCATGTTGAGGAAAGAGTGGGCAAAATTTTGGAAAGGGCGGGGATACCCATTGTTCTAGGCGGGGACCATTCCATAAGTGTCCCAGTGATCAGAGCAATGGCCAGGAAATACCCTGCTTTGGATATTCTCCATTTCGATGCACATCCTGACCTCTATGATGAGTTTTATGGGGATCCTTTCTCACACGCATGCCCTTTCGCCAGGATACTGGCTGAGGGTTTGGTGAAGAACCTCGTCCAGGTCGGAATACGCGCCAGCACGGGCGCTCACAGGCAGATGGCCGCTGCCCATGGAGTGCGGATGATCACGATGAGCGATTGGAAGGATGATCTTAGGCTTTCCTTTGCCAATCCTCTCTACATCTCCTTTGATGTGGACGTCCTCGATCCTGCATTCGCTCCCGGAGTCTCTCACCATGAACCTGGCGGTCTTTCCACTCGCCAAGTCATCAATGTGCTCCATCGCCTGGATGCTGAGATTGTGGGAATGGACGTGGTGGAGGTCAATCCCACTCGGGATATATCGGGGATAACGGCTGCGGCTGCCGCAAAGATCGTCATGGAGGTTGCAGCGAAGATGATCAAAAGAAATCAAAAAAACCACGAGGAGGTTTCATGAAACAGACACATTTGGTTTTTATCTTGGTCCTGCTGATGTCAGGGATCCTGTGTGCCCAAGATAAATCCGTCTTCGATGATTATTTTGTCGATAAAACGATGCGTGTGGATTATATGCACATCGGTGACGCCAAGGAAGAAACAGTAACCATCGACAGGATCTATGAACAGGGCATCTGGGCCGGAAGCAAACAAAACCTCGTCGACAGCCTTAACTATGGCCGGTATTGCATCAAGATCTATGATTTATCTTCTGGACAGCTTCTGTTCTCTAAAGGATTTGACAGCTATTTTGGAGAGTACAAAACAACGGATCTGGCTCTCAAGGGCATCAAGCGCACATACCATGAGAGTGTGCTCCTCCCCTATCCGAAGAGCAAAATCAAGTTTTCCTTTGAGGTGAGAGACCGAAAGAATATTCTGCATTCGCTCTTCACACAAGAGATCAACCCTGCCTCTATGGGTATCATAAAGGAGCCGCTGGATGAGGGAGTGACCGTGTTCGAGCTTTGGAAAGGTGGAGATCCGCATGTGAAAGTGGACCTGGCTTTCATCGCAGAGGGATACACCCGCGATGAAGAAGCAAAGCTCAAGTCAGACCTTCAAAGATTCTTCGAAGTGTTCTTCCGGCACGAACCTTACAAAAGCCTTAAAAATGAATTCAATGTCTATGGCGTTTTCAAACCATCGCAGGAGAGCGGGTGTGATGAGCCCCGCCATGGCATTTTCAAGAATACCGCGTTGAATGCCACCTTCAATTCGCTGGGTTCGGAGCGGTACCTTCTGACAGAGGACAACAAGTCTCTTCGCGATATCGCGGCGCACGTGCCCTATGACACGCTCGTCATCATGATCAATCAGGATCGATATGGCGGGGGTGGGATCTACAACCTCTATTGCACATTTACGGTTGATAATCAGTGGCATGAATACCTTCTTGTGCACGAGTTCGGGCATTCCTTCTCTGGGCTTGCCGATGAATATTACACCTCTTCTGTGGCATACAACGAATTTTATCCTCGGGGGATCGAGCCTATGGAACCCAATATCACAGCATTGCTCGATCCACAGAACATCAAATGGAAGACCTTTGTCACACCCGGCATAGAAATTCCTACTCCATGGGAGAAAGAAGCGTTCGACAGAATGGATAACGAGTACCAGAAAATCCGTCAACAGATCAACGAAAAGATTGCCCGAATGAAGAGGGAAGGCGCTCCAAAAGAGGCGGTGGCCAAAGCGGAGGCTGAATCAGAACGGCTCTCCAAACAGCATGCTGATAAAATGGACGCCTACCTCGCAAAAAGTGTGTTCAAGGGAAAGGTAGGAGCTTTTGAGGGTGCCGGCTATTCCTCTGAGGGAATGTATCGACCGATGCTGGACTGTATCATGTTTTCCAAGGGAGCAAAACCCTACTGCAAAGTCTGTGAGCAGGCCATTATTAAGGTTATTCGACAATACACTGAATAGTCTTGTTGAATAGAGCTTGGCAGCCTTAGGATGATCCATTGCCTGATGGTTTCCTCATAAAGGAGTTAGAGAATGGTGAAGGAAAGGTGTTTTATAAGGCTGGTTGTTATCTGTTGTGTTTGCGTTGGCGGCTTGTTCGGCGACAGCGATGACTCTCTCTTTAAACATGAAGTGGCAAAGTCTCCTCTGACTCGAGCGGTCTTCGTTTTTTTAGAATCAAACAGGGAAAAAGTAATCGAGGAATGGATCCGTCTTACAGAAATCCCCTCGCCGTCAGGGCATGAAGAGAAAAGGGCCGAATACATGTGGACGCAGTTCCAGGATGCGGGATTGGAAGATGTCCACAGAGATGAATTTGGGAATGTGATCGGGCTTTGGAAGGGAGAGTCCGGCGGAAAGAAGATCCTTCTGTCCGCCCATATGGATACTGTATTTCAAGATGTCTGGGAGATCAAGGTGAGGAGAGAAGCCAATGTTCTCAAGGCTCCGGGTATAGGTGATGACACCGCCAGTCTGATCAACCTTCTCTGGTCCGTACGGGCATTAAAACACGCAGGTTTTCAACCCCAAAACACCTATTATTTTCTAGCCACGACCGGCGAGGAAATTGGCTTTGTTGGAATGGAGAAATTTCTCGATAAAATAGAGGAGTCGTTTGATCTCGTACTGGCTTTGGATGGAGATCTGGGCAAAGTGCATTACGGAGCCCTGGGTTTCGGGGGAGGCCGGATCACTTTCAGGGGTCCGGGAGCCCATACAATGCAGAGTCGCGGAGTGCCTGATCCGAATCTTGCGGTGGCCAAAGCGATCGATCAGATTTACAATATCCCCTTGCTGTCAGAACCCATTGAGAAATGGACAGTCATTAACATCGGTATGATCGGTGGCGGGAAAGTCAGTAACGCCGTCTCCCAGGAATCCTTTTTTTCTGTGGACCTCCGTTCTGCCGATCAGTCCGAACTCGAGAGGGTACAAGCGGAAATTGTCCGCATCTGCCAGGATGTCTCGAGCGCAGTCGGGGTGGAGGTGGAGTTGAACCTGAATGACCGCTCAAGAGCCTATCAAATACCCAATGCGCGGAAGTCCTTTCTGGTCAAAACAGTTCTCGATATTCTTGACTATCTTGATGTCAAGGACGTTGAGGCAGACCCTTTGGGTTCCACCGAGGCGAATGTGGGGATAGCGAGAGGCATTCTCTCTGTCAATCTCGGAAGAACCTACGGCCGGTACAAGCACAGCTTGAGAGAAGAAGCGGATATTGACGGTCTATTTCTTGCAATGAAACAAATCCTTTTTCTGATGATCTGCCTCGATTGATCCTCCCTAGAAAAACGGGGATTTCTGACCAAAACATGCACTGTTTTGAATCGCTTTGGGCATCATTGATTCTTTCAGTTTGCCAGATGATATTCCTGGCATTCCGTTTCTGCTGGGATGGCGTTTAGTCGCCACAGAATCGCGCTGCCATAGATTTGTGGAGTTGGCATAAGATAGGGGTCAGATCAGCTTTACGATTTTTTCAAGCCCGTGTGAATCGAAAGTGGAAAAGGCGTCGCGCGTTTGGCTGTCCACGTCCAGTACGCCCCAGGCGGTCCCTTTTTTATCCAGAAGGGGCACCACGATCTCAGCCTTGGATCGGCTGTCACACGCGATGTGGCCCGGGAACTTATGAACATCTGGAACGATGATCGTCTCCTTCTTGCGAAGGCTGGACCAGCAGACTCCCTTTCCGCGCTCCAAAACTTGACAGGCTAGAGGACCTTGGTAAGGCCCTACGATCAGATCATCGTTCGTCAGGATGTAGAAACCCGTCCAGAAATAATGGGGCATTTTGTGGTGGAGAAGGGATGCAATGGTCGCCATTCGGGCAATTCTGTTGTCCGTTCTCTGGAGGAGTGATTGCAGTTGGGCATAAATCCTATCATATCTGTCTGTGAGGGTGTTTTGGCGGATCATAGATCACCTCCGGTTTCTCTATTAATAAGATACATTAATAAGATACGATGTCCAGGAATGTAACACTGCCCCTTCCCCGAGTCAATATTTAATCCTGTTGCATAAACATCCCTGAATCCGTGACCGTATGAACACACGTTTCGTTATGGAGTGTCCCAATTGAGTGATGGAGAAAACAGTCTCATCGAGCACATTTTTTTATTTTCTTTGAATTGGGGACGAAATATCCCCTTTTTCTTGTCAAAATACTAAGAATTTAACTGATATGAGAATTTATGTTGTATAAAAGAGGGGGGGAAGTGCGGGCTGTTGTCAGCAAAAGGGGGGTTGATGATGGGAACCAAAAAAGGTGGGGGCTCTCTCCAGCCCGCAAAAAAAGAGCCATTTTCATTATAGCAAAAAAAATACAATTGTAAAGAATAATTTTAAAAAAATTATAATTTTTAAATTTTATTAAAATATATCTTTTAAAACTTCGTTCCTTTATCTTGTAAAGGTTCAATCCATGCGCGTTTTTGAGGAGGATATTTGGGAAGAGAAGGCTCTGTTCTGTGATCTCCTTCAAAAAAAAAGAACAGTTGTAAGATCGAGTTCTGGGAGTCAGAGATTGTCTTGTTGTGGCGATAATGATGCGCTGTACAGGATTTTTTAGAGAAATATCTTGACATTATCCCTGTTTTTTATAAAAATCGTCACAAGACCGATTCAATCGGCTCATAGATCTCTTTTGAAGCGGATTGCGTAACGAGTAAAGCTATTAAATTTTTTGGAGGTAAAATAAATGGCATACGAATTCACAAATTCAAAAGGTGTGAAGTATTATCTCCATTTTAAGGATGTAAACCTAAAAGGGGGGAGACAGCAAAGAATTTACTTTTTTGCCCGGGATGTCAGAGCGGGTTCCCTGAATGCCGTCCCCGACGGTTACAAAGTGATGGAAACCCAAAGAACAGGGATGCCCATCCTGAAAAAGAAATAGTCATCTCCGGATGTGAGGGAGCAGCCTCTGGATTGAGGCTGCTCCCCCGATCATTATTTCTTTACTGAAGTCTAGCCGCGCTTTTTTCTACTTCTTTACCTCTAAAAGTGTGTTGGGTGGTGTCTTTGTTTGCCTGGTTTTTCCCAATTTCATCTGATGGCCTCCGACTTTCTCCGATCATTCCAGGGAGGGGTTTCGTGTTTTTTGATTTGAAGTGTGCAGGGGCCACATGTCCTTTATAGGCTACAAAAAGCAACCAAAGATTTCTACTTTTCAGGGTGAGCAGGCTGGCATATTTTTTGCATTAGTGAATAGCGGAAAGGAGGAAGAATGAGAAAGCTACTGTTTTTTTTCACAGGTATTTTGCTTTGCCTTTCCCTCTTCGTCTATTCAGATAATGCTGCTGATTACTATGACTATAGCTTGGCGCGGATGAGTTATGTTACAGGTGACGTGTTCATCGAGAGAGCCTCTGATTTGGGCTTCGAGCAGGGAACAGTCAATCTGCCCGTGGCCGAGAATGATAAGCTCGGCACCAGAGATGGAAGGGCAGAAATCCATTTTGGCAGGAAAAACTACCTGAGGATCGATAGCAATACACAGGTCGATTTTGCCGCTTTGCCCAAAAGAGGGGATGACCGGACCACGCTCAATCTGCTCTCAGGCAATATCTATTTGAGAGTGAATTTTTTGGGTCGAGAGAAGGATTTTGCAATCAATACACCCGATGCTTCTTTCTATATCCTCGAAGAGGGGCTTTACGGATTGAGGGTTGTGGAAAACAGCGAGACAGAAATTTGGGTTGTAGAGGGTGCTGCCGAAGCTGCGGGCGAAGGAGGCTCAGTCCTTGTGAAGTCCGAAGAAAGACTGGTGGCAGCGAATGGTTTCTTTCGTTCTGGTCCAGAATATATGTATGCCAGTTATAGCGACAGTTTTGCTGACTGGAATCGTTCTCGGGATGATCTTCTCAACCGGCCTGTTCAGCGGACATATCTTCCCGCTGAACTCAATGAATATGAATCAGAACTTGCTTCTAGTGGAGATTGGGTCAATGAGAGCTCGTACGGGTATGTCTGGGTGCCACGAGTTTACCATCACACCTGGCGGCCCTATTATTATGGGAGATGGCTGTGGTACCCGGCCTGTGGCTGGACCTGGGTTCCCTACGCCAGCTGGT
>Ga0307426_1002840_pt1 | contig 10605 bp, 8 predicted proteins | sample SalMarWE160340MG_FD_202165 | JGI IMG/M metagenome (GOLD analysis project Ga0307426, IMG submission 202165) | Salt marsh sediment microbial communities from the Plum Island Ecosystem LTER, Massachusetts, United States - WE1603-40 | ecosystem: Environmental > Aquatic > Marine > Intertidal zone >... | reverse complement strand
CAAATCCGACCGATGGTTGCCGGCGGCGAGCATGTGGATGTAACCATCGATGAAAATGATCATAGGGATTCACTCATATCCTCTTTTCATGTCATCGGAAACGGTGTTTTCCGGGATTTATACGATATCGTGTTTGTCGATCCGGATCGTTTCGATCCGGCCAAAAGTGATCAGATTGCGGCAGAGTTGGAGGATATTAATCAATCATTTATCGAGGAAGACCGGAACTATATCGTCCTCGGTTTTGGCAGATGGGGTACTTCCGACCCCTGGCTGGGTATCCCGGTGGAATGGTATCAGGTTTCTAAAGCCAGGGTAATCATTGAATCGCATCTGGATAATTTTAAAGTGGAACCTTCCCTGGGAAGTCATTTTTTTCATAATCTGGTTTCACTCCGGTTGGGATATTTCTATATCAAATCCGGGCCACACGCGGATTACATCAGCTGGGACTGGCTAAAATCCCGGAATCCCTACAAAAAGACCCACTACCTGCGCCAACTGCGGTTCGACAAACCGATTACAGTCAAGATTGATGGCCGGACTTCACAGGGAATTATCTTTAAACCGGAATAGATTCATTTCATTCAGTTAAAAAGGAAAATTTACCCCGGTGGCTACCTGCATTTTTGTATCAGACCTGCACGGAAATATCAGCAAATATGAACGTCTTTTTAACCTTATCGAAAAGGAACGACCAGGCTACGTTTTTCTGGGAGGGGATCTGCTGCCGCATGAACATCTGGTGCGAAAGACGGTGGATATCGCTCACAAAGATTTCATCGGGAATTATCTGTACAAAAACTTTCTACGGTTGAAAGAGAAACTCGGGACAGATTATCCTAAAATTTTCATTATCCTGGGTAATGATGATGCACGCTTCGAGGAAGCGTCAGTTCTTTCGGTAGCTGCCCAGGACATCTGGATATATCTTCATAATCGCCGGATGCAAATGGATAATTTTGATTTCTATGGCTATGCCAATATTCCCCCCAGTCCTTTCCTGCTGAAGGATTGGGAACGTTATGACGTTTCCAGATTTGTCGATCCGGGTTGCGTGGCGCCGGAGGAGGGACAGTTTACAGTACCGGTTGCCCAGGAAGAGATTAAATATACCACCATTGAAAAGGATTTGACTCAATTAACCAAGGATAATGATCTGGATCGATCCATTTTTCTATTCCATGCTCCACCCTATCAAACCACACTGGACCGGGCGGCGCTGGACGGAATGGAGATTGACCATTGTCCGCTGGATGTGCACATCGGTAGTATTGCCATAAAACGTTTTATTGAAAACAGACAACCGCTCATCACACTGCATGGACATGTCCATGAATCGGCCAGAATTACCGGCAAATGGCGGGACAAAATCGGCCGGACGCACTGTTTCTCTGCTGCGCATGAGGGCCAGGAGCTTGTTGTGATCCGGTTTGATCCAGAGGTACCGGAAAAAGCTGAGAGATTATTGATAAGTTAGTAAGCCCTTCCTGGCAAAATTATCATCTACGACTAAATATAATATCTGGTTATCTATCATTATTGGGATAGTTAAAAGGATATTCCGGTAATTCATTGTTCAAATCAATTATATACTTTGGAGATCAGGTATTCCAGGTAGCGGGATTTAACCTGCTCACTGGCCATAATTTGTTTAACCGGTGGCAGTTTCAAAATCGCTCCAAGTACTGCAGCCAGGGCACGATAACTCCACAGCACCCGGTTATCGAAAATCAGATTTTGTAGTTTTCCCCGTTCGATGGCCATTACCACTGCCCGATGGACACCATTCAGAGGGGTAATGACTCTTTGAGACCGTGATTTCAGAACTATACTTTTTTCCTTACAGGCCCGGGCACATACTCCGCATCCCAGGCAGATCTCTTCATTCAACCTGGCCAGTTTTCTTTTGGGTTGTTTCGGGTTGTTAGCAGAAACCAGGGTCATGGCCTCCACCGGACAAACATCCGCACACTTCCCACAACCGGTGCAATTTTCCGGATCAATCTCGGGAATAAAATTGGTGGTATGAACCGGATTCATCAGGGCAAATCTTCGGGCAGCGATCATGGCTTCGCAACAGCAGCCACAGCAGTTGCAGATAAAATTAACCCCTTCCCGGACATTCTCGCCAAACTGCACCAGATTGTTTTCATAAGCCTTTTCTAATAAATCAAGGCATTCTGTGGTATCGATCAGACGGGCATGACCATGTTTACTCAAAGAGGCTGCGGTGCCATTAAAGGTCATACAAATGTCCATCGGGACATCGCAGGCACGATCCAGATGCTGCATTTTATGGCGGCAATAGCATATTCCAACCGCCCGATGAGAGGCAGTTTTAATGACCTCGCTGGCCCTCTCATAATCCAGCACATGCAGGGCATTTTCATTGGATAATACCGGTTCATGTACGAAGGTCCGGCCAAGCTGTGTTTCGCCATCCACAAAAAGTGCCCGGATAAAATCTTCTTCCACATTCAGGTATTGATAAAACAACTCACTCAGCGTTTTCTGATCGATATCATCTCGTATCCGCATCATGGAAAATTCGAAGAAACCGGCCATGGGTGGCGGTAAGGAATAGATAGATTCTCCGTCTCTTTCAATATCTACCAGCAACGCCCGGGAGGCAAGCGCCTCCAAACTTTTTTGAGCCTCGGACAGGTTAACCTTCCAGATTTTACTGGCCTTTTCAACTGTGAATGGTTTTATGGGCAGCGCAGAGACCAGGTGAGCTTCTTTCTCACTCATCAATATTTGCAGAATTTTGTCCAGCAGGTGTGAAGGCGGCGCGCCTTGGGGAAAGCGGTTTAAACGATCCACCAGTCTGGCATATCCTGATTTTAGTGCGTTGTGGGCCATGATTTTTATTTGAATCTATGGAGGAGAAAAATAAAATTCAAGATAAATAAGAAAGAGTATTCCCTTCTATCATTATCTATAACGAGGTGGCATTGGAATTTTTCAATTTATAAAGAATAATCCGAAAGATTATCAATGCAAATAAAGCGAAGAAAGCGCCGGTAATAAATGTTGATGGAACACCGATGGAATCCCATAATTCTCCGGCAATCAGATTGGCAATTAAAAGAGCGATCCCACTGGCCAGGTTAAATATGCCAAATGCGGTGGCCCGCAACTTTTTTCCGGCTGTGTCCGCCACCAGAGTAGACAGTAAACCCTGGGTAAGACCCATATGTAGACCCCAGAGCGCGGCTCCAATTGCTACAATCCATCCATTTGAGGAGAATGCCAGAACCAGATCGGATATTACCAGGAAAACCAAACCAATTGCCAGTAAACCGGTCCGTCCCAGTCTATCAGACAAGTAGCCTGCCGGATAAGCCGTGAGGGCATAGAAAATATTCATGACGATTAGAATTCCCGGAATCAGGCTTTCCGAAACACCGACCGATTCTGCCCGGAGCAAAAGAAAAGCTTCACTGAACCGAGCCAGAGAAAAAAGGAAACCGAAGCCAACGACCATCCAGTAAAGTCCACCCAGAGAAATAATTTCATTTAATTTTATGCTTCGATGTACGGCAGATTTGGAAGAAGCGCTTGATTCTTTTACTGCAGATAAGAGTATGATTACGGCTAATATTCCGGGAATAACAGCGACCCAGAAAACGGTACGGAAGTTATCCGATGTGGCAAACATGAGGATCATTGCCAGGGCAGGCCCTAAGAAGGCACCGACCGTATCCAGGGACTGTCTTAATCCAAAGGCAGCTCCCCGGCTTGCCGGGGGCGTGACGTCCGCCACCAGTGCGTCGCGCGGTGCTCCACGAATCCCCTTCCCAATTCGATCTACAAACCTTGCGCCGAGAACAACTTCTACAGAATTTGCCAGCGCAAAAAAAGGTTTGGTAATGGTACCAAGTGAGTAACCCAAAACGACCAGTATTTTCCGCTTTCCCAGCCAGTCACTCAAAGCCCCGGAAAAAGTTTTGGTAATCAGGGCAGTCGCTTCGGCCACCCCCTCAATTAAACCGACAAATAATGCATCGGAATGAAGCACAGTGACCAGAAATACCGGCAGGAGGCTGTGGATCATCTCGGAAGAGATGTCCATAAAAAGGCTTACCAGGCCGAGGGCTAATACCGTCCGGGGAATCCGTTTCAGCAATTTTATTTCTTTCTTAATGGTTAGATCCGTTCATCGATCGCCACAGACAGCAAAAATATGATCTGAACCAGGCTCCGGATCAATTAAATTTATTTTCCAGATACTCTTTCAAAACCACCGCCTGGTTATGTACTTTATCTTTCCTGCCATAAAGCAGGACCACGTCCTGTTTTTGCAAAATATTACGGAGAGTTTGCACTGCTTCCGGGTTTTGATCCAGCTCTTTGAAATAGCGTTTTTTAAATTCAGAATAGTTTTCCGGATCAGTATGAAACCATTTTCGGAGAACATTGGAAGGAGCAATCTCTTTCAGCCACAAATCTAACTTGGCTTTATCCTTCGAGATCCCACGGGGCCAGAGCCGGTCCACCAGAATCCGGTATCCCTTCACTTTATCATCAAACTCGTAAATTCTTTGAACATTAATTTTACCTTTCATGGCTTCCTCAATTATTTATTATTTGCTCGATTGTTTTTTATCCAAAGACAGATGTTTCCGTACAAATGTCCCATAACTGATCTCAAACAGAAACGCGAAAGCGATAAAAATCAAAAAAATCCACAGGGAATGAGGATTATCCTCATGAGTGTGCCAGAGCAGGGTGAGTAATGCCAGTATACAGGCGATACTCCCGATTAGGGATATCCATTTATTACCGTCGGTAAGAGCGGCCAGTTTTGTGCCGGCTGCATTCACCGCGGCAAAGATCAATAAAAATCCGGCACTACTGATGATGGCGATTCCGGTTAAATCAATAAAATTGGCCATAAGCAGCGCCAGTATTCCCACAATTAAAACACCTGATGCCGGTTCTTTCCAGGCTTTTTCCTCCAAAATTGATGGTAATTCCCCATCTTTTGCCAGGGTAAAACCGAGCCGGGCATTTCCATATACCGTGGCGTTAATTGCCGACAAAGTTGCCAGTAATGCAGCCACAGCAACAATCCGGAATCCAAATGTACCCAGGGCGGGTTTGGCTGCTTCAGCCAGGGCATAGTCCTTTACCTGGGCAATCCGGTCCGGAGCAACCGTCCCAACGGTTATCAGGGCCACCAAAACATATAAGGCTATCACCAGGAGAACGGAACCATAGAAAGCCCTGGGTAAAGTTTTTTTAGGATCTTTTACCTCCTGGGCGGAATTGGCAATCAGTTCGAATCCCTCATACGCCACAAAAATGACCATTCCTGCGCCAATAATGGAGATGGAGTTTCCCCAGCTGGATGGAGAAAACCGTTGAACATCCACATACCCGGCACCGGCCACAATTACCAGGATCAGCAGAATTAATTTGATAAAAACAATAATCACTTCCGATTTGCTCACCACCTGGGCATTGAATAAATTCAGGATTACCGGCAGGATGATACCAAGGCTGATGAGGGCATGCCGTAACCAGGGATCCGGGGAAGTAGTAAAAAAAGTGAGGGCATAGGATCCGAAGGCAACCGCATAGAGAGCCAAAGTGACCAGATAGCTGAGCCATAATATCAGATTGATCACTCCCGTAGCCAGATCCACCCCAAAAGCTTTGTCAATAAACACAACCGTACCACCCTGGCTGGGATAGTGGACCGATAATTTGGCATAGGAATAGGAAGTTATAAAAGCAACTGCCCCTGCTACCAGGAAGGCAATGGCTGTAGCACCGTGGGCCAGAGAAACAGCTTCCCCGAGAACAGCAAAAATACCACCACCTACCATACCCCCAATACCAATTGCCATGGCCCCAAATACGCTTACTTTTCCATTTTTCCTTAATTTGTTCATCTTTAATATTTCATTTTTATTATCAATTTTTTACCAATAGCTGATACGTTGTCATTGAACCTCAATTTTCTCGCTGCCGGCCTTCAAATCCAGCAGAAACTGTTGTATCTGGGTTAATGCTTCATCCTGGGCAGCAAGATGAGTTAAAATAGCCCGGATCTCCTCTTCGGATTTAAGATTTGTCTGGTAATCGTTGTGGGCTTCGACCCGGTCCCGTTCGGATTGCCGGTTCTGGCTCATCATGATAATGGGCGCGGTGTAGGCGGCCTGAAGCGATAAAACCAGATTCATCAGAATAAACGGATAGGGATCCCAGTGATAGATAAATGCGGTTACATTCAGAATCACCCAGAAGGTTAACAATATCGACTGAATAATGATAAACTTCCATGATCCGATATTTCTGGCGACCCAATCGGCCGACCGCTGACCGGTCGTACCTCTTTCTTCTAAAAGTTCATTGACATTTTTAATAGGGGGATGTTTATGTTGGAAGGGAGCCGGAAATTTGATAATCTTCATGATGTGGTCATCTCCTGTCTATTGATATCAATATATTTTATTTAAACAGATTTTCGATCTCATCCACCAAATCGAGGATAACATTTCCCTCCTGCTCTATTTCCTGACGGTTACTTGCCGCTTTGATCCGGGCAATGGTCTGGTCAACTTTGTTGGCCAGTGCCTGTCCATTTCGCAGCATAATCTGGGGACGCAGATTGGACCAGTTTTTTTCCAGCTCATTCTCACGTTTTTGGAGCAAACCGTAATCATCCGGCATTTTAGCCAAAATAACCAGTTCCCGGCCAAGATAATCCATCAGCGGTACCTGCATGGGGGCAGAGTGTACATAATTGCCTTCCAGTTCTATCATCATCCTGGTTATCTGGTTCGCGACCAGGGCAGCCTGAAGCGGATATTTTTGCTCAACCGTCAGAAGTGAGAGTTGAAAAACAAGATAATCATACAGATCCGGGACCATCCGGGGCATCCGGTTTTCCCGAAAATAACTTTCCAGAGTATCCGGGGTGGCGCTTATGCTATCGACCAGGGCCTGTGCAGCGACCCAGTTATTCTGCAAATAAAAGTCGATGACATCCTCTGCCTTCTCCGCCACAAAGTATATCTCGGCTGGTAAGGGCCTGGGAGCCGGCTGGGCTGATATTTGCTGAATAGCCCCGGCAGAAATTAGAATAATCAGGAGGATTTTATTCATATTATTCTCCTTCATGATCTATAGAATGTTTTAATTTTTTATTGAAGAAAACAACGTATAAAATTGGCAAGAAAAGCAGTAATAAAAAAGCGGAAAGGGAAAATCCACCAATCACCGCAATAGCCAACGGCTGTTGCATCTGTGCACCGGCACCGATGCCAATGGCCAAAGGCATCAGGGCCAGGACGGCTGCCAGAGTGGTCATGATAATTGGGCGCATACGGACTTTTCCTGCTTCGATCACTGCTGTAACCATGGATTTTTCCGGTTGGTTAAAAACCTGAATAAAATGAATAAAAAAGATTGCATTTTCCGCTACGATTCCCACAATCATAATCATTCCCATCAGAGAGGAAATATTTAAAGCTACTCCGGTAACTTTAAGCAGGAAAAATACGCCAAAAAGAGAGAGAACGTCCACGATTAATATAACAATTGGAATTTTAAATGATTCAAATTCGATGAGTTGAACAGTAAAGACAAGTAAAATGGCGGTAAGCAAGACCAGCAGTAAATCCCGAAACGATTTCTGCTGTTCCCGATATAATCCTCCATACTGGATAAAAACACTTTGAGGAAGTTGAATATTTTTCTTTAACCGGGACTGTATCTCTCTGAGCGTACTGCCCATGTCCCGTCCACTGATCCGGGCAGTTACCGCAATCATCTGCTTTTGATTTTCCCGGGTCAGTTCCGGTTGACCCTTTTTGATTTCAATCTCGGCAATAGATGCTAAGGAGACATATTCTCCCGCCGGAGTGAGTAATCTGATTCGTTTAATTTTTTCGATATCCGCCCGGTCACTTTTCGGATACCACACCCGGATTCCCACCATATATTGCTGATCCGGAATCTCCGAGGCGACCGTCCCTCCGATTGAAGCTTCCAGTTCCTGCTGTATCTCTTCAGCCGATAACCCAAACATCCCCGCTTTTAATTTATCCACTTTTAACAGGATACTGGAACCGGCGATGGTTATACCGTTATAGATATCTACCACGCCATGTACCTGTTCAATCTCCTGAACCACCTTTTGGGAAACATCATGAATCCGGGAATAATCATTTCCGAAGACTTTAATTTCAATGGGCTGTGGTACGGCAGTCAGATCACCGATCAGGTCTCCCATCAACTGGGCGAATTCAACTTCCACCCCCGGCACGGCGCGAAGAACTTTATTTCGGACTTCATCAATAATTTCCTGGATATTCCTGTGGCGTTTCTTTTTGAGCCGGATCAGAAAGTCCCCCATATTGGCTTCGGTCAAGCCGCCACCCAATTGCAGACCGGTTCGGCGGGAATAACTGGCGACCTCGGGAATCTTGGTCAGAATATCCTCAATCTGTAAAATAACCCGGTTGGTTTCTTCCAGTGAGGTGCCAGCCGGTGTTCGATAATCCAGGATAAATGTTCCTTCATCCATATAAGGTAAAAATCCGGTGGGCAAGGATTTGTAGAGAAAATATCCAGTAATAATTAATACTAATCCAATAAAAAGCGGGATATATTTTCGCTTCAGAAGAAATAATACCACAATTTCATAATAATGATGAAGGAACCGGAAAACCGCACCTTCCTGCTCTTGTTTTTCCGCATCCCGCTTTGAAATCCAGCGTTGAGAAAAAATAGGAATAAATAACAGAGATAATAACATCGATACCAGCAAACTTACCGCAATGGTGAGCGAGAGCGATTTAAAAAATGCACCGGTGACTCCGGTGAGAAATGCCAGCGGAGCAAAAACTACAATGGTGCTGAATGATGAACCAAAAATTGGATGCAGAATTTCCGTTAAAGAAGATGATACCGCATGTTCATGAGTTTCCCGTTTTAAGGCAAGGTGCCGGATGATATTTTCCACGACGACAATCGCATCATCGATAATCAAACCGATAGCCGCAGCTATCCCGCCCAGGGTCATAATGTTAAAACTCATTCCCAGAAAGGACATTAACAGAACGGTGATCGCGATGGTAATCGGGACATCCAATGAAGCGATAAGAGTGATTTTGCTGTTTCTTAAAAAAAGATATAAAATCAGGACTGCCAGTAATACACCAATCAGAATACTGTCCCGGACATTTTTCATGCTTTCTATAATCAGATCCGACTGATCATAAAATTTCGATACGGTAATGCCGGCTGGAATCCGGTCCTTTAACCCATCCAGTGTAGATTTAATGTTGTTGGCAATCTGTACCGTATTGGCCCCGGGCTGCTGATAGACATTTACCAGAACCGCTTCCTGCCCATTACTGGTAACCCTTATCCATTGGGGCCGGACAGACTCTTTAATTACCGCCACATCATCCAGAAAAACGGGTAACTGATTGCGAATTTTTATTTCGGTATGACCGATATCCTCCAGGGAACGATATTGTCCATCTACCAGGGTGAGGTAAAGCTGATAGTCCTGTTCAATCTTTCCCACTGAACCAATGATGTTTGTCTGGCGGATGGCATTTACCAGGTCGGTCATGGAAAGGTTGAAAGAGCGAAGTCGTTCCGGATCTACGATAACCTGGTATTCCTTTACCTGTCCGCCAATCACACTGGCTTTGGCCACCCCATCGATACTGGTTAACACCGGGCTGAGCACAAGATCGGCAAATTCCCGTAACCGGGTCTGGCTGAGGCTGGCAGAAGTAAGGCTGTAACCAATGGTGGGATATACCGTGGGATTCATCCGGCGGACTTCAAACTGAATATTTGGCGGCAGTTCGTTCCTGATCTGATTAATGGCATTATTGACCATCAATTCGGCCTGGATCATATCCAGATTCCAGTGGAAATTTATAGACAACTCAGTATTTCCCCGGCTGGTAACCGAACGAACATTCACCACCCCAAGAATTGAATTTACCGCCTGCTCGAGTTTTCGGGTCACGGTAATCATCATTTGATCTGCCGGCATATCCCCGGCATCGGCACTCACCACAATTCTGGGAAAGGCAATGTTGGGAAAAAGAGACACCGGGAGTTTAAATCCACTATAAGTACCAGCCAGAACCAGCACAATTACCACAAATAAAATTGCCTTGGTATGAGTTCGCATCAGTTTGTTAAGATCCATTGTCAGCTATTATCCTTATCTATGATCAGATCCATTTCAATGCACTTTCCGACTGACCGGGTTTTCCCTGGTTTTTATGACAGTAGTTCATTTTACCGGAAATGAACCTATTTTTCAATCCTTACTTTCATGCTGTCTTCCAATTCGTAATTACCCTGGTAAACCACCGGTTCTCCCTTTTGTAACCCCTTTATAATTTGTATCATTGAATCGTTTTGGATACCGGTTTGCACCCGGGTTTTATAGGCAGTGCTATCCCGGATGGTAAAAATATATGGACCATCAGCATCTTCGAGCACTGCAGATTTGGGTACGGTGAGCGCATCCAGCTCCTTCTGCACAATAATTTTGGTTTCAGCAAACATTCCTGGCTGCAGAAATTCAGTCGGATTTTTGATCCTTACCCAGATATT
>Ga0307426_1002839_pt1 | contig 10605 bp, 9 predicted proteins | sample SalMarWE160340MG_FD_202165 | JGI IMG/M metagenome (GOLD analysis project Ga0307426, IMG submission 202165) | Salt marsh sediment microbial communities from the Plum Island Ecosystem LTER, Massachusetts, United States - WE1603-40 | ecosystem: Environmental > Aquatic > Marine > Intertidal zone >... | reverse complement strand
TATAGTTACTCAATAGTTTTCTGTTTAATTCTCTAAAACGGCCTGATAAGTACTATTATCAAATATCTGTTGGATTATTAAAAAGTTTTATATTACTTTATATCGCCATAATATAAATTACATATATATGAAAAAGCATGCAAGTACTATTTCAATCAAAGGCAGCATTACTATGTCAATTGAACCAACAGATTCAGTAGCCTGGAAACTATTAATGCTTTATCAAGCAGCTTCCTCCAATGCTGAGAATATTGGAAGAATAGCAAAGAAATATGGTTATACACGAGAACATTTTTACGTCATAAAAAGGAAATTTGACGAACTTGGAAGTGAAGGTTTACGTGATAAGCCTAAGGGGCCAAAGAGGAACTATAAGAGGACAAAAGAGTTAGAGAAGCAAATTATAAGACACAGGTTCCTGGATCCTGAGGCCAGTTGTGAGGTTATTACCCAGAAGTTGCAACAAGCAGGCCACAATATAAGCCAAAGGAGTGTGGAAAGAACCATCAATGTCTACGGACTTCAAAAAAAGGGCTACATAAAGCAGATCAGAAAAACAAGAAAATTGAAATAAGCACTTATGAAACGAAGCGTGATAAAGCCAGGGTAAAGATCACACCTCATGACAATGAGCGGGAATTCAGGCAGATGTTATCACAAAAAGTATCCGGAACCTCGGTGGGCATGTGGCTACTTATACCAGAACTATTAAAGTTAGGGGCATGGGACATAATAAAAGCATGGACTGGAAAAACAGATATTGATCTTGAGCCAAGAATAGCACTCCAGGTTGTAAACGAGACGGCACTATGCGTAAACCGGATCAGAAGGAAGAGCTCATTAGGTCATCAGGGCTTTCAACTGTCCAACGGCATGGGCAGATTGGTAACAGATGAACAGGTGCATACTTTGCTAAATAATCATACTACCCATCAAGCACAACAAATGCTTGTAAACCTTGGAATTCAAAGACAATTATCCGGACACTTTCCGGGCGATATTATTGCTATCGATCCACACAGGATAATAAGTAGTTCAAAAAGAATAATGGCCAGGAAGCGTAAACGGACTGATTTTCCATCTCAAAAAATGCTCCAGACTTTTTTCAGTGTTTGCGCACATACAGGGCAACCTATAATGGCAACCATTTCATCGACTGGATTACCCACTGCAAAAGCAACTGCAGGTTTAATTGGTTCCACCGGAGAAATAATCAAGAAGGATGCACTTCTTGTTGCAGATAAAGAACACTTTACAAGAGAGTTATTAGAGATGTCCCGAAAGCATAAACACTTTGATTTCTTAATTCCTGCTATTAATACACCCAAACTTAAGAATAAAATCCAGGATCTTGCATATAAACCCAAATGGGCTGGTTTTGCGATAGCTGAAACTGATTTTTGTTTCGCACATGATGCAAGAAAATATCGGCTTATTGCAGAAAGAACAGGAGAAACCACAGATAATTATTCTTACAATGCGTTTATTACCACATCAAACCAGGATGCCATACAATTAATTTGTAATAACTATGACAAACGGTGGTCAGTAGAAGAGTTCTTCAGGTTTGAAAACGACATGGGAATGAACAGGGCTTCAACTTTTAACCTTAATGTTAGATATGGTAAACTGGCATTGGCAATGATAGCCCAGGCAACAACATATCAATTAAGAAATAAATTAAAAAAAGACTATAGAAAATGGGATGCAAGGCATTTATCCAATGAAGTACTGGCATGGGCAGATGGGGATATAAGGGTCAAGGGTGATACAATTTTAATAACATTTTATAACAAACCGACACACTTAAATCCTCAGGATTACATCAATCTACCCAAGAAGTTAACCTCAGAGGGTATAAATCCTAAAATCCCCTGGCTTTATGACTATAAACTTGACTTTAGATTTAAATGATTGTAATATTATCTCCTCTTATAAAATCCTTGAATCCTCGGGACTCGGTTCCAATAATCCATTATTCCAGACATCTATGTATCTTTGACTATAATTTAAAATTTTTGCTATGAAAAGAAATATATTAACTTTTGCAGCCTTACTGATGATGTTTCCTTTCCTGAATGCTCAGCAACCCGATATCACCGGCTCCTGGCTGGGTAAACTTTCGGTAGGTGCTGTTCAATTAAGAATTGTATTTAATATAGGTGTAAATGATGAAGGTAACTATACTGCCACAATGGACAGCCCGGACCAGGGGGCAAAGGATATTCAAATGGGAGAGGTAAGTTTCGCAGATGATAGTCTTATTATTCTGGCTCCAATGCTCAGGGGTGACTATAAGGGAAAAATGGTAAATGATACAAGCTTTGAAGGAACCTGGACACAATCGGGAATAAGTTATGATCTTAACCTTGTAAAACAGAATAAACCTTTTAAGATGAATCGACCCCAGGAGCCTCAACCTCCCTATCCATACAATGAAGAAAATATCACCTTCCCTTCTGTCAGCGGAGATTTCAAGCTGGGAGGTACACTTACCTTACCTGAGGGTGATGGACCTTTTATTGCTGCCATACTGGTTTCAGGATCAGGAAGCCAGAACAGGGACGAGGAAATTTTCGGTCATAAACCGTTTAAAGTACTGGCAGATCAACTAAGCCGCGATGGGATAGCAGTATTAAGATACGATGACAGGGGAGTAGGGGAGTCCGGAGGTAGCCCGGTCGGCGCCACCTCTGCTGATCTGGCCACCGATGCCAGGTCAGCAATTGAATACCTTCTTGGCAGAGAGGATATTGATAATAAGAGAATAGGTATAATAGGACACAGTGAAGGTGGATTGATTGCACTGAAGCTGGCAGCTGAGAATGATGATATTGCATTTATAGTAAGTCTGGCGGGGCCAGGCCTTAAGGGAAATGTAATACTACAGGATCAGACAGAACATATCAGCCGACTGAGTGGTGTGCCGGAAGAAACGCTTAAGCAAAGTGCCGAGGTAAACAATAAGATTTACAGCTTGCTTGAAGAAAACCAGGATCCTGCGGTGGGAATAGATAAGATAAATTCATTTGTCAGAGAGTTTTACATTAACGAGGGAGAAGAGGAAGAAACTATAAATCAGGTATTGGATAATATTAAACAAACAATTAACCCCGCATCATATCCCTGGCTCAGGTATTTCATAATGAGTAACCCGGCTGACTATTTTCATCTGATAAAATGCCCTGTTCTTGCCTTGAATGGAGAAAAGGACTGCCAGGTACTGGCAGAGAAAAATATTACTGCAATTGTCAATGGATTGAAAGATGCCGGCCACGAAGATGTAACAGGTAAAGTATTCCCTGAATTGAACCACCTTTTCCAGCACGCTGACACAGGCCTCCCAAATGAATATGGCGAGATCGAGGAAACGATGAGTCCCGAAGTACTTGAGATTATACTACATTGGATCAGGGACCGGGTTAAATAAATCTAAGACAAAAGATAAAAGTAAAAAGATAAAAGTTTGAAACAAAATTAAAGATACTGATTATCAGTACTTTTATCTAATCCTTTTCGTCTTTCGTCTCTTTTCTTTCGCCTTTTGTCTTTTGTCTTTGACCTTTTGTCTTTTATCTTTCGTCGTTTGTCGTCAATACGTTTTCGTCATACTCTCCGGAACACACACAACATAGGAAGCTATGCCCAAATTATCCTCCTCAAGCTCTGTTATATCCTCCTGGAGCACCGTTTCAACGGTAACGATCCTCAGGCCAGGCTTAGACTGGCGAAGATACCAGACTATACCTTCAAAATTTCTTGAATGATACGATCCGTTGTAATGAATGAATGTTTTCCCATCTTCCCAGTGCTGGAGGATTGAATATGCCATTGTGGCGTCCTTTATGGCCTGTGCTTTGGGCATGTTCGCATTAACATGCGCCATACCATTCCCTCCTCCCATATCAAGCATATCCTTATAACCCTTCAGCTCAGGGTCGTAGGCCACTGGTAGTGGTGCGATGTATTTCTTAGCTTCATCTGATAAGCTGTCAAGTATTTCAAAACCCGACCTGCTTACAATAGAAGCATAACGCCTTGGGATGTTTGTGGCAATAAACATGAGCTTACTTTCTTTTGCATATTCAAGCAGGGATTTGTAATCAGTATTGTAGTTTCTCCATAATTTGGCTTCTGGTTCAAACTTACCTGATTCATACATATTATCAAGATATTCGTTTATGACCAGCTGATCATCACGCTCAAACATCTCTGCTCCCAGGATAAGTTTGTCACCTTTAACTTTATGAAGATCTTTTGTTATCTCCAGTTCAAGCCAGTGTGAAATAGGATCGTTATGCAATTCCCCGTAAAAAACTATGTCAGCCTCAGATACATCTTTAATGAGTTTTGCATAAGAAGATTCTTTCCCTTCGCTGTTATATAATTTGTATGAAGGTTTATCAGCTTTAAAAGCCAGGGTAAATATGGCCAGGAAAATGAATGCCAGGTTGATTTTGTTCATAATAATAAACTTATAAAGTTGATGAATTAAAGTGATTTAATTTCTGTTACCAGTTTCTGTATTGAGTCCTTGGCGTTACCAAAGAGCATTCTGGTTTTATCGTCAAAGAAAAGAATATTTTCTATTCCGGCATATCTTCCCTGCCGGAAATCACAGACCCTGTTCTCAGGTTCCCGTTCTTCTAAAACACCAGTTCTCATTTTAACAATTTTAATGATGATGAATAAACCTTTGGGAATAAGACAACGATAGGGGGTATATTGTTTAAAATCCAATAATAATTATTGTCTCCTTTTTTTTTGTACACTTAATAATTGAACAATATTTCATAACTTACATTTTTTATTGAATAGTGTGCAGTTTATTAATCACTAAAATCTTGACAAATGGAAATTATTGGTACTATTATCATTGGTGCAATAGCTGGCTGGCTGGCTGGTTTGATTTACAAAGGCAGTGGTCTTGGTTTACTCTGGAATATTGTGGTGGGAATTATTGGTGGTTTTCTGGGTTACTGGCTTTTAGGACTGCTGAATATTAATCTTGGTACAGGTTGGCTTGGAGCCATTGTGACGGGTGTTATAGGTGCAATCGTTCTGTTGTTTATCTTAAATCTGATAATTAAGAAAAAAAAGTAATCCACTTTTAAACCTTTGTAAACTGGCAAACCGGTAACGAAATACCAGGGAAGAAATCACGGAAATTCTGAAATAGGTAACTACCATTAAAAATAAATTTAAAGCATCTGGCAGTTTAGCGTTTTGGAAGTAAAAAGCGTTTCAGTAACTTTGCCAGGTGTAGAAAGAATATTGTTCCATCCCCAACAGTCCCTATAGACCGGGATAGGCATACGGTGCTCAGCTTCCGATTGTGAAGCCCACGGCCATGTATCCAAAAGAAAAGTGCCTGGACGCCGCATGGAACTAAACAAAGTACTAAAAATTATTTAGCTTCTTTAAGAAATAAACTCATGTAATTATGAAATTTGCATATATCGGAACATATCCGCCACGTGAGTGCGGTATTGGTACTTTTACCATGAACCTTTACAGATCGATGGTTGCGAATCCTGCCTCCCGGAAAGGCAGGAGTGATAGTACAAAGAATACTGTTGAAGGATTTATTGTAGCCATGAACGATCATGAACTAACCTATAATTATCCGGAAGAAGTAAAGCTGACCATCAGGCAGGAACATCAGCGCGACTATTTGAAAGCTGCGAGATTTATCAATCTCAGCGGGGCTGATATATGTGTACTTGAACATGAGTATGGAATTTTTGGAGGGCAAAATGGGATATATATACTTCCTTTGCTTCACCGGCTTGAAATTCCGCTGATCGTAACCCTTCACACCATTGTAAAAACACCTTCATACAATGAAAAGGCAGTATTGCAGCAAATATGTAAAATGGCTCATAAGGTCATTGTAATGAGTCATAAAGCCATTGACTTTCTTATCAGCATCTATAATGTGGATAAAGAGAAAATTGCTTTTATAGAACATGGTGTCCCGGATATTCAATTTAGTCAGGAACAAACCAAAAAAGAATTTAAACTCGAGGATAAAAAAATATTACTCACATTTGGAATTATCAGCCGCAATAAAGGGATTGAAACAGTTATAAAAGCCTTGCCCCGGGTTATTGAAAAACACCCCGAGGTCTTATATATGGTTCTGGGTAAAACTCATCCAAATGTTCTTCGCCATTCCGGAGAAGAATACCGTAATTATCTTCACCGTCTGACTAAAAGCCTCAACCTGGGCGATCATGTTTATTACCTTAATGAGTTCATAGCTCAAAAAGAGTTATCTAAATATTTATCCGCTTCTGATATTTACATTACGCCTTATCTGAATGAGGCTCAGATTACCAGCGGCACACTTTCATATGCATTAGGCGCGGGTTCGGTTGTTATTTCAACGCCCTACTGGCATGCCGCGGAATTATTAGCTGATGGAAGAGGCAGGCTCTTTAAGTTCAATGATTCAGAGGAGCTTTCAATGATTTTATTGGACTTGCTGGATAATCCCGGAGTGTTGAAAGATCTTCGGGAAAAAGCAAGTGATTACGGCAAAACAATAACCTGGCCAAAGTCGGGTGGTAAATATGTTGAGCTTGCTGAACAGATTCTTACTGCTAAACCGGAAGTATTGGTGAAGAAAGAAACCTTAATTGATCCACTTATTATGCCACCATTTTCTCTGGATCATATTAAGCGCCTTACTGACGATACAGGAATTATCCAGCATGCAAAATTCGGTATTCCCAACCTGAAAGAAGGTTATTGCCTTGACGATAATGCAAGGGCTTTGCTTATGGTACTCATGACCTACCGGCAAAAGAAAGATAAGATTGCGCTCGATTTAGCTCCTATATATCTGAGCTATATCCATTACATGCAGAACAAAGACGGGACATTCAGAAATTTCCTCAGTTTTAGCCGGGACTTTCTTGATGAGATAGGATCGGAAGATTCATTTGGAAGAACCATCTGGGCACTCGGATACCTGCTGAACAATGCACCTAGTGATGCTTATTACCAAACCGGGAAATTAATTTTCTTTGATGCATCGCCAAACTTTGAAAAACTTCAATCTATAAGAGGTATAGCCAATACAATGCTGGGCATCAGTTTTTACCTCAGAAGTAATCCCACGGATGATTCAATGACAGAAAGATTAAGAAACCTTGCCGGCAGGTTAATCAGACATTATGAAGAAAACAGTTCTGAAAGTTGGAAATGGTTTGAGCCATTGCTGGCTTATGATAATGGTATATTACCACTTGCACTTTTACATTCGGCTGAAATACTTAACGATGGTAAAATAAATGAGATTGCCCTGGAAGCAATGACTTTCCTGTCAGGAATTACGCTTAAGGATGGTTATTTATCAATCATTGGTAATGAAAAATGGTATAAAAAAGACGGTGAACGTTCTATGTTTGCGCAACAACCTGTGGATGCCCTTGCTATGATTTTAATGTATCGTCAGGCTTTTCATTTGACAAAAGATAAAAATTATCTAACTAAATTATTCTCCTGCTTTATGTGGTTCCTTGGGGAAAATGATCTAAGAATGAGCTTGTTCGATTTTGAAACAAAAGGTTGTTGTGATGGCTTTGAGAACTACGGCGTTAACCGTAATCAAGGCGCTGAAAGTTCGCTTGCTTATTTAATTTCTCATTTAATAGTTTTACAGGCATTTGAAGAATTTGAAGAAATAGATCTGATAAAATAGCATTACTTTAATAATGAAAATACCATAAATTATGTTGATTAAACGATATGCTGATAACCCAATTCTTACCAGGGATGATGTGCCTTACCCTGTCGCTACTGTGCATAATGCAGGGGTTGTAAAGTTTAACAACAGGTATATAATGATTTTTCGTTCTCATAAACTTAATGGCAGAAGTATATTAGGTAAAGCGGAAAGTAAAGACGGGTTTAATTTTGTAGTGGATAAAAAACCATTTATGGTTCCAGCCACTGCCGGCATCTTCAAGGAATATGAGGAGTACGGTTTGGAAGACCCCCGGATTATTTCTCTTGATGGTGAATATCTTATAACTTACAGTGCATATTCCCGGAATGGGGTAAGGATAGGTCTTGCAAAAACCACAGATTTTAAATCCATTAAGCGGGTATCTCTCATTACTGAAGCCGATTACCGCAATGTGGTCATCTTTCCTGAAAAGTTTAATGGTTTATATGCACGTCTCGATCGCCCTCATTCTGAAATATCACCCTGGTCAATCTGGATATCCTATTCCCCTGACCTGAAGTACTGGGGCGAATCAAAACTAATAATGAAACCTTGTCAGTATCACTGGGATGAAATGAAGATAGGCCCAGGTGCGCCAAACGACTCGTGGATGGTTGAATATTTATCATGGTGTATTTCCTACCATGGATGGTTGCATTTACAGATTGGGAGTGGCATTACACGATCTCCGCGACCCCTCTGTTATTATTGCAGTGGGTGATGAATGGATTTTGCAGCCGGAAGAACAATATGAAATCACCGGCTATGTCCATAATGTAGTCTTCTGTTGCGGTGCTGTCCCTGAAAAAGATGGGAGTGTAAAAATCTATTGGGGTGGAGCCGACTCTGTGATGTGTGTGGGTACAGCCAATATAGAACAGCTTGTTGATCATTGTTTGAATAAATCACGTCAACCACTTTAAGCATGAAAATAGCAATCTTATCTCCTATAGCCTGGAGAACCCCACCTGTAAAATACGGACCCTGGGAGCAGGTGGCTTCTAATATTGCAGAAGGGTTGATCGATAAAAAGATTGACGTCACCTTATTTGCTACAGCAAATTCGATTACCAGAGGAAAACTGCAATATGTTTCAGAAGAAGCTTACAGCGAAAATCCGGATATTGACCCAAAGGTTTGGGAATGTCTTCATATCAGTAATTTGATGGAGCAGGCAGATAAATTTGATTTGATTCATAACCATTTTGACTTTCTTCCGCTTACTTATACAGGGCTTATTAAAACACCTATGGTTACCACTATTCATGGCTTCTCATCACCAAAAATATTGCCGGTCTATAAGAAATATAACAGGAATAATTTTTATGTGTCTATAAGCAATTCCGACCGTTGCCCTGATCTTGAATATGTCGCAACAGTCTATAATGGCATTGACACAAATGGATTTACATTCAAAAAAACCTCAAAAGATTATCTGCTGTTTTTCGGCAGGATTCACCCCGAAAAGGGTACTTACGAATCCATTCAGATAGCAAAACAATCCGGAAGAAAACTAATCATTTCAGGCTTAATTCAACATAAGGAATATTTTGACAGCAAGGTTAAGCCTTTCATTAATGATGATGATATTGCTTACGTAGGTAATTCAGGACCCAGGGAAAGGGATAAATTGCTGGGTGAAGCTTATGCGCTTTTACATCCGGTAAGTTTTGAAGAACCTTTTGGCTTAAGCGTTGCAGAAGCTATGATGTGCGGAACACCGGTTATAGCATTCAACCTGGGCTCCATGCCTGAATTGATTCTCAACGGGGAAACCGGTTTTCTGGTAAACACCACTGAAGAAGCAGCAGATGCAGTTGCTAATATTAAATCTATTGACAGAAAATACTGCAGGGAGTTTGCTGTGTCAAAATTCAGTCGCCAAAAAATGGTTGAAGGATACCTTGAGGTTTATAAGAAGATTTTAGAAACAAAAAAATAGCAGACATTTCAAATAGTCACTGCTGCTATTTTGAGTTTTTAATTTCATTCAGGAGTTCCATTAAATTAATAGAAGCGTAAGTAGATGCGTAGTCTGACATGCCATAAGGAATGATCAGATTACCATTGTGCAGAATAGAACCACAGGAGTAAACAACATTGGGCACGTATCCTTCCCTCTCTTCAGCATTGGAAGTCAATAAGGGCGTCTTAAGCCTGCCAATTTCTTTTCCGGGATTATCAAGATCAAATAATGATGCTCCTAATACGTATTGCCTCATTGGGCCTACTCCGTGTGTAATTACCAGCCAACCTTCTTCCGTCTCAATAGGGGAGCCTGAATTTCCTACCTGTATAAACTCCCAGGGAAATTTTGGTTTTTGAATGAGTTTGGCTTCATGCCATATATTTATATTATCTGAATATGCAATATAGTTATTCACTCCATCTATCCTGCACAGCATAGTATATTTACCTTTAATCTTCCTGGGGAACAATGCCATACCTTTGTTCTGGGCAATTTCACCATGAATGGCTAATGCTTTAAAATGATAGAAATCTTTGGTCTTAAGTAAATTTGGCAGTATTGTTATGCCATCATAAGCAGTATATGTAGCATAATAGGTTTCTTCACCATTATCCTCTGTGAATTTAACAAAACGTGCATCTTCAATGCCACGTTTTTCAATTTCGGAAGTAGGAAAAATAACTCTCTCTGAAATTGCCGAATCAAGTGAAAAGTGGAGTTCGTAGTGAGATTTTGCCAGCCACAACATCTCATTAATAATTAATTTTTTATCCGGTGAAAGTTGATGTGTAACTTCTGTCTCTTCTATTGTTCTCTTCAATTCGCCATACGTAAAATTGTCGCCCAATTTTTCCAATACAAAGATCGGGGAAATTTTATTATTAAAAGTGCTCATTTCATC
>Ga0307426_1002838_pt1 | contig 10608 bp, 8 predicted proteins | sample SalMarWE160340MG_FD_202165 | JGI IMG/M metagenome (GOLD analysis project Ga0307426, IMG submission 202165) | Salt marsh sediment microbial communities from the Plum Island Ecosystem LTER, Massachusetts, United States - WE1603-40 | ecosystem: Environmental > Aquatic > Marine > Intertidal zone >... | reverse complement strand
AGCTCAGAAAATGCACCAGCCGGCAGGGATTTGGCTCGAAATGCCTGCGGAGGCGACGGATGAAGCGGCAAAGGCGTCGAAGAAAACCGGTAGTGCCGGAGAAGCCCTCAGCCGGATCGCCAAGATTTATCGGATCGAGCAGGACCTTCGGGCACAGCAATTGGACCCGGAAATATTTGTCCAGAACCGGCAAGAGCAAGTTCTTCCGATTCTGACGGACTTCAAGAAGTGGCTGGACCAAAAGGCCCTTCAGGTTTCCCCTTCAACGCTGTTCAGCCTAATCGAAACGGCGAAGGCCAACGGGCTGGAGCCTTATCGATATCTGAGGTACATCTTTACGAAATCGCCGTTGGCCACGACCCAGGATGATTACCAATGCCTTACTGCTCAATATCTTGACCGTGACGATTTTCGAGTGTACACACTTATCAACAAATGTTAACAATTAAGGTACCAAGGCGCGAGCGCCCCGGTAGCTGTAGTTCTGCGGTTCGTGAATCGGCATACGGCTTTTCTATCAGGATTTTCATTCCCGCGCAACGCGCGGGCGCTTTCAGCTCCGCATCTCCGGACGACCAGGCTAGGCGCGAAGCCTGCAGCGCCGACGAGAAGCCCTACCAGCGTAGCGCTGATTCGAGCTCGACCACGCAAGGCGGTGAGCTCCGCCGGGGGGGTCGGCAGACCGGGCCGGTCAGCGGCCAGCGGCTGCGCGGCTGCGCCGGGCCACCGCGTCCACCGTGACCGCGGCCAGCAGGATGGCGCCTTCCACCATGTACTTGATCTCGGGCGGCTGTGCCATCAGGTCCAGCCCGTTGGAGACGCTTCCAATCACCAGCGCGCCCAGGAGCGCCGTCCAGACGCTCCCACGTCCACCAAAGAGGCTGGTCCCGCCGATAACAGCTGCGGCGATGGCTTCCAGCAGGAAAGTTCCGCCGCCAGTCTGCGTGCTTGCCGCGGTCAAGCGGGAGACGAAGACTACACCCCCGACTGCTGCCATGAGCCCGGCCAGTGTGAAGACGACAATCCTGACAGTGGCCACGGAAATGCCTGCCCGCCGGGCCGCCTCGGCGTTGCCCCCCACCGCGAAGATATACCGGCCAAAGCGCGTTCGGGTTGTTATGAAGCTAAAGACAACAACAAGCCCGAACAGGATCACCCCGGCGGTGGGGACTCCGTTAAATCGGCCCAGGATTTCGACGGTAGCCAGCGCAATTGCAACCACGAGCAGGGAGCGGGTGAGCACGGCCAGGACCGGAGCAGCCGTGAGACCAGTTTGGAGCCTGCGTATCCGCGTTATCCATAGCGCGAGCACGTAGACGCCGGCAGCGCCCAACCCGACGACCCATCCCCAGGCATCCGGCAGGAACGACTGCGCGATCTTCCCGATGTGGGGTTCGAAGACATTGACCGTGCCGGTGTGCCCGAGAACGCGAAGCTGGACTCCCTGCCATGCCAGGAAACCCGCCAGCGTGACCACGAACGATGGCACGCCAAGGAAGGCGAACCAGAGGCCCTGGAACGCACCGATGAGTGCGCCGATGGCCATGGTAGCCAAAATGGCGATCCACCAGGGCCACCCGTAATTCACGATCAGCACGCCGAGTATCGCAGAACACAGGCCAGCTACTGAGCCGACCGAAAGGTCGATCTCACCCAGCAGCAGGACCATCACAATCCCGACCGCCACGGAACCGATCGCTGCAATCTGGACGATGAGGTTCGAGATGTTGCGCGCCGAGAGAAATGCAGGCTCCTGGGTCACGAAAAATGCCGCAATCAGGATCAAGCCGACGACCACCGGCAGCGCGCCAAGCTCGCCATGCCGCCAACGCTGGGTGCTGCGCACCAGGAGCGCGCGGAAACTCTCGGGCTCACGTTGCTTGGCGGTTTCCGCTGGGCTCTGCCTGCGGGTGGAGTCCTCTGGGCCCTTCACTTCAGGGCCTCGCGAGCGCCCGTAATTGCGGCCACAACCTCGTCCGGCGTGGTGGAGTGGTGATCGAACGTGGCCACGCGACGCCCAAGCCGTAGCACGATGATGCGGTCAGCGACCGAGAACACCTCGTGGAGGTTGTGAGAGATAACGACGACACCGAGCCCGTGCTCGCGTAGTCGCCTGACCAGGGCGAGTACCTGCTCGGTCTGAACGACCCCCAAGGCAGCCGTGGGCTCGTCAAGGATCACGAGCTTCGCGTCCCACATGGCTGCTCTGGCAATCGCGACTGCCTGCCGTTGGCCGCCCGATAGCGAGGCTACCTTCTCGCGAACGTTTGAGATCGTGGTGACGTTCAGGGTCTCAAGGACTGCGAGCGACCGTTTCTCCATCTCGAACTCCGAGAGGAGCTCGAGAATCGGCGGGACCAGTCGCATGACCGGCTCGCGCCCGAGGAACATGTTCTGCACGACGTCGAGATTGTCGCAGATTGCCAGATCCTGGTAGACGGTCTCGATCCCCAGCCGCGTGGCGTCGCTGGGGGCGTGCAGATGAATTTCCTTCCCGTCGAAGATGATCTTCCCCTCGTCGGGAGCGTGTGTCCCGGCGATGCACTTGATCAGGGTGGACTTGCCGGCTCCGTTATCCCCCACCAGCGCTACGACTTCACCGGGATAGACTTCGAAGTCGACGTTGGTGAGGGCCTGGACAGCGCCATAGCGCTTGGAAATCCCCCGCGTCTCGAGTATCGGCTTGTTGTGCGCGGAAGGGGCGGCGTGCCCACCGCCCCTTCCGTCATTGATCATCTAAATACCGGGAAACGCGGCAGCTACTTCAGGTACTGACGTGCGCTTTCGGGAAGGCCGCTCATGACCTTGTCGATCCCCCCGAACTGGGAATCTATCCAGCCGTTGGTGACCAGCGTCTTGACATTGGCCTGGTCGATCGGTACGACCTCTAGCATGACCGACGGCACGTCCACCTGGCCGTTGTTGACCGTCGCGTTGATGTTTGTGGGCTTCTTCCCTTGGATGATGGCGGCCGCGATTTCCGCCGCCGCTGGCGCCTGCAGGCGGAAGTCCTTGAAGACCGATGTCCCCTGGAGTCCGAGGATCACGTTCTGGACGCCTTCCAGCGAAGCATCCTGACCGGTCGTCTTGACTTTGCCGTCGAGGCCCTGCGCCTTCAGTGCGGCGATGATGCCACCCGACATTCCGTCATTTGCCGAAACGACCCCGTCGACCCCATTGTTGGCCTTCGTCAGGATCTGCTCCATCAAATTCTGGGCTTTCGTGGGATCCCAGCCGGGTGTCCACTGCTCATCAACCAGGACGCGTGCTTTGGACTGGAACAGGGGGTCGAGCACCGCATGGATACCCTCATTCACAAGATGTGCGTTGTCGTCCGTCGGCGACCCATTGATGATGACGAGCCGGGCGCCCTGGTTGGTGTGGTCCACCATCCACTGCGCCTCCGCCTTGCCGACGGCAACGCTGTCGAAAGAGACATAGTAGCCAAGCGGCGAGTCCCGAATCAGCCGGTCATACGCGATGACCGTGACGTTCTGCTTCTTCGCATCGTTGACGATGACAGCGGCGGCCTTCTGGTCCACGGCTGCGATGACAATCACCTTCGCGCCCTTCGTCAGCTCTGCTTCGGCCTGTGACAGCTGCTTGCTCGGGTCATTCAGCGCGTTGAGAACGTCGATCTGAACGCCGGGGATGAGCTTCTGAAGCGCCTGTTTGAACAGCGGTGCGTCGGCACCCTCCCACCGGGGAGTGACGTTCTCCGGCAGCAGGAATGCGACCGTCGCTTCCGTTGTACCTCCTGCGAAGACCACCTGAAGGCTCAGAGCGGTCATAAGCAGTAAGGCAAAAACCAGGATTAGATTCTTCCTCATAATGACCTCCTCAATGAAACTCTCGATATTCTTCAATGGTAAGGGCCGCGAGTCCAGTTGTCAAGTGATCGAATTGACTCCAATAAAAAAGCCCTGCCAAATCGACAGGGATCAGCGCGGAGTCGCCGCCCAGGAAGTTGCCGACCACCCGAGTACTCCGGCGGATCTCCCGCATGATCCGTTCCAGCGGATTGTTGGTGCGGATGGGTCGCCAGTGCTCTGACGGAAATAACATATACTCCAGCGTCTCGCCGATCCCCCCAGAAACCAGATGCGCACTCTTGGCTAGCTTCATGTAGATCATTGAAAGTAGGGACGATGTTGACAATGCTCGGAAATTAGCCCGCTACGACGGTTGTTTTATCGCCTTTGTTTTTCAGGGGATGGGGATATGCATGATAGAAAGCCTTCTAACAGCAGAGAAGGCGGAATCCAAATCACCGTGACCGTGATGTGGATTGAATACTACTTGCAGGCATCGATCCTCTTCTATCTATCAGTGATTGCTGCGAGCGTTGTTTTTCGAGTTCGAACAGCTTCCTACGGATAATTTAGATAGTTTCCGCTCGTCACAGCTGCATCGTGGGCGCTGTCATTGGCCGTGTTGAGAGTATCCATTCCCGGAGCGTCCGCCAGAATTTGGGTGCCGTCATAATCCTGGTATAAATAGCCGATGAAATTCGCATTGAAGCTATTGTTGGTAATCGTATGCCCCGTAACGTCCTGATTCGATGAAGACGGACCTTCTTTGATGGCTACCACGTTGGAGTAGGTCCCTCCGGTTGAGTGGAAATTGTTATCGGTGATCGTCAGGTTCGTGATGTGGTCATCGGCCCAATAACTCGAATCATCCATACGCAGACCGACACCCTGATAGGCGGCGATAAAATTGCTTTCGATGGTTATGGTATCCCCCTCGTAGAGATATATGGCATCGGCTTGCGAACCCTGGTTGTGCTGAAAGGAACAACCGAGAATGGTAAGGTCGTCGCTCCAATAGGCGGCCATTCCTCCATAGGTGCCGCTGTTGTTCCAGACATACACACCCCAGTAGGTAGTGTTCGGCGAACTGGTTTGAATGCCACCGGCACCATTGATCGACGCCGTATTGTACTGCACCCAGGACGCAATCATTAGAATATCGGTAGCCGAACCAGATGCATACACTCCGCCGCCACCGAAGCTGGGACTGGTATTGTATTGGACATCCAGATCTCGAAGCTCGATATTGCTAATTGGGCTACCGCTGCTGGCCAGCAGTACTCCGGCACCCCTGTCATGCAGGCCCGAGCCGTCGGAATAACCACCGGTGAGAGTCAGGTAGCGTATATTCACATCAGAGGAATCGATCCAAAGCACATGGTCGCAGCTGCTCTCCGCATCGAGTACGGAGTGTCCCCCGCTGTAGGTGGTGAAAGCAGAGTCCCAGCCCCCGATCAGAGAAACCGGTGCCGTTATATGTACTCCTGCGGTTCCCGTGGTATCGATTCCCCCTCCGGAGTAGGTATAGTTCCCCGCCCTTACATACACCTGGGTGTAGCCTTTGAGTTTTGCCAGATCTACCCCGTCTTGGATGGACAACAGAGGTAATGCTTTGGTACCCAGGCCCCCGGCAGAACCCGCGGTCGATACAAACACGGTGTTGCCATCGTGCCAGGCTGTACCGGTTGTGAAGCTGAAGCTGTACCCGGCAAAGAGCTCGTAATTAAAACCGGTTATAGTAACCGGCAAACTCACGCTAATGAGGCTCTGCGTAGGAAGATCGGAGTTCGGTGTTAGCGTCAGCGTGTTGCTTACGCTGTTCCAACTGGAGGTGTAGCTGTAGCTGGTGGTGTCTTTTTTAATCGTGGTTCCTGTTATGGTGGCGGGATCGATGTCGCGATCGAATACAATATCGATGCTCGTATCGATGCGCACATCGGAAGCACCGTTTATAGGTAAGGTGGAATTCACAGAAATGGTATTCCGTACCGTTCCCGTACCAGCGATATTTAAAGCAAAAGTTGATTCATCCGGATCATTGCTGACAATTTCTACAGAAGCCGCGAAGGAGTCGATCCCATCCGGACTGAAAGAAACCGTGAAGGTTTCCGTAGCCGTTGGTGCCAACGAAAACGGTGTTGTAGGGGGATTCAACTCGAAATTGTTGCTATCAGTGATGCTGATACCGGTCACAATCAGATATTCCGATCCTTCATTTTTGATCGTGAAGGTCACCGGATCCCCGGTCACGGTATTTGGCAGGTCGCCGAAATCATACGCCGTACCGCCATTTGTATAATTTGTTACCGATTGCAGTACGGAAATCTCAGGAAGCGGCGTCAATCCTTCACCGCTGATATTCAATACAAAGCTGCCTTCGTCACTATCGCTGCACTGCACCGTCACGGTGCTGTTTATAGTGCCGGATACTGTCGGATTGAAAACAAGGGAGAAGCTGTCTGAATCCCCCGCTTGAATCGTTGTCGGTACGGTACCCGGGGTTATGCTGAAATTGCTGGTATCCGCTAGAACAATATCCGATATATCCAGTGCGCCGTCTCCTTCGTTGGCAACGGTAAACACCACCGGCGTACTGGACTGGCCGATCAGCACGGGTGCTGGAAAAGCATAGGCGGAACCCCAACTGGAGTATTCAGTGGCAGCCTGGTACACGGTAATCTCCGGAGCCTGACGTGACTCGATTACACTGTCCTTTACAGCTTGGAACAACGGCGAAGTGCCGAACTGGCACCCGACCGAGATGAAAACCACAACCGATAGCAGCACGGCAATGATCGAACGATTGTTTATTCGTCCCACAACACTTCCCCTTTCAGTTGGTCGGCCTGCGCTGCCCGCTCTCCGGTACTATCCTGGACACGCAAAAAGGCATATTTCTCAGCCATTGTTTTGTCGATGCCGGCCAATTCCTCATGAGCCAATCGGGCCATAGTGTAGTTTTGTAACGCGTAATGAACCCGGGATAATCCGAGAAGTACCTTTGTATTACTAGGTTCAACGGCATTCGCTCGTTGATAATAGCTCAAAGCTTTCATGTACTCCTCTTCGAGCATTCCTATATTGCCAAGGTTGCAAAGGCTGGGCGCATACTCCCCCACAGTTAACACTTTCTCGAACTCAGTCTTCGCCTTGTCATAAACACCGTAGCGCGCATAGAGAACACCCAACCGGTTGCGTGTCTTGATGTCATTCGAATCTTGGGACAGTTTCGCCTGCAGCTGTTGGACCCGTGGATATATCTCGCGGTCGATGAAACGCATGAGCTCTTTGTAAAAGGCGTTCTCGATACTTTCTCTTTCCGGCAGCGGCATCTCAGTATCAGTGCCGGGTAAACCCACCGGTTCATACGTTGCCCAGGCTTCGTGAATCGGATAGAACTGGGCGATATTCTCGGCAACCGCCTCCTGCCACAGCCTAGCTCCCGCCTGCCAGGCATCCAGAAACCCGTCACGTTCCGTGACTTCCAACGGCACCCAAACTCTGTCCGAAAGGAAGATAAAGTCATGGTCGTTCAGGTATGTTTTTGCCGCGGATTCGGGATCATCATCGATTACAAACGCTATGAAGATATGCCCGGGAACAGTAATGAAGGCGGTCTCAATACCCACGGATTCAAGCAAAGCTGCGTAAAGGATTGAGAGATCGTCACAGTCGCCCGCTTGATACTGCATCGTTTGACGGGGAAACTGAAGGAAGTCTATGCGGTTGGCATTTTTTACCAATTCCACATATGGGGTATCGGGATCGGTTACATAACTAATGCCGTAAAGGCGCAGACCCTCGTGCATGGCAATTGCAGTTTGCAAAGCCGAACTGACGGCCTTGAAGTTTTTGTCATGTACCATACCGGATATCATTTTGGAGAGGCTGAGAACGGCTGGATCTTTGGCGGTTACAAAGGCCGCTGCACGCCTGTCGTCGTCCCAAGTCATGGCGTTCCTGTCCAGCAGCCGGACGGTTTTCACTTGTACATCTCCATAATGTTTGTCATTCACGACATACTCGAATTGCAAATCCGCCGCTACTTTTGTCCCTTCTGTAACCTCCAGGATTTTATCCGTAAACAACGCATACAGTTCGACTTCAGTGGGCACGCCGGGTTCCAGAGCCGGGATCACGGCGCACACCTTGGGCGAGTCCATGTATTGCTTGATCAGCAGCTGAATTTTCACCTCGTTAAGCGTTTCATTTTCAACGTTCTCGATCGTGGCTACGCCGATGGGGTGCTCGTCGTAATAGTTGTGAAAAACGGGAAATATATCGTTGTACTCAAGGTCTAATAGCTGTAGACCTCTCCCGGGTTCCGGTTTTAACACATCCGGCAATTGCGGTTGCCGATTCCGCCGGCTTTCCTCCAGATACTGTTCACGAGTTGACGTATCGCCTATATGGATTGTGGTTCCGAGCAATCCATTCACACCCATGTAGAGACCAGGATAGCCCTTGTAGGCAATTGCCGCCGTAAGGTCGATTCGCGGGTTGACCAGGAAATCCACGGCGACACTACCCATATACGCCAATCCGGTATCACCGAGGCTGCCGTCATTCAGCAGTCCATAATAAAATCCACCATTGATTGCGACACGACCGCTGAAACGCGGGCTAAGCTGGAGACGGGCACCCGCCCCCAACCAGGCTGTCAGCAAGGATACGCTGGCGTCTGCCTGGCTTGATAGAAAAGAATAATCCGCACCTAAAACCGGGTAGACGGGAAAGGATCCAAGTTGAATGCTTCCCTGCAGCTGGAGAGAGGCCCCGAAACCATAATAATCTGCGTACTCACCCAGCGGGAAATCGATCCCGGGAGTAACGGATATATTGCGATACGGTGATGGTTCCTCGGTATACACCGGGAAGAGTGCGACAACCGCGAGAATAGATACAAACAGTACGGAGTTTTGTGACTTCCACTTCATACCCACTTCCCCTGCATCCCATCTCTGCAAAACAATGGAATACCTTCTTACTTGGAGATGAGAGACATCTATATGTTTAATTTTAGCACATAAATTTGCAGCCTTCAATTTCGCTGAAAAGCAGGTGAACGGCGGGATGGTCTGATAGGAACAGTGATAGAGACCCCGGAAAGCAGGCGACAGTGGAACATGTTGGAACGGTTCTTTGTGGTCTCGGATGGAAACCGGAACCCCATGAGTCGATGCGAGCGGAAGCCCCGAAGGAGGGGGAACGCCTGCGCCTGAAAAAAAGAGTACCTTGAGTGGCTTGGGCTCTTTTCAAATACAATTCGAGTACAGTCAAGAGGATTTTTACAACAAAAAAGCCCTGTCTTTTTGACAGGGCTTCTATTTCCTTTCCTTACAAGGTTTTGCAGCTCCCCCGGACAGACTCGAACTGCCGACCTAGTGGTTAACAGCCACCCGCTCTACCAGCTGAGCTACAGGGGAATGACGAAGCTTAAAATAGTAAAAAGCTTGTTATCTGTCAAGTGGGGGAGCCGCCCAAGGGCGCCCCTGGGCAGCCGGCCTTCGCTGCGGCGGCTCGATCTACCGGCAGATCAGCCTGAAGCACATTTCCCGACTCTCTTTTAATGCGCGCACCGAAGCGTTCCAGAAGCCGGATCATGGTCGAATTATCAGCCAGGAGAAATCCCCGCAGAACTTCGATCCCTCTCTCGTGAGCGGTCCTCACAAGGAGAGCGGTGAGGAGTGTGCCCAGGCCCCGGCTCTGGTACTCGTCGATCACGGTGATGGCAAACTCGGCCGTAGAGGGTTCCGCCTCCAAGCGCACGAAACGACCAATGGCGATTCCTGGTTGGCCCCTGCGACCGATGTCCCTCACGCCAAAGGCCACATGATTCAGATGATCCACTTCGACCAGAGCACTGATTTGGTATTTAGACAGCTTGTGTATCGGTGTCAAAAATCGAAAGCGCCGCGAGTCCAGCGACAACTTTTCGAATCCGTGAAGAAGGTCCGCGCGATCATCCGGCTGGAGAGGCCGGATGAGAATCTTCGTGCCGTCGCGAAGCTTGGTTTTTAGGGGAAATACAACTGCACTGTTTTTCATGATCCTGATCATCGTTACTGCGCCTGTGCTCAATCAGACAATCTGTATCGGCTGTAGTTGCACATCTCATTCGATCGGCACCTCTGCAATGTACTACCAAACCTGAAAAACGTCCATCAATTCACGATTAGGGTATGAATAATTTTCTATTGCCTGAATCTGGAGAGTCAGCTATCGGGTATCGGAGTGCGGTTTTCTGCTGGGTGGAGCCAGCAAGAATGTAGCGGCCACCAGCAGGGCGAAGAGGATGTAGGTGAGGGTGAACACCCAGGTGGGAAAGTCGTAGAAGATAATTCGCCGAACCAGCCGAGCCATAAAGGGGATCTCCTCCTCGAAGGTCTGCCCGGCCAGGAGCCGGAGACGGTACTCCCATTCTGTGAGGGGGCACAGCACTCCAATCAGGGCCTCCACCGCTACTACGACGACCGATGCCAGATGGGCGACTCTGAAGGTGAGATTGCGTACCCAACGCCAGCGCAACAACCAACCCAGGAGAATCAGCAGTTCTCCTACCACGGCGAAGAGAACATAGCAGAAGTGGAACACCACGACGGCATCGGCGGTTAATCCATAACCAGTGCTCATCAACCTACCTCGGCACTCAGGATCTCCTCGATTCGAACCAGGCGTCCGGAGGAATCGCTTCGCCGAAGAAGATGCAGTCCGGTTTGAGGATTCCCCCGCAGCTGCACCTGGGAGGGCGAACCCTGACTAGTTCGGGATTCGCTCCAGTAATCGCTCCGCAGCT
>Ga0307426_1002837_pt1 | contig 10609 bp, 9 predicted proteins | sample SalMarWE160340MG_FD_202165 | JGI IMG/M metagenome (GOLD analysis project Ga0307426, IMG submission 202165) | Salt marsh sediment microbial communities from the Plum Island Ecosystem LTER, Massachusetts, United States - WE1603-40 | ecosystem: Environmental > Aquatic > Marine > Intertidal zone >... | reverse complement strand
CACCGCCACCGAGGGCAGTTTGCCCAATTTCTGCGCCTTGTCAGCCGCCTGCGCCAGCAGCTCTATAATCCTCTGCTTAATCATCTATTTTCAGATTATATTATTTTGAAACAGCGACGCCAGTAACTCCTGCATTAATTCAACAGGGAAAGCCCTCTCTGAAGCGGAAGCTTCAGAGAGGCAGCGCACCTGATTCGGGTTGGAGAAGTGGCTTTAAACTATTCGCTTTCGGGAGTCATCCTGGTAATACTGAACTGCGCGCCCTGGGGCGTATCCTGGCAGTCAATGACCATCCCGTCCAGCGCCTGGGTCAACTCGGCGCTGACAAATAAGACCTCGAACCCTTCACTCTCAACCACCTGGTCGCTTTCTTTTTTCCTGTCCAGCGCCATGTCCAGCTGGCTGGGCCTCACCACCGAGGGAACCAGCCTGATGGCCAGCTCCGGGTCTTCCGTCTGCGCCTGGATGGCTTCCTTTAATTTTGCCGCCGCCTGCGCCGTTACCGTCAACATAATACTACCTTATTTACCTGCCTACACTACTTTTACCTTCATCGCCCGGGGGCCCTTGGCCCCGGTTCCCATTTCAAACTCCACACTTGCGCCCTCTTCCATGGAATCGAAATCGGCCTCAACCAAGTCGGAGCGGTGGAAGAAGACCTCGTTGCCGTCTTCGGCGGTTATGAAGCCGAAGCCCCTGTCCCTGATGAGTTTTTTTACTGTCCCTTTCAAGTTACCTACCTCCTTTACTAAAACAAAAATCCTGCTCAAGCCACCAAACAGGCCTGCAGGCTCTAATTAGGCGAATTCTTTTTTAGCCAGACATCTCGGTTAACCATATTCTAACAACTCATTGCGCCATATGCAAGAGGGTATTTAACAATATTCTACCTAACTCCACTCGCCGCCGGCCTGCCAGACACGTGCCAGCTCCGCCGACAGGAGCCTGTGTTCAGCCTGCTTTAAGCCAGGGTCCTGCTCAAAGAGCCTGATTGCCTCGGCGCGTGCCAGCTCCAGAAGCTTGACGTCTGAAAGTTTGGCCATGCGCAGGTCGGGCAGGCCGCTCTGGCGGGTGCCGAAGAACTCGCCGGGGCCTCTAAGCTTGAGGTCTTCTTCGGCCAATTGAAAGCCGTCCTGAATCTTTTCGATTAAGTCCAGCCGCGCCCGGCCTATATCCGATGGGTTTTCGGCCAGGAGCATGCAGTAGCTCTGCTGGCTGCCCCGCCCTACCCGGCCCCGGAACTGGTGCAGCTGCGACAGGCCGAAACGGTCGGCGCTTTCCACCAGCATCACGGTGGCGTTGGGGACATCAATGCCTACCTCCACCACCGGAGTTGAAACTAAGATATCAAGCTCGCCGGCGCGGAACTTGTGCATTACCGCGTCCTTTTCCGCCGCCGACAGGCGCCCGTGAATCAGGCCCAGTTTAAGGTCGGGGAAGACATCGCGGGACAGGCGTTCATATTCGGCCACCGCCGCCCTGGCCTGGATGGCCTCCGACTCCTCTACCAGCGGGCAGATGATAAACGCCTGGCGGCCTTCGGCTACCTGCTTTTTCAGGAAAGCGTAGGCGCTGGCCCTCTGCGCCTGTTTAAGCCAACGGGTCTTGATTGACTGCCTCCCCGGAGGCAGCTCGTCAATGACCGAGAGGTCAAGGTCGCCGTAGAGGGTTAAGGCCAGAGTGCGGGGGATGGGGGTGGCCGTCATCACCAGCACGTGGGGGTTAAAGCCCTTCTGCCTCAGCGCCGAGCGCTGGGCGACGCCGAAGCGGTGCTGCTCATCGACCACGGCCAGGCCTAATTTATTAAAACCGACATCCTTCTGTATGAGGGCGTGGGTGCCGATAATGATATCAATATCGCCTTCACGAACGCGCTGCTGGACTGCCTGCTTGCTGGCCTGTTTTAAATCGCCGATGAGGAGAGCTAAGTTAAGCGGTTTAGCCAAAAGCCCGCTAAAGCGGCGCAGGTTGTCTTCATCCTCTACTTTGCCGGCGGTCCTGGAGAGCAGCTCGCCGACGCTGGAGAAGTGCTGCTCGGCTAAAATTTCGGTGGGAGCCATGAAAGCCCCCTGGTAACCGCTGGCCGCCGCCGCCAGCAGCGCCGCCGTGGCCACCACCGTCTTGCCGCTGCCGACCTCCCCCTGCAAGAGCCGGGACATGGCCCTCGGCTTTTCCAAATCGGATAACATCTCTTTGAGCACCTTCTGCTGGGCGGCGGTAAGCTCATAGGGCAGGGATTTCAAGAAAGTGTCCAGAGCCGGCTTTTCCAAGCTGACCGGGGTGCCCGGCTGGCTCTCCTGCCATTCGTGTTTTCTCCCCAGCACCCCCAGCTGGAGGAGGAAAAGCTCGTCGAAGGCGAGGCGAACCCTGGCGCCATCTTTGGCCGTTTCGTCTTCGGGATAGTGCGCCTGCATAATAGCCTGCGGTAATTCCAAAAGCTTGCAGCGCTCTCTCAAATTTAATGGCAAAAAGTCTTCCACCTGCCCGGCGAACCGGTCAACCACCTGCTTCATCAGCTTCCTTACCTGGCGGGGCTTCAAGCCCCGTGTCAATGAGTAAAGCGGGACCAGACGGCCGGTATGGACAAGCTCTTTATCCTCTAATAATTCCCACTCCGGCGACTCAAAGACATGGCGGCCGCCGAACAGCCTTACCCGGCCGCTTAAGACGACACGGGCGTTAGTCGGCAGGCTTTTGGCGATATAGGGGTTATTGAACCAGACCGCCCGGACGTTGCCCGTCTCGTCACCGACGATGGCCTCGGTCCCCCGCCGTCCCCCCAGCATGGTCACCTGCGCCTGCCAGACGTTGGCGGTGATGGTCTGCTCCTCACCATCGGTAAGCTCGGAGATAAATATGGTCCGGCTGTAATCCAGGTGGCGGTGGGGGAAGAAATAGAGCAGGTCCCGTATTGTCTTAACCCCCAGATGGCCGAACTTGGCCGCCATAGCCGTGCTGACCCCCACAAGCGAGGTGATGGGCAGGTCTAAAGACCGGCCGGTGGCTTGCGATACCGCCGCAACACGCCTGCGGGGAGGGGTAATTCTTTTCTTGGGGGGCGGCTTTTCTACGGCTTTTTCCGTCTTTATGGATTCTAACTTTATGGATTCTAAAAAGGCGAAGATATCGGCTATCCATTTTTTACGCTGCCGCTGATTTAAAGAGGCGTATTTGGGGTCGTCAAGGCGAAGCCTGCGGATATGGGTCATGAGGCGGGGGGTGGTTATCGATTCCATTGCCTGGCCGGCCCAGCGGCGGAGGAATTTGTCCAGACCGCCGATTACGGCCGTATCGGCATAGCCCTTTTCACGCTCAAGCTCAAGGACCTTCCGCAGCGGCCCGACATTCAGCGCCAAAGGCTCACTCCCTGTCGCCCAGTATCGCCACCAGCAGAAGGCCGGGGCCGGTATGGGCTCCGATTACCGGGGTCATCTTTGAGCGATAGATGCGTTCGGCGGGGAATATAGCGCCCAGCCGCTCACACAGCGCCTCGGCGTCTTCGGGACAGGCAGTGTCCCCCACCGATAGCTCCTCAATGTGAGAGTGGCCGGCGGCAAAATCATATAACTGGTCTATGGCCCTGGCCCGCGAGCGGGTCCGGCCCGCCGCCTCGACCAGGCCGTCCTTAAGGGTGATAAGGGGGTTAATTTTTAGCATCGACCCCATTAGGGCCTGCGCCCGGCCGATGCGCCCGCCCCGCCTGAGGTATTCCAGTGTATCAAAGGCGGCTATAAATTTCGCCCGGGGGATATTCCGGGTGATTAACGCCATCACTTCTTCAAGCTCAGCCCCGGCTTGAGCGGCCTGAGCCGCCTTCATGGCGATGAATCCTTCGGCCATGGTGGCTGTTTCCGAGTCAACTACCTCCACCCGGCATTTTTTCTTCATCTCCCCGATGCTCTGCAAGGCCACCTCGTGGGTAGCGCTGAGGCGGGAGGAAACAGCCACTACCACGATTGAATCGGCCTCCTCGGCCAGCCGGTCATAGGCCTCAACGTAGGACTGCGGCGGCGGCACCGAGGTGGCCGGAAAGGCTTTGCTGGTTTTAAGCTTCTTATAGAACTGGTCGGGGGTGAGGTCAACGCCGTCGCGGTAGGTTTCGGCGCCGAAGCGAAGAACCAGTGGAACAACGGTGATGCCCAGCTCCCGGGCCACCTGCGGCGGCAGGTCGGCTACGCTATCGGTAACAATCTTGACCGTCATTATTAATTAGTCTCTGTCGCCCAGCACCGCCACCCCCAAAACCCGAGGGCCGACATGCGCCCCCACTACCGGGCTGACCCTGGAGCGGTTGATGGTCTCCCCGGGGAACCGGGACTGGAGCCGGCGGGCCAGCTCGTCGGCCTCATCGGGGGTGGTGGCATCCTCCACACCTATCCCATCGATTTTGGTAAAGCCATCGGCAAAATCATATAAGTAGTCTATTGCCCTGGCGCGGGAGTGCTCCCGGGCGAAGGGATAGACCTCGCCGTCCCTGATGCCTAAAATAGGGCTGACCTTGAGCACCGTGCCCAGAAAGGTCTTGGCCTTGCCGATGCGCCCGCCCCGCCTGAGATATTCCAGGGTGCCGAAAGCCATGCGGGTATGCGCCCGGGGTATGTTGTTACCAACACCCTCCAGTATTTTGCCCAGCCTGGCCCCCTCTTGAGCGGCCTTAGCCGCCGCCATGACTATCAGTCCCTGCGCCATAATCGCCGAAAGGGAATCAATCACCTCTACACGGCACTTCTTCTTCATCCGCTCCCTGGCCAGCAGGGCGGTATCGTAGCTGGCGGTGAGCTTGCTGGAGCTGGTTATGACGGCGATTTCGCCGGTTTCCTCGGCTACTTTATCATAGGTATCGGCGAAGCGCCCCAGCGGGGGCACGATGGTGGCGGGGTAAATCTTGCCGGCAGCCAGCTTATCGTAGAACTGCTCGGTGGTCAGGTCAACGCCGTCGCGGTAGTTGATATTGCCGAAGATAACGTTTATCGGGATTACCGTAATCCCCAGCTCTTCGGCTTGCTCGGCGGGTATGTCACCCAGGCTATCGGTAATAATCTTGACCGTCATAATAAAACCGTCCCCCTCACTCCACGGAAGCGATATAGTTATAGTGCGGCTGGCCGCCCTGGACTACCTCGACCTGAAGCTGGGGATAGCGTTCGCGGATAGACGCCGCCGCCTGCTCCGCCCCGGCCGGCTTGGTGTCCGCCCCGTAATATATGGTGACCACCTCAGCTTTATCCGGCTCTACCCTTTCCAGCACTTCGTTAAGAACCTCTTCCGTTTTATCAGCCACCGCCACCAGGTCTCCGTCCAGGAAGCCGATGGCCTGGTTCTTCTTGATGTCCAGCCCGCCCAGCCGGCTGGCCCGCACCGCCCGGGTAACCTCGATTGACCTTACCTCCGCCTGCGCCTGGTACATGTTAACCGTGTTGGTCTCCAGGTCGGCCTCGTAATCAAAGGCCAAAAGGGCGGCTACCCCCTGAGGAACGGTCTTGGTGGGCACCACATGAATCTTCTTTTCGGTCAGCGCCGGCACCTGCTCGGCGGTGAGGACGATATTCTTGTTATTGGGCAGGATGATGACCTTCTCCGAGGGGACAGCTTCCACCGCCTGGAGCAAATCCTTGGTGCTGGGGTTCATCGTCTGGCCGCCGGGGACGATAATGGTCGCCCCCAGACTGGTGAAAACCTGGCTAAGGCCCTCCCCGGCCACCACCGCCACGATGGCGGTGTCCACCTCCGGCATCCGCTCCTTCTGCATCTCTAAAAAGTCCCGGTACTGCTCGTCCATATTGCGTATATTAATCTGGTGCAGAGTTCCCAGCGGGTTAACGTAGTGCATGATATCGCCGGGGTCCAGGGTGTGGATGTGAACCCTGACCGCCGATTCATCGCCGATGACAATCACCGACAGCCCCTTCTTCTCCAGCCGCTTGCGGAGCTTTTCCGGGTCAAGCTCGGTGCCCTTGATGACGAAATTGGTGCAGTAGCCGTAGGGCACCTCGTCCACCGCACCCACCATCTGGGGAACCTTGGTGGTGAGGGGGATGCTGCTGGCTACCATCCAGGGACGGCGCAGTTTAAGCTGTTCGGTCTCACCTTTAAGATAGTGGAGGGCGCCTTCCAGTATGGTATAGAGGCCCTGCCCCCCGGCATCCACCACCCCGGACTCCTTGAGCACGGGCAGCAGGGTGGGGGTGTTGGCTACCGACTCCCTGGCGGCTTCCACGGTGGCTTCCATAACCGAGATTAAATCATTGCTGACATCGGCTGCGTGGGCCTTGGCCGCCTCGGCCGCTTCCCTGATTACGGTGAGGATTGTCCCCTCCACCGGGTTGCTCAAACCGTTATAGGCCGTCCTGGAGGCCAGCAGGAGGCATTCCACCAGGTCGGCGCCGTTCATGGTCTCTTTTTCGTCAAGGCCCTGGGCCAGGCCGTTCCATATCTGGGACAGGATGACCCCGCTGTTGCCCCTGGCCCCTATCAGCGCCCCCCGGGCTATGGCCTGGGCCACCCCTGAGACGCTGTTATTAGCCACCTGATAGGACTCTTCAATAGAGGAACGCATGGTGAGCAGCATGTTGGTGCCGGTATCGCCATCGGGGACGGGGAAAACATTGAGGGCGTCGACATCGGCGGCGCTCTTCTCCAGCCAGCCGGTTGCGGCGGTGAACATCTCCTGTAAATCTTTACCGCTGACGGAGTTAGCCTCTGCCATATATCTCATCCTTGCCACCGGAGGCCGGCTGTGTTAATATTTATGGACGGAATTCTACCCTAAATCCGGCCATTAGTCAAAGGAGAAAAAACCTTGAAGTGCGATATCTGTGGCAAAACACCTCAATTCGGCCATAATGTGAGCCACTCCAAACGGCATACCAACCGCCAGTGGACGCCCAATATACACCCTGTTACCTTAACCATCGATGGTAAGCCCAAAAAGATGAACCTGTGCACCCGGTGCCTGCGCACCCATCACAAGCTGGCTAGGGCAAGCTCTCCCTCAGTTCCTTAAGGGCTTGAGCTACCGTTTTTCCGGCGCTGAAAACGGCCGCACCGGCCACCAGAACCCTGGCACCGGCCTTGACCACCCTGGGCGCGACTTCAATATTGATGCCGCCGTCCACTTCCAGTTCGGCGGGTAATTTTTTCTCATCCAGTTCCGCCCGTAAATTGGCTATCTTTTCCAGCGTCGATTCAATGAAGGGCTGGCCGCCGTAGCCGGGATTGACCGTCATCACCAAAAGTAAGTCTATTTCCGGCAGTATCTTGCTGACGGCGCTTGCCGGAGTTTCCGGGTTAAGCGAAACACCCGCCTTAACCCCTAAATCTTTAATCGACCTAACCACCTGCCTGATATCGGGGCAGGTCTCTATATGCACCGTGATAATATCGGCGCCGGCTTTGGCGAACTGCTCTAACTGCCTTTCCGGCGTTTCAATCATGAGGTGGACATCAAGGGGGAGGCCCGTCCATTTACGAATGGCCGCCACCACCGGGGCGCCTATAGTAATGGGCGGGACGAACTGCCCGTCCATGACATCTATATGGATATAGTCGGCGCCGGCGTTAGCCGCTTCGGCTACCTGCTCGCCGAGGCGGGCGAAATCGGCGGAGAGGATGGAGGGGGCAAGCTTTACCTCCGGTTTAGTTCCCACCCCTGGCTCCGATGGTTTTCTTGGCGGCGGCTAATGCCTTAGCCACCTGGCGGGGTGCAGTTCCGCCGACGACATCGCGGGCGGCCAGCGAGGATTCAATAGTTATAGAGAAGACGTCTTTTTCAAACAATTTAGAGAACTTTTTATATTCGGCTACGGTTAGCTTGGGCAGTGGTTTATCCTGCTCTATAGCATAGCTCACCAGCCTGGCCACTATTTCGTGGGCGGCCCGAAAGGCCTGGCCTTTCTTAACCAGATAGTCGGCCAGGTCGGTGGCCAGTATATAGCCCTTCTCTAAAGCCTGACGGGCGTTTCCGGCATTTACCTTGATGGTCTTGACCATGCCGGAAAAGACATCAAGCGTGGAGAGGAGGGTATCTACCGTATCGAAGAAGCCCTCTTTGTCCTCCTGCAGGTCGCGGTTATAGGCCAGCGGCAGCGCCTTCATGGTGGTCAGCATGGCCATCAGGTTGCCGTAGACGCGCCCCGTCTTGCCCCGCGCCAGCTCGGCGACATCCGGGTTCTTTTTCTGGGGCATGATGCTGGAGCCGGTGGCGTAGGCCTCGTCAAGCTCGATAAAGCCAAACTCGGCGGAAGACCATAAAATAAGCTCTTCGGCCAGCCGGGAGAGGTGCATCATAACCAGGCTGGCGGCGGCTTCGTACTCTATAATAAAGTCCCTGTCCGAGACGGCGTCCAGGCTGTTCCGGCTCACCTGGCTGAAACCGAGCTCCCTGGCTAAAAATTCGCGGTCAATATTATAGGCGACGCCGGCCAGCGCGCCGCCGCCCAGCGGCATGACATCAACGCGCTTGAGGCAGTCGATAAAGCGGGCGGTATCGCGCTGGAGCATCTCAAAATAGGCTAAAAGATGGTGCGCCAGAAGCACCGGCTGGGCTACCTGCAAATGGGTATAGCCGGGGACGATTACCTGTTTGTTGGCCTCGGCCAGACCGACCAGCGCCTTCTGGAACTCGCCCAGCTCGACCAGCGTGTTGGCGACGGCGTCCTTGGTAAAGAGGCGCATATCCAGCGCCACCTGGTCGTTGCGGGAGCGGGCGGTGTGGAGCCTGCCCCCAACATCGCCGATTTTCTCTATCAGGCGGGCTTCAACGTGCATGTGGATGTCTTCCAGTTCCGCCTTAAAGACAAACTGGCCTAAAGCGAGCTCCTCCTTGATGCCGTTGAGGCCGATGACGATGGCCTCCGCATCTTTATCGGTGATGATGCCCTGCCTGGCCAGCATGCGGGCGTGGGCGATGCTGCCGGCGATGTCGTAGGGGTAGAGGCGCCAGTCGTAGGGGATGGAGGCGGTGTACTCGTTCACTTTTTTATCGGCCGCTTTTTTAAAGCGGCCCCTTATCTGGCTCATTTTTAGCCTTCCTTTTTCTTTTTGCCCTGCATCCGTGCCTGCGTGCGGGCGGGCAGACCCCAGAGGTGGATAAAGCCGACGGCGGCGCTCTGGTCGAAGACGTCACCCACATCGTAGGTAGCCAGGTCGTGGCGGTAGAGGGAATAGGGGGACCTGCGCCCCACTACAGTTGAGCTGCCTTTTTGCAATTTGAGCCTGACCGCGCCGGTAACGAAGCGCTGGGAGGACTCTATATAGGCGGTAAGGTCTTGCCGGAACCCGGTAAACCAGAGGCCGTCATAGACCAGGTCGGAATACTGGCCGGAGACAATCTGTTTAAAGCGCAGCTGCTCTCTGGATAAGCAGAGCGATTCCAGGGCCTGGTGCGCCTGAATCAACATCAGGGCGGCGGGGGCCTCATAGACCTCGCGGGACTTGATGCCGACCACCCTGTCCTCTATATGGTCAATGCGTCCGACGCCGTGCCTGCCGGCCAGGTCGTTGGCCCGCTCGATAAGGGTAACACCGTCCAGACGGTGGCCGTTAATCGCCACCGGTATCCCCTCTTCAAAGCCAATCTCGACATACTCCGGCTTATCCGGTGTGTTTTCCACCGGCCTTACCCAGATAAAGGCGTCTTCGGGGGGTTCGGCCCAGGGGTCCTCCATGACACCGCACTCAATGCTGCGCCCCCACAGGTTCTGGTCTATGGAGTAGGGGCTTTCGGCGGTAACGGGGAGGGGGATGGCGTGGCGCTTGGCGTATTTGATGGTCTCGTCGCGGGTCATCTCCCAGTCGCGGGCGGGGGCTAAGATTTTAAGGTCCGGCGCCAGGCCGGCCACGCTGACATCAAAGCGCACCTGGTCGTTGCCCTTGCCGGTGCAGCCGTGGGCGACCGATTTCGCCCCCTCTTTCAGGGCCGTCTCCACCAGCAGCCTTGCCATAAGCGGGCGGGCCAGGGCCGTCGCCAGGGGGTACTGCCCCTGATATAAAGCGTTGGCCTTGAGAGCGGGAAAGACGAACTCGTCGACGAATGCCTCTCTGGCGTCGGCGACTATCGCCTTGACCGCACCCAGTTTCAACGCTTTCTCCCGGATTCCCGGGAAGTCGGGCTCGTTGCCGACATCTACGCTGAAGGCGATAACCTCCAGGTTGTACTTTTCCTGCAGCCACTTGATGGCCACCGAGGTGTCCACACCGCCGCTGTAAGCCAGCACTACTTTTTCAGCCATGATAAATCTCCCTGAACTCGCCGATTAGTTTTCTTATCCGGCGAGAGTATCTACTTTAACCTTTATCTGCTTACTTATCAACCCTCCCCCTTAATCCCCCTAAAACTCTCAATTTAGTTGACTCCCTTCAACCCTTCCACTTAAGGGTGGCAGTCTTAATTCCCTTTCCCCCTAGGGGTGGGGCGTAACCCCTTCCTTAAAGGGTGGCCGGGCGGGAAAAGATATAAAACGGGGGGGGAGGCTCCCACCCCATTATTTTTTAACGCCAACCAGCGCCTCATCCAGAATAGCTAAAGCCTCGTCGACCTCTTTTTTGCCGATAATGAGGGGAGGCATAAAGCGCAGGGCGTTGGGCTTCAGCTTATTGACCAGCAGGCCCC
>Ga0307426_1002836_pt1 | contig 10612 bp, 9 predicted proteins | sample SalMarWE160340MG_FD_202165 | JGI IMG/M metagenome (GOLD analysis project Ga0307426, IMG submission 202165) | Salt marsh sediment microbial communities from the Plum Island Ecosystem LTER, Massachusetts, United States - WE1603-40 | ecosystem: Environmental > Aquatic > Marine > Intertidal zone >... | reverse complement strand
TGCACGTGAAGGAAGTTCGTGAAGACGGCATCGTCATTCGCGGGGCCAAGCTGATGATCTGCGGAACGGCGGCGGATCACCGGACGGCGCCAAACTGGTGGTCCGGTTTACGACGCCGATGGAAGAATATACCGAATATGCTAAACATATAATGGATATCCCTGATGATATTCACGAGCCGGCGGTACCGAAGAAGGAATAGAATTCAGTTTGGATTCTGTTGGGAATTGAATCAATGCAACATGATTCTAACCTATTAACCCGGGAAGCCAGGGCCTGGAAATGTTCCTTCTGATATGGATCTGAACTGAGCGGATATATCTCAGCTTTAACTGCGCACGGATGGAATCACTATCAGGACCAGGCATTTATTATCCCGACCATTGAAAGAAAGGGGGAAATCATGGCAAAATTGGAAAAATTGGTAGAGTTGTTTGAGCAGGGGAAGATTTCGCGCCGCGAGTTTTTAACGCGGGCCTCGGCACTCGGTTTGGCGGTCGCACTTTCACCGATGCTGCTTTCCGGTAAGGCCAAAGCGGCTCAGCCTAAAAAAGGCGGTCGGTTCAGGCTCGGTTTAGCCCAAGGCGCCACGACGGACTCACTGGATCCCGGTCAACTGCCGAGCACGGCTCCTCAGATGGTCCATCTGCAGACCCGGAACTGCCTGGTAGAATTGGATTACAAGTACAGCCCTATCCCGGAATTAGCGGAGAGCTGGGAATCTTCTCCAGATGCAACCCAATGGACCTTCAAAATACGCCAAGGGGTTGAATTCCACAATGGTAAAACACTCGAGGCCGAGGATGTGGTCTATTCGATTAATTACCATAGGGGAGAAAATTCGAAATCATCCGGCAAAGCACTCGTGACCGCGGTAAAAGATATTAAGGCGGATGGTAAGAACACGGTTGTTTTTACCCTGGCTGGCGGAACGGCCGATTTTCCGGTTATCATGAGCGATTATCATCTGGCCATTTTCCCGGCCGGCACGACTGATTTTGAAAAGGGCATTGGAACAGGCGCGTATCAGCTAGTCCAGTGGGAACCGGGGGTTCGGGCCTTGACCAAACGAAATCCCAACTACTGGAAGGCGGGGCGTGGTCATTTCGATGAAGTGGAAACGATTTTTATCTCAGATGTCAACGCCAGGACCAATGCCTTGAAAACGGGACAAATCGACGCCATGAACCAATGTGAGCGGAAAACCTTTAACCTTCTTGAAAAGATGAAGGGCATCAAAACAATTAATGTTACCGGGACGACACACTATACCATTCCCATGCTGTGTGATGTTGCCCCCTTTGACAACAACGATGTGCGGCTGGGGATGAAACTCGTCGTTGATCGTGAACAACTCGTAAAACAGGTTCTGCGAGGGTATGGCGCAGTCGGCAATGATCATCCAATTGCCCCGTCCCAGCAATTTTTCGCTTCGGAGCTGCCGCAGCGCCGATACGATCCGGACAAGGCCAAACATCATATCAAGAAAGCCGGTTTACTGGAGCATGTCTTCCAGCTGCATACTTCCGATGCTGCCTTTCCCGGTGCGGTTGATACGGCCGTGCTCATCAAGGAGAGCGCTGCCAGGGCCGGCATCAAAATCGAAGTGGTGAGGGAGCCGGGGGATGGTTACTGGAATGACGTCTGGATGAAGAAACCCTGGTGTTTCAGCTTCTGGGGCGGCCGCCCGAGCGAAGACTGGATGTTTACCATGGGATATGCCGCGGATGCTGCCTGGAACGAAGGTCACTACAAAGGCAAACGGTTTAACGAATTGCTCATCGCGGCCCGGGCCGAGCTCGACAACAAGAAACGACGTGAAATGTATGTCGAAATGCAGACCATCATGAGCAACGAAGGCGGGTCCATCATTCCAATGTTTGCCAACCTCCTCATGGCCACAAGCGATAATCTGGGATATGAAAACGTGGCGGCCAACTTTGACCTCGATGGTCTCAGGGCACACGAGCGCTGGTATTTTGTGTAGTTCACATTTGCCAAACAAGCCGGTTCTGCTGGACGGAGGTTTAGGGCGCGAATTGCGGTTCAGGGGAGTGGCTGTGCCGAATACCGTCTGGTCTGCTGCGGCCTTGATGACCGATCCTGCGGTAGTGCGCCAGATCCACTTGGATTACATTGCAGCCGGGGCCGATGTAATCACCACCAACACCTATGGCGTCATCCGCAGTGACCTTGCGAAAGAGGGAATCGAAGATCGTTTTGCCGAACTCAACAGGCTTGCCTGTGACCTGGCTATTGAAGCGCGTGATAAATCGTCACGGGACGTTGTGATTGCCGGCTCTCTGCCTCCTCTGGGCGGGAGTTATCGTCCCGATCGCGTAGGTTTCAGCGACAAAATCGAGGCGCTTTATCGGGAGCAGGCGGAACTGCTGGCCCCTCACGTGGACCTGCTCTTGTGTGAAACCATGTCCAGTGCTGCCGAAGGGCGTGCCGCCGCCAAAGCGTCCTGTGAAACCGGCAAACCGGTCTGGGTAGCCTGGACGCTGCACGAGGATCAGTCCGGCAACCTGAGAAGCGGTGAATCCATCACAGAAGCCGTGCAGGCGCTTCAGGGTTTACCTGTTCATGGTCTACTAGTGAATTGCTGTGCGCCGGAAAGCATTACCCGTGCCATGCATCATCTGGCTGCAACCGGCACCGAATGGATCGGCGGTTATGCAAATACATTTGCCCCCATCCCGCAAGACTGGGAACTTGATGGAGAAAAAGCCACCGATGGGGTATTGACCCTTCGTTCGGATCTTGACCCGGGCAGTTACGCCGCACACGTAATTGAGTGGCTTAAAAGCGGTGCCACAGTTGTGGGAGGCTGCTGCGGTACCCGGCCAGCACATATCGCCAAAATTCGTTCTACCATCGATGAAATGCTAAATTTATAAGGCGGTTGCATAAACAATGCTTCTTTATCGGGGTCATCACGGTGAATCGAGCCGGGGGAACACAAACGGCGAAACGGTCGCCGGGAGGGCAACACATGTCATTTGAGCGACTTTTGAAACCGCGTTCCATTGCCGTTTTCGGCGGTGCGCAGGCCCAGGAGGTGATTCGCCAGAGCGATCGCATGGGGTACAAAGGGGAGATCTGGCCGGTGCATCCCAAGAATACGGAGATCATGGGGCGCAAGGTCTACCGCTCGGTGGAGGATCTACCGGGAAGCCCCGATGCTGCATACGTGGGTGTTAACCGCCACCTCACCATCGGCATCGTCAAAGATCTCGCTGCGCGAGATGCGGGCGGCGCGGTCTGCTATGCCACCGGCTTTACCGAGGCGGGTGAGGAGGGTTCCGAACTCGAAAAGCGACTACTGGAGGCCTCGGGCGAGATGCCCCTGGTGGGGCCGAATTGTTACGGGGTCCTCAACTATCTTGACGGGGCGATGCTCTGGCCCGACCAGCAGGGCGGCCGACGGGTCGACAAAGGTGTGGCCATCATCACCATGTCGTCGAACGTGGGCTTCAACCTCACCATGCAGCGGCGCGGCCTTCCCATCGCTTACATGGTGTCCCTGGGGAACAAGCTGAAGTTCGATCTCCATGATGCGATTCACACCTTCGCTCGGCAGGATCAGGTCACGGCGCTTGGGCTCTATGTGGAAGCGATGCCCGATCCCAAGGCCTTCCAGGAAGCAGCCAACGTCGCTCGAGAGTTGGGTAAGCCCATCGTTGCCATCAAGACCGGTCGCTCGGAGGCCGCCCAGAAAATGGTGGTGTCGCATACGGCGTCGCTCGCAGGTTCCGACGATCTGATAAGTGCTCTGTTCGAGCGACTCGGCGTGGCTCGCGTCGATTCTCTGGAAGCGCTCATAGAAGCGCTGAAGGTGCTGCACGTTATCGGTCCGTTGAAGGGCGGCCGGATTGGGGCCATGAGCACCTCCGGCGGTGATCTCACGCTTCTGGCCGACGCCCTGGGTCCGGGCCTGACCATGCCCCCGCTGTCCGAAAAGGTGGCACAACGTCTTCGCGCGACGGTGCACGAGCGGGTGGTGGCCGCCAATCCTTTCGATTTCCAGATGTTCGACTGGGATAACGCGGACAGGCTGGCCGAAAAATTTACCGCCTTTTTGTCGGAAGACTTCGATGTATCGCTATGTTTACTCGATTACCCAAGAGAAGACCGTTGTGACCAGTCGACCTGGGGTGGGGCCGAAAGGGGTTTTGTCCGAGCGGCACAGCAGACCGGCACCAAGGCCGCGGTGCTGGCGACCTTTTCAGATACGATTACAGAGTCGGTGGCGGAACGTTTGATGAAAAATGGCGTTGCAATGCTTGCCGGCATCGATACCGGACTCGCAGGCATTCAGGCGGCCGTCGATGTGGGCGCTGCCTGGGGCCGACCTCTCAGCCCACCGTTACTCACGAGTTCCGGGCTACGGCAGGACAGCCCCGCCAAGGTGTTGAATGAGGCCGAATCCAAGAGCCTTCTCGCCCGGTATGGCGTGCCCGTCCCTGCGGCGCGAGTTGTTCGCAGCGCCGGGGAGGCGGCTGCGGCGGCCGGAGAGCTGGGCTATCCGGTCGTCGTCAAGGCATTGGGCGTCGCGCACAAGACTGAAGTCGGGGGCGTCAGACTCGGCCTCGGCAGCGCAGACGATGTGTCGGCGGTAGTGACGGCAATGGCGAGCCTCAGCGATTCTTTTCTGATAGAGAAAATGGTCGACGGCGTCGTGGCGGAGCTCATTGTCGGTGTGGCCCGCGATGCGCAATTCGGCCCGTATCTTTTGGTCGGCGGCGGCGGGATTCTGGTCGAGCTGATGAAAGACAGCGCCGCGCTCCTGTTGCCGACCACCAGAGAGCAGGTATTGCATGCAGTGGATCAGCTAAAGTGTGCTCCTCTCTTACACGGTTTCAGGGGCGCTCCACCTGCCGATCTGAAAGCCGCAGCCGATGTCATCCTGGCGGTTGCGGACCTGATAGAGCAAGACCCGTATGCCATCATCGAGCTCGATATCAACCCGCTGATGCTCCTGGCCGAAGGTCAGGGGGTGGTTGCAGCCGATGCGCTGATCAGCCTGACAGAGAAACTCATCCGCCTACATTCAAACAGATCGAAAAAAACAGCAAGTCGCGGGCCGAGATGGTGCTGCGACTCCGCGTTGGAAAGGACCCAAGCACATGAAATCCGACGGCAATAAGATCAAGAAAAGCATCGTCGCGAAGGCCAAAGAGTTGGGGGCTTCGTTGGCGGGAATCGCGTCGATCGAGGACCTGAAGGCTTCCCCGTCCTATAGTGCCTACGACAAAAGGCCGTTCTATGAAGAATATAAGGGGGTGGAGTGGCGCGCAGAGCACAAGTCAGTGCTGGTGTGGGCTCTGGTCCATCCAGCATCCGAGCCCGTTCTCGATTGGTGGAGCATGAAGGTCAAGGGCTTTACTCCCGGCAACCGGGTGATGCGGATGCAGTCGAGAAAGCTCCGGATCTGGCTGGGTGAAGAACTCGGAATCAACGCCCTTTCGCTGCCCTACCAGATAGAGTATGGGGGGGCTTTCCTCAAAGACTCCGCCCATCTGGCGGGTTTGGGGGTGATCGGCAGAAACAACCTCTTGGTAACGCCGGAGTTTGGAACGCGTGTCCGTCTGCGAGGGATCTTTATGGAGGCTGAGCTCGAGCCGACCGGCCCTCTCGATTTCGATCCGTGCAATGGCTGCGACAGGCCTTGCCACCGGGCCTGTCCAAGAGACGCGTTCCGAAGCGGGGCCTTCGAAAGGGCGCTCTGCAAGAAGGAGAACGACAAACGCGAAGCAGATGGCGAAATACTCGATGGTTCGATCATGGGGATTGAGGAGCCCAGTAGGGTCGTCAAGCCCTGCCGCTACTGCGAGTTCGCATGCCCCGTCGCACAGGATCACTCCACATGATTTCGGCAGATTTCCTCCCCAAAAATCGCACAACCTGGATTTAACTGACATGGGAAGAGAGGCGTGACAGGATGAAAGGCATCTTTGCAATAATGATCAAACGGCTCGCCCTTAGTCTGGTCACCATCTTCGTTATCTCCGTATTGATCTTTGTGGGCGTCGAGGCCCTGCCCGGCGATTTGGCCGAGACCATTCTGGGACAGGAGGCGACCCCTGAAACCGTGGCTGCTTTTCGTAAAGAACTCAAACTGGATCTGCCACCGCATGTGCGCTATTTTGCCTGGCTGGGCGATTTATTAAAGGGCGACCTGGGCAACTCTCTGGCCAATGGACGGCCCATCGCCGATCTGATCGGCTGGCGGTTTGGCAACACTATTTTTCTGGCGGCCGCGGCCGCCGTGGTTGCCGTACCCGTTGCTCTCATCCTGGGAATGCTGGCGGCTCTCTATCGCAACACGCTGTTCGACAAGACTATTTCCATGGTCACTCTCAGCACCATATCGTTTCCCGAATTTTTCGTGGCCTATATTTTGATCGCACTACTTTCGGTTCAAATCGGCCTTTTTCCCAGTATCTCCAACATCAACGGCCAGATGGCATTCTCGGAAAAGATCTATGCGATCATTTTGCCGTGCCTGACCCTCACGCTGGTGGTGGTGGCCCATATGATGCGTCAGACGCGGGCAGCCATCATCAACATTCTGGCCAGCCCGTTCATCGAGATGGCGCGGCTGAAGGGCATCAAGCGCTTCCGCGTGATCGTGCTGCACGCCTTTCCCAACGCGCTGTCGCCTGTGATCAACGTCATTGCCCTCAACCTGGCCTACCTGGTGGTGGGCGTCGTCATCGTGGAGGTGGTGTTTGTCTATCCGGGCTTGGGCCAGTTACTGGTGGACTCCGTCGCCAAGCGGGATATTCCGGTGGTCCAGGCCAGTGGTCTGATCTTTGCGGCCACCTATGTGAGCCTCAATCTTCTGGCCGATATTTTGTCCATTATCAGCAACCCTAGACTGCGCAATCCCCGGTAAGGAGAGCCTGACTTTGAATTTTTTAAGATTGTTGCGACAATCCCCCTTGAGCGCTCGTATCGGCATGGCCATGGTGCTCATCAACATTATAGCGGCGATTTTTGCACCCATTATCTGCCCGTACGGCGAAACCGAGGTGGTCGCCGACGTTTGGCTGACCCCCAACGCAGACAACTTGCTGGGTACGGATCACCTGGGTCGGGACTTGTTTACCCGTCTGGTCTATGGCGCCCGGAACACCATTACCATCGCTTTTATAACCACCATGCTGTCATTTATCGTCGGTACGATCATGGGTTTTTTTGCGGCCACCTTGGGCGGGTGGACGGATCTTTCCATCAGCCGGGTGGTCGATATTCTGATGGCCTTTCCCACCCTGATTTTTGCCTTGATGGTGCTTTCGGTTGTCGGTACGGGAACCGCCGCCCTGATTGTCGTGATCGCTCTTCTGGACTCGACCCGTGTCTTCCGTCTGTCACGGGCGGTGGCCATGGACATCGCCGTGATGGAATTTGTGGAAGCGGCCCGGCTGCGCGGCGAGCGCATCTGGTGGCTCATGCGGCACGAGATTCTGCCCAATGCCATGCCGCCCCTGGTAGCCGAGTTCGGTCTGCGCTTCTGTTTCGTATTTCTGTTCATCGCGTCCTTAAGTTTTCTGGGCCTGGGTATCCAACCGCCCACAGCCGACTGGGGCGGCATGGTCAGGGAGAATGCCGGTGCCATCACTTTCGGCATCATGACCCCGCTGTTTCCGGCCGGCGCTATCGCCTTTCTGACCGTGGGCGTCAACCTGATCGTGGACTGGTTTTTGCACATTGCCAGTGGATTAAAAGACTAACGCGCCTTTTGGCGCAACAGGATAAACTGTTTAACTGGACAGAACATCATAAGGAAAGCGTATGGAACCTCTGTTGAAAATGCGCCAGATCTATATCGAAGGGATGAGCGATGAGGAGTGGAGCCCCATAATCAAGGGCATCGATCTTACCTTGGCGCGGGGAGAGGTGTTGGGACTGATCGGCGAATCGGGCGCCGGCAAGTCCACCTTGGGCATCGCCTCCATGGCTTTTACACGTCAGGGGTGCAGGATTTCCTCGGGGTCGATCGTGTTTGACGGTAAAGAGCTGTTTGGTGCACCCAAGGAAGTTCTGCGAAAAATTCGTGGCAACCGCATCGCCTATGTAGCCCAGAGCGCGGCCGCTTCCTTCAATCCGGCCCACCGTCTGATCAAGCAGTACGCCGAAGCACCGGTTCAGCACGGCATCATGAGCTTCGAAGAAGCGGCCACAGAGGCCAAGGAAATTTACAAGCGACTGCTGCTGCCGGACCCGGACCACATCGGCTATCGCTATCCCCACCAGGTGTCCGGCGGTCAGTTGCAGCGAGCCATGGTGGCCATGGCAATGGCCTGCCGGCCGGATCTGATCATATTTGACGAGCCCACCACCGCTCTGGATGTCACCACCCAGATCGAGGTTCTGGCGGCCATCAAGCGCATCGTGCGGCTGTTCAACACGGCCGCCATCTACATTACCCACGACTTGGCTGTGGTGGCCCAGATTGCCGACCGAATTATGGTACTGCGCTACGGCGACCTGGTGGAGGAAAACAATACCCGAGAATTGATTGCCAATCCCAAGGAAGATTACACCCGCCGGTTGCTGTCGGTTAGAACCCTGAAGGAAGACAATGTCATTCTGGAGGTCGACAACGTGACTGCCAGTTACACCGGCAAAACCAACGTGCTCGAAGACATCGATCTCAAAATCAAAAGGGGCAGAACCGTGGCTTTGGTAGGCGAGTCCGGCAGCGGTAAAAGCACCCTGGCCCGGGTGATCACCGGTCTGCTGCCGCCCAGCAAAGGCAGCGTGATTTACAACGGCAACGAATTGACGCGGGAGTTAAAGACACGGTCCAAAGAGCAACTGCGGGTAATGCAGATGATCTACCAGATGCCCGACACGGCTTTGAACCCCAAGCAACGGGTCAGCAAGATCATCGGTCGTCCACTGCAATTCTACTTTGGTATGAACGAGAAAAAACGGGAACAACGGGTCTTGGAACTGTTGGAAAAAACCGAACTCTCGGAAAAATACTACGATCGTTATCCGCCGGAGCTGTCCGGCGGCGAGAAGCAGCGCATATGCATTGCCAGAGCTCTGGCTGCGGAACCGGATCTGATCATCTGTGACGAGGTCACTTCGGCTCTGGATCAGCTGGTGGCTGAAGGGATTTTAAAACTACTTCAGGATCTTCAAAATGAACTAAGGGTATCATACCTTTTTATTACCCATGACCTGGCAACCGTCAAAGCCATCTCGGACGAAATCGTGGTCATGCTGCAGGGCCGGATCGTCGAGCAGGGGGTTAAGAAAGAGATCCTGACGCCGCCACACCACGATTACACCGATCTGTTGCTTTCGTCCGTGCCGGAAATGGACCCCGACTGGCTGGACAGACTTCTCAAGGAGCGTAAGGAAAAAGGCAAACCGTCCACCATCATGGATGCTTGACATTGATATAAAAAGTATAATCCTATTCCAATTTATCGTTAGGCTCTTGTCTATTGTTTTTTTGGGTTTATCCCAGTTAGGAAGATAATATGAAATTCATGGTGTGCTACGACAATTTTGCCGAATCCAAAAATGTTGTCGCAGAAGCCCAGAAGCATGCTGCCCGATGGAACGCTGAAATCAAGGTTGTTTCGGTCGTCACGCGTGTTGAACCGATCAAACATGCAAGGCTTGCAAATATGGAGAAGCGGCTGGAGCAGGAAATCCAGGAGCTTTTCGAGGGGGTGGAGATTCCCTACACGATCCAATTGCATGTCGATGATGCTGAGGCCGGCGAGAAGATCGTGGAGATCGCTCAGAGAAATCGGGTGGACATCATATTTTTGGGAATTAAAAAGCGATCCAGGGTCGGCAAACTGGTGTTCGGTTCGACCGCTCAATACGTGATTTTGAATGCACCCTGTCCGGTAATAACCATAAATGAATTATAATCATGACATATCCAATTTAGAGTCTTAATTGTAATTTCTTTGCATTTTATGAAAAAACATTTTCGCCACCAAGACACAAAGACTCGAAGAAAAATATTAACCAAAGGTTTCCCTTTGTGTCTTGGTGCCTTTTGTGGCAATCTGTTCCGGCTTGTCCGGGTTAGGAATTATCTCAATGAAGACCGTTCAGGAATCTGTTGACGTACTGATTGCCGGGGGTGGTACGGCTGGGCATGTGGCGGCTTTGCAGGCTGCCAGAACCGGTATTTTCCGGGCGGCCTCTCTGATCTGTTTCATGCGATTCCCAATAACCGTTTGTAAATACGTGCATTTATTTTATCTGTGATAGATAGGGCGAAAACATCAACGACCTTTGGACCGACGTTTACTTAGCACAATGCCAGCGGTATTCTCAACATGTAAAGCATTTGCCGGGTCAGATCCTGAATTATCTTATCGCATTAGATTTCCGTCGAATCACTGAGGGGAATATCGTTCGTATATAGATTGGATCTAAAACCTTGGCATAAAACGTAATTATGGCTATAATCCAAAGCCATAAATCACTAATGACGTTACTCTGCGCTCTGTGCCTGCCGGGTCATCTTGTCCCGTCGTAGCTCGAAGAGCGAAGTCGGAAGCTTTAGCGAAGCCTGGCGCCTCTGCGGTGAAAACTGCTTTTAAATTCAGCGGGAAATGATGCAATG
>Ga0307426_1002833_pt1 | contig 10622 bp, 9 predicted proteins | sample SalMarWE160340MG_FD_202165 | JGI IMG/M metagenome (GOLD analysis project Ga0307426, IMG submission 202165) | Salt marsh sediment microbial communities from the Plum Island Ecosystem LTER, Massachusetts, United States - WE1603-40 | ecosystem: Environmental > Aquatic > Marine > Intertidal zone >... | reverse complement strand
ATGTTCTGGATTCATGGTGTGGGATATTTATTTGGTGGAAGTCGATCTCCTGCCTATGATGGTTCTAACTTAGCCAAACGAGGTGATGTTGTGATTGTAACAATAAATTATCGATTGGGTGCTTTTGGTTATCTTTTTATTCCTGGAATCACGGCAAATGCTGGACAATTAGATCAAGTTTTAGCATTAAAATGGGTGAATGATAATATTGCTAAATTTGGAGGAGATCCAGATAATGTTACTATTTTTGGAGAATCTGCTGGCGCTTATTCTGTTATAGCTTTAACAGCCATGCCCGCTGCGAAGGGTCTTTTTCGCCGGGTTATTGCAGAAAGCATGCCTCTTATCGACCCCAAAGTACCAAAAAAGACCACAAAATTGTTAATGCGTGCTTTAGGGATTAAAAGTGGGGATATTGATGCATTACGTAAAGTAGCTCCTGAAGAGATTATAAAAGCTCAAAATGAGATTACAAAACAAGGAGGTCTAATCTTCAGGCCTATTATAGATGGTGATACGTTCCCAATACATCCTTTAGTCATGATGAAAGAGGGAAAATGTAAAGATATTGATTTATTAATGGGAACCAACATGCATGAAGCCAAGCTATTTACTTCTTTGGATCCAAATTTACGCAAAATAAACGATGAAAAAGCCACAATTTTTTACTTAGCATCAATGGGAATAAATTCTGAGAACGCTCAAAAGATCATTAAAACCTATAAAGAAGCACGAGAAGGGATTTTGTCAAATGAACCCAAAGAATTGTTGGATGCAATCGCGACCGATCTGATGTTTCGGGTGGCAACTTTACAAATACTTGAAGCACAATCCAAGAATCAGCCACATACTTATAATTACCTCTTTACTTGGGAAACTTCTATATATGATGGCATGTTTGGTTCTTGTCATGCTCTTGAACTTCCATTTGTATTTAATACATTCAAAGACCCCGGAATGAAAGCTTTAGTGGGTAATGCAACTAATACGGATACTTTATGTGAAAACATGATGGACGCTTGGCTATCTTTTGCGCGTAATGGTAATCCAAATCATAATGGAATCCCAAATTGGCCTACTTATGAAAAGAACAACAGATCTACTCTTGTATTAGGAAATGAAATCAAAATCGCTAATGCGTTATTCGAAAAAGAAAGGAAAGCTTGGGATGGAATTTTAGAGATTTAATTAATCTCTCTTTTTTCTGTTTATTTTTTGAATTATGATGGTGTAGATGAAATCTGATTGATCAACTTCAGAAGAAATTACAGATGTTCTAAATCTTCTTGGCTTTTAAATAAATAACTGAAAATACTCCAAAATATGAAAGGAAAGAACCCTCAAAATATGAAACTCTCGATGAATTGATAGCATTACTAATAGAAGTACGAGGGGACTTGACTTTTTTGTGTGAATCCGTTAATTCTGAACATGTTAAAGAAGAACTCAAATGGGCAATTAATGGAATTGATATTGTTGGATGTGGACTCTGCCAAAATATCTCTAAAAAATTAAAAGAAAAATAGAAAGAAAAAATAAATAAAAAAGATATAAAAGTTTAGTAATCCATGCCTGGATAACCGCCCATACCACCCATACCGCCCATGCCTCCCATCCCCGGCATTCCACCGCCCATTCCTCCAGGAGGCATTCCACCTGGGGGTCCGGCAGATTTGGCGCCTGCGATGACATCGTCGATTCTGAGAATCATGCTAGCGGCTTCTGATGAGCTCTTGATGGCTTGAATCTTGACAATTGTTGGTTCTACTACACCACTATCCATCATGTTATTTATGACTTTACCAGCATCCATATCATATCCAGCAAATTTGTTGCCTGCTTGATGTGCGGCTCGTAATTGCATTAGGATGTCAATTTGGTCGAGTCCTGAATTTTCTGCGAGTGTTTTTGGGATGATATCGAGGCTGTCAGCAAAAACTTCGACGGCTAATTGCTCACGACCGCCTAAGGTTGAGGCATATTTTCGCAATCGGATGGCAGTTTCGATTTCTGGAGCGCCACCGCCTCCAACGACTTTTTCATCTTGAACCACATCTCGAATGACGCAAAGAGTATCGTGAATTGCTCTTTCGACTTCATCGATGATTAATTCAGTTCCACCGCGAATTAAAATCACGACTGATTTTGGTTCCTTGCATTCTTCGATGAAAATCCAGCTATCATTCATGATCTTTCGTTCTTCGACCAATCCAGCGTATCCTAATTTAGCAGTGGTAATATCATCAAGGTTCGTATAAACCATTCCACCGGTTGCTTTGGAAAGCTTTTCGATATCGGATTTCTTGACTCTCCTGACTGCCATCACGCCAGCTTTGGATAAGAAATGTTGAGCTAAATCATCAATTCCTTTTTGACAAACTAGAACATTTGCTCCAGAGTTCACGATCTTTTCAACCATGGTTCGAAGCATGTGTTCTTCTTCATCCAAGAATTGTTGGATTTGGTCTGGGCTCGTGATTTGGAGTTTTGCGTCGAATTCTGTTTTTTCGATCTCGATAGCGCTTTGTAATAATAGAATTTTAGCATCTTTTATGGATTTAGGCATTCCTGGACTTACAACTTCCTTGTCAAGGATGATGCCCTTGATTAATTTGGTATCATCAATGCTTTCGCCTTCTTTCTTTTGAATCTGAACTTTCTCGATGTCAGCGGTCCATTTACCATTATCGCCTTTTTCGGCTATAGCTTTAATTGCTTGAATGCAAATATCAGCAAGCATGGCTTTTGATTCAGAGACAATCTTGCTCGACATGCAAGTCATTGCGCAATTTTTTAAGCCCTCCAAGTCATCAATACCACTTTTAATGGAAATTTCTTCCAAGATCTCGACTGCTTTATCAGCGGCTTTTCTAAATCCTTCAGAAATCACTGTTGGATGAATTTTCTGTTGTAAGAGCTTTTCCGCCCGCTTTAATAATTCTCCTGCGATAATCACGCTGGTCGTGGTACCATCTCCAACTTCAGAATCCTGAGTTTTCGCGACTTCTACCATCATTTTTGCAGCAGGATGTTGCACGTCGATTTCTTTTAAAATTGTAGCACCATCGTTGGTGATGACTACATCGCCGAATTGATCGACGAGCATTTTATCCATGCCCATTGGACCTAGTGATGTTCGGACTGCCTCAGCAATTACTTTCGCAGCAGCAATGTTATTTTCCATTGCATCTTTACCACGGGTTCTTTGAGTTCCCTCTTTCATTATGAAAATCGGTTGTCCGCCAAGTTGTGCACACATTTATCTATTCACCATTTTAGTTAAATTCCTCAATTTAAATTTTATTATGATTTGAACATCTTTATATATAACTATCAAAATATACTGAAAAATTTAAGAATTACGCTTTTTCATTCAAAGGTTGGAATTCCATCCCATCATCATTTCGTGATCATTTGAAAAATTCAATTTAACTAATCAAATTTCTCAATCAAAAATGATCGAATGGGTAAATCATAATAAGTCTAAAAAAGAGAGAATAAAAAAAAGAGAAGAAGAAGTTATTAGGTATTTAGTTGCACGTAAAGCGAATTCATGTAAAAAATAGTTGATGTGGCATCCACTATTGCCCATACTGTTACATTATAACTTCCTGCAGGAAGAGCGGCGTTATAGCTTTGCATGTTGACAGCAAATCGTTCTTGAGGCGCAACATTTAACTTCTCTATGTAATAATCATCTGTTATTGTAGTACTATTTAGACGTATATTTATAAATACGCTACTACCTAAAGAAGTTATGATCCTAACATAAGAAGTATATAATATATGCAGACTGACAGTTTTGGTCGTTTCAAATGAGACTTTAACCTCAGGAAGAGGTAAATAAGAACCCGTCGAGGATAATGTAGCACTATATTTTTCAGCATAATAAGAATTAACTTCAGTTACTTCAGTAGGATTTTCAGTCAAACCTAACATTGGAGCTATAGTATAATCGAAAAATACATATCCTCCTAAACCAGCACCAATTAATCCTAAAATTAATCCCGCATACGCGATTCCTTTTCCACTAGCCATATGTAATCACATTTTTTTATTATATAAGGATTAACATAGTCAATGATATATTTAGATTTTATGACAATTTAAAAAGATTTAAATTCAGAAGACTCAAATTCAAGGATCATGCTATATTTGTATTTTCCTCCATTTTAAGAGACACAAGATTCGAGTCTTTTTAAATTTTGTGTCAATTTTCTGTGAAAATTGGATGGAAAGGTAAATTCAGAGTCAGATTTTGAAGGAATTTTAGTGAAAACTACACTAATATAGGAGCAAAAAAAATTAGGACAAGATTAAAATACTAGTATTGCATTGTTCGATTAAGCGGGCGTGGTAGTAGAATCACTTTTTCAATTAATACATGATATAGATATTGATGTGGGAATTAACACTAGAGGAGATTAATAATATTTATATTCATAAAAAATAATTTATTAATCATTATGGATAAAGACAATTTTCCATTTATAGATAATTTTAGGATTTTTGGAATCAACTTAGATGAAAAATATCGATTCTACCTATTTATCATTGCTCTATTTGGATTACCAATCGGTTTATTCAGAACTTCAGATTATTTGATGTATTTCATTTATTTCACAGGATCACTCTCTCCTTCACAATTCATTGAATTATTATTTACTTATGGCCCATTAATTGGATTTTTTGTATTGGGTCAACTGGTAATAGTAATCTTGTGTTTATACGTACTCATTAAAATATATTTATATCAGAATAAATTTTTTCGTTCAGATGAGAAAAATAAATTATTTGCTTTTCACATAGATGATGAAAAAAGATTAATTTTGTTAGGAACTTCTCTGTTTGGAATTATCATGTATACTTTTCATTTGTTACAATGGGTAAATACTTTCATTTATACAGCAGTAGGCTCAACTATGGATTATTATATATTTGTTAGTAGCATTCCTCAAGCAATTTTTAACTTAATTACATGCTCGATTGTTCTGATCTTCTCACTCTTCATTTTGATAAGATTGTATCATCTTCAGAATACAGACGCCCATTTTCCCAAAATATTTTCTTTTATATATCATGAAAATTACATCAAAATTATTTTCATTTTTGCACTAATTGGTATATTTGCTTCAGTATTATTTTATATTCTTAGAAATTGTGCTTTTATGCCAATAGTTGTATCTTATATTAGTGGAACACACAATGATGTACTAATTTTCTACTATATGCATCACTTAAGACAATATCTCATTGAAATAGGAAGAGGAGTTATAATCCTTATCTCAAGTATATTGACAATTGTCAATATAGTTAAATATCAGAGACTGATTAGAGAATAAATCTAATAAAATTTCTTTTCAATTTTACGTATAAATATTCTATTTGTTCGAAGGCTCATTAAAATTTATTGAATTTTATACCAGAATAACTTAGTAACTTATCCTCAGATTTCAATGCAAATTCTCTTGAAAAAATGTAAGAAAACATAACAAGATTGAAAGGTTTTGGAGAATCGAAAAATAAAATTTTTTAAAATATAATTTCTTTAAACCTTGGAAATAAAGTAACTGCATTTTGCTGGACAATTTTCGTGAGGGTTTCTCTTTCAAAATCATAATTTTGAAGACCTTCATTCATTAGTTTTACAACCCTTTCGGGCAAAAATGGATAATCACTCCCATATAATACTTGCGTTGGTTCCACTAAACTCAGCAGGGAACTTAATGTATAGGGGGTTGCTGACACTGCTGTATCATAATAAAAGCGTTTTAACTGATTAATGATCTTATTATTTCCAAAAGTAATTCTCCACGTTATAAAGGGAACAGTTCCTCCTCCATGCGAAAAAATAAAACTTATATCCGGAAAGCGTTTTGTCGCTCCTCTATGTATAAGATTAACAATTGCTCTTGTGGTATCAAAAACGAATTCTAAAATTGCGGGTTTTATTATCATGGGTAATGTATCTAAAGGAGGTACGCTTGGATGTACAAAAACCACAGCTTTCCTGCGATTTAGCTCATAAAAAAGATCATCATAATGGGCATCTCCGATGTATATACCCCCAAAATTTGAAAGTAAAACCACCCCATCAAGTTTTAAGGTATCTAGAGCATACTCCAATTCAACTATGGATGCCTCTATATCTGGTAGGGGTAAAATAGCAAACGTACCAAAGCGATTTGGGTATTCATTCACAATACGAGCAGAGATTTCATTACATTTGCGTGCTAATTTTTGAGTAAAATCATTATCTCCAAAATAAATACCTGGTGCAGAGATTGAATTAATTGCTATAGCTATCCCTTGTCTATCCATAAAAGCAATAGTATTTTCAATATCCCACTGTGGGAAAGGTTCACCAACAGCATTTTTAATGCCTATTGAGGCTAAAGCGGCAAGGTATTCTTTAGGTACAATGTGATGGTGAACATCAATTTTTTGAGAGGTTATTGGCATATTTATCTAATAATTTTTTAATTTTTATAGAATGTTTTGGAGAAGAACGCCTAATTCATTAGTTTTTAAAATATGTAATTATTTTTTTCATGCATTTATTTGAACTTGGAATATATTTAAGACCACATAATATTGAAACATTAAATAGAATTATATGTTTTGCACCAACTTTGCCATAATTTTCAATTTGACCAATAATTTCATCAGGACTACCATTTAAGTAAAAATCATGACACATTTTATCAGGGATCTTTTCAATTGTTTGCAGCAATGACTCTTTATCGTAATGTGTAGGAATAAATTCTAAAGTCCCATCAATATTTTCTCCAAGAGGATGTGATAATCCATATGGCTTGAAATCTTCATGATATAACGTCATTAAATTATTTTTTGTAATTGGATTTTTGAGCATTTTATCGACTTCTTCACTATTCTCATCAGTGATAACTCCCAAAATAACTGCAGGAGTAATCTCATCCACATTTCTACCTGCTTTCAGCGTGTATTTTCGAAGAATCCTTAGTTTTTCTTTATAAACTTCTGGTTTTAAAAATATAGGTAACCAACCATCACCTAATCTGCTGGTTATATCTAGCATTCTGTTACCACGAGCGGCAATCCATACTGGGGGAAATTTTCCTTTTTTAAAAGGATTTAATCTGAGGAGGGCATTTTCTAACTTCCAAATATTTCCATCATAATTTATTTCTTCATCATTTTCCCATAATTTTCTAATAATTATAACGGCTTCTTCTAATCTACTTACAGGCTTTTCCCATTTAATTCCGTAGGGAACGGTATTTGCTTTTTCACCCGCTCCTATCCCCAATATTGATCTCCCTCTGGATAATTCATCTAAAGTCAGAAAGGTTTGCGCAAGTACCGCGGGATTCCTTCTAAAAGCTTCGGTTACTCCTGTTCCGAGGTAAATCTTTTTTGTGTTTAAGGCAGCAACAGTCATCATAGTAAAAACATCATATATTAGATGGGGACTGGGATAAATATTAGCAAGATCAGTAATATCTGGAGTCCATATAGATTCCGGTATCCAATTTAAGATATGATCGGCAAAAAATATGGAATCATACCCCTCATTTTCATAACTTTTAACTGTGGCGATATTACTTTTAAATGGGGGTATAAATGTTCCCTCTCTTCCTATCTTAAGATCACTAATGTCCATAAAATCAAATTTTTTATTTCTTCAAATTGGATTATAATAATTTTTCAACACTATCAACCACCCGGTAACCACTTTCTACAGAACCAGGAGTTCCTATAAGACCTGGAGCGATGCATGAATCTCCTACGTTAAATAGATTAGATATCGGCGTCTCTAATGGCATACCATAACCAAGCCAAGTTCGACCTTCAGGCCATTCATTGATAATACCACATGCTCTCATTTTTAAAATTCGACCGTGTTTTTCGAAATCTGGAAAAAATTCCTTAATATCACTTTTAACTTGTTGCATTTCGTATTTTATATCCATAGGATGGAGGGTCGATTCGGACTTAGCTGAAGTGTACATAAGATGTTGCCCCGATGGGACAAGTTCGGGACAGATATTACTAATAGGGATAACAGTCTTAATTCTTCGCGATCCCATTATTATTTCCAATCCATCATGTATTCCTTCCAAGCACAGAGGCTTATCACTTGCGACTAGAACCAATAAACATGGACTTGGTCGGAGTTTAATACGCACCTGTTCAAGATATTCCTTATCAAAATTTTCTTTTCCTGCTAGATTTACTGTCGATTTAACTCCTGTATTACTAATAACCATCTTACATCTTATTTCAATTTCTTTTCCTGCTTTTTCAACAATTACACTTGTAACTTTTCCCTCTTTGACAATTATTTTCCTTGCTGGGGAATTAGTCCATACAGCACCATTTTTCTCAACTACTTTAGCAAGTTCTTGTGCTATGTTGAGGTTTCCGTCAGGTGATATGTAAAATTTACTCATTTCTTGGAAGAGGAAAAATTTTGAGACAGGTAGCTCCCAAGAATGAGCCATCATCAATCCTGTACAGAGTGTATCAAAAGCATCGTGCACTTTTTCATTCTCAGTATATTGAAGAAGCCAATCTCGAACAGTTATAATTTCTTCTTGATTTATTCCCAGCAATTTTTTATAATAACCACGCATAATCTTACTTAATTCGACAGGATTCGTTGAGCGCTTCTTCTCTTCAGCTTCCTTTCTTTCAAGCTTATCTATTATATCAAGTGCTTTTGGTACTCCTATTTCAGATGGGATTTCATAACTTTCACCATCAATTCTATAATAAACTCGTGTTATTGGTCTTAAATTTTCAGTTCTGATTCCCATCTCCTCAAGTAATTTTACCACCCACCCATCTGGGATAAGAATCGCACCAGTGGGTAATTTGAAACCTTCATACTCAAAAGTGGAAAATCGCCCTCCTATACGACTTCTACTCTCCACTACAAGAGTATTAAATCCCTTACAGGAGAGGAGACTTGCTGCTGTTAATCCGCCCAAACCTGATCCAATAATCACTATATCATAATCTTCATCTATCATGTTATCTAGCATCTCCAATATCTCCAATTAGAATAACTCCAATTGGATAACTATTATTGGTCTCTAATACATCTTGACCAAGCTTTACATCATGCTTTCTTTTAATTTCTTTTTTATCCGTCCAGAATTAATTATAAATAGAATTTTTGAAATAATAAAACTTTATACAATAACAATTAATTCCCGCTTTGTTAGGTTAAACTTGTGTCCATTTTAACCAAGAAAATTACAGAAGAAAAAATATTAGAGATAATACTTCCGCATGGATTGAGATGCCGTGGAATGGGAAAATTTTATGAATGTTTTTTCAATAGTGTTTTGGTGAATATATAAAAAAGGTAACTTTATTAAAATGAGCAACAAATTGATAAATATGACAATGGAGACTAAAATATTATTGTCTGGTCTTGAATTTCCAGAGGGCCCTCGTTGGCGGAACAGAAAGTTGTTCTTTTCAGATTTTATTGGAAGAAAAGTCATTGCCGTTGATGAAAAAGCTAAATCAGAAATTGTAGTAGAATTGCAGGATTCCCCGTCGGGATTGGGTTTTTTGAATGATGGTAAGATGCTTATAGTCTCAATGCAAAGACGTTTCCTAATGCGTTTAGATCCTGAAGGATTGAAAATTCATGCGGATTTAAGCAAATTTACAGAATATAACTGCAATGACTCCGTAACTGATATCCATGAACGAACTTACATAGGAAATTGGGGCACTAAGTCCCTTGAATCCCCAGCTGAACCCACAAGCATCATCCTGGTAACAAAAGAAGGGGATGTAAGAATAGTTGCAGAAAATCTTATTTTTCCCAATGGATGTATTGTGACTCCCGATTGTAAAACTTTTATTGTAGCAGAAACTTTTGGAAGTAAGTTGACTGCCTTTGATATTGATAATTCAGGAAATCTAATAAATCGAAGAATTTGGGCGGAAATTAAAGATTTTACACCAGATGGGATATGTCTTGATGAAGAAGGCGCCATCTGGGTTGCAAATCCATCCAAAGCAGAAGTCTTACGTGTTTTGGAGGGAGGTGAAATCACTTCTACTATTAAAGTAAAAGGTACAAATGTTTATGCTTGCGCTCTGGGTGGAGATGATGGAAGAACTCTTTTTCTTTGCACTAGTCAATATTTAGAGGGCAAAAGATCAAGTGGGAGAATTGAATTTTTACATGTTGAAGTCCCGGGTGTTGAGATTCCGTGAAAGAAGAAGGATGACTCACAGGATCTACGTCAAAGAATGTATTAATAGCTCCACTCCAACTATAATCTCCAATTGCACTTTTTAGGGCTATAATCCCTAAAACCGATGTACCTCTTTGGTGCATATTAAGAAAACCAAGGTAAGCTTGATAAATGAATTAGTGCCCTTGTTTCTTGATAAATGATAAAGAATTTAATAAATCAAAGAAAAAATGATACATGGATCCATAAACCCTAGTAATATCGAAATATTGGAATGATTTTGAATAACACGTTAAAACCTATCATCCCAAATTTAATAAAGCTTTAAATAGCTAATTTTTTTAATATTTATTAAGAATTAGTTTTTTAAATTATATAATGTCTTAAATTTATTGTAATATTTACTTTACAAAAAAA
>Ga0307426_1002829_pt1 | contig 10634 bp, 8 predicted proteins | sample SalMarWE160340MG_FD_202165 | JGI IMG/M metagenome (GOLD analysis project Ga0307426, IMG submission 202165) | Salt marsh sediment microbial communities from the Plum Island Ecosystem LTER, Massachusetts, United States - WE1603-40 | ecosystem: Environmental > Aquatic > Marine > Intertidal zone >... | reverse complement strand
GCGGCCATCGCCTGCTGGGCGATTTCCGGCATCTCGGCGCGCTGCGGCATGCGGCGGCCGGCCTCGGGCCGGGCCGCGGGCTGCGGCACATACGACCGCGGAGCGGCGCGTTCGGGAACGGCCGCCGGCATGTCCTCGATCTCGGTCGCCGGCTCGGCGGTCGGAATGTACGGCTCGACGGTGACGTCTTCGTCGGTCGTTTCGTCGGCATCGGCCGATTTGCTGACCGCTTCGGCCACTGCTTGCTGCATACCGGTCTCCAGTTCCTTTGCTGAGCGTTCTTCGGCCGCCGCCGGCTCGGTCGCCTGGGCGGGGTCGGCCTTTTCCGCCGCTTCGGCGCGGGACCCGCGTGCATCAAGCGGCCGGATGCGGTCGGTATCGAGCGGCTCCATCGCCTGCACCATGGAGGGCTCCGTGCCGGTCGCCACCACCGACACCCGGATCACCCCTTCCAGGGAATCGTCGAAGGTCGCGCCCAGAATGATGTTGGCTTCCTCGTCGACCTCCTCGCGGATGCGGCTGGCGGCCTCGTCGACCTCGTAGAGCGTCAGATCCGAACCGCCGGTGATCGAGATCAGCAGCCCGTGGGCGCCGGCCATGGAAATATCGTCGAGAAGCGGATTGGCGATCGCCGCCTCGGCGGCGTGCCGGGCGCGCTCCTCGCCTTCCGCCTCGCCGGTTCCCATCATTGCCTTGCCCATGCCGCGCATCACGGCGCGAACGTCGGCAAAATCGAGATTGATGAGCCCGTCCTTGACCATCAGGTCGGTGATGCAGGCGACCCCCGAATAGAGCACCTGGTCGGCCATCGCGAAGGCGTCCGCGAAGGTCGTCTTGTCGTTGGCGACCCGGAACAGATTCTGGTTGGGGATGACGATGAGGGTGTCGACATGCCGGTGCAGCTCGTCGATGCCGTCCTCGGCCAGCACCGCCCGCCGCCTTCCCTCGAAATGGAACGGCTTGGTGACCACGCCGACCGTGAGAATCCCCTGCTCGCGGGCCGCGCGCGCCACGACGGGTGCCGCCCCGGTGCCGGTGCCGCCGCCCATGCCGGCGGTGATGAACACCATGTGCGAGCCCGAAAGATGGTCGTTGATCTCGTCGAAGGTCTCTTCGGCCGCCGCTCGGCCCACTTCCGGGTGCGATCCGGCGCCCAGCCCCTGGGTCACCCCGACCCCGAGCTGAATGACCCGGTCGGCCTTGCTCAGCGACAGGGCCTGGGCGTCGGTATTCGCGACAACGAAATCAACGCCTTCCAGCCCCGACCTGATCATGTTGTTGACGGCGTTTCCGCCAGCGCCCCCGACGCCGAATACGGTGATTCTCGGCTTCAGCTCCTTGATGTCGGGAATCTGCAGTTTGATCGTCATGGCCGGCCCCATAGTTGGCGATGGAGCTTGGTTTACGGCGCAAATCGTTAACTCATTCCTAACAATTGCATCGAAAGTGTTAACCGGCTGGCCGATTGCGAGACCGGACGCCGCCGCCGGCAACCGACCGTTAGGGCTAAGCAGCGGTTAAAAGCTCTCGCGCAACCATCCGCCGATGCGCGCGAAATACCCATCGGTGCCGGTCAACGCCGGCTGCGCCCGCGGCTCGGAATATTCGGCCTTGCAAACCTGCGGATAGACCGTCATCCCGACCGCGGCCGCGAAGGCCGGGCCCTTGGCCATCGGCGGCAGGCCGGAAATGCCCAGCGGCCGCCCCTGCCTGACATTGCGGGTGAGGATTCGCCGCCCCAGCTCCGCGAGCCCCGTCAACTCGCTGCTGCCCCCCGTGAGCACGAACCGGCGCCCGGCCACGTCGATCATGCCGGTGGCCTGCATCCGGTCCTTGACCACCGTCAGCACTTCCTCGATCCGCGGCCGGATGATCCGGGTGAGCGTCGTGCGCGGGATTTGCGCCGGCGCTTCGTCGGTACCCGCCCCCACCGGCTGGATCGCGATCATGTCGCGCTCGTCGGCCTGGCCGGGCAGCACCGACGCGTAGAGCGTCTTGAGGCGCTCCGCGTCGGCGATCGAAACCGAAAGCTGGCGCGCCAGATCCATGGTGATGTTGTGCCCGCCGATGGCGATGGCGTCGGCATAGACAAGCTGGCCGCCGGAAAACACGCTCACCGTGGTGGTCCCGCCCCCGAAATCGACGCACGCCACCCCGAGCGCCATTTCGTCGTCGACAAGGGCCGCCAGCCCGCTCGCGTAGGGGGTCGCGATGAAGGCCTCGACCTGCAGATGGCAGTGGTTGAGAACGAGTTCGAGATTGCGCATCGCCAGGGTCTCGGCGCTGACCACCGCGACATCCACCCCGAGCGTGTCGCCCACCAGGCCGATCGGGTCCCGCACCCCCTTCTGGCCGTCCAGCGAATGTGAGATGGGCAGGGCGTGCAGCACGGCGCGTTCGTCGCGCACCGAGCGTTCGTTGACCGCCTTGAGCACCCGGCGGATGTCGGCGTCCTCAACGGGGTGGCCGTCGAGGGAAACGGAGGCGTTGAAAGTCTCCGAGTCCAGCCGTCCGCCCGACACGTTGACGATCACCGATTGCACCGTGACCCCCGCCATCCGCTCGGCCATCCCGACCACCGGGCGCACCGCGCGCTCGGCCGCCTCGAGATCGCTGACGACCCCCGCCTTGATCCCCGCCGAGGGCCCGTATCCGAAACCGATAACCTGCGCGGCATGCGTGCGCTCCCGGAAGGCCCGCGCCTCCCCCAGCGGCACCAGCCGCGCGATCACGCAGCAAACCTTCGACGAGCCGACATCGAGCACCGAGATCAGGCTCGCGCGCCCGGGCTGCGCCGGCTTCAGCCGCCCCGTCATCGCATCGGTCAGCATCAGCCCGAGCCTCCTCGGTCGCTCGCTTCAGAGCGCTCGGCGGGACGCACCGCGAGCTGTCCGGGCACCCTCAGATCGATGATCTGAAGATCCCGCGCCAGCAGCGCGTGCGCCGAATCGAGCCGTTCGATGCGGTCGATCGCGGTCGCGACCCCGCTCTCCGGCAGCATGATCCTGAGACCGTTGTCGTAGATGAGGTCCCATCGCCGGTCGGCGATGCGGCTGACCGCCAGGAGCTTGCGCTGCAACAGCGGGTGCTGGTCGAGCACCAGGATGATCGCCGCGGCATCGTCGGCCGCCCCGTCGCCGATCACCAGCGGCAGATCGCCGCCGGCCCCGTTCAGGACCGCCAGCTGCGCGCCGCTTGCGTCGATCGCGAAGGTCACCCCGTCGACCCGCCAGCGCGCCACCGGCAGCCGTTCGGTGACCGTGACGCTCAGCGACGCGGGATAGACCTTCTGCACCGAGGCCTCGGCGATTGCCGGCAGCGCTTCCAGCCGGGCCCGCGCCGCGTCGGCGTCGAAGGCGACGATCGACATTCCCTCCCTGACGCCGAGCGCCGCCAGTAGGCTCGCCTCGTCGGTAATCGTGTGGCCGGTCAGTTCGATCCGCTCGATCTTGAGCCCGGCGCTCGCAAAGCCGTGCGCGGCCCGGTCGGAGACGACGCCAATCGCATTGGCGATGCCGTCGCGGTAGTGAAAGGATGCAAGCGCCGCCGAGGCCGCGATCACAAGCGCCAGGGCCCGAACCAGGGTCCTGCGGTGCAACACCCAGGTTCGCCTGGCCGCCCCGACCAGAGAGGATCCGGCCCGCCGCGACCGCGCCGGCAGCAGGCGCGGATCGGTGAGCGCGATTGCCGAGGCCAGTTCCGCCCGGCTTACCTGTTGCAACTCGCGTCCTCCACCATCCAGGCGACCAGCTCCTCGAACGAGTAGCCGGCGAGCGCCGCCAGTTCGGGAACCAGGGATGTCGGGGTCATGCCGGGCTGGGTGTTCAGCTCAAGGCACACCAGTTCGCTTTCACCCCCCGGCTCCTCGTGCAAACGGAAGTCCGTCCGCGTCACGCCCCGACAGCCAAGCGCCCGATGCGCCAGCAGCGTGAGTGTTTGAACGCGCTGGTAAATATTCGATGAAACCGGCGCCGGAATGAGGTGTTTCGAGCCGCCTTCGGCGTATTTCGCCTCGTAGTTGTAAAAAGGCAGGTCGGTGACGATTTCGGTGACCTCAAGAACCTTGTCGCCCATGACCGCCGAGGTGAGCTCCCGGCCGGGCACGAAGCGCTCCACCATCACCTCCTCGCCCCCCGTCCAGTCCTCGCGCAGAATTTCCTGCGGCGGGTGCGCGGCGCCTTGCTTGACGATGAAGATGTTGACGCTCGACCCCTCGGCGATCGGCTTGACGACATAAGGGGGCGCCATCACGTGTTCGCGGGCGACCTCCCAGCGATCCGCGATCAGATGCTCGGCGACCGGAATGCCGACCGATTCGAAGATCGCCTTGGCGCGGTGTTTGTCCATGGCCAGCGCCGAGGCCAGAACGCCGGAATGCGTGTAGGGGATTTGCAGAACCTCGAGGATGCCCTGCACGGTTCCGTCCTCGCCGACGGTGCCGTGCAGCCCGTTGAATGCGATGTCGGGCTCGAGCTCGGCCAACCTGGCGGCGATCGACCGGTCGACGTCGATCTCGGTGACCCGATACCCTCGATCGCGCAGCGCCCCGGCGCAGGCGTTCGCGGTCACGAGCGAGATTTCCCGCTCGTTGGACCAGCCGCCGCCCAAAACCGCGACATGGGTGTCCGCCGCATGCAGGGGCGCGCCGCCGCTCGCCGCCGCCGTCACCGCCTACACCGCCCCGACAAAGAAATCGCCGTCCAGGAACTCCCGCACCTCGCGGCCGGGCTCGAACCGTCCCATGCGGCGGATTTCCCAGTCGAGCGCGACGCCGGAATTCTCCCGCACCCGCGCCCGCACCGTCTCGCCCACCAGCTCGATGTCGTGGGCGCTGGCGTCCCCCAGGTTGATCAGGAAATTGCAGTGCTTCTCGGAGACCTGGGCGTTGCCGATCGTCAGCCCCCGGCAGCCGGCGGCCTCGATCAGCTTCCACGAGGACTGGCCCTGAGGGTTCTTGAACGTCGAGCCGCCGGTGCGCGACTTGGTCGGCTGCGAGCCCTCTCTCGTCTCGGTGATTTCGCGCATGCGGGCCTTGATCGCTTCGGTCTCGCCCGCCGAACCCTGATAGACGGCCTGGGTGAAGATGGCGCCCTCGGGACCGTTCGAATGGCGATAGGAATAGCCCATCGCGTCATTGCGCACGGTGACGATCTCGCCGTCCCTGGTGACGGCCCTGAGCTCGACCATCCGCTGGCGGGTCTCGGTGCCGTAGCATCCCGCGTTCATGTAAAGCGCCCCGCCGATGCCGCCGGGAATGCCGCGATAAAAGCTCAGCCCGTCGATCCCGGCCTCGGCCGCCGCCGTCGCCAGCTTGACGTCCGGCACCGCCGTGCCGACCCTGAGCCGGTGCCCCTCAAGGGGCTCGATGGTGCCGAACCCCTTGGCGCTGAGCCGGATCACCACCCCCGCGATGCCGCCGTCACGCACCAGCAGGTTCGAGCCCAGCCCGATCGCGGTGACCGGGATCGCCGGATCGAGATGGCCGAGAAAATGCGCCAGATCCGCCTCGTCGGCGGGCAGGAAGAAGAGCTGCGCCGGCCCCCCGACCCGAAACCAGGTGATGTCCGCCAGCCGCTGGTTGGGGACCAGCCGGCCGCGCACGTCGTTCACCCAGTCGCCGAGCGACGGCAGGAGGTCGTCGAACGCTGCCGGCGCCGTTGATTCGCTTTGCGAGGAAGCCGGCTCAGCCACTTTGCTTTTCCCGCTTTTCCGTCTTTTTCGTGCCCCGCCCGAGCTGGGTCTCAAGTTGCCCGGGCAGCGCCGCCGCCCATTGGGTGATGCTGCCGGCGCCCAGAAACACCACGAAATCGCCCTCCCCGGCCCGCTTTGCGATCATCGCCGGCAGTTCGTCGGGTGCCGCGATGAATCTTGCGTCGCGATGCCCGGTGGCGCGCAGACGCTCGGCCAGCGCCAGATGGGTCACCCCGGGGATCTCCTTCTCCCCCGCCGCATACACCGGGGCGATGATCACTGTGTCGGCGTCGTTGAAGCACCCGGCGAATTCCTCGAACAGATCGTGCAGCCGCGAATAGCGGTGCGGCTGCACCACCGCGATCACGTCGCCGCTCGCCGCCGCCCGCGCCGCTTCCAGCACATGCGCGATCTCCACCGGATGGTGGGCGTAGTCGTCGATGACGGTGATGCCCGCAACCTTGCCGACGGTGGTGAAGCGCCGGGACACCCCGGAGAATCTCGCCAGCCCCTCCCGGATCGCCTCGGCGCCCACCCCGAGCCGGTCGGCGACGGCCACCGCGGCGGTCGCGTTGAGCGCGTTGTGCAGGCCCGGCATCGGCAGGCTGAGGCCATCGATCAGCTTGTCGGTGCGGGTGAGCCGATCGCGGATGGCGACCGAAAACCGGCTGCCGCCATTGCCGGTCGTCAGCCCCAGAAGGCGAATGTCGGCCTGGGGGTTCTGCCCGTAGGTGATCACCCGCCGGTCCTCGATTTCGCCCACCAGGGCCTGCACCTCGTGATGGTCGAGGCACATCACGGCGAAGCCATAGAAGGGGACGTTCTCGATGAAGTTGAGAAACGCCGATTTCTCCCGCTCGAACGAGCCGTAGTGATCCAGATGCTCGGGATCGATGTTGGTGACCACCGCCACGTCGGCCGGCAGCTTGACGAAGGTGCCGTCGGATTCGTCGGCCTCCACCACCATCCAGTCGCCCTCCCCGATGCGGGCGTTGGTGCCGTAGGCGTTGATGATGCCGCCGTTGATGACGGTGGGGTCCATGCCGCCGGCGTCGAGCAGCGCGGCGATCATCGAGGTGGTCGTTGTCTTGCCGTGGGTGCCGGCGATCGCGATGGCGTTCTTGAACCGCATGATCTCGGCCAGCATCTCGGCCCGCCGGACCACCGGCAGCGAGCGGGCGCGGGCCGCCACCAGCTCGGGATTGTCAGACTTGATTGCCGAGGAGATGACCACCACCGCCGCGTCGCGCAAATTGTCGGCCTTCTGCCCGATGTCGATGGCGATTCCCATCTTCTGCAGGCGCACCACGTTGGCGCTGGCGGCGATGTCGGAGCCGCGCACCTCGTAGCCCTGCGAATGCAGCGCCTCGGCGATGCCGCTCATGCCGATCCCGCCGATGCCGACGAAATGGACCGGCCCGATATTGGCGGGCATCTTCATTGGGTATCCCCCTCGGCCGGCGCCCGGGGCGCCGCCAGCTCGGTGGCGATATCGGCGAGCCGGCTCGCCGCGTCAGGCCGGCCGAGCGATTGCATGGCCGCGGCCATTGTCGCCAGTCTCTCCGGCCGGGCTAGCAGGCCGGCGAGCTCACTGGCAAGCGATTGCGGTGAAATGGTGGCCTGCTCCATGACCACCGCCCCGCCGGCATCCGCCGCCACGGAGGCGTTGGCGAGCTGATCCTGGTCGAGCGACCCCGGCAGCGGGATCAGGACCGCCGGGCGGCCGATCACCGCCAACTCGGCGATCGTCGAGGCGCCGGCCCGCGCGATCACCAGATGGCTGCCGGCAATCCGCTCCGGCAGGTCCGCAAAAAACGTCGCCAGCTCGACATTGACGCGCGCCTCGCCATAGGCACGCGTCACCCGGTCGAGATCCTCCTCCCGGCACTGCTGCGTGACCTCGATCCGCGCCCGCAAATCCTGCGGCAGGCCGATCACGGCGCCGGGGACGACCTCGGACAGGAACCGCGCGCCCTGGCTGCCTCCGAACACCAGCAGTCGGATCGCGCCGCCATTTTCGATCGGCGCCAGCGCCCTGCCGGCCAGCGCCAGAACCTGGGCGCGCACCGGATTGCCGGTCACATGCTTGGCGATCTTGAACCGTTCGGCGCCGCGCGTCGCTTCGAACCCCAGCGCCAATGCGTCCGCGAACCTCGCCAGGGCGCGGTTGGCGCGGCCCATCACCGCGTTCTGCTCGTGCAGCAGCCCGGGGATTCCCATCAGCGCCGCCGCCAAAAAGGGCGGAAAGCTCGGATAGCCGCCGAACCCCACCACTGCATCCGCCTCGATCCTTCTCAGGACCCCGAAGGCGACGGCCAGCCCGTAAACGATGATTCCGCCCGCCTTGAGCGCCGCGACCGGTCGGCGCGGATCGGGGCTCGCCGCCGGCACCACATGGATGGCGCGCGGCGGGAAGCTCTCGGAAATCGGCGCCGCCCTCTTGTCGGTGACCAGCTCGGCACGGTGGCCGCGCTTCGATAGCTCCTCGGCCAGCGCCTGGGCGGCGAACAGATGGCCGCCGGTGCCGCCGGCCATCAGGGCAAATACACTCATCCGGTCTCGTGCCTGAGCGCCTCCCGGCCGAGCGGCAGCCCGGAGGCGATCGCCTCCTGCGGTTTGCGCCGCGTCAGCGCCAGCAGAACGCCCATGCCGAACGCGACGGCAAGCATCGATGTGCCACCGTAGCTGACAAACGGCAAGGTCATGCCCTTGGGCGGAATGAGGTTGATGTTAACGGCCAGGTTGATTGCCGACTGCAGTCCGAATTGCAGGGCCAGGGCGCTCACCGCCAGCCGCGAGAACAGATCGCCGAGCGCCTGCGCCCGGCTCAGCCCCCTGACCGCCACGAAACCGATCAGGACAACTAGCGCCAGGCAGAACACGATTCCGAACTCGCCCGCGGCGGCCGAGAAGACGAAATCGGCATGCGCGTCCGGCAGCGCCCGGTTGGCGACCGCTTCCCCCGGCCCGCGCCCGAACCAGCCCCCTTCGACAAGCGACTGCAGGGCCTTGTCCACCTGGTAGGTGTCGCCGGAATCGGGGCTGAGGAAGGCGTCGATGCGCCGGCTGACATGCGGAAACAGCACATAGGCGGCCGTGAACCCGCCGGCGGCGCTGGCCGCCAGCACGCCAATGATCCACCACGAAATGCCGGCGATGAACAGCAGCGCCGCCCAGGTGAGGATCAGCAGCGTCGTCTGCCCGACGTCGGGCTGCACCACCAGCATCCCCACGATCACCACCAATAGGCCCACCGTCAGCGCATGGCCGGGCACGTCGCGCCGCCGCATGCGCTCCGCCATCAGCCAGGCGGCGATGACCGCGAAAGCCGGCTTTACGAACTCCGAGGGCTGGATGGAAAAGCCGATGACGCTCAGCCAGCGCGTCGAGCCGTTGACTTCGGTACCCCACACCAGGGTCAGCGCCAGCAGCACGATGGACACGACCAGCACCCCCAGCGCCGCCAGCCGCGCCTGGTGCGGCGTCAGCAGTGAGGCGCCGACCATCACCGCCACCGCCGGCACCGCGAACAGCACGTGCCGGATGATGAAATGCCACTCGTCGAGCCCCAGCCGTTCGGCGACCGCCGGGCTGGCCGCGAAGCTCATGACGATCCCGACCCCGATCAGCGCCATGAGCGCCGCCAGCAGCTCGCGGTCGACCGTCCACCACCATTCGGCGAGGGCGCTCTTGGAGTCTCGTGAGAACATCTGCCCGGCTTCGCCCGACGCGAAAAGACCGTCGAACCCTACCGCGGCAGTGGTTACCAAACCCCAACCGGCGCCCGCGACGCGCCGCTCGCCCCTCAGCGCAGCTTCAGCGAGCTCAGCCCCACCATCGCCAGCATGAAGGAGATGATCCAGAACCGGATCACGATCTGGCTCTCGGTCCAGCCCAGATGCTCGAAATGGTGATGGATGGGGGCCATCCGGAAGATCCGCTTGCCGGTGAGCCGGAACGAGATCACCTGCACGATCACCGAGACGACCTCGAGCACGAACAGGCCCCCGACGATCGCCAGCACCAGCTCGTGCTTGGTGGCCACCGCGATGGCGCCGAGCATCCCCCCCAGCGCCAGCGAGCCGGTGTCGCCCATGAAGATCGAAGCCGGCGGGGCGTTGAACCACAGGAACCCGAGCCCCGCCCCGATGATCGCCCCGCAAATGACCGAAAGCTCGCCGGTGCCCGGGACGAAATTGATCAACAGGTAGTTCGCGAACACCTCGTTGCCCACCAGATACGCGATCAGCCCGAAGGAACCGGCCGCGATCATCACCGGCACGATGGCGAGCCCGTCGAGCCCGTCGGTGAAGTTGACCGCGTTGCCCGCGCCGACCACCACGAAGGCGCCGAAAACGAAGAAGAACCAGCCCAGATTGATCACGAAATCCTTCACGAACGGGAACGCCAGGGACGTCGAAAACGGCGCCTCTCCGACATTGGCGACCATGTAGCAGGCCACACCGGCGAATATGGCTTCGAGCGCCAGCCGCTGGCGTCCGCCGAAGCCCTTGTGCGAGCTCGAGGTGATCTTCAGATAGTCGTCGTAGAACCCGATCGCCCCGAACGTCACCGCGATCCAGATCACCACCCACACATACGGGTTGGCGAGATTGGACCACAACAGCGTCGCCACCACCACGCCGGCCAGAATCATCAGCCCGCCCATGGTCGGGGTGCCGGTTTTGGTCAGAAGGTGGCCCTGGGGTCCGTCCTCGCGGATCGGCTGTCCGCGGCCCTGCCGCAATCCGAGGAACCGGATCAGGGCCGGCCCGAACAGGAACACGAAGAACAGCGCCGTGACGGTCGCGCCGCCCGTGCGAAAGGTAAGGTATCTGAAGACGTTGAAAGGCGTGAAGGCGTCGCCGAATTGCTGGAGATAGTACAGCATGCTGCCCCGCGCCGACGCCCCTCAGCTTTTCGGGTTCGAGGCCGCGCCGAAG
>Ga0307426_1002826_pt1 | contig 10636 bp, 9 predicted proteins | sample SalMarWE160340MG_FD_202165 | JGI IMG/M metagenome (GOLD analysis project Ga0307426, IMG submission 202165) | Salt marsh sediment microbial communities from the Plum Island Ecosystem LTER, Massachusetts, United States - WE1603-40 | ecosystem: Environmental > Aquatic > Marine > Intertidal zone >... | reverse complement strand
ATGTGGGTTACCACTTGGGCTAACCAATCCGGGGCGTCAAATGTTTTGCTTGCCTTGCCACCTTTTTGACTGATTAATCACTTTGGCAATCCCTTCGGATGTATCCTGCGCCGCAAAATATGTCATGCGCTCTTGAGAAAATGAGGCTCGAATAATATTTCTTAAGACCTTCTTGATTGTAAGGCCATTTGGCCTTGACGCAATACACATTGAACCCGCTTTGACACCAATTCATCATGTTCTCAATAACAACATCCATGATTTTAGCTTCGACTTTGAGCATTTTGAACACTTCATAATGAAACAGCTTTTCAAGCACAGCGGTATCAGGCGATGAGCATACCATGAAAGCCGCATCGATATAAAAGCAGCCATCGATGGCCAGCACATGCAAATGGGGGTGAAAATTTTGAAAATCACTAAAGCTTTGGACGGCATTTGTCGCACTGGGTTTGGCGTCGTCATAGGATACGGCCTGCGACAGATATATACATCTTTATCAAAATTCCGTAAAATCTCGCAATCACTGGCATATGAATTCTCCCCGCTATTCATTGATTCTGTATGGCTTTGAATCTCATGTATACTTGCATTATGGCTAAATCCCATAATTATTAGCAATACAGGATGGTATTCTTAAATTAAAAATATTTTATGAGACCTGCGCAACGGTGCGGTAAGATTTCAGATTCATACAACAAATCAGCTGAAAACACAAATTTTACTTTATTGAGAATTATTTGATGTAATCGCAACTGCGGTGAACTTCGTTAGCCAGCGATGCTGGAACCAGGTATGAAACTTCACGAAGTTAAAAAGCGAACCGCAGAATATCTAGTAGTCCGCCGGCGGATCGAAGGGTGGTTTCGCTCGCGCAGCGCAGGCCTGTGCGACGCGTGTCGCTCAGCCTTTTTAAATGGACTGAATACCTCTGTCCTCCGCCTACTGACCTCTGTCTTCCGACGCCTCTTATGAAACTTAATCTGATTTAGGGTTACTTTTAGGTTGAAGTTAATGCCTGGTCCAGATCGGCAATAATGTCTTCGGAGTCTTCCAGTCCGACCGAAAGCCGGATCAGACCGTCATCAATGCCGGCCGCTTCGCGCTCTGCGGGGGTCATGTGTTCATGGGTGATGGTTGCCGGGTGCATGCAGATGGTGCGGCTGGTGCCGAAGGTGACGGCGTGCACGATGAGTTTCAAGGCGTTCATCACTTGCGCCGCTGCCGGCATGCCGCCTGAGACCACAAACGACATCAGGCCGCTGTGAGCCTTCATCTGACGCTGCGCCAATTCATGCTGGGGATGATCCGGCAGGCCGGAGTAGTTGACATGCTTGACCTTGGCGTGGGCGGCCAGAAATTCGGCCACGGCCTGGGCATTGGCGCTGTGCCGTTCCATGCGCATCGAGAGGGTTTCAAGATACTGCAGCGTCATCCAGGCTTCCTGGGGCGGCATGATCGATCCTACGAATTCGGTGGTGTTCCAGCGGATGTCTTCTACCAGTGGTTCTTCCCCGATGATGGCGCCGCCGATAACCGTTGCATTGCCGGCTAAAAATTTGGTAATCGAAAGCAATATCATATCCGCTCCCAGCGTCATCGGCTGCTGTAAAGCAGCGGTGGCAGTGGTGTTGTCCACCATCAACGGAACTCCTTTGGAATGCGCGACGTCAGCCACCCCGGCGATGTCGGTGATAAAAAGACACGGGTTGCTGGGGGTTTCGACCCAGACCAGCTTCGTGCGCCGATCGATAAGGCTGTCCCAGGATTTCAGATCCGCCGGATTCTGCACGAAGCGAAATTCGACCTGACAGCGTTCCGGAAAGATAGCGGCCGCCTGCTTATAGCCTTCGCCGAAAATATTCAGGGAGGTGACCACGTTATCCCCCGGCCGCGCAATGGTAAAAATCAGGTTGAACAAGGCCTGGGACCCCGAACCGGCCGTAATGCAGGCCTCGCCGCCTTCCAGCGAAGCCAGGCGTTTTTCCAGCAGCGAGTTGGTCGGTGTGCGGGTGCGGCCGTATACCGGACACGGGATTTTATCAAATGTTTCATAAGGGTAGGTCATGGAAGGGGTGATCGGCGGTACAAACGACCGGAAACTCTCAAGATCCCGCAGCGGATGAAACCCGGCATGCAGGGCGCGCGTATCGAAGCCCAGCCGGGCATCATCGCGCCCAATCTTCGGGGCATCCGCACGATACACCCACGGTTCACGCATGAAAAATAGATTTTTATCACTCATATTTTAAACCTCCAAAATTGTCCACTGCCTCGTATGAAACCCATTAAAATAACTTTGCGATAAATTGGCTGCCCTGCAGCGGTCCCTTCTTCCGAACCTGGTCACCGAAGTAACTTAGTCTCTTAACCCGCCAGAATTTTATCAATTTCCGCATTTACTTCCGGTGGCAGCGGCTGCGGCTGATGGCTTTCCAGGATATGTCGGACTTTATTTTTGGCCCGCTGCTCCATGCTCATCGCCCCCTTGGACTTCCAGGTCTCGTATGTTTTTCTGTCGGTCAAATCCGGCTGCCAGTTATCACGGAAATGGCGCACGGTGTGTTCATCACCGAGAAAATGCCCTCCCGGTCCGACGCGCTTAATGCTTTCAATGGCCAGATGTTCCTTGTCGACCCGGATGCCCTCCATCATGCGCCTGACCTGGCCGATAATTTCGTCGCAGAGCACCAGCAGGTCGAAGGAATAGGCCAAACCGAATTCCAGGTAGCCCACGTCATGGACGAGATTGGTGCCCATCCAGCCCGACATCATAATATAGGCGGCCGCTTCATTCACCGCCTGGGCATCCACCAGTTTAGAGGCACTGCATCCGCCGAAACCCCAGGTCGGCAGCTGGTAAAGGCAGCGTCCGATCTGGCAGAGTCCGGCCTGGGTGATCATGGCCTCGGGCGCGGAATAGGTCGGCTGCATGCTTTGCATGTCCATGGGCGACATTCCGGCCCCGAAAATAAAAGGCGCCCCCGGATTAACCAGCTGATGAATGACAAGACCGGCCAGGATTTCGGCATTGGCCTGGGCAATGGCACCGGCCATGGACACCGGACTGGTGCCGCCCGCCATGATCCCGGGGGAATAGTTGGTCGGCAGATTGTTTTCCGCCATGAACATGAGCTTTTCCAGCGCCTCCTTAATATGCACCAGGGGTGAAGTCGGCTCGTCGTATAGCACGAAAACGGGCTTGCGCTTGAGCTCATCGCGGCCGCCGACTGCCGCTGCGGCGATATCGACGATGTCGTTTAGGGTTTGCCTGTCGGCTGCTGTAATGACGTGGGGCTTGGTGGAATTGCGAATCATGATAGCATACTTTTGCTGATACTGCCGGTCACTTGGAAAATCCGGTGCCAACCCCATGGACATGCTGAAATCGATATACGGCAGCGCATCGACCAACCGGACAGCGTTGACGACATCCTGCGAGAGAAACTCGCGGCGTTCCCCCGAGAAACTGTCCAGCAAATGCGGGCAATCGGACCCCGTGCCGTAATATACGTTGCGGCCTTCGAGAAACATAGCGGGGTTGCCGTTGCGGTCGTAAACGGTTACGCGTGACGGTGTCCGGCCGGTGGCCCATTCGACCAAACCGCTCGGAATGAAGACGCGGTTGATGCCCTTGACCCGGGCACCGGCGTCACGCAAGAGCGCCACCGCTTTTTCGTGATGAATAACCGTTCCGCAGTCCTCCAGGATATCCAGCGACGCCGAGTGAACGTCGCGCATCTGCTCTGCAGACAGGTATTCCAGCGCATTGGCGTTGAATCTTTTTACGGTCGGATCCATGGATTTTTCGCCTCCTCGTTTATGGTGTCATCATTTGTTAAGCCGGCAGCGGACTTTTTCATAATCCTTGTCTTTTGTCAAAGATTTCCATCAAATTTAAATCTGAAATATTCGTTCTGGATAATTGGCAGCTTCATCAAAATGGCGGTGCGACCGGCTCGTCCGGCCCACGATATATATAGCCTTGCCAAGCCATGCCGGGTGGTGTAGGTTGACGACTCCCGCATTTTTTATATCGATTTTAAAGATTGGAGCTAAATGTCGAACCCGCATCCAGCGAGCCCGGAACTGCCCATTTCGGCCATGGTGTTTACCATATTTCTGTGTGTCATATTCGGTTCCAACACCGTTGCCGTCAAAATCACATTTTTTGGCCTGGGCGTGTTTACCACAGCAGCCCTTCGTTTTGGCTTTGCCGCTGCCGCTATTTTTCTCTGGGCCAGATTGACCGGACGGAGCATCGTTCTTAAAAAAGGGCAGATCCATCAGGTCTTGATATTTTCCGCCCTTTTTACGGTCCAGCTGTCGCTATTTTATCTGGGGCTCAGCAAATCAAATGCTTCCAGGGGAGCGCTGCTGTCGAACCTTCTCCCCTTTTTTATTTTATTTCTGGCCCATTTCTTTATCCCGGGGGAGCGTATCACCCGGCGAAAATTTTTCGGCATCCTGCTTGGTTTTACCGGGGTGGTGTTTATGTTTCTGGATGAGCATGCCGTTCACGCCGGATTTTTCGCGGGGGATCTTATCATCCTGGGGGCGGTCACTGTCTGGTCCTGCGCGACGGTGTATTTGAAACGGGTTATCCACACTTTCAATCCATTTCAGGTGGTATTGTATTCTACGCTGTTTTCAGTGCCGATCTTTTTAATGGAAGCCCTGCTGTGGGACAAGGCAATGGTAATCAATCTGGATGCCCCGGTCATCGGAGCCCTGGCCTACCAGAGCCTGATTTCGGCCTCTTTCGGTTTCGTGGCCTGGAACACCATGCTCAAAAAATACGGCGCAGTCGCCCTGCATTCGTTTATGTTTATCATGCCGATTTCTGGCGTTGCTCTGGGGGGGCTGGTGTTGGGAGAGCCCATCACCATTAAGATATTGCTGGCACTTGTTTTTATCGTGTTCGGAATCCTGGTGGTTCACTGGCGACCCCATAAAGAGGAACCGGTCTATCCGTTCCGGCGGGGAATTTGATCATATTTACAAGACCATGCTCAAGAAGACCTAAAATTAAATCTGACCAACCTCCAAGCCTTTGCAGATTTCCAAATGGCCCAAGGCGCAAGGCTCAGGGCGCAGGGAAAAGACTTATTTTTTAATAATAGAATTGATTGAAAATTGAAAAAAATACTCTACCTAACACTGTGTGCCGCAATCCTGTTTTTAGGGTATCGGATATTATTTTCTTCTGCGCCGGGAAAAAAAGGTGAGATCCACAGCCGGACGATTATCTGTTTCGGCGACAGCCTGACGTATGGCACGGGAGCCGGCGAAAACATGGACTATCCGTCGCAGTTGTCGAAACTAATTGACAGGCCGGTGATGAATGCGGGTGTACCGGGGGATACGACGGCCAGAGCATTGCAGCGGCTTGAGCGCGACGTGCTGGCCAAATCCCCGGATGTCGTCCTGATCACGTTGGGCGGCAACGATCTTAAAAACGGTGTTGCCAAAAATATTGCCTTTGAGAATTTGAAGCTGATCGTTGAATCAATTCAAAAACAGGGCGCACGGGTGATTATCGGCGGGCTGCAGTTTCCGTTAAGGGATCGCGGTTTTGGCAGGGCCTACAAAAAATTGGCCGATGAAACCGGCGCCTCCCTGATTCCCGATATTCTTGAAGGCATTATCGGAAATCGTGATCTGATGAGTGATCCGATTCATCCGAACGACAAGGGCTACACGATCATGGCGCAGAAGTTTTATGAGGCAATATTGCAGCATTGATGACAACTTCTTTTGGGCCATAACTCCTTTAACATATGACTGGATACGTACAAGTTTACACAGGAGACGGGAAAGGCAAAACCACCGCCGCCATCGGCCTGGCCCTGCGGGCGGCCGGCGCCGGTTTGAAGGTCTTTGTCGCCCAGTTCGTCAAATCCGAAAAATACAGCGAAATCTTCGCGCTGGAGCGGTTCTCAGAGCTGATCACCTGCCGGCAATACGGAAGCGGCTGCTGGCTGAACGGTCAACCGGATGGGGAGGACGTACGGCTGGCCGGATCCGGCCTTGAGGAAGTGCGCCGGATTTTAGAGGCCGGCCGGCACGATGTTGTCATCCTCGACGAGGCAAATATCGCCACCCACTTCGGCCTGTTGGCGGTGGACGATCTGATTGCGCTGATCGATTTGAAGCCTTCCGGTGTCGAGCTGGTTTTCACCGGGCGCAAAGCGGACCCGCGGCTGATCGACCGGGCCGACCTGGTCAGTGAAATGCGGGAGATCAAACATTACTACCAAAAAGGGGTGCTGGCCCGCAAGGGGATCGACTGCTGACCGCTTTTTAAGGAATGGATTCTACATAATCGAATCCATTCAGATCTCATTTTACCCATACAATTGTTGCGGTAATAACTCACGACACCATTTTCCGGATACATCGCAGGCCGGCCTGTAAAAACAGTCCTTTGGCGTCGCCGGCGGGATCGAAAGAGGCGATCGCAGCGGACTTAATCTTAAAATGCTGTTTGGTTGCTGCAATCGCCGTTTCAATCAAATCGACGCTCAGACCGCCGGTTGCGCCGTAATGATTGGCCCGGCCCTCGCTGATTTCAAATGCATCCATGTCGATGTGCAGATAGATAGCGGTAACCCGATCTTTAAGACCGGCCAGCGCTGCTTCGACTGATCTTAGAATATCACCGTCTTCCCGACCTTCGGACCTGATAAGATTTATATCGCTTTGCTCAAGCTGTTGCTGTTCTTCAGCATCCAGGTCGCGCGCCCCCACGAGGATGACATTGGACTCTTTAACCGGTGCAAACCCGGGAATCGTCCCGGCGACGGCTTTCCAGCAGCGTCCCGTCGCGATGGCCAGCGGCATTCCGTCCAAGAATCCGCTGAGGGTTGTTTCGGGGGTGTTGAATTCCCCATGCGCATCAAACCAAATGACACCCAGCGCTTCGGCGTTGCTGCCGGCGATGCCGCCCAGACAACTGTTGCAGTTGCCGGCCAGTACCAGCGGCAATCTGCCGGCGGCGATCGCGCTTTTAACTGCCGCGGACAACCGTCGATTTAACTCGAAGGCGGTTCCCACTTCCAGGGTAAACCTGGATTGGGCCTCGATGCGAGCAACCTCGACCTGATGCCCGTCATCTTCGAGCAATTGGACCAGATTGTTTTTCAGAAAATGGGCCGGAGCGAGTCCCTGTCTTATATCTTTATATCCGCAGTCATAGGGTACCTGGATAATCTGGACTTTCATCTTTGGCCTCCGGTTTCTGCGGCCGCAACCCTAAGTATGGCTTCCAGGCTTTTTTCAACATCTTCACGGGTCGTGGCCCAGGATGATACGCTTAACCGCATGGCGACATGTCCCTGCCAGCGAGTTTCTCCGCACCAGCAGGTGCCGTCTCGCTGGATGCGCTTGATGATATGTCGCGTTTTTTCGTCGTCGCCGAATTTAACCAGAACCTGATTAAGAACAACCTCGTTTAACACCTGATATCCTGCCTTTTGCAGGCCTTCGGCGAAGCTGGTAGCGTGGCGGCAGCACCGGTCGATTAAATCTGCTAATCCCGTTTTACCCAGTGAACGCAAAGCCGCCCAGATTTCAATGCCGCGGGCGCGGCGCGATAGTTCCGGAACATAGTGACACGGCTCTCTGCGTTCCCCTTCGATCAGATAGGCAGCGTGGGTCGACATGGCGGCCGCCAGGTGACGAACGTCGCGCACAAAAACCAGCCCGCTGTCATAGGGCACATTGAGCCATTTGTGTGCATCCGTCGCCCACGAGTTGGCATTTACAACCCCTTGCGTGAGATAGGATCTCTGCGGCGCGGCGGCCGCCCACAATCCAAAGGCGCCGTCGACATGGACCCAGGCACCGGCTTCTTTAGCCTTTAAACATATCTCGGCAGCCGGATCAAAGGCTCCGGTATTCACGTTGCCGGATTGTATGCAAATAATTGCCGGTCCGGAATTATGAGGCAACAAATCAGCCCGCATGCGGCCCTGGCTGTCAACGGGCACTTTTTCGACCCGGTCGCTGCCCAGACCGAGCATGCTCAGTGCTTTCAGCACGCTCACATGCACTTCTTCTCCGACGATGACCTTTATGGGCGGCGCCCCAAACAGTCCGCGGGATTCAACATCCCAGCCCTGCTGTTCCAGCAGCGCGTGCCGGGCCGCGGCTAGACCGGTGAAATTGGCCATGGTGGCACCGGTGACATACCCGACGGCGGTCGACGGCGGCAGCCCCAGCAAGGACAGCAGCCATTGACGGCAAACCTCTTCGATGTATGAGGCTACCGGCGAGGCCGCTTCGAGCCCAGCATTCTGATCCCAGACCCCGGCCAGCATATTGGCAGCCATTGCAGCCGGAAGGGCGCCGCCGATGACAAATCCGAAATACCGCCCGCCGGCGCTTGCGACCGTGGCCCCCGCTCCGATATCGTCCAATTCGGCCAGAACCGTTGACGCTTCAAGCGGTTGATCCTGAAGCGGCACCTCCAGGTGTGTGAGCGCTGCCAGGGCATCCAGTGCCGGGCTGACACGCCGGGTCGGCAGCTCTGCCAGATATCGATTGGCTCGTTTTATGACTTCAGCAAGAAGAAGATCCATATTCCCCCTAATTTTACTTTTATACACAGCGTCATAATTGGTTTTGGGTTCGACTTTTTCGGGTTATTATCTGAATTTTTCCCAGCAAACTTCGCTTGGCAGAACTAACAGATATACACACTTTTGCATTGCTGGCAAGAATACGTGCAAAATTCAGGTATTACTCTTTCTTCTTCAATTCATCCCATGCCTGAATGGCGCGCCGCTGATGCGGAATCGTGATGGTTCCGCCCACAATGAGGCCGATGAACAGGGCCTCCTCGAGTTCCTCATCGCTCACCCCTTCTTCGAAACACCGGATAATGTGGTATTTGATGCAGTCGTCACACCTCAACACAAACGAGGCCGCCAGACCCAGCAGCTCTTTGATCTTTGACGGAAGGGCGCCGTCCCGGTAGGCCTGCGCGTCCAGACTGTAGAACCGTTTGGTGCCCTGGGCGGCGTATTGCATGACGAGCTGATTAAGCTCTTCTCTTTCGGTTTGAAATTTTTCGATGATCCCGACCGGCATGATGACCTCCTCATAGTTGAATGGAACCAAGTACGCTATTGAGCAAGAATTTAAAGAAAATCCCCGCCAACTCCCCTTTACCGAAGGGAGAACCATAACAAGTTCTTGTTTATCTCAACAGACAACCACCCGCTCACAACTAACATTGAGCGCTTTGGCTCAACAGGGAAATCGGCTGGATGCCGGCCCTCCTGATGGCGGCCCGGGCGAGGATGGCAACGGCGTCGAAATAGGGGATCGAGAGGTGTTCCTGCCTGAGAGCAAGGGGGACTTCGGTACAGCCGGCTATGATGCCCCGGGCGCCTTCCGGCCTGCGCGAGATCAGGCTCTCGGCCGCAGCAATCAAGTCTGTCGTGATTTCGGATCGGGTGCGCGCGGCCTGCGCGTTTTTTATGTCGTAGATTGCCGTCATAACCACTGACTGCATCCCGTCGTCGCATACCAGGGTTTCTATTTCATCCTGCGCAAGGCGCTTTTGAAAATGCCCGCCGCCGACCGTGCCGGTGGTTCCTAGCAGTCCGACGGTTTTAATCTGCGGGTGGTCCCGGGTGATGGTCTCGGCCACTGCATCAAAAATAGACAAAATAGGCAGTTCGATCTGCTGCTGAAGCTCTGATAGGAAGACGTGAGCCGAAACACAGGGGATAATAATAAAATCGGCGCCGGCGCGCGCCAGGGCCCGGCAGCCCGCTGCCATTAGCGGGACCGGTGATTCACCGTCGCCGATGATGGCCGCCGTGCGATCGGGCACCTTGGGGTTGGAATCAATGACGACCCGGAGATGATCCTGATCTTTAGCGGCCGGGGTGTTTTTGATTATCTTGTCGAAACAATCCACGGTGGCTTCCGGTCCCATGCCGCCGAGGATACCGATTACTTTCTCGGACATATTTTTACTCTCATCTCGAATTGCTGTATTTTATGGGTGTATAATTTATATATGGCGGACAACTAAATTCGAAGCACGAAATACGAAATTCAGAACAAAATCGAAATTATAATTTTCAAATGTTCAAAACGGTACAAAATATAATGAGATGACGTATTCTGTTTTGAATTTCTATATTTTGGTCATTCCGATTTGTTTCGAATTTCGAGATTCGGATTTCGAATTTATTGATGGCCAGCTATGAGAATATAAGCACAATTAGTTATCGGCAAAACATATCAGCTATAATATTTGATCCAAAAACTCCCTGGCTCTTTCGCTTTTGGGATTTTTAAAGAATCCTTCGTAGGTGCCCCGCTCGACAATTTTGCCAAAGTCCATGAAGATGATTTCATCGGCCACCTCGCGGGCAAAACCCATCTCGTGGGTGACGCACAGCATGGTCATTCCCTCCTTGGCCAGATCGATCATGACGTCCAGAACCTCTTTGATCATTTCCGGGTCCAGGGCCGAGGTGGGCTCATCGAACATCATGTAGTGGGGCTCCATGGCCAGGGAGCGGGCAATGGCCACCCGCTGTTGCTGGCCGCCGGAGAGATTGGACGGATAGGCATCCGCCTTGTCGGGAATGCCGACGCGCTCCAGCAGCGCCAT
>Ga0307426_1002825_pt1 | contig 10653 bp, 9 predicted proteins | sample SalMarWE160340MG_FD_202165 | JGI IMG/M metagenome (GOLD analysis project Ga0307426, IMG submission 202165) | Salt marsh sediment microbial communities from the Plum Island Ecosystem LTER, Massachusetts, United States - WE1603-40 | ecosystem: Environmental > Aquatic > Marine > Intertidal zone >... | reverse complement strand
TGCCCATGTATTTGTGACTTTGAAGTGATATTGACCATTCGGTATGGTTTTTAACATATTCAACCATTAACGGCATTATTTTTTTAAAACTACTCCATTCAGGCTGCAGATAAAGTTTACAGCCGTGGGAGACCTTTGCCCTGTACTCCTCGGCCCAGTTAAAATCATTCTCATCTTTAATTATCACCTTCAATTCTCCTGCCAAACTACAAATACTGTCATCCGGAGGAAGATTTTTTTTTGGAGAAAGGCATATCCAATCCCAGATACCTGTCAGCTTATGCGAACCTGAAGTTTCAAGATAGGTTTTAATATTCAATTTCTTTAATTCCCTGCAGAAGGTATCCAGGTTATACATCAGTGGTTCACCACCGGTAACTACCACTGAATCAGCACCTGAATCGGTAATACCTTGGATTATTGAATTAATATGAGTCATTTCATGATATTTGGAATCCCAGGCAAATTTCGTGTCACACCAGTTGCAACCAACATCGCAACCACCTACACGTATAAAATATGCAGCCTTGCCTGTATGGAATCCTTCTCCTTGTATCGAATAGAATTGTTCAACCAGAGGAAGGCAAAAACCTTCTTGTTCTACTTCTTTTTTCATATTACTTTAAGCCTGAAACCAGTATCCTGTAGATGGCCTGTTTTTTCAGTGTTCTTTCCGATGCAAGATATACATAATTCCCTCTAACAAAAATAGATTCGACCTGGGTAAACCTTAATTCAGGAATAATATATTTAGTGTAATCCTCAGAAAATCTCACATTATCAGTATTTCTGAAATGCAATAGATATGTTTCATTTTCATAATAACCGCATAGATACAGTGATTGTCCCTGGCTGTGATAATAAGCCCCGGTAACAAGGAATCCGGCATTGAATGAATCGATAGGGCTAAGAATATTGTTTTTACCTTCTTCAACTCTGTAGAGTCTTGTAGTAAGATCTTTCCAATTCTTTGAAAAACAGAAAATACCATCCTTTGTAACTACCATAGCCTCGCAATCCCATTCATGGTTATGTATGGCTCTCTTATATTCTTTCTGCATCAAATATTCTATCCAGGTAGTAAGCACAGGTGGCTTTGATTCACTGAGGCTGTCGATCTTAATCCTGTGAATTGCCAAATCTCTTCTTGTCCCGCTGTTATTACCCAAATCACCTATATACAAATTCCCATTGTATATCGAAAGTTCTTCCCAGTCTTTATTTTTTATATTAAAAAACCTGTATTTTTCTTTCAGTTCACCAGTTTTAATATCAAGCTTGAAGATATAAGATCCGTTACCCCCGTCATTAAGCGCATAAATATCATCTTCATGGAAAGACATACCGGATATTTCACCCAGCAACAGGCTTATACTTAGCTGAGAATCAACCTTGAGAGTATTGATACCCTGCGCTTTAAGATGACCACTTATAAACAGTAAGATAATTAACAATATACACGTTATTCCTGCAGTATGTATCCGCATTTTAGTCTGTGTATAGTCAGTTACAAGACAATATTGTATTTACCGCAGTTTAAGCACCTCGCTAATTTTGTCAAACAGGCCGGTATTTTCATAAAAACCGGTGAATTCTTCTGCCCCGGCTCCGAAGGCAAAAACAGGCACTATAACTCCTGTATGTCCAGTGCTTGAGAATGTTGCCAGTATAGAATTATCTTCCAGGTTACCCCCTGGAATTGTCATACCTCCGGTTTCATGATCAGCAGTTACTATCACCAATGTACTAGGATCTTGTGCAGCAAATTGGAGCGCTACACCTACAGCTACATCAAGATCCCATGTCTCTTCAATAACATAATTTGGATCATTTTCATGTCCTCCCCAGTCAATCTGCGATCCTTCAACCATCAGGAAGAACCCCCTGTTGTTACGATTAAGCAGTTCAATAGCTTTATGTGTAGCTTCGGCGAGCATATAACCCCTGCCCTCCGAATACCTCGGCATATGCATATCGGCCAGTAATCCTGCTACTTTGTCAGCACTGGCTTCCTTTAAGGTTTCAATTGTGTACACAACTTCATAGCCATCATTTTCGAGCACCCTTATCAGGTCCCGCTGATCTCTCCTGTTAGCAAAATTTGACTTTCCGCCTCCAATAAATACATCAGGCTGGTTCCTGACAAAATCAAGGGCAATTCCTTCATAATCATTCCTGGTTACATTATGAGCAACAAACGATGCCGGTGTTGCATGAGTAACCGCACTGGTACTAACTACCCCATATGACATCTTTTTCTGATCCCTTAATAATTCAGTAATAAGATCAACCCTGTTACTGTCAGGATCCATACCAAGCATACCGTTGCGGGTTTTTTCCCCTGATGCCATAGCGGTACCGGAAGCAGCTGAATCAGTTATATAATTATCATAAGATTGTGTCTTCATGAAACCTATATGCCTGGAAGATGTCATATTCAGGCTGTACCCGCTTACAGTCATAGTTGCCGAAACCTGTGTAATGCCCATACCATCACCTATTAACAGAATTATCTTCTTTACCCTTGGTGCCGGGCTTTCAGGCTCTTCAACATAGACATCAGTAAATGAAGAAACAACAAATGCTATAGCAAATAATAAAACTGTTATTTTTATTCTTAGCACTATTATATTTTTTCTCATTATTATTAATTATTTAGCACAAAAAGCACTGTAAAATTTCCTTTTATACGTATACGGCTGACATACATTTTTGGTTTTAATAATTACAAAGTTAACCTCTTAAATTTATTAATGAACTATTTATGCTTATTTTGCCATTAACCAGTTTAAACGATGGCGTGGATTTCAAATCCACACCTTGCTCTGTCAACAATTTATACTTATTTTGAATGCTAAAGAACTACATAATTATTAACACTATTTTATATTGTTTTGTTTAAATTGTGAATAGAGATTGAATATATTTTTTATAAATAAATGGTAACAACTGGTTTAGATAATTTCAACAGGCTCGTACTTCCGCTGATCAGGAATAAAAAAACAGGAGTATTATGTCATGCTTCAAGCACAAACAGGGAGTTTAAACATATAATTGATTTAGTATATCATTCGGAATCCAGTGTACTGGAAGCAATTTTCGGACCCCAGCATGGTTTATTTGGCCAGACTCAGGATAATATGATAGAATGGGAAGGATATACTCATCACAGCTACAGGGTGCCGGTTTTCAGTTTATATGGTAAAACGCGTAAACCAACCTCGGAAATGCTTGCCAATACAGAAATCCTGATAGTTGATTTGCAGGATGTTGGCACAAGGCCCTATACATATGTATGGACTTTAAAACACTGTATGGAAGCATGTGCAGTAAAGGATATACCTGTAATTGTGATTGACAGACCAAATCCTCTTGGGGGAACAAAAAGAGACGGGGCTCTGCTGAAGAAAGAGTTCTATACTTTCGTTGGTGGTGCTGAAATTCCACTCTGCCATGGAATGACCATCGGAGAAATCGCCCTCTTTATGAATGAAAAAGAAGATATCAACTGCAGCCTGACAATCATAAAAATGGAAGGATGGCAGAGAGCAATGACCTGGTCAGATACAGGATTACCCTGGATACTCCCCTCGCCAAACATGCCATCAATCAATACAGCAATAGTATATCCCGGTATGGTGCTTGTGGAAGCCATGAACATTTCGGAGGGTCGTGGCACCACTCTGCCGTTTGAATTATGTGGAGCTCCATTTCTAGAAATTAATAAAATCATTGCAGAACTCAACAAAATGAAAATACCTGGGTGTGCTTTCAGACCGCACAACTTTATCCCAACTTTCCACAAATTTGCAGGCGAATACTGTAATGGCATGCAGATTCACGTTACGGATAACGAATTATATGAACCTGTATATACAGCTGCATGTATTTTTAAAAAAATAAATAAAATTTCCGGCAGTCTTGAATTTAAGAATCCACCTTATGAATATGAAGATGAGCTGATGCCCTTTGATATACTTTCCGGCGACAGCCTGCTGAGAAAAGCCATTTCAGACGAGGGCTCACTGAACCATGAAAGGGAGAGATGGAAAGATGAAATAAGCAATTTCAATAAGGAATTTGAGGAATATTCACTTTATAAATCTTAGTGCTGCACTGGTTTAACAGCATCAAGTTCTATTTCAAACAATAGGTCATCCCTGCATACAGTACCATTAACAGCCAGGATATATGAAGAGTCAATATTATTTAACATGCAATAATTAATGAAGTACTTTTCAACTTTGGTATCCGGGAAATAAGCAATGGAACGCACAACATTATCCCATCCGTATTGCTCATTGATCATAATAGATTTCAATACTTCCATTGTATGTTCAATCTGCTTTACAATACTGTCCTTATGAAGCGTTTCCCCACTGCTGTTTATTGAGGCTGTTCCGCTTATAATAAGTCTTTTTGATGTATTAAAGCTGATCTCCACTGCCCTGCTGAATGAACTTTTATAATCTATCGCGGGGCATTGCATTGGCGATTCAACCATTCTTATAATACAGTCATCTTCTTCCTTTCCAAGTGCATATGCACTAATCGACAAGGATTTACCATTTAAATTACTTAGCCCTATCCCTGTACTGGCCGGTATGAAACCATCAAAAAGATTCTCTTCATTATAGAAATTAGTCCTGGCACGGTTCAGTTCATCATACCAGTTAAGGATATTATCAATATACAGCCATGTACGGGCCAGATCACCATAGCTAATATCATTCTTTTCAAGAATGCGTTTCAGGGCCATGAATGTAGAATAAGCCTGGCTGTAATAATCGCTCTGTTCATTGGAAGTTACATTACTTATAAAATACAATTCTGAGCCATAATGATCCAGTGATTTCACACAGGTATCTCCGGGGTACTCCCTTAATTTAACGTGCTTGCTATCAGTACAAATTAACTGCACATGGTGACCTTTAGAGTAATTATGGTATAATAATATTAACGGTATCATTTTTTTAAGTACACCTTTATTGACATGGCTTTTAAATCCAAAACCAAAAGCCAGTAATACTTCAAGCTGGTGATCCTCAAGGTAAGCTGATAATTTCTTCAGGGCAGAAAAAACATCGCTGGATTTTGCTATATGAAAGTTAATATAAAAGAATGAATGATCAGGGTATTCCTCCTTGATTTTTATCAATTGGCTGTTATCACTTGTACTGGTTTTCTCCCTGCTAATTCTCATTCTGTTCCAGCTGCTGTAACCTGTTTAATATAGCGATTCTCTGATCATTGTCAAGACCATTATTCTCCAGTGCTTTATTGAGTATTTTCTTTGCTTCATTCATCTCATCCTCATTTATAAAAATGCTTGAAAGAAGGAAGTATGAATCGAAGAATAGAGGATCTTTTCCAATAATATTTTCAAGTATCTTTTTTGCATCCCCTGCTTTTCCCGATTTAACCAGGTAGAAAGCATGAGTATATGCATATTTCAAATTATCCGGTGCCCATTCCATAGCCTTCCTGCTTAGATTTAATGCCTGTTCAATATCATTTTCAGATTCCAGAACAGCAAGATTATAAGCAGCTACAGCATTTTTTTCACTTACATTAAGCAGACGTCTGAAATACTGTATTGACAGTTCATGCTTACCTGTTTCACCATATAATAAGGCCAGGTTAAGTAACGCTGTCTCATGATTAGGGGAATATGAAAGAGCTCGTGTAAACATCTCTTCTGCCATGGTGTAGTTACCCTGCAATGAGTAAACAAAACCAGCATTGACCATTGGCATTATTGCCTCAGGAAAGATTTTTATTGATGTATTATATGCTTTCAGGGCTTTTTCGAAATCATTAATATTACTGTAGTAATTGCCAAGGTTATAATGTGCTGACCAGTCATCAGGATGTGTTACAAGTGAGTTTTCATATTCGTTGAGAGCCTCAGAAATTTTCACTCTGTTTGAATCGTTAATATAGTTTTCAGGAAATGTACTAATAGAAAATGCTGCATTGAGCCTGACCAGCCTGTAATCATCATCAACAAGCTCTGTCAGTCGTTTAAAAGCTTGCTTTGAATCATTACTGTACAGGCTGTGTGCAGCCGCTCCCCTTACCAGTGGAGATTCATGGTGCGTTAGTTTCAGCATCACTTCCCACTTAGCCGTGTCATTACAATTTTCAAGCAAACGTATAAATGATGTTGTATAAATCTTATCAAACCTTTCATTTTCAATACCTATAAGTATTTTATCCAGTTCTGACCAATTACCTTCCCTGGCATTTCTTATAAGATAACCATTTGCCACTGTTTCTTGCTGATATTCATGCTTATGTGTCTTCCGTATTTCCTTCTCTGCCCATTCTGCTGTTTTGTCGTCATGGCATATATTGCAGGCATTGGGCGAACCAAAAGCCATTGTAGACCGGGGCATAGGTGGGCGGAATGAATGATCACTCCTATTCATTCGTGCAAAAGTTGTTTTAGGCATGTGGCAGGAGACACATTCACTCCCCGGTGAATCTGTCGTATGAAATGTATGGGCACTCACATTATTCACCTTTTCAGAGTGGCAGGGCATACAAGCATCGTTCGTGTTCTCCCCTGCAAAACGATATCTGCCACTTGAGGTATGGCATCTCACGCAGTGCATATCGCTGCTTGCAGCACATTTATTCATTTCCCATGTTGTCATTGTATAGTTCTCACCCAGGTCACGCCCATCAGCATAGAAATCAGGATTTTCAAGCGTTATGAGATCAAAATAATCGTAAAAACGTGAACCTGGTTCAAATTCCTGGGCAATCACAGATGCCTTTGCATGGCATGATCCGCATGCAGCATTATGCTGCTCCGGTGTGTATTCACTGGTCTGTACAATCTTAAGATCGCCAGGTATATTCCCCTCCCCTGCTTTTACACATTCTACTATATGCTCATAACTTGGTCCATGACATGTCTCGCAGTTTATACCCGGTTCCCTCCATGTAGTATTATAGGTATTATTAGCAAGATCATAATTTGTCTCCAGCTGACTCACATGACAATTATAACAGGTTGTATTAAAAGTATATAGGTGATTCATCCAATCCAGTGGCGCATCTTCAATAGTCTCAAAATGTCTTACCCCGCTTTCCGGGTTATTATACCAGTTGTCAGTTTTGGAGTCGTATGCCAGGGGAAGAACCTGCAGCCGGCCACCAGTTAATGGAGTCAGGAAATAATAAATATACTTTCCACCCATGGTATGGACAGCCGGGTATTCAGTTGTCTCTCCGGATCTATTTGTTTCTTTAAAAACCAGTGTGTCTCCATCCAATGAAACCTCAAACACATCAGTCCCGACTTTAATTTCCTGATTAAATGATCGTATATTATTTTCAACAAATTTCCTGGTTACAGATTGCATTGCCAGGCCATGGTGTGAATCATGCCACAACTGGTAAAACCTTTCATGGCATGGATGACAGCTTTCACTACCCGAGTAGGTTGCTATCTCATTGCCAAGTCTGTCAGATCTTGTTTTTCGTAACATGATAATTGCTGTAATGCCTAATATTATTACCAGCAAAACAAAAAAAGGCAGATAAAATCTGGATTTCATAGTAACTGTTTTATGACTGATATGAAAGCAACCATCTCACTCAAATAAGCCTTCGTCTCTTACAAGGATCAGTATACTGGATTGTGATACAACCACATATTTTTCCTTATTGAATTCTATTTCAACAGCTGTATTCTGCATATAAACAGCAAGATCTCCTTCTTTGGGCTGTAAAGGAACATATTGGGGTTCCTCATTTCTTCTCTTCCAGGGTTCATCCACATCGGTAACTGCAGGAATAGGATATCCGGGTCCCACTTTAAGAACGTATCCTACCTGCACCTTCTCATTCTCCTGAACGCCTGGAGGAAGATAAAGACCCGATTTAGTCTTTGACTGTGGAGTTTTGGGTTTTATAAGTATCCTGTCACCTACAACTATTAACTTGTTAAGATCTTTTTCATCTAAAAGTACATTCATCACCTCATTTTTTCAGTAAGTACAGACAAATTTATATATTATTTTCTGATAAGGTATTTTTTCGGAATATTTGTAAAAAAATTGACGGTGTATATTTCATTTATACTTGTTGAACCAAAAGTACCTGAAAATATAGGTGCGGCTGCACGTGCTATTAAAACTATGGGGTTCGGGAAGCTATGTCTTGTTAACCCCTGCGAATATAAGACAGGGAAAGCACGATGGCTGGCCCATGGTTCAAATGATATCCTTGATGATGCACAGGTTTTTACAAGCCTGGGAGCAGCTGTTGAGAACAATGATTTAGTTGTCGGTACCACTGCCAGGCACAGGATCTCTAAAAGTGAATATATTGATCTTGAACAGCTCAAACCCTTCCTGGAGGCAAGGTATGATAAGTATAATAAAATCGCACTGGTTTTCGGCAGGGAAGAATCAGGTCTAACTAATGAAGAGATAACACTATGTGATATAACAAGCACAATTTCAATGGCAGTACCTTTCCCCTCCCTGAACCTGTCCCAGGCGGTAATGATATATGCATATATGCTGAGCGACAAGGAAGGGCCTGCGGATATTAATGATGAACCAATCCAGGGAACGGAGTCCCTCAGGTTACTTAAAGACAAAATAGAAACACTGCTTTCAGGCACAACAATAAGTAGTAATAAGGTCTTAAAAGGCAGGATAATGGAACGATTATCCCTGGCTTCAGGAAAGGATATCAAATTATTGCATTCAGTAACGAACTCGCTGATTAATAAATACGGAAAGGAACAACAATGATATATCTTCTGCTCTGTATAATAACAAGTGTAGGTATTATGGTTGTTTTTAAGATAGCCGGCAATATGAAACTTGATACTTTCAGGATCATTGTCATAAATTATCTTACTGCCTCCATTCTTGGATTCATTATAGGTGGTCTTCCGGAAAGATCTGACTTTAATGCCGGATGGATGCCCATGGCCATAATAATAGGGATACTTTTTATAGTAGTATTCTTTTTAATAGCCCTTTCCACACAAAGAGCAGGTATAGCTGTCACCTCGGTCGCTGCGAAGATGTCAGTCGTAATACCAATCACTTTCTCATTATTCTATTTTAATGAACCAATAAGTGTCCTTAAAATAACAGGTATATTGCTGGCCCTCACATCGGTCTTTATGACAACATATAACAGAGATAAGACTAAGAATAAAGGTATCCTGGTGGTATTATTGCCCATTATAATTTTCTTTAGTGCAGGTTTTATCGATTCACTGATCAAATACACACAGGAAGTGCATATCGCTGATCACAGCACTGTAATGTTCTCCTCTATATTGTTTTCAATATCTGCTATAATGGGAGTGATTTTCAGTTTGTTCAGGAAAGGGGTTTTAAAACCCGAAAAACTCCTTCAAATTATTCTTGCAGGTATTATACTGGGTATAGTGAACTTTTTCTCACTGTTTGGTATCATAATGGCGCTTGAAAGTAATATTTTTGACAGTTCAATAGTCTTCGGTATTAATAATATGGGAACAGTAGTACTATCTGTAATAATTGCTCTTATCTTCTTCAGTGAGAAACTGAGTAATCTTAACAAAGCAGGCATTGTACTGTCAATATTAACCATTGTTTTTCTAAGCTATCTTTAGGTTTAATAAATGAAAGACGAATACAGGACCATAAGGGAGGAATCAAGGGGCCTGTTCAAAGACAGGGGAAGCAAATTTATAGCTATTGCCAGCCCTGTGCATTCTGCTTATGGCATAAAGGAGGTACTGGACAGGGTAAAAAAGCAATATCACGATGCACGCCATCATTGCTATGCTTATAAATTGGGTACCGGGGATGATGACTGGAGAGTGAATGACGACGGTGAACCATCGGGCACAGCAGGTAATCCTATTATGGGTCAGATAAAGTCCTTTAAGCTTACCAATATCTTAATTATTGTTGTGAGGTATTTCGGTGGTACTTTGCTTGGCAAAGGAGGCCTGATAAATGCATACCGCAGTGCAGCCAGTGATGCACTGGAAAATGCCGAAATAATAAAGAAAACGGTAGATTATACTTACCATTTGCATTTCCCCTATTCAGTTATGAACGAGGTAATGAAAATAATCAAGGAAGAAAACCTGCAAGAAAGCGACCAGGTTTTTGAAATGGACTGTACGATGAAAATACATTTCAGGGCATCACTGGAAAAAAGAATCAGGAGTAAACTTGAATTAATAGATAAACTTCAATTTAAAAAGGTGAAATAATAGATTTATTATTCTCTATTTATAAATTAATTGTTAACAAATAAGTTTAAATAATTCATAGTTTTTAACTTTGCTTAATCAACAAATTTTAATCACCTAAATCACTGATTAATGAAGAATAAGAGCCTGGTATCGATCGATGACCTCACTACCGATGAAATGGTATCCATACTCGATCTGGCCGAAGAATTCGAAAAAAAACCAATCCAGCCAATTCTGGAGGGAAAAGTAATAGCCACCCTCTTCTTTGAACCTTCAACACGTACACGCCTGAGTTTTGAGAGTGCAATATCACGCCTTGGAGGCAAAATAGTAGGTTTCACAGATGCCTCGTCTTCCAGTGTAACCAAGGGAGAAACTCTTAATGACACCATTCGCACAGTTAATAATTACTGTGACCTGATAGTAAT
>Ga0307426_1002823_pt1 | contig 10656 bp, 11 predicted proteins | sample SalMarWE160340MG_FD_202165 | JGI IMG/M metagenome (GOLD analysis project Ga0307426, IMG submission 202165) | Salt marsh sediment microbial communities from the Plum Island Ecosystem LTER, Massachusetts, United States - WE1603-40 | ecosystem: Environmental > Aquatic > Marine > Intertidal zone >... | reverse complement strand
GACTCCTCTGTAAGGGTGGGCTTTATCAGCTACCCCTTTAGTTTTTAATGAATGGAATTGTATACTCTTGAATGAAGGCACGCTCTGGTTTGCATGGCTGTCACATTCCTCGTATCCAGGGCGTTACAGGTATGGACGGGGATGCCGGACGCAGCGATGCGTCTGAAATTGGGAGGAAAGCATGAGACGCTCTTATGGGATCCGAGCTGCCATCTCGCTCATCGTGCTGCTCGCCGCCTCCCTGGCCTGCGACGTTCCGGGAACGACTTCCAAAATGGCGGTGAATCTCGGCGCCACAGAGACGATGCAGGCTCTGGCTACAGTGGTGGCGGGGACGCTGGAGCCCGCCTCCATGGGCGAAGAAGCATCTTCTGAAAGTGCACCTCCAGGGCCTTCTGTAGACGAGTCAGCGGGGTCGAGTCCTTCACCTACCGTAAGTGCCACGCCCACGCTCGGGGCGCCGCTGGTGAGCGTGAGCATGGACACCAACTGCCGCTTCGGACCGGGAGAGGTGTACGATTACCTGGGCGCGCTGCTGGTCGGTGAAGAAGCTCCCGTGGTGGGCAAACTGGCCGACGAATCCTTCTGGTACATCGAGAATCCCGATGCGCCGCCGCCCTACTGTTGGATCTGGGGCATGTACGCCTCGGTTAGCGGCGATAAGAGCGGCATCCCGATCCTCACACCGCCGCCCACGCCCACCGAAATCCCAACGCCGACCGCCACGCAGGTGCCGCTGAGTTTCGCGGCGGCCGAATATACCATTCTTCATTGCAACGACCATGCCTTCGTAACGAAGGTCACGAACACGGGGACCGTGACGATCCAGTCCTACTCGATCACCGTCGTTCATCCGAACGACGGCATTACGTTGGTGAACGTACAGGACTTCTTTGCCAACGAACCGATTTGCGGCTATACCTACGCCTACAGCATCCCGGCCGGTAGCTTCGAATTCATCGTGCTGGAGGGATTCCAAATCCCCGGCGGGTTGTACAAGGTCACGCTGAAGGTCTGTTCGGAAGATGGCCTCGGCGGAGTTTGCAAGGTACTCTATTTCGAAGCCACGGTTATCTGATACCTAAGGGAAACTCGAGGAGTTGGATGGTGAAGAAGAGAAACGCACACTATTTGGTACTATCTGCTACGCTGCTCGTACTGGCGATCTTGGCCTGCGGGCCCAATCGGGGCGCCGAGCAAGCGGCGACCGAGACCATGCAGGCGTTGAGCACCGTCGTTGAACGAACGCTGCAAGCCGGGGGAGAAGCGGAGGGCCAAGTTACGCCCGAAAGCCCGGGCGAAGACGCTTCTGCGGCAGCCGCTTCCAGCGACACGCCCGAGCCGAGCGCCACGGCCACGCTTTCGCCGCCCATGGTGAGCGTAAGTGTGGACACCAACTGCCGTTTCGGACCGGGAGACGTGTATGATTACCTGGGCGCGCTGCTGGTCGGCGAGGAGGCGCCTGTTGTGGGCAAGCTGGCCGACGAGTCCTTCTGGTACATCGAAAATCCGGATGCACCGCCGCCGTACTGCTGGATCTGGGGCATGTACGCCAGCGTCACCGGTGATAAAAGCGCCATCCCGATCCTCACCCCACCGCCCACACCCACGCCGGCCCTGGGTTCGATCAGCGGATACACGTTCATCGACGGCAATCACAACGGCGTGCGGGACGCTTCCGAAGTGGACGATTACGTGAACGGGGCGATCATCCATCTGAAACCTGGAGCCTGCCCGGGCGGGGCGGACATCGCCACGACGGAATCAGACCACCCGCACGGCGAGTACCGCTTCGACGGCCTCACGCCCGGGGATTACTGCGTGGAGCGGGATTTCCTGCAGCAGACGCTCTATCCCGACCGGCACACGGTTACCGTGGGGCCGGGCGAAGACGTGGTGAACGTGAACTTCCGCTACGAACCCTAGGCTTTCACGACAGGCGGTTCACGCTGGAGGTTGTCATGCGTAAATCTGGTTTTCGTTACCTCATGCCGATATTGGCGTTGTCATTGGCCGGGTTGGCCTGCGAACTGCCGGATAACGCCGCCTCGCAGGCGGGACCTGCCGCAACGCAGACCATGCAGGCGCTGGCCACCGAAGTGGAGCTGACGCTGCATCCGGATACCGCCGTACTGGGGGAGAGCGCATCGGAATCCGAATCCGAAAACGAGGCGCCGGAAGCGGCGGTCACGGCCAGCCCAACAGTGACTCTCACGCCTACGCTCGGAGCGCCGATGGTGAGCGTGAGCGTGGACACCAACTGCCGCTTCGGGCCGGGGAACGTGTACGAATATGAGGGCGCGCTGCTGGTCGGTGAAGAAGCTCCCGTGGTGGGCAAACTGGCCGACGAATCCTACTGGTACATCGAGAATCCCGACGCACCGCCGCCGCAATGCTGGATTTGGGGCATGTATGCCGCGCTGACCGGCGATCAAAGCGGAATACCCATTCTCACCCCGCCGCCCACACCGACGGCCACACCGGTGCCGATCGCCTTTCACACGGAATTTGCCGGCGCCATTTCATGCGGTGCGTATGCCTTCTTCGCACGCATCGAGAACACAGGCACGCTGCCCATCGAATCGCTGAAACTCGACGTCGTAGACACGACGATCAATCTGACGAACTCGCATTTCAACAACATATTTGCGACTTCCGTCGACTGTACTCCCGCTACGACGCCCCGTCTGCAGCCCGGCGAAGTCGGATACACGTTCACCAGTGGATTCCAGGTCATCGGTAATCATGAGTTCAAAGCCACGGTAAAAGTCTGCACCCAAGACGGGCTGGCCGGTGAATGCGCGACGGCAACGTTTACGGTACCGTGAATGCCGAACGTTTATGACACACTTGAAAGGCGGCGCTGTTTTCGATCCATTGCTTTGACATGAAGACGCCGGTCGGTGGAAGGAGGCCGCAAAATGAAGCGCGTGCGTTACATGTATCCGGTGGTCGTGCTGGCCGCACTTCTGATCACCTCGCTGGCTTGTGATTTGCCCGTCGAATTTTCTGCGCAGGGGGAGAACCTGGGCGCCACGCAAACCCTGCAGGCCTTGGCGACGCAGGTGGCAGGGACTCAGGAATCCAAGGCGGAAAGCGCCGATGAAAAACCTTCCGCCGATGAACCGGCGGCCGCCGAGTCGGAAGGTGAGGCTGCAACGCTGACACCGACCATCACGCTGACACCCACGCTAAGGGCGCCGATGGTGAGCGTGAGCGTGGACACCAACTGCCGCTTCGGACCGGGAGAGGTGTACGATTACCTGGGCGCGCTGTTGGTCGGCGAGGAATCTCCTGTTGTGGGCAAACTGGCCGACGAGTCCTTCTGGTACATCGAGAATCCCGATGCGCCGCCGCCCTACTGTTGGATCTGGGGCATGTACGCCCAGATCACGGGAGACACGAGCGGAATACCGATCCTCACGCCACCTCCTACGCCGACTCCCGAATACACGCCGACGCCGGAACTATACGCGGTCTCTGGTCTCGTCTTTTACGACGACAATGAAAATGGTCTGCGCGATTCGGGTGAGAGTGGCATATCCAACTTTCAGGTCGATCTGCGCGAAGATGACTGTGGTGGCACGCTCATGGGATCGGTGTTAACCGACGCGAACGGGCAATATAGCTTCTCCGGCATTCCGCCGGGGACATATTGGATCCACGTGTATTACCCTGCCGGATGGTGTTGTGGTGTGCCGGTGGAAACACGGCCTGCAACCTATACTTTCGGACTCGGACCGGATCGGCAGTTCGTGTTCGGTTTCGGTTGTCAAATGGGCCCGTGAGGGTTTGCCGCTGGAGGATCACAACGCTTTGGAATCCCATTGAAAAGCGATCTCCAAACGAGGGGGCTGTAACTTATTCGTTTTCTGAACCCGCGGGTGAAGCTGCAGGCAGGTCCTCCGGCGTCTCGGGCAAGCCGGCCAGCACCCAGCGCTCGAAGATATCCAGCCATTCCGGTTTGAGCGCACCTGTGGGCGGCATTTGCCCGCCGGCGTCGGTCTCCACTCCATTGATCATCAGGATGGCGTTGCTGTCGAGGTCGCCGGCGACGAAGTTGGGCGCGTAGTCGCCCGTGGTCAGCACCTCGTCGTAGGTGCGCATCCAATAGTTGCCGTTCTTCTTCCCCGGCCGGTGGCAGGAGAGACAGGCGCGGCGGATGACGGGCTCGACGTGCACCGTGAAGGTGGGGATCTCATCCGGACCCAGCGGCGGCACGCCGGCGACGGCGGCTTCCTTGGGCAACTCGACGCGATCGTCCCAGGCGTAGCGGATGAAGGTCACGATGGCGTCGATCTGGGCCTTTTGCAGTTCGCCGCCGTAAGCCAGTCCGAAGGGCGGCATACCCAGGTCCTGCTGGCCGTAATTGATGATCTGATAAATGGTCTTATCGGTGCGGGTGTAGATGAAGTCGGGTGCATTCAAGGGCGGCACGACGACGCCCTCCAGCCCCTCGACGGTGGTGATCTCACCGCCCTGGCCTTCCGGGCCGTGGCATTCGACGCATTGGATGCCGTAGAGCTCCTCCCCGGCGGCGTACTGCTGGCCGATCGATCCGGCCACGCTGAACTCCTCCTGCGCGGGGGTCGTTATCGCGGCCGCCACGGTCAGCGCCAGGACGCCGGCGACGATGAAGCCCATGATGAGGATTTCGAGTATGCGGCTGCGCCAGTGGCGGAAGCGGCGGCGGTCGTAGAAGGGCAGCAGCAGCAGCGCCAGAACGGCGACGAGCGGCACGACGGCCGTGCCCACCCACTCGATCTTGCCGGGAAAAAACTTCAGCAGTTCGAAGAGGAACAGGAAATACCATTCCGGGCGCGGGACGTAGGTCGAATCGCTCGGATCGGCCGGGGGTTCGGCTTTGACGCCGACGAACGTGGCCAGGGCGACGAGCAGCAGGAAGAGGCCGAAGGACACGATCATGTCCTTGTAGATGATGTCGGGGAAGAACTTCACGCCGTGCTGTTTGGCGGCGTCGTAGCGCGCTTTGTAATCTCGTTTTTCTTGCTCGTTCACGCAGGCGCTCCTATTCGTCTTTCTCCGGTATGTGGCTGATTCCCAGGCGGATCACGAGATAGAGGTGAATCCCGACGAGGCCGATCAAGGCCGCGGGCAGCATCCAGATGTGGGCGCTGAAGAAGCGCGCCAGCGTCAGGGTGCTCAGATCTTCGCCGCCGCGCAGCGCCTGGTTGATGAAATTTCCCACGAAGGGGACGGTTTCCGTGATGGAGGTGCCCACCGTCGTCGCCCAATACGAGCGCTGGTTCCAGGGCAGCAGGTAGCCCGTGAAGCCCATGCCCAGGGTGATCAGAAGCAGCAGCACGCCCGTGACCCAGGTCAGCTCGCGCGGGTATTTGTAGGCGGCGTAGAAGAACGTGCGCAGCATGTGCAGCACGATGGTGATGATCATCAACGTGGCGCCCCAGTGGTGGATGCCGCGGATCAGCCAGCCGAAGGCGACCTCGTTCATGATGTAGTTGATGCTGTCGTAGGCCTGGTCGGGATGGGGCACGTAGTAGGCGGTGAGGAAGATGCCGGTAACGGCCTGCATGACCACGAGGAACAAGGTGGCGCTGCCCAGCGTGAAGGACCAGTTGACCTTGGGAACCTTGCGGTCCAGGACCGTACCGTAGATCGTGCGCAGGCCCAGCCGGGCGTCCAGCCAGTTGAGAACTCGTGCGATCACGTCATCCCTCCTGCAGATGGATCGACAGCCGGCCGTCTTCTTCCATGCGGTATTCGTAGCGATCGAGCGGGCGCGGCGGCGGCCCGGATACGACGGCCCCGTCTTTGGCGAAACGGCCGTCGTGGCAGGGGCAGACGTATTCCTGGACGTCGTCCTTCCAGGACACACGGCAGCTCAGATGCGTGCACACGTTGGAAAACACGTCCAGCTCGCCGTTCGCCATGCGCATGACGTAGACGCCGTAGCTGTTGGCCGTGCGTTCCCAGCCGACCTGTTTGGTGCGCGTGAAGGAGAACAACGTGGGCTCTCCTTCCGGCAGATCTTCGACCAGTCCCAGCGGGACCCACTCGTCCGCGCTTTCGCGTTTCAGGGCGGGGGAGATGAGGTAACCGATGGCGGGCAGGCCGACGATGGCGGCGATGATGCCGCCCAATATGCTCACCACGCCCGTCACAAAACTACGGCGGCTGATGCCGTGTTCGTGACCCGCTTCACGCATAGATGTCCTCCAGGATGATGCTTGCCGTCGCCCGGCGTCAACCGTTGCCCAGGGTTACATCCCACATTGTACACTGCCTGAATTGGAGACAAAAGGGGGACTCGTGCGGCCGGATCGCGGCGGGCGGCGGAGGAAAGATTCTCCGCAAAACCCGGACGAGCATCCCTTTATGCGCCGCCGCCGATGCTTGTATAATAGGACACGGGTTGAAACAGGGAACGAGCATTCGCAGCGTATCCGGAGGCGGCATGACTTTGAATCGAAGGGTGAGCGTTCGGTCGGGATTGCGCTACAAGGGCAGACTCGGCATGGCGAATTGGCTCCTGCACCGCATCACCGGCCTGGGCATTCTGCTTTTCGTGGGCATCCACGTCGTGATGGGGTTCCTCGGCCAGCGCTACGCCGACAACACCGCCTTTACCGTCAATGCGATCTACCAGTCCTGGGCCTTCCAATTGTTCGTCTACTTCTCGGTGTTGTTCCACGCCACCAACGGGGCCCGCCTGGCCGTGATGGATCTCTTTCCGGGTTTGATCCGCTTCGAGCGTGAATTGATCTGGCTGCAGTGGCTGATCTTCATTCCCACGTACGGCCTGCCCTCGTTCATCATGATCCAGAATACCCTGACGGGCGCCTGAGCCATACGCCTGCAGACAGCGGAGGAGAGCAGCATGCGATCATCACCATCCGTCCGACCCAAAGGCCTGTTCGAATACGGAATGTGGCTCTTCACCCGGCTTTCTGGGCTGACTCTGCTTCTGTTCGGCGCCGTCAGCTTGGGCGCCGCCTTCGTGCTCGGCGGCCGGACGGAGCTGGACATGCCGGCCATGTTCCGCTGGATATTCTTCCCCAACCCGAATCACGTGATCAACAGCAACATCCCCGACGTCGAACAGGGTTGGTCGAACACTTTCTGGCAAATCTACAGCATGGCGATGATCTTCCTGGCGGCCGGCCATGCGTTCAACGGACTGCGCATGGTGCTCGAGGATTACATCACCCGGCCGCTGCTGGTCAAGCTCGTCCGCACGGCGTTGGTCGTGCTCTGGCTGGGCGGACTGGTGGTCGCCGTGTTCGTCATCCTGGCTTCGTGAGCCGGCTGATTCCCGAACGGAGAGAGGCGTAGATGGAGCATCAATACGAAGTCGTGATCGTCGGCGCAGGCGGGGCGGGATTGAGGGCAGCCCTGGAGGCTTCCAAGGGAGCCAGGACCGCCGTGTTGAGCAAGCTTTATCCCATCCGTTCGCACACCGGCGCCGCACAGGGTGGTGTGGGCGCGGCGCTGGGCAGCGAAGAAGAGGACCGCCCGGAATGGCACACCTTCGACACGGTCAAGGGCAGCGATTACCTGGGCGACCAGGACGCCATCGAATTCATGTGCAAGCAGGCGGTGCACACGGTCTACGATCTGGAGCACATGGGCCTGCCCTTCAATCGCACCCCGCAGGGAAAGATCGCCCAACGTCCCTTCGGCGGGCACACCAACAACGAAACCAAGAAACCCGTGCGACGCGCCTGCTACGCCGCCGACCGCACCGGGCACATGATCCTGCAGACGCTCTACCAGCAGTGTATTAAGGAGAAGGTCACCTTCTTCGACGAGTTCCAGGTGTTGGATCTGATCGTCCAGGACGGCCAGGCCTGCGGCGTCGTGGCGGTGGAACTGCTCACGGGCGAGCTGCACGTCTTCCACGCCAAGGCGGTCATCTTCGCCACGGGCGGCTGGGGGCGCGTGTGGGAGATCACCTCCAACGCGCATTCTTTCACCGCGGACGGCTGCGCCATCGCCATGCGTCACGGCATTCCCGCCGAGGACATGGAGTTCTTCCAGTTCCATCCCACCGGCATCTACCGCATGGGCATCCTCATCACCGAGGGCGTGCGGGGTGAGGGCGGCGTGTTGATCAACGACGAGGGCGAACGCTTCATGGAACGCTACGCGCCCACGGTCAAGGACCTGGCTTCGCGCGACGTGGTCAGCCGGGCGATGTATCTGGAAATGCGCGCCGGGCGCGGCATCGGCGGCAAGCGCTACCTGTACCTCGACGTGCGCCCTGAGACGGTGAACAAGTACGCCCAGCGCGACGGCCGTACGAACCCCGACGGTTCGCCCTACCAGCTCAGCGCCGACGATGTACTGGAAAAGCTGCCCGACATCATCGACTTCTGCCGCACCTACATGCACGTCGACCCATTGACGCAGCCCATGCCGGTGCAGCCCACGGCGCACTACGCCATGGGCGGCATCCCCACCGACATGCACGGGCACGTGTTGATCGACGAGAAGAACACGGTCATGCCCGGCCTGTACGCCGCCGGGGAGTGCGCCTGCGTTTCCGTGCACGGAGCCAACCGCCTGGGGACCAACTCGCTGCTGGACATCATCGTCTTCGGCAAGGAAAGCGGGAAGCAGGCGGCGGCATACGCCGCGGGATCCGACTACGTCCCGCTGAGCAAGAACCCCGAGGCCGCCGTCCGGCGGCGGCTGGAGAAGCTGCATTCCGGCGAGGGGTTGGAGCACCCGGCCACCCTGCGGCGCGAGATGCAGGAAGTGATGTTCCAGGACGTGGGCGTTTTCCGCACGGAAGCGGGCATGCAGCAGGCGCTGGAGAAGGTGAGAGAATTGAAGCAGCGCTTCTCGCTGATTCGCGTCGAGGATTCGGGGAAGGTTTTCAACACGGACGCCATGGAGGCCTGGGAGCTGGGCTGTCTGCTCGACATCGCCGAAGCGACCGCGGCCTCGGCGCTGGCCCGCAAGGAAAGCCGCGGCGCGCACGCCCGCGAGGATTACCCCGAGCGGGATGACGATAATTGGATGAAGCACAGCCTCGCCTTCCTGGAGCCGGGAGGCATCTCGCTGCGCTACAAGCCGGTGAAGGTCACGCACTTCAAGCCCATGAAGCGCGTGTATTGAGTCGTCTGGGCAGATTGCGGGAGAGTGATCATGCAGGTTACGCTGCGCATCTATCGTTACAACCCGGAAACCGACAAGAAGCCGCACTACGAGAAGTACACGCTCGAGGCGGAAGCCACCGACCGCATCCTGGATTTGCTCAACCAGGTGAAGTGGTACCAGGACGGCACGCTGGCCTACCGGCGTTCGTGCGCCCACGGGGTTTGCGGCTCGGACGCCATGCGCATCAACGGCGTCAACCGCCTGGCCTGCAAGGTGCTGGTGCAGGACGTGGGAAAGAAGATCACGGTCGAACCGCTGCTGGGTATGGCGGTGATCAAAGACCTGATCGTCGACATGGAGCCTTTTTTCGAGCAGTACCGCAGCGTGATGCCCTACTTCGTCAACGACGAACCGCCGCCTGAAGGCGAGCGCCTGCAGAGCCAGGAGCAGCGCGCCCGCTTCGACGACACCACCAAATGCATTCTCTGCGCCGCCTGCACCACGGCCTGTCCCTCGTTCTGGGCCAGCGAAGAATACGTCGGCCCGGCGGCGATGGTACAGGCGCACCGCTTCATCTACGACAGCCGCGACCGCGCCGCGGCGGAGCGCCTGCAGATATTGAACGACCGCACGGGCATCTGGCGCTGCCACGACATCTTCAACTGCACCGATGCCTGCCCGAGAGACATCGAAATCACCAAAGCGCTCGGCGAACTCAAAATGGCCATCACGACCGGCAAGGTCGAGTAGCATGAATTTCGCAGGCCTTCCGATCCGGCCCTGAGTGGAAGACGATGAACCTGTACGAAATCTTCAACCGCGCACCCCGCATCCTGGTCGCCGACGACGACTGGCTCAACCGCGACCTGCTGGAGGCGTTTTTAAAGGAAGCGGGATGCGAGGTGATCAAAGCGGCCGACGGGGATACGGCGCTGGATCTGGCGCTGGAGGACCCGCCGGACCTGGCCATCCTCGACGTGCAGATGCCGCGCATGGACGGCCTGGCCCTGTGCGCGGCCTTGAAGAGCGTCGAGGCGATGCGCTTCATCCCGGTGGTGATCGTCACCGCGCTCGACTCGGAAGACGAGAAAATGCGCGCCATCGAGGTCGGCGCCGACGAGTTTGTCAGCAAGCCCTACAGCTCGCTGGTGCTGCTGACGCGCGTGCGTTCGCTGCTGCGCATCAAGCAGCTGCACGACGAGCTGGAAGCGCGCAACCGCCTGCTGCGGCAGGTGCTGGACCGCTTCCTGGCCGAGGACGTCACCGACATCATCCTCGATGATCCGGAACGTTATCTGCAGTTGGGCGGTGAAATCCGGCGTGTAACGGTGCTCTTCGCCGACATCCGCGGCTTCACGCGTTTCACCGAACTGCATCCCGCCGAACACGTGATCCACACGTTGAACCGCATCTTCCAGAATCTGAGCAAGATGGTCTTCAAGCACCGCGGCACCTTCGACAAATACCTGGGCGACGGCTTCATGGCCTTCTACGGCGCGCCGATCGCCCGCGAGGACGACGCCAAACGCGCCATCGACACCGCGGTAGAGATGCAGGTGCTCTTCCGCAAGC
>Ga0307426_1002820_pt1 | contig 10666 bp, 9 predicted proteins | sample SalMarWE160340MG_FD_202165 | JGI IMG/M metagenome (GOLD analysis project Ga0307426, IMG submission 202165) | Salt marsh sediment microbial communities from the Plum Island Ecosystem LTER, Massachusetts, United States - WE1603-40 | ecosystem: Environmental > Aquatic > Marine > Intertidal zone >... | reverse complement strand
ATGAACGCATAAAAGAGCACCTCAAGTATCTCAACAAGTATCGCCTGCTGTTAGCCGACATCAAAAAAAGAAGTTATGTAATACTTTAGCTCTTTGAAAATTATGCTGCCATTTTAAAGTCAATTTCAACCGACGCATTTTCATCGATGGATTGTTTTGCCATCGCTAATACAACTTCGACAGGGTTGAATTTCTGAAGTTCAGCTGATCTGAATAGTGTCATTAAAATTGCCTGGGTTTTTGCTCCCTTATCGGATCTGTTTTGATGCGATATTTTTCTATTGATAGCCGGTTTTCGCATCTGCTGTTCTCCGTAATTGTTATATGGACTCACGCCTTGATGCTCAAGGAAAGTAAAGAGTTCTTTTTGATGACGCTTTAGGCGTTTGATCAGCCGTTTGACATCTTTGTCTTTACTGACCGTTTTGGTTAACTGCTGGAGTCTTTTGTAGAGTCTCGCTTTTCGTTGCCAAAAAACTTCAGATTTCAGTTGACCTCTTCGGTTGGAGAGACGAATCGCATCTTTTAATAAGCGGGACAACTTTTTGCGAAAAGCCTTCCAGAGCTGTGACCTGTTGTGTTTGTCCACTTTAAGCAGTTCGGTAAACAGATGATAGAAACACCTCTGTTTAGCCAGAGCACACAGCTTATTATAGGCACCCCAGAAATCACAAATCAAAATGCCTTTGAATATGGTTCCGAAAACTTTTTTCACAACTGGAGATCCGCGGCTTTTATCAATAACGTAATAGCAAAGGTTGCCGGTTGCAAAGCACCATAACCAGTGGGTAATACCGTTGATTCTCCAACCGGTTTCATCGGCATTTAAAACAGCGGCATTGGCGACTTTTTTGCCGATATCGTCATAAACAGGCTTTAAAGCGGATGCCAAATTTTTCCAAGCCTGCGTCAAACCGCCGGCTGTGACCGTAAAGCTTGCAAAAACACCGAGCAGTCTGACAATATTATTGACACTGACACCGATCAGGTAGTGAAGCCATGCGGTAAAAACAACCAGCCTGAGACCGAGCACAGCGTGGGGTAATGCATCGGTGACTTTGGCATAAACTATTTTTTGGCATGTCGAACACCAATAACCATAGACGGTGTGCTCAGTGACTTGCGGCTCAACCGGTGGCAGGTCCTCTGTACAGCGTTTATAATCCTTGACGGCTTCGCCCAGGCAATTGTTGCAATCAGGACAATTGCACAGGATATGTTCTTTGTAATGATCTATCTTATCAGGTTTTGGCCGGCATGCTCCGGGATGCCCATTTTTTCTGCCAGGCTTTCTTTTTCGTTTTTTACCTGGTGGTTTAAGATAGGGCGGCTTCATACCCGAAGGTGTCGTCGGGCTGAGATCAGCACATATCTGATCGTACTTATCAGCTTTTTCAGCCAGGTCGATAATTTTATCAATGGCCTGATCTTCAGGCAGTTTAAGTATGGCTGCGGCTTCATCCCTTCTCATCGTTAAGCAGTCTTTTGAGATTGCGATGTAAAGGGTAAAGGTAGACAGCTTTGGGCTGGCCGTGATACCGATAAATATTGCCTTTTTTTGCACTGCCGCTGGTTTGACCAACATACTGCCAGTTGGCAGCTTTATAACAGGTGCCTTTAAACCGGGAATTATCAACAAATGTCTCAGCCAGATAAACTCGATGACCATATGTTTTTTGCCAATCGCTGCTTAAGCGTCTGAGGCTCAGTGCCAAGACCTTAGAGGCCAGATGCTTGACCTGAACCCAGGCAGGAATCAAAAAACGGGTATTGTTGGCAATCCGGCAAAGGTTTTTGCGCCGGGTCGGCGCATTCCAGCCAAGGAATCGATCACGGGCTGCTACCTTCCAGGCCGCGGAAGCCCAGGCAAGACAGGCGACGACTTGACCATTAATAAGTGCCAGATGTTTAATATGTTCGCCAACCAGCTTGGGCAGGCCCAGATAATGATAATGATGCAACAAATAGTTGCATAAATACTGATCGCCGGCGCTGACCAACTGGATGATTGGCTCGGGGTAGTCGCCGATCTGGCCGCCTAGAGGCTGATCAATAAATAAGGGAATCTGATCAAAGGATTTTGATTTTAAATTGTTTTTCGGTCTTAATCTTGGAGGTAGTTTAATGAAATCCTTTTCCTCCAAACGTAACAGGAGATCACGTGCGGCATATTCCTTGAGTTTACCATTGGGCTGAACCCAATTCCATGTCTGGCACAAAACGCGGGAGATATAACTTCTGCCTTTGTCGTGGTGCTCTACGATACAGGCCTGGATAAAATCTATATCTCGGCGAGTCAGTTCACGTGAACGATATCGAAAAACAATTGAGTCCATGTAGTTCTCCCTCAGTATCTGAGAACTACATACAACAAAATAGTTTCTGACGCCAGCCTTTTTTGGAATATTTTATAAAAAAATTTTCAAAGAGCTATATTGTTACGAAAATTTTAATTCGAAACAAATTACACACACCAGCTGTCAAACTTACAGCCGGCGTATCTTCTTAAACAATTAATATCATCGCTAAGGCAATTTATTAAAGGATATAAATCAATTTAGCCTCCGGCAGGATAGCATGCATTCTCTGCGCTACTCCCTTAAAAAAAGGGTAATTTGTATAGCTCGGCGAGGCCTCACCATGAATCCTGGCGCTGCCCCTGAAGTTGGATTTATACCACTCAATGCCTTTGGGCCAGTTGCGCTCAAAAACAAAGTAGTGCAGTTCTTTTTCCCAGGACATTGATATCTCAGAGTGGAGGCCCAGATAGTAATGCAAACTCGTTGTGCCGCATTTTGATGCACCTATTATTATCAGGTTCGGAAGATTTCGCCTTTTGTTTTTTGCTGCCGGATTTGATTTCATATTGTTGGAGAGGCATTGATTTTATTCTTCTCATGATCCTTTGATATCTATGAGAACCACTGTTATATTGTCTTTGCCGCCGCCTGAAAGCGCCAAATCAATGAGTTGATCTACTTTTTTGCCGGCCGGTATCGGTGAGTTAAAGACGTTGCCGATAGCAACGTCGTCGACCATATCCGTCAATCCATCGGAACAGAGCAGGAACTGGTCCTCGGGATAGGTCCGCCCGCGGATCAAATCAAGGGCCAGTTCTTCATCGATGCCAACTGCCTTGAGAATAACGTTTCTAAGAGGATGCCGCCTGGCCTTTTCCTCACCAATAAGACCCTTATCAAGTTGGTCCTGGATCAGGGAATGGTCGTGCGTCAATTGTTTTAAATTACCGTTTCTGAAACGATATGTCCGGCTGTCCCCCAAATGTCCGACAACAAACCCTTGATCAGAAAACGCCAGCAATTCGGCGGTGCACCCCATGCCTTTGTGTAAAGGGTTTCTCCTTGCATGGTCACGTATTTTTTCATGGGCCAGGCGGAAAGATTCCTGAATTCGCATGACGACATTGTCTTCGTCCAAATCGGCGGACTTCCGGAATACTTCCACAGTCGCTTCTGCAAAAAACCGGCTGGCTAAATCGCCGGCTGCGGCACCACCCAAACCGTCTGCCACCAGGCAAAATCCCCGTTCTCCTTCAATGACAAAAACGTCCTCGTTGGCGGATCGTTTGAGGCCGACGTTGGTTTTTCCAGCAAAATTAATGTTCAGCATAGTCTTCTGCACCTTAATCCCGAGATTAAAATTTATATGATTTGTCGGTTCGAATGAGATTGACAATCAGGTCGTTTTCATTATTTCCTTGACATATAGGGGTAAATTAAAGCAATTTATCAGATACAGGCAAGAGCCGTCCAATCCGAAAAGCCAAATGGAGTACATTGGGTATATGAAAAAAACGCCTACCATTATTATGCAATTGGTTCATATCCAGGGACCCATGAAGGGTGAAATTCAGGAGTTTCCTGATTCTGAAATATCCATCGGGCGCCACCCGTCATGCCACGTGCGCTTTCCAAAAGATCTTGCCATCATTTCCCGCGAGCATGCTCGCATCATCAAAGAAGGCAATCGGTTCAAATTAATTGATCAGAGCACCAACGGGACGTATTTAAACGGGACAAGGATAACCGAAGCAATTTTAAAAGACGGCGATATTTTACTTTTTGCCGACGGCGGGCCTAAAGTAAGCTTTCTGACCAAAATTGCCGAGGCACCGGGGGATTTACCTCAAGCTCCGGAAATACCTGCAACCCCGATTAATCGGCCTCGGCCTTCTCAACCTCAAGCTTCGAGAGCACCTTTATCGCCCCCGCCGGAGATGCCGCCGCGTCCCGCAATGGAAATCGAAAGAACACAGATGCCGCTGATCATCCAGTATGGCCCGACCCTGCGCACGTTTAAGGAGCTGCCCGTTACCATCGGCAGAAATCCGGCGTGTGATTTCAGCATTGATCATCCCGGTATTTTGGAACAACACGCCCAGATTTTCTTCAACCAGGGACAATATTGGGTGAAAGATCTGACCGGCAGAAACCAAATTTCCATCAATGGGTCGCCCGTGCCGTCTCAAGCCGCGCTGCAGCCCGAAAGCCGCCTCTCCTTGAGCCCAAACGGACCCAACTTCCGGTTTTTGGGCGCCGGCCGTCTGGCAGAAATTGAAGACGCACCATTGCAGAAAACCGATGTGCCTCCTCAGGCGCCGGAAACCCCTTCAGCAGCGGAGAAAAAACCCACCGCTCCGCCTAAACCTAAAGCTGCCAAAAAAATTCTCGGTAAATTATTCAAACCCTAAGGTTTTCAATATTAGAATAAAATCTGTCGCGCCCGGATTCTTTACTCAAGCATCCGGATCGCGAGAGGTTTGGTCAGGATGGGTTGAATTTCCACCGGTCCGATAATCATCGTTTCCGGGTTGAAGTTTTTGTTTCCCCACCAGTTATTGGCCGCACCAACAGGGTTCGGGCTCTGGGCGGCCTTGATCGCCCACTTGCCGTTGTTTGAAATATTATTCTGCTCAATCCGGGCCGTTGAATTTTCCAGCAAAAATCCACCAAAACCATTCTCTGAAATGGTGGATCCGTTTACCATCAGCTGAGAATCGCGCGCGGAGATTCCTGTTTTTTCAGATGTACGGATAAGGCTCTCCTGTATTTCGGCCGACGTATCTACAAGCACGATTCCCCATTTATTGTCCTGCAGGAGGCAATGGTGAAATTTGACATTGGAGCCGGATGCCTTGAATCCGAATTCAGCATTGGATATCGTTAAATAAGATAAAACATTGTCGGCCCGGCTCTGGTCCAGCAGAATCCCTTTCCAGCCGGAATCACCCATACCGGCCATGCGAACCGGGTTGTCTGCCGTTCCCATAATATTCAGTTCGCCCTTCACAACGATTCCCATGCGACGGAACCAGATAACGGTGCCGGAATTCATGGTGAGTTTCGCACCGGGCAGCACCACCAGCGCATCTTTAACCAGATAGGGACTCTGCGAAGCCCCCAGTGCCAGGTCTCGGGAGATGACCGAGGGCAGCACGGTCGGTTCACCGATCGTTACCGGTCCCAAAATATCCACCCACTGACTCTGGAGCCCTTTTTTTGATCGCAGATACCCCACCAACCGGCCGTAAGGCAGTCGATCCTGCGGCTTAACGCGGTAGCTGGCGAAATAGACCCCCGGTTCATTTTCTGTCATCGAAAGATTTTCAATCAAAGGTGGAAGACTCCAGCTGGCTTCCAAATGTTCATCACCGACCATGACCACTTTCAAATGACTCTCCGGCAGCAAGAGCGTACCGACGCCGTTGTGAACCATCACTTCGATCCGAGGCGGGGATTCAGCGAGCGCCGGTCGGTTGGGAACGGTGGCAATCATCTGCATACAAACCTTGGAAGCGGCCTGCATGACATCTGCCATTTTGTGGCTGATAGCCGTCTTGACAATCGCTGCGGCCAGCCCGGTAAGGCTCAGGGGCACATCCCCTTCTCTCAGGTGCGCTGTATGTTCAAGTTCCCAGATGGTTTGGTCGGATTGACAGCTGACCAGCCGGGCCCTGAGGCTTGCCTCCGTATCGGAATACAACACTGCATAAACCTTACCGAGGCTGAGAACCTCACCGAAGACGACGGCATCGACGCCCAGCATTTGTCCCAGTTGCCGGGCAGAAACACCGTCGCCGGCCGTGATGCTTTGATAAACATTTGTCCCCGCCAGCTTCTCATCCACGAAAGCGGGTTCCACATCCAGATAATTCAGTGAACTGAAGAAATTGTAAAACATCCGGCGCATAATTGCGGCGGCTTCCGGATTGGAGGTTTGATTGACAAACGGCAAAATAGCGACTTTGTGCGGCAGTTGGCTTTCGTCAACCACGTGGGGTTGCGGGGCCTCTGCGACCTCCGTCGCGGCGCAGGCAGCCAGTATGACGATGATAACAGAACTGAAAAGGTATGCCCCAAGGGAATTTTTAAATTGCATGGCCGCCTCGCCGGAAACTACCAGGGTTTTTCGGAATCTTTTTCACCGCCGGGATCCTCATAAAGAAATTTGATGATGCGGGAACTTTCAACGCCGGATTCTTCGAGTAATTTTTGGACCTGCGCGCGGCTCTTTTCCGGTGCGGATGATTTCTTACCGGACTGCGGGCTTTTTGAACTCGATGCTGTCAACTTAGCGCGGCAGATGTCGATTTTTTGCTGGATGTCCGGTGAATCGGGAGCAATAAAAACGTATCGTTCAAAATAGGTCAGGGCATTGCGCCAGTTATTTTTATTAAAATAATCTTCACCGTACCTGCGATAGAAGGCTTTCATTTGCTCGATGCGCTCCAGAGCAATGGGATTCCCAGGATCTGCGGCCAAAACGGCCTGATAAACGGAATAGGCATTGTTATTGACCGGCGTTAAGTAGCGCTTGGCCCTGAAGTGAAGATCGGCCTCCTGGAGCATTTGGACCACGTTCTGATGCCGGCGTTGTTCCTGCTGGGACGCAAGCCAGATTCGCCGGATGCCCTGCTGGGCGCGGCCATAGAAGGGGCTGTCTTCTCTCACCGCTGCATACCGGCCAAGGGCGGCCTGATATTGGGAGGCGCCTTCCAGGGTTTGGGCGATTTCCACCCGGTACCTATCCAGTCGCTCCCAGAGTTGGTCCGCTTCTTTGCCGCCGCCATATTCTTTTAGGTAGGCAACCAGGTATTGTTCGGCCTCCGGCAGCTTGCCGGCCTCATCCAGCTTCTGCACAACCGCCAGCGCAGTTTGAGCAAGCAGCTCTTGAGCCTTGCGACCGCTATCCGGGGGCACTCCTTTCGTAAGCAGACGCTTCAGCGCATCTTGTGCCGTCTGATATTGACCGGCGGCAATTTGTTCGGCAATAGTCTCCAGGTTCCGATTAATTTTCCAGGGATAATAGGCATGCCGGTGAAACAAGAAGCTTCCAACTATCAGTATTAAAAAGGCCGCTGCCAGCCAGAGCGCCCACCCCGGTCCCCTTTGCTCAGTGATGATCTTCTCCTCGATGGGTTTTGCGTCCTCGGGCCGGTCTGATACGAAAGTTAGATAAAAGGAGCCGAGGTGAATATTATCCCCGGAATAAAGGCGATTTTCGGAGACGATCGCGTCATTGAGTAACAACGGATTGGTCTGGCTCAGGTTTTTGACAAAAAACCCGTCGTCCCGCTGTTCAATCATGCCGTGTTGGCGTGAAACGGACGGGTCCTGCAGAGGGATGTCCGCATCTTCGGATCGCCCGATAATTAGGCGGTCTTTATCAATCTGGTAGGTTTTCGTTTCACCGGCATCCGTGGTAAGGACCAGTCGCGGACCCAATACATGGTCCGGCAGGGAGGCAACGGCGATTGTTTTCTCGTCAAAGGCGATCGGATGCGGTGTGACATCAAAGGGCCGGTCTGTTTGAAACCGGAAACTCGTTGTTCCCAGCGTAATTTGATCACCGTCCTCGAGATACTGGCCGGCTGTGGGCGCGCCATTGATCTGCACGGGATTTTGTCCGAGATTTTCAATGTAAAAGCGGTTGCTTTCAAATCGAATCCGGGCTTGAACCCTTGAAATATGCGGATCGTTGACGACGATCTCGCACTCTTTAGATCTGCCGAGTGCGAATTCCCGCTGGCCTGTCTCAAAAACAATATTGGGATCAGCCGTATTAACGAGTTTGAAACGCATCGTGGGTGCTGCTCTCCCTTGAACCGATCGTTTTTCTGTTGCGAAACCTTGCAGGAAGGTCAATATTCAGGCATTTGTATCAGTGCGTGCCGCCTAAATCAATTCCTCAGCTGCCTGCCGGGTGACTTTCAGCCAGCCGTTCAAATCACCGGCAGCGGCTGTTTTCTCGGCAGCTTTGACGATGGCGCCGGTTTCAACCTCCACCAATCGCAAATCCAGACGCATCATTCCGCCGAGCACGAAATAACCGCCGAATACCATGAAACGGGCGCCCACAATCCGGCCGATTCTCAGGCGAGTGGCGTCATTGACGATAGCTGAACTGCTCAGGTTCAGCTCTTCAAGAACCAGGATGAGACGCTGCCTTTCAACCACCTGAAACGAACTGGATTTTTTCAGCGTCTCGATCACTTCAGCCGCCAGCAACTCGCCCATATCGGTGCCGATGGCCTCCTTCGGATTCAAGTTTTCCAAATCCCAGACGGCAACTGCTGACGTCTGCCGGTCCATACTAGGTTTAGGCACTGGGGTGCATCCGGATAAAAACGCAAGCAGCAGCGACAATCCTATAAGATGCTTTGGCAGCAGCACGGCTTTCTCCAGTTAGAGTTTTCCCACTTTCTCCTGAATCTTGTCATCGCGGGCGATGGGGACTTGCTGGCTCAGAATGCGCGCGTAAGAAAGATCCGGCTCGACTTGCACCACCTCCAGCGTTGCAACGACTTCGGGTGCACCGCGAAGTTTTTTACCCTTGTACTCGATGGGTTCCTTTTCTTTTAATACTTCAAATTTAGTGCCCTGGCTCACGCCCTGTTTTGATCCCAGATTGATCATAATTCGATCCGAAGATGCCTGCACAATATAGCCCTGCAAGGGATACGTTTGCATAATAGCTGTCAGAATTTCCTGATTCAGCTGATTCAGTTCGGTATCCAGCGACGGATTTGGGCCGAACTGGCGGTTGATGATCTTGGGCAGTTCCGAGGTTTCGGTATCGATCAATCGCAGACTCAGAATATTGCCGGCCGGAAGGTAGTAAATGGAACCGGTGCCGATGATTTTAGCGGCCAGGACCTTGCCCAGTCTTAAGGCCGTCTCGGGATCGGCCAATTCCGAAGAGCCGAGATCTAATTCCTCGAGCAGTTTTTCAATCAGGATCCGTTCAACCACATGAATTCGGCCGGATGCATTGAGCTGATCGGACAGCTGAAACATTAAAACTGAAGACAATCCGTCACGCTCGGGTAATCCACCCTTTTCCTGCAAATCGACGAAAGTCATAACCATGGGCCTTGACGTCCAGGTGTCCTCCGGTTCTTTTGCTTTGGATTGCTGCTGATTGCGATATCGCTCGGCCAGGCGCTTAACCAGTTCGTCCATGCGTTTTTTTCTCTCAACATCATTCTGGAGAGCGAGCATCATCTGCGCTCTTTTCGCCAGGGACGCGGCAAATAGGTCATCTTTATCGATTGCCAGCGCCTGGCGGTACCCATCCAGCGCTTTATCCCACTTGCCCTCTTTTTCGTACGTCTTGGCAGAATTGGCGGTTGCTTCAATGTAATAAGGATCAATTGCCACCGCCTGATCATAAAGCTCCCTGGCTTGGGATAAATTGCCGATGCTGGCCTGCAGACGCCCGAGCTTATTCAGCGCAACCGCCTTTTGAAACGGGGCGGCCGATTTTTTACTCACCGCCTTGCGGTATTCTGCCTGGGCTTCTTTTTTTTGGCCGTTGGCGTATAAAATATCTGCTTTGACGGTATTTACCTGCCCCCGATCCGGTGCTTTTTTCTCAACTTTCGCGGCCAGTTCTAAAGCCTCTTTGGTTTGTCCTTTCTGGGCATACACGGAGACCATTCCCTCCTCGCCCAGAACTTTGCCCTGGCCCGCTTCTTGCGACAGGGAATTGAAGGTTTTTTCGGCGGCAGCCAGATCGCCGCCCTTGAGTTCCGCGTATCCTTTGACCATTTTAGCATCTACATTTTGCGGATTTTTGCGGACAACATCTTCACTGATCTCCTTGGCAATCGCGGTCTGTTTGCGCTGCAATTCTTTTTCAGCCAACTTCACCAGCATAATTTCGGTGGTTTTGCCGCCCCCCTGAATATATTCCATCATTTTCAGCCCGGGACCAAGGATGCAGACGGTCGGCAGTACGAAGCGGGCCTGGTAAAGATCGCTGACTTTGGAATTGTCTATAAGGACCGGATAAGAAATTCGGCTCTGGGAGACAAATTCAGACACCTTTTGTTTGGCGGAACGGGTAATTCCCCACACTTTCAAATTGGCCTGTGCATATCGTCCGGCAAGATTATCCAGAGCCAATAGGCCTTCTTGACTGGGTCTGGACGTCACGTCAAAAAAATAGAGAATAATCATCGGGTTATCTTCCAGCGTCGCCAGGTCATGGTGCTTACCGTCGATATCGTCCAAGGCAAAGCCGGGTGCCTGTCGACCGACGGCAGGTTGGCCGTAGCCCGGGCCGCTGACGAGAATAACGATGCCGATAAGTGCTGCCGAGAAGGCAAGCATTTTTATAAGGGACCTCATTTTAATCTCTCCGT
>Ga0307426_1002818_pt1 | contig 10668 bp, 10 predicted proteins | sample SalMarWE160340MG_FD_202165 | JGI IMG/M metagenome (GOLD analysis project Ga0307426, IMG submission 202165) | Salt marsh sediment microbial communities from the Plum Island Ecosystem LTER, Massachusetts, United States - WE1603-40 | ecosystem: Environmental > Aquatic > Marine > Intertidal zone >... | reverse complement strand
GAGGGAGATCTCCTGCGGGGTTACCGTTCCGACCGCGGAGACTTTGTCGATTCTCTCATCGGGCACCGATTCGCCAACAATGGCGACCTCACCGTCTTCCGTGATGGTGATGGTCAAATCGCCGAACAGCGGATCGCCGGGGATGGTGAAAACGGCGCCTTCGGCGTCGAAATTGCCGCTGTAGGTAATCGGATCGGGATCGGAAGCGCCAAAGACAAAGCCGTCCAGGTCTACGCTGATGGTCAACGTGCCGTCTTCATCGGCGTTTACCGTTGCGCTGACGGCTCCGGAAGAACCGAAGGTAATGTTATGCCACTCACCGCTCCAGCTGCCCAGATATGCCTGAAGAGCCTGGAAGACGGGGTCTTCCGTCGGGGTAGGCGGCACTTCCACCGTTGACTCAGGCGCAGTCGTGGCCGTCGCTTCCGGCGTCTCGTTTCCGCTGCACGCTCCGAGCAGCAAAGCCAAGAGCAGAATCAGGATGATTGTATGCTTCCACATTATCCTTTTCTCCTATCGGTGATCGGTGGTTCGTGATTCAATTTTGCTGGTCCAAATGTTGCCGAACGACGATGCTGTTTTGCAAATTTGACTTATATTATCGAATTTTCCTTCGTATGCAAGTCGTTCAAATTGGAATTTTTTCCATCGCAAAATACGATCATCTGATCGTTATGAATCAACGTTCGACCTATGAAGAGAGTGCGACCCTTTGTTGACAATGAATTATTGTTGATCCTGCGGCTCGGTCACTAACTCTGGTGGCTGATCAATGGCCCTAATACTTCTCCCACGCTGATCAAACCCAATGTGACGAACGGCGTCGCGGCCCAGGCGCAGCCCATGGCCAGCAGCCAGCGCTGCGGCGCTGTGGCCTCCGCAAAGATGACCAGCGAAAACAACACGGACAGCCACACGGTCAGCAGCGGAAATGCCGCCAGCGCGGTGAGCAAGAAGGTCGCCGACCGATGCACTTTTCGCCCGCTGCTCCGTGCACGTTTGTGCGTCCAGCGCCAGATCAGCACCGACCAGGCCGTCAGGCTGTAGGCCATGAGCACGAAGGTGATCGCCACCCACAGGCCGGGATCGATATGCCAATCGGCAAATGCGCCTCCCTCGCCGAAATAGCTGACGATGGCCAACACGTTGACCGTCAGGCTGATCAAACCACTGATGACGACGAACACGTTCGAACGTTTCATGGCGATGTCCCCACTGGCCGCAGCAGCAACCGCTCACGGCTTGCACTTAAAATCGGAAGACGGGATAGGACCTCCGTGTCCTGCTCCTGAACCCTTGCACTTCGTTTCCCAACCCAGATGAAATTGCTTTGCGCCAACAGCGGCATGCGGATGTCCGCGCCGGGCGGCGGCAATACCCCCGGTGGGCCCCAGTAGCCCGCGTTGGCCAACAGCCAGGTTTCCAACGTGGCCCGGTCGACACCGACGGCGGCGAAGACACTCTCAACGGCGCGCAGCATGAGCTCGCTGTAGGCTTCCCGATCGTAGGCAATCTCACCCTCGATGTGTTCCCAGGCGCGCGCTTTTTCCGGCCCGGGGACGAGCAAGAAGCGCAGCCGCTCGCCGGGGCTGAGTTCCACGCCCCGGTTGGCCAACTCTACGGCGACGCGGGCGGCAACCGTGCGCACGACGTATTCCTCCGGCCGGCGCGAGAGACGGTGGGTGACGACCAACTCGTTCACCGGAACGCCGCCGGCGCGCAGCCGGCGCAGGCGCCGGGCGGCGCAGGCCACCGCGGCGGGCATGGCGGCGCGGAAACCGCTGGCGTCTTCCCCCTGCGCCAGGATGTCGAGCATCTCGAGCTGGGTCTGCTTGATGTAGGGCGGCGTGTCGCGGCGGCGGGCCTCGATGCCGCGAATTTTCAGCGAGCCGTCCTCGTAGGCGCCAAAGTAGCGGTTGGCCACCGTCACGCGCGGTTCGGTGCGCGAGGGCAGAAACGCCAACCAGCGGTAGACGCCCTCCAGGCCGATCTGCAGACCGGTCTCGGCGTGTATCTCTTCGAGCAGCGCTTCGTAATCCGGGCGCTGCTGCGCGCCAGGTTTGTGGATCCAGAGACCGTCGACGTACAGGTGCAGCACGCGAAAGCCGCGTGCCTCGACCAGCTCCTTGGTGCGCAGCAGCACCTCGCGGCCGTAGGCGTTGACCGCCTCGTGCGCCTCGATGCGCCCGAAGCGAGCGTTCTTGTAGCCCAGATAACCGAAACACGTCACCAGGAGCCATTTGTGCGCCGAGTAGCGCCGGCGGTAGGCCTCGACCCGCGGGTCGTCTCCGGGCAACTGGCGGATGAGTGCCTTGTAGCGTTTGCGCTTTTCGAGCAGCGGCGCCAGCGTCTCCGGCACCAGTCCCTGGCGGTGGCGGCACACGCGGGTTCCCAGCTCGGGGATCGCTTCTCCGGGGCAGCACGTTGCCCCGACGGTCTCGGGCGAGATGTTGAAGTGCACCATGATGCTGGGATACATGGCGGTGAAATCGAGTTCGGCGACGTGTTCGTGCAACCCGAGGATGGGCGTGTAGACCAGGCCGCCCTTGTCCGCCAGGCGCAGGTCGTTGCCGCTCTTGAACGTTTCGGGCTGGCGTTTCTGCCAGGGCACCATCGCGCCGCGCCGCAGGGCGGTGTTGACCTGCATGGCGCTGATGCCGGTGCCGGTGGAGACGCGCGCCGTGGTTTGCACGGGCAGGTTGGTCAGGCGCGAGATTTCGAGGATACCGTCCATGCCGTAGTCATTGGAGAGGAAAGCATTCTGGCGATCGAGGTGCCAACGGCCGAAAAGCGTGTGCTGCTCGTTGCGGAAGACCACCCGGCCGTACGAGAAATAGGAAGAGGCCGATTTGCGCTGCACCGTTTTCGTGCGGTCGCGGTTGAGCGGCAGGGGAATGCCGTAATGCCGGGAGAGATCGAGCAAGCGCGGCAGGATGTAGTTGTCGCCGTAGGTGCTGACCAGTGCGTCGGGATCGAAGCGCTCGAGCAGATGGCGCACGCCCAGCAGCAGCTCGCGGCCCTTGCTGCGCGGGAAGCGGAACGTCTCCCCGGCGGTCTCCACCAGCAAATCGCCGCGGTGGCCGCGCCCCGGGTCGCGGCTCTGGTCGGCGAGCTGCAGCGTCATCACCCGCAGCGGCGGCAGACGATAATCGATCTCCCAGGGGCTGTCCAACGCCTCGATGTGCCGGATTCGTTCCCCATCTTGTTCGACGGCGCAGTACGCCAGCGGAAAAACGTCGCGCGCCAAAGCGTAACGCTGCGGCAGCGAGATGTCGGCGTCGTAATAGGTCAGGTCGGGACGGAACTCGGCCGTTTGAAGAAACAGGCGCCGCAATAACCTGGGGATGCGCACGCCGACCTCGAGCACCTCCACGGCTCGATCGAGGAACAGGTCCAGGCGCTCCGTGCGCCGCAGGGTCACCGGCGCGCGCTGCCCGCGCAGCATGCGGCAGACGGCGTGCAGTTCCTGCCGCGGCCCGCGCACGTAGAAGCAGGGCGTGAACGTGTCGCGCAGCAAGTGGGCGCGGCCGTCCTCGTCGAGCAGCCACACGGCCATGCCCTCCGCGGCGGGATAGATGTCGAAGATCCAGCCGAAAGCGGGTACCATCAACCCTCCTGGTCGGGCGCGCCCAGCCGCCGCCCCGCACCGGCCTGCAGCGCCTCGACGAGATTCTCGAGGTGCTCGAGGCGCCCTTCGAGCTGCAGCACCTGTTTGTGCTCCTCGACCAGCATGGCCAGAAGCATCACCTCGAAGGGCAGCAGGTGGGAAGCGTAAGCCGCGGCGGCCAGGTGATGGCGCGAAGCGGCAAGCAGGTCGTCGAGCGCGTGCTGATCCTCGATGCGCAGCGCGCGGCGAAAACGGGACAGCGATTGCTGTTCGTGGAGGAACGCCTGTGTAATGGATGGAAGAGTTCGGCCCATGATCTACCTCACAATGAAACGGGAACGTGGGACCGGGCAAAGCAGACGCAGCCCGAGTCCCATCAGAGTAACCTCGGCTGCCGTTCGAGCGCCGCTTCCGGCGCGCACAGCAGCCAGGCGATGTCGGCGGCGGTTTGCAACTGATCCAAAAAAGCCCAACGTTCTTTCACCAGCTCGCGCGGCTCGCGCGCCCCAACGATCACCGGGCTGACCGTCGCCAGCCGCTTCAGATGGGAAATGGTGATCTCCAGCAGGCGTTCGCTGTCCCGCAGCGGCACGTTCTCGTCGTAGAAGGTGGTGAGCAGATCGAGGACGAAGATCGGCTCCGGTCCGGTCGGCGTTTTTTCGATGCGCTCGGCCAGTTGAAAGCAGGTGAAGGCGCGCGAGAGACGGATGCGCTCCAGCGCGGCGTAGGGGTGTTTGCACATGCGCCGCGCCAGCCGGGCGACGAAGTAACCGTCGAAGCGGTTGCCCCCGTCGAAAACGCGCAGGGCCTGGCCCCGGACGGCCAGGGCGGTGAGCATGGCCAGGAGCGCCCGCGTGGGTGTGTGCGCGCCCCAGAACAGGGCGACGCGCGGCTGCATCAGCGCCTCGAGCAGCGCCGGGTCACCGGCCGGTAGTGGCAGTTGCACGGATGTGAACGGATCGCTTTGGTAATACATACCTGTCCTCTCGGCTTCAGAAATGAAGTGCATTGCCTGTGCAATAGAACGTTTGTTCTATATCATATCCGAGGATCAGGAAAAACCTATCCCGCAGGGGGTGGAACCGGGCGGGGGATATTGAATCACCCGCAGGGGGGAGGGACGGATTTCAGGGCGATTGCGTGCGTCGCGCCTATCTGGTTACCTGCGCTTGTGAAGCAGCGTCGTCGAGCAGTTCTTTGAGACGAGGATGATCGGCATACACGCCGCGATAGGAAGGGGGCAGCAGGGCGGCGATGCGGCACATGATCTCATCGGTGTTGCGACGCAGGTCGGCGGCGCGAGTCGCTTCGTTCAGCGGGGGCAAACGGAAAGGTTTGCCGATGCGCACACCGACACGGGGACGACGCAGGCGCAGCAAGGTGCGCAGGGCTTTGTCGGTGCCCACGACGGCCGTGGGGACGATGGGGACTTTCGCTTCGTGCGCCAGGTAAGCAGTGCCGGTCTTGCCGCGCGCCAAAGCGCCCGTTTTGCTGCGCGTCCCTTCCGGGGCGATTCCGAACACGTAGCCATTCCGCAGCCGGTCCACGGCGGCGGAGAGCGCCTGACGATCCACCTTGCCGCGTTGGATGAAAACGCCGCCGTGCAGGCTCACGAAGGGTCCGAAGAGCGGGTGATGCTCGTATTTCTCCGCGGCCCAGCCGGTAATTCGCGGCACTTTGAGGGCCGTGAAGAGCAAGGGGGCGTCGAAGTAGCTGAGATGATTGGCCACGACGATGTACGGCGGGGAGCCGGGCAGATTTTCGATTCCGTCGAACGTGCGCCGCGTGAGCAGTCGAAAGAGGGCATTGAAAACCCAGCGGGTAAACGGAAATTGAAGGTGAGGCCTCGGAATTTTGGACACTGTCTGATTGTAGTTGCTTTTCGGCGATGCTACAATCACTTGGGGAGATCTGATCCGGGAGGTCGCCATGATTGGCATCGAGCAAGTGGATACCCGCGACAAGCGGCAGGTGCGGGATTTCATCGACTTTCCTTTCCGGCTGTATGCCGGGCATCCACTGTGGGTGCCGCCGATCCGCATCGACGTCGCCACGCGCATGAACAGCAGCAAACATCCGTTTTACGAACACTCGGACGCCGAGTTTTTCGTCGCCAGAACGGGAAGCGAGATCGTGGGGCGGATCACGCTGCTGGAAAACAAACCCTACAACCGCTACCACGATAAAAAACAAGCGCAGTTCTATTACTTCGAATCCCAGGGCGACCTGGAGATCGCCCAAGCGCTGTTCGAACGCGCCGCCACTTGGGCGCGCCAACGCGGCCTCGATCAACTCGTGGGACCGAAGGGATTCGGCCCGCTCGACGGCTACGGCATGCTGGTCGAAGGATTCGAACACCGTCCGGCGATGACCATGATGAACTACAACCCGCCCTATTACCCGAAATTCATGGACGAATTGGGCTTCCGCAAGGAAGTCGATTTTGTATCCTGTTACCTGGGAGCCGGCAAATTTGGTTTGCCGGCGCGCGTGCACCGCATCGCCGAACGGGCCGCCAAGCGCAGCGGGTTGGCCGTCAAGCGCTTTCGCAGCAAGCGCGAACTGCGCCAGTGGGCGCCGCGGATCGGAAAAACGTACAACGACACGTTTGTCAACAATTGGGAGTACTATCCGCTGAGTGACAACGAGATCGACTACGTGTTGAACGAGATCCTGACCGTCGCCGATCCGCGCCTGATCAAGATCATCGTGCACGGGGAACTCGTCGTCGGATTCCTCTTCGGCTTTGCGGACGTCTCGGCGGCCATCCAGCGCAGTAAAGGACGTTTGCTGCCCTTCGGGATCTTCGACATCCTCATCGAAATGAAACGTACCAAGTGGATCGCCTTGAACGGCGCCGGCGTCTTACCGGAGTATCACGGACGCGGCGGGAATGCCTTGCTCTACTCCGAAATCGAGAAGACCATTCGCGAATTCGGCTTCCAGCACGCAGACCTGACCCAGGTGGCCGAGTCCGCGGTGCAGATGCGTAAGGACCTGGAAAACGTGGGCGGTATTCCCTACAAGAATCACCGGGTCTATATTCGCGATCTTTAGGATTGGCGTCACACCACTACAAAAGACTGCGTGCTGCCGAACGGCAGCACGCAGTTTATTCCCCATGCAGTTTTCTTGGAAATCAGTTGGAGTTCGTCGACCAACTCCTCGATAAATTGAATGGGCTCGGTTAACTCACCACAGCGCGAGCAGCAACACCCAGAAGGCCAAGGATGGCACCCGTGATGAAGGTGAACACGAAGATAATGATCCAACCGATCACCACGGTGACCGCGGTTTGGACCCATTCCAGATCCAGGGCTTCCTTTGCCGCCACGAGCCAGGCAGCCAGTCCGAGGATCGCAGTCGCAAACTGAACCAATCCTGTAACACAGGTAAGAATTCCCAGGGCGTGGAAAATTCCAAGTACACCTACGATTTGCCACACATAAGCCAGACCGAGTGTGCGCACCAATTCGTCGAACGTGACCTCGGCGTAGAAGACCGTGCGGCCTACCCAATCGATCACCCAGGCAGCGATGGCGAAGCCAACGACAGAGATGATCGTACCAACCACTGCAGCAACCAACCACTTGAATATGTTGCTCTGTGCGTGGGAGGCGATGTTGACGAGGAAAGAAACGACCGCAACGATCGTCCAGGCCGTTGTGGTGAAGGTCGTATCACTCTCGACTTCGGCGTAAACGCCTTTGCGAAATGTGAACGCGCCGATAATCCGATCCGTAAGCATGTTTTCCTCCGTGTGTTTTACGCTGTAATGAATCCGGTTTTCTTGTCTCGGTAGTAAAAACCCCAAAGCGGTGCTTTGGTTTCCTGTATTCTACGCCGATCCCATACAACCGCAACCGACGTGCGCGCAAGCGATTCAGGCGCGTCCCCGCAACCACTGCAGAGCGAAGTCGACGGCCTTGCGCTGCGAAAAGAGTCGGGAAACCGCCGAGCCCACTTTGCCCTCGAGCACGCTGCCGGCCGCCTCGAAATCCGCACCGATCTGCCCGAACGGATCATCGTCGATTTCGATGTCGTCGAATTCCTTCCAGACGCGCCGGCCGTTCTCGACGATCGGCGCACCCTGCCGTGAGGGCTTGGGGTTGGGCAAGCGATACTCAGCGAGGTGAAACGAGGTATTGCTGTCGTAGCCCACGCCCAGGAGCAGCACCCGGCCGTCGAGATCGTAAACGCGCGCAAGCGGTGATGTCTCCCCCATCTCGTAATCCAGGAGATGGTTTTCCGTTACGAAGGCGGCCTGCGAGCCCCAGGCGGCAAACGACGTCGCCGGATGCGCGCTGCGCTGCACGCCGGGCCACGTGCGAAAAACCTCGACGATGCGCCCCATCCCCCGCGTGGGCGTCGTGCGCGGATCGTATGCGGGCATGGTCTGGCGAATCGTCGGCCACCAGCTTTTGGGGACGGGCGGGTTCTTCCACAGGGCAGGATCGCTGAGGTCGCCGGAATGTGTGGGCATCACCAGCGTGCCGTCGGGCGTGATCGCGTCCATCAACGCCTGGACCACAGCGACCGGACCGCCGCAAACCCAACCCAACGCATGCAGCGAACTGTGCACCAGAACGGTCGCGCCCGCCCGAAGACCCAGGCGGCGCAGGTCGTCCGCCAGGGACGCTCGCGTGCGCGGCCCGGGAGTCGCCTCGATCAGCTTACCTTCACGCATATGCACACTCCTTCGTGTTGCAGTCCTGTATTATAACCGTGAGGCGAGTGCGCATCTGCTTCAACAGCGCGGTCTGCGCTTTCCCCCTCGATTTCTTCTTGTCCGTTCCGGGCGGACGAAGGTCGGCGGATCGCGCTCAGCGCTCCCACCAGCGCACGTCCAGATCGACGAAGAGCAAGCGCAGATCGGCCTTGCTGTTCACGTTGAATTTATCCAGCACGTGACGCACGTGCGTCTTGACGGTTTCGGGCGAGATCACCAGATCCTCGGCGATTTGGCGGTTGGTGTGGCCTTGCGCTGTGAGCCAAGCGATTTCCTGCTCGCGCGGCGTGAGTGTGCCCAGCGCGGCTTCCGCCTGGGCGCGGAACGCCTCCTGCTCGAGGCCGCGCACGAGCAGTTCGCCCACCAACGTCTCCGGGGTGACGTCTTGCAAACGCGCCGCCAACCACAATTGGGTAGAGAGTTCGCTGTCCGTCTCGAAAATCAGGTGCCCGTTGCTCGAGGCCTGCTGCGATACCGGCCGGTCGCTTTTCCCGGCGTCTTTTTGAAGAGCGGATGCCGCTGCTGCACGCTTGTCTTCTACGTCCCAAACCGCCGGTCGCTCGGCGACCCTGTATCGCTCGCGCCGCGCCGAGGCAGGTTCGAGGAAACTGCGAATTCGTTCCGGCCGCAACCAACGATGAAACCACACGAAATACCTCCCGCTACCAGGCGCCGGCGGCGATGGGCCGCGAAGTTCCGCAAAGCGCACTGGTATCCCGATTATATAGAACAAATGTTCTATCGTCAATTGGTCCCTTTGGGGGAGGCCGGATGCGTACACCGCCCATCAGACGCACATTCATGCGCCGACTTGACGCTTAGCGTGCGATTCGCCTACGTCAAGTAGACCGAGGCGGCAATCCCTGTTACACTGACCTGCATGGAACGTCGAATACCGCTTCGCACTTTGAACCCGCTTCAGGGAGCCGATTGAGGGAGAGCATGTCCGGCAGACAAGATCAAACCGATTCGCACAGTTCGCCCGACGGCGCAAATGACGCCGGCCGCACCCCGCGGCTGGTTGCTACCCTGGTGCTCGTTCCCAGCGTACCGATGTTGATCGTCTCCATCGCCGCACTGGCGCTCTTCTACCTGGCGCCAACGCGTTTCGGCAATCTGATCGACCGCCTGCCCGGAGAAACGTTCATCCGCACGGCACTGGTCTTCGCACCGGCGACGTTGTTCGCCATCGTCATCCTGGCCGCACTCTACGCCGTCGAGAAACCCGGCGGCGCACAGGAAGCCGCGCGGAGCGAAACTGCTCCTTCTCGCCCGCGCGCCGCGACGAGCCATGTACGCCTCGCGCTCGGCGGGCAGCGGATCGCCCGCAGCGCCATGGCGCTGCTCGTACCCGCGCTGTTGTTTTCGGTGGGTCTTTGGGCGCTTTCCTTCGTTTCGCCGGGACGGTTCGATCGTTTGATCGAACCCCTGCCGGGAGATCGCTTCTTGCGACCGCTCGTCAGCGTGGCGCCAATCGTGTTGTTCGCGCTTACTTTGGCTGCCCTGCTGTTTGCCTTCGGGCGCGATGGACGCAAGTGGTTGGAAAATGCGCAGGAGCGTATCGTGCGCATCATCGTGCGAGCCGTTCTCGTCTTGGCCGTGCCCGCCTTCTTGCTCACGTTGGGCGCTTTGCTGCTGCTGATTTTCTCGCCCACGGACGTCGCCCGAGTCGTCCAGCGGCTGCCGTATGAAGAATTCCTGCGGCTCGCGCTGGCGTTTGCCCCGGCCCTCCTGTTGACCACGGTGATACTCGCAGTGCTTTTCCTGCGGCGCTCGCAGTGGGAATTGGTTGAGGGTTTGAAAGAGACGGCCAAACGACAGCTCGCTGCGCCGGAAATCCAATCCCTGCGCGCCCGCATCGCGCCCTGGATTCTGGTGGCCGGACTGACGCTGACAACGACTCTGGGTTTGGGCCTACTGGGCGCAGGGATCTACTTGCTGCTCAAATAAGTACCCCGTTAATTCCCGGATGTGTGCTCCAGATGATAGACGACGCCGGTGTGATCGACGAGGTAGACGCCGCCGTTCACGTCTTCTCCGAAGGCGCTGATCACATACCCCGTGTCCCGGAAAAGGATGTCGTTAACCCAATTCCCGTCTGCATTTCGCAGCACGCCCCAAATCAATCCCGTGCAGTAGTCGCCATACAGGTAGACGCCGTTCCACTCTGGGAGCGCGGGGTCGTGCACGACGACGCCGCCGGTAATCGAACAGCCCAATGTGTGGTCGTATTCCGCGACGGGGTCCGTGAGCCCCTCTCCTGTCTGCCCCTTGAAGGGATGCATTCCCTCGCGAATGTTCCATCCATAGTTGACGCCGCTCGGACTACCCG
>Ga0307426_1002814_pt1 | contig 10678 bp, 7 predicted proteins | sample SalMarWE160340MG_FD_202165 | JGI IMG/M metagenome (GOLD analysis project Ga0307426, IMG submission 202165) | Salt marsh sediment microbial communities from the Plum Island Ecosystem LTER, Massachusetts, United States - WE1603-40 | ecosystem: Environmental > Aquatic > Marine > Intertidal zone >... | reverse complement strand
AACTATTGGTCCGGTGTTTTGAATCAAAAAAAAACAGTATGGAACTGAAGCTTTTGATTGCCCTCCCCTGCCCTATTCGGTCATCGACCAACCGCCATCTTCGGATCCATCCGGGTATCGCTCTTGGTATTCCTTGGTGAAATAAACCCCGACAAGTGCAATGAAACAGGAGGCCAGCCGAACCCAGACTGCGCTGTGGGATTTGTTGCCAAACGATTTAATTGCCGCTTCTTCCAAACTTTCTAAATACATCATCACCTTTCCTAGACTAATTCCGACATTCTGGTATTCTTCGAACTTCATATTTTTCCCTTTCGTAAAACAGGTGTGGCCGGGTGCTTGCTGGTTTTTTAATGCTCTGTAAATTTGAGATTTAAATGGCGGGTAATTTATAAATTTTTATTATAACGATGTCAACATTAATATGTTTGTTAACGAATAAAAGATTTGATTTAGAAAACTTGCATTGATATTAAATATCAAAATTGACAGGAGGATTAGAACTTGAAAGAGCAGATTGGTTGCAGAGTTGAACCGCACGTGAAGAAGATCTTGGAGGATATCGCATCAAAAGAATTCCGAACCGTTGCGAATCTGACTGAGAAACTCATCTGCGAAAGACTACGGGACCTTGGATATTTAGATGATGACCTGAAACCAATAAACCAAAAATCTCACCAGAAATAAGTTGAAAAATCCCGGAAAAATAAGTACCGAAAAAATTCGGGCGATTTTTGACTACTTGGTTGCTGAATTTCTTACATGTTCAATCGGCTACCGACATGTTGATTATCAAAAGACTGAGGTCTTCAATCTACATAAATTTATTGCAGGATATCATCGGCATTGTTAAAAATACATGGGTTCAAGAATCATGCAAGTTATTGTTGACTTGGCTCATCAAAAATAAAGTTATTTTTTGTTGCTCAAAATAAGGGTACCACGAACATTCGCGCGAAAATGCACTCTAAGAAGTTAAATTAAAGCCTCACCATCTTTTCATCTAAAACATACTCACCATATAGAATCACATTATCCCAGGTAATGGGGCTGATATGCTCTATAAATTGAAGCTCGACGCCGTTTTCGTTTTGATCACATTCCGAAACCACACGATTTATCTCCTTTGCCTGCCAGTAAACAATACAGGCGAGAATTAACGTCAAGCAACTGCAGGAATTGCGTTGCTCATGAAGATCACGGCTGCTGATCCGACCTCGCTTTCCATAGTTCAAATCTCTGGCAAGTGCGTGCAGTTGCTCGGTCTTTAAAAGCCCTCGCCTGGTCCTCTGCCTCAGCGATTTATCTGACATGTATTGAAGAATGTGGTCGGTTTTAAATACCCGTCCAAGTTCCCGGTTTGCACGGTAAAAATGATTTTTACCGGTAAATCCGTTGAGTCGCTTCATGGCCGTTGACGCAGTGGCATGACCGGACTCGAGAGAGGCGTAAAAATGGCCCACGCGATCCCATTGATCGACAATCCAATCCATGTGGATTGTTCGGTCGCTCCTTTCAACCAAGGGCGCCAATGCCTGATAATCCTTCTCGGTGTCGATTTTATAGATTCGTTGTTTGTGCAATCCTCTGATACGTGGCGAAAATCTCCTTCCCAGCATGGCAAAAGCCGCGAAGTTGTTTTCCGTGTAGCCATGGGTATCAGTATAGTGCTCTTCCAGGGGCAGGTCGCTCTCGTTGTAAAGCAGACCATCCAGGACATAAGGTGCGTCGCGATCTGTGCATTCGATAGGCAGACTGAAGAAGGGTGCATAATTGTCCGCCATAAAAGAATAAAACTCGATGGCAAAATCCCTGAACTTGGGGCTGTAGGTTTGCTGAAGGACTTTTCTCTTTAAAGAGAACCGTTGACCGTCGCTGCTGGATGTCCTGCCCTGGCCCCATGCCTGGGTGACATCTAAATTGCTGATGGCGTTTACCACCTTGGCCAGAGTAGACCGTAAGACCTCCTCTGTGATCATCCAATCGGAAATATTTTTAATTTTCCCATAATTGATGCCTGTCAGCTGGGCCATAGTGTATGGGCCAATGTTGCAGCCGTGGGCCATAATGGTAGCGATCACCGTGCATACATCCCCCGGCTGAGCATTATCCTGTTTTGACGCCGGTAAAAACTGTCGCGTTATCCTGAGTTCATTGTCAACTTCAATGAGCAGCGCCGGCAGCTTGACCACTCTCATATTTTCAGAAAGCCAGCTCTTCAGCCTTTCAAGGCTTTTTACCGCTTGCTCGTCAAGCTTATCTTGTACATCTGATGAAAAACGCCAACCATTTTCATCAATTTTCGCATAGGTGTTTTCAGGCAGTCTGTTCAGGAACCTATCGAATGAACTGTTGAGAAATCCCGTTAAAAAACCTTGAACCTCGGCTGGTTTGCTGGGCAACCCGGCTCGATTAAAAAACGTCTCTCTTGTTTTTTCCCATTGATCCGGTGAAACGAAAAAATCATCAAACCGGCCAAAGCGCTTGCTCATTTTCACCGACAGGTTGCCGGCTTTAATTTCATCGCGGACTGCGGTCAGCAGTGCGCATTCCCATCCAGGCTTGTCAACCGTCCCATCGTTTTGAATCAGCGGCCGGATTTTCCTTGGGATGAACCCGAGGGGGACATCTTCCGGCAGTTTGCGTTTATTTTGATCGTTCAATAGCCGCAGAAGGTTCATTGCTTCCAGCAGGCTCCCGTTCCCATTATCCTCGGCGAGAAGCTGCAGGTGCCTTAGAAGCGCCGGCGAGAACTGGCGAATATAGCTGAATCGCTGGGTGACCAGGTTGAACACATGGCTGTATTTACCCGAGAGCCAGGCCTCGACCGCTTCTATTTGGTTCGTGAGTTTAGTTTTATCGATTCTCTGGAACAGCGCAGTGCGCAAGTCAGCGTCATCCAGGTCCTCATCCAAAACAAGTTCGGCGAGATCTTTGAAGGTAAAAAGCGACTCGCGGATCTTTTTCCTATTGTTTTTGTGGTGATTGTCGACATCGGCCTGGGCGTGTTTGTAGACACGGTTGATCAATTTGTCGAACATGTCCACCAAATAATCGATGGTATCCAAATGGTTCTGCCACAGAAAGCATACAAGAACGGCATATCGATGATTTTGATCTAGTCTGCGAAGCCGGGTGGCAGTGCACTGCTTGGCATAGCGGGCAAGGGCTCTCTGGAAATTGTTATTCAACCACGAAATGTCTGTTTCCAAAACACCCGTTGATTGAGCGACTTCAAGTCGTTCAATGATTTTCATAATGGCTGTGGGTGAAGGCCTGCCGGGAGGTTGTTTCAAAATTTGGAATGGCGAAATCCGAGCGTCATCCGTTGCAACAAGGGAATCAATTTTTGACGCGGTATCCTGGGGCAGAGCATCGACGATCCTTTTATAGATGTATCCCTTCGCTCTTTCCTTTTGACCGACGATTAATCGAAGAAGCGTGTCCTCGGAGGGATTCAATATCTTGTTTTCAGCAAGAAACCGTTTGCTGTTGGCTAAAATCGCCCGAGTGGCCTCAAGCCGGCAAGCTTCCTGAAAGATGAATTCGCTCAGCTCATCTTTTTCGGCATCGCCATAGTTCAATAGCCCGAGATAGGTTCGGATTCGTTCCCGATGCGTATCGACAGTTTGCCTTCTTTGCGCATATTCGCCGATATCCTCTGGTGGGATGCCGAGCTGAATGCTTGTGTAACTCAATATTTCATCCGCTACCTCAAGCGGGTTTTGGGATGGGAATCTGTTTTCCAGGCTGACAAAGGAAAGCTGATAACCGAATCCGAGCCGATTGAATGGTCTTCTGCACTGGTTGATCTGCTCAATATCCTCTTTTGAAAACCGAGCCACATTGATCAGTTGCTCCTGCGTGTATCGCAAAGCTCCTCCTAACACAAGAAAAACGCTCGTTATTTTTGTACTGATTTAAACGGTTTATTAAGATGCCACAAGCAGCAAGAAAACCAATCCAGAAAAACAATACACGTTTGTTGCCAGGGTTTTAAGTTTTCTGACAAAGGATAAACGGTAAAATGCAGATCGACCATATACGTGTATCAAAAAACGGCGGGAGTCAAGTTTTTGATATGCAACGAGATGCGCTGCTTGATGCCGGGATCGATCCGGAAATGATTTTTAATGATTTGGCTGCCGGACGCAGAGATGATCATCCAGGTCTATGGATTTGTTTGAAGGCGTTACAACTGGCCAATATACTGGTTGTACAGAAACTGAATAGATTGGGACGTAATCAGAAACACCTGGTTCATACGGTTGATGATCTAAATAAGCATGGAGTTGTCCATAAGGTGCTTGCCGGCGCTGGAACTCAAATCGATTCGACAACGGCTAACGGTCGCCTTGTTTTTGGCATCTTTGCCGCATTGGCTGAATTTGAGTCCGAATTGATCACAGAACGCACAAAGGCCGGCCACCAGATATTGTGGGCCTTTTTTCATAAAAGCTGTGTCCAAACTTGAAATTCGCTTAGAGTGCATTTTTGCGCGAATGTTCGTGGTACCCTAATTATTTAAAGAAACTTAACATGATCGATCCTTATCCACAGCAATCCATCGAGTGGCTGGATTGGTACAGCCAACAATACGGAGCGCCACAAAAAGACCCTTCGGCAGTGCCCCGGCTGACCCGCACGATTGCCGATTACCTTCACTGGATGAAATCTGTCAATTATACACCTGCAAGCCGACACCAACACCGGATGCAGTTAGAGCTGTTTTTGGATTTTGTTAAAAACCGCCGTTTGCACTGGCAACAACTTTTTACCGTCAAGACCCGTGAGCATTTTAAAAAAATCAGTGGGCTTGCCACCACGGCAGCTGTCAATGGACTGTCACGGTATCTGGTTGAACATGGTTCACCTGGCTTATACTCTGGGACTGCGACCTTGCGAGATTATTGTCTGCTGCATCTGCTCTTTGACTCCGGCGCCCGGGCCACCGAAATCGCAACCCTGAATCTGGACTACTTCGATTGCCACAATCAAACACTGGCCATCTTAGGTAAAGGCAACCGCTTCCGTCAGATTGAGCTGTGGCCTAAAACCTGCGAACTGCTCACTCTGTACATCCAAAAATATCGCAGCACTCCAAGACCACAGTATTGCCATCGGCTCTGTAGAAAATATCTAAAGCGCGTCCTGCCGCCCAAACGCCTTAACACCATCAATCCTTAAACACGACCCCAAACTGAATGAGCTCATCGATTGGGATCACAAAGAAGACATCCTGGCATGGCTCGACAGCCTCTAAACTAAGGCTGAAAGAACATCGGCGGGTGCAAAAGAGGTATCAGTTTACACAAATTGCTATGGCGCAACTATTTTTACAAATCTGTAATTTAAGCAATAACTTATTGAAATTTAATCAAATCCGAATTAACCGCAATCAAGCCAATATTTTACATACTTTCAATGGGTTAAGGCCACTCGCACCATAGGGCACGAAATATACAGTTATTGCAGGGTTGAAATATTGTATATTCGCCATTGGCTAATCTGCAAAATTATATGCATTAATTTAAACCTGGATTTTTGGTCAAGACACCTTTCAGGTAAAATGAAACGTACCCATTGTTCTGGGCTGAATATTATTCCCAAAATTGAAACTCTTCGTATATATGATATAATAAAATCATATAAATCCAAATATGGCCAACTGCTGTAAGACTCCGATGCCTAACAAAGAATAGATGGTCACTAATCCACCTATATTGAAAAAAAAGTATCTTAAAATATTAGGAAAAGGTTCATTTCATTTTTTTGGATATGGATCGGAAAATAATTTGATCGGGTAAAACTGTTTATCTTATCGCTGTTTGAATATTTTACCTAATGTGTTCAAAGAAAAGGCTTTTTATGGAAATATCAGAAGAAAAGAAACCTTTGAGAAGCGATCTGCCGGACCAAATCATTATGAAAGTGTCATCTTTTCCCAGCATGCCGCAGGCAGGGATTAAGCTTAGAGCACTTCTCGCAGAAAAAGACGTGCCGGTGGATGAAATAGAAGCAATCCTACGTCATGATCCGGGGCTTGCGACCAATGTTCTCAGATTGGCAAATTCTGCTTTTTTTGGGCTCCGCAAAAAAGTTGGGACTTTGAAACACGCAGTGATGTTATTGGGGGTCAAGCGGTTTGCCCAAATTGCAGTCAGTGCCAGTATGAGCAAAACTATGGATAAAGCTGTCGAGGGCTATGATCTATCTCCCGGAGAACTCTGGCTGCACTCAATTGCAGTATCAAATACCGCAGAAGCATTAGCAAGACAAAAGAAGTTGGCTGAAACGAATGATGTTTTTACGCCAGCCCTGCTCCATGATATGGGAAAATTGATATTGGGCCAATTCGTGAAAGAAGAGCGGCAAAGCATCCAAAGAATTACTGCGCAAGGCGTGCCTTTGGATATAGCCGAGCATATGGTCTTAGGAACCGATCATGCTGAAATCGGGGCACTGATTCTGGCCCGATGGTCGCTCCCTGATGATATTGTTATTGCGGTTCGCAGCCACCACAATCCGGAACGTATCAATAATTCAACCACAAAATCAGATATGGTTTATCTGTCAAACTTAGTTTGTCAACCACATGTTAACGGTGATTTAGCTGCGGGAGAATTTATTACGCCATCTTCTATAGTGCTCGACCGATTGGGAATTAAGTTAGAGCAATATGAAGTGTTTGCTGAAAAAACTCGTAACTGGATAAAAAAATTATCTGATACGTTAACCTTTGATTGAAACAAATTTTTGAGGGTAAATGGTTTGCTTGGTTTTTTCATCACTTTTGATGCTTACCAACATGCACTTATTCAATTTGAATTACAATGTAAAATCGAATTCCGAAGAATGCAGAATATCAAGTGGTAAAAATCTGAATATTCAAGACCCGTGGTCGAGGCAATAAGATCCTTCTGACCCCCCCGACAACTTATATCGCCAGGTCCTTTTAGTCTTCGGTCTGATTATCTGCCACCGGACGGGTATTCATTTATTGTGTCTTAATTTATCGCGCCCCCCGCCCGAAGGAGGCTTTATGGGATCCGGATTCTTTACTACCTGCACTTATCAATATACCACAGCGATTCAATTTTCTTGTTGGCGGTACTGATAAAGCCGACCCGCACGCCCTTGCGAAACGGGGAGCGTGATGAATACTGGGATTTGGGCGTGTGGAAAGTTGCATCCGGTGCAAGCCTGTATAGCTGGTCATCGATCACTATCTCGTCGTCCTCTATCCGATTTATGCATCCATGCCCGGAAAAATGGGCTGGATAATGCTTGGGCAATATCCAGCCTTCGCTGCGCTGTTTTTGCGCCAAGCAGGAACCTGCCGGCAGAAGGATTGCGGCCAGAAGCAGAAGCAAACTCAGCCGGCACATAAAATTTTTGATCATTAAATACGTCATTATTGTATCCTCCTCCACCATGCCAAGCGTCATCAGCCAATTCATATGTCTTTTCTGAAAAGATTAAAACATGAGCTGCCGAGCCCAGCGAACAAATCAATGCCTATTGCGAAAATATGTTCCAGTAATAAACACCCAACCTCGCCGCCTTTTGCCCCAAAATTTCGATGCTGCCCATGGATGAGCTCATGTAAAGCTTCTCTGCATCCTTGCTCAGTATCAAGATGGCAGGCGGCAGAAGCCGTCCGGAGAATTTTGTTCCGGTTGGTGGCGCCATGATTTCGCCAGAGGTGCCGATATCGACCAAGTCCTGGTCATCGATCGTACCGTCGGCGTTGATATCAAAGTTGGCCTCCGAAAGCCTGCCACCGGAACAGGCATCCATTGCCATCACCCAGGTATGGCCGCCTGTGGCGCACATCGAACCTCCCGGCGCATAGGATAACACAATAAGATTTCCCTCTCTGGCGATCACATCACTGACCACCCGCTCGCCGGCATCAGGTAGATCAAAATACCAGCCGACATTTCTGACGGGATCCGGAAGCACGCCCGTACCGTTTGGGTCACAGTCATCCGTGCCGCCATAGTCACCGCAGGTGGTCCCGTCCATCGGGTTCACAGCAGAGGCGGTCCAGTCTGCTTGACTGTTGGACAGCGTCCTGAGGTCCAGATCATTGGCGGTCTGTTCATTGACGACATTCTGCGCCAAAAGGGAGACCGTGCCCGACGGCAGCAGCGGAGAGGGCGTAAAGGTTCCACTGCTGAGGGTGCCCACATATTCGCCGTTGTCAGCGTCGTCTCCATAATCCCAGATGCCGTATACGGCCTGGCCGCTGGTATCGGAAAGGTCCCAGTCTTCCAGATATTTTCCGGTGCCAAAAAGCACCAGATAGCCGTCTTTCTCACAGTGAAACATCACGTCCGGCCGAGTGGCTATCGGTTGACCGGCGGCTTTAAACAGCGGCATTTTGCTTCCGCCTTCGTAATAGGCCACATCCCAGTTCGTAGAATCGTCACTTGTCAGGTTAAATTTCCACAAATTACCTTTCAGATCGCCGGCATAAACATAATCCACCTTATCATCGTAATTCACATCCACTGCGACGGGCGTCGAAAGCCCGTTACAGGTGCCAACGCCCGTATCGATGCGCTTGATGAGTTCGCCGGTAGCCGGATTGAGGATGAATAGAACGGCCCTTCCGTTGACGCTGTTATAACCATTGCCGAAAATCAGGATGTACGGATAGTTGGCATCATAGGTCTTCACAATCTCGGTCTTGCTGTACGAATAGCCCAGATCGGCAACCACTGTGTTGGGTGTGGACCAATTCGGGAATTCCCACATCACCATGCTGGCCAGATCATTCTCGTCAAGCGGGTAAATCGCACCGGTAGGGGCAACATCGGTTAAATTCAGCGCATAATAGCCACGACCGCCTTTGCCCAGACCGCCGACCAGCATAGTGGTGATACCGGAAAGATCCACATCGGCGATGGTGGGTGTCAGATCAACATAAAATCGATGGCCGATAGTCGGATCGGTCAGGTTTGAAAGGTTGTCGAACACAAGATTCGGCACATAGGCAAAAAATTCCTTGCCGCTGTTTGCATCAAAGGCGTGGAGCATGCCGTCATTGCCGCCCGAATACAGCACCCCGTCCCTGAATACCGGTGAGGCGTGTACGATATCGCCCAGTCTGGAGGATGTGATAATCGAACCGTTGTAGGGGTGATCCTGATCTGCAATTTTCCAGGTGCGGTTTCTGAAAGTACCGCCGTTATCCAATTCAAGGGAGGCATCGCCCCGCACATAATCCAGGATGTTTCTGGCGTTTGTATCATCGGTCTCCCAGGCGGCATCCAGCATGGCTTTTTGATAAACCGTCAGGTTGTCAAACCTGAAAGGGATGCCCGCTGAAGATCCGTCATAGGTGGCTATTTTGCGGCCGGCCAACGACTGCAAGCTCATGCTCTTGGCCGCCGACCACAGGGCCGGATGGATGAGCTCGCCGGTCGAGCTGTCCACCCGGTAGGCCAGAACATCCCCGTGCCAGCCCTCACTGTAATACTTGGACTGAAACAGCATCACGTTGTCATTAACACGGGTGTACAATTCATCCCCGTTGACCGAAACCGATGACGCCGATCCGCTGTAAAATGCGATATCTTTTAAGATCAGGTACAGGTCGTTGATCAGCTCCAGTGAATTTTGGGCCTTCAGATAACGGCCCCGGCCGTTGACGGCGGCATGCATCAGGTCGTCGATTTTGTGCGCGTCGTTACCGTCAGCCGGGTTGGTCCAGGTGGGATAAACGCCGGTGTCCAGGTAATCGGACGCCAGGGTCAACGAGCCGGCAACACCAAAGCCGATCGTGTAAGTTACCATGTGCTGATGTTCGGCCAAATCGCGGTTGTTGGTCGGCAAAAAATCGTTCAGGTTCGGGTCGAGGTCAGTCTCATAATACTTCATGGCAACATCGGCCAGGGTATCCGAATACGTATCGGCATAAGGCGGACCATCAAAATCGGAATTGGCGTCATCGGCATCGGTGTTGCCGACCCCCGGGCTGCTGCCGTTCCAGAAGCCGTCGGTCATCACGATGGCAAAACACTGCTGGCATTCGCCGCCGTCGGCGGCGTCGGCAATCGGCGAATCGTCGTCGGGATCCGCCGAGGTGCCGATACCCCCGTTGGAATTATCATCTTTGTGGTAATATCTTCCGACATTTTGCAGTCCCTGGCGCAACGGCGTAGCGTCCGCTGAAACTTTCAGGCTGTACAATGTGTTCAGCAGGGTGGCGGTTTCATCCACCCCGTCCACTTTAATCTTGTGCACCGGCACCTTCAGATTTCCGTTGATACTGTAAATGCCGATTTGCATGCCCTGGGCATTTGTAATTACGGTGGCCATGGCGGCCGTGGCTGACAGCTCCCGCCGCCGGTAGTAAGAATACCAGTTGGCGAAATTTTGCAGATCATCCGCCGCCGCCTTGTAGGGTATGACGATGTCCGGCACGCTGGATTCAGAAACTTCGGTTAATTCACCCGCTTCCACGATATCATCGCCGTCGTCAGCAAATTCAAACCATCGCCGGGCGTCGAGCGCGCCGTCGCCGGTGGTATCCACAAAGTTCACCAGGTAGACGGTTTCGCCGCTGTCCAGCACACCGTCCTCATTGGCGTCGTACCAGGTATAATAATGGGCGTTTTTGATGCTGGCCATAACACTGTCGGTGGGTACAAATTTGACGGCATCGGCA
>Ga0307426_1002808_pt1 | contig 10703 bp, 10 predicted proteins | sample SalMarWE160340MG_FD_202165 | JGI IMG/M metagenome (GOLD analysis project Ga0307426, IMG submission 202165) | Salt marsh sediment microbial communities from the Plum Island Ecosystem LTER, Massachusetts, United States - WE1603-40 | ecosystem: Environmental > Aquatic > Marine > Intertidal zone >... | reverse complement strand
ATCGGGCTCGCCGGGCTTTACTTTGAGCTGTCTCATCCGGGCGCCGTCTTCCCGGGTGTTATCGGCGGTATATCTTTAATCCTGGCCTTTTTTGCAATGCAAACGCTTCCGGTTAACTATGCCGGGATTTTGTTGATTGTGCTGGCCATAATATTCTTTATCATGGAGATGAAAATCGCCAGCTACGGGCTATTAAGTGTGGCGGGAATCGTATCGTTGCTGCTGGGCTCCTTGATGCTTTTCGAAGGCAGCACACCGGGTATGAAATTGTCTTTGCAGGTATTGTTGCCGACGATCATATTGATTTCCGGATTTTTTGTGGCGGTTGCGGGACTGGTATTTCGTGCTCAAATCTCGAAACCGTCTACCGGTTCCGGAGGGCTGCTGGGGGAGATCGGGATTGTAAGAAAAGCCCTGACACCTGAAGGCAAAGTATTTGTCCACGGTGAACTGTGGAATGCAAGGGCCAGGCAATCGCTTGAGGAAAAAACCAAAGTGCGCGTCGTAAAAGTGGTAAACCTGACCCTGGAAGTAGAGCCTGCGGATGAATCATCAATTACCTGAAGCCGGAAGATTATTCAACATTTCAGTATCTTAACACATCAAGGCATTTGTCAGCGGCCTTTAAGTTTTTCTGCGAGTTGGCTTGGAGAACCGGTTTTCCGATGTCAGCACATGAACATACCACCAAAGGAGGATGATATGAGTTTATTTACGCCGATTATCATAGTAGTGCTTATAATTTTTTTCCTTTCGGCAGCCCTGCGAATTTTAAACGAATATGAACGTGGTGTAATTTTCAGGCTGGGTCGTGTAATCAATGCCAAAGGGCCGGGGTTGATTATACTCATACCGATTGTCGATAAAATAGTGAAGGTGAGTCTGCGGCTGGTGGCCATGGATGTAGATCCCCAGGATGTCATCACCCGGGATAATGTGTCCGTTAAAGTGAATGCCGTAATATATTTCAGGGTCATCGACCCCATTAAGGCAATTATAGAGGTGGAAAATTATACCTATGCCATGTCCCAGCTGGCTCAGACGACCCTGCGCAGCGTTTGTGGACAGGCCGAGCTCGATGAACTTTTGTCGGAAAGAGAAAAAATAAACAGCAAGCTGCAGGAGATCCTTGATACGCACACGGATCCCTGGGGTATTAAGGTCGCCACCGTGGAACTCAAACACATTGATCTGCCCCAGGAAATGCAGCGGGCCATGGCGCGCCAGGCCGAAGCCGAAAGGGAACGACGGGCCAAAGTGATCAACGCCGAAGGTGAATTTCAAGCCGCAGCAAAACTGGCAGAGGCTTCGGTAATCATCGAGCAGCATCCCACGGCGCTGCAGCTCAGGTATCTCCAAACCATGAACGAAATGGCCACCGAAAGCAACTCGACCACTATTTTTCCGATCCCCATCGAGCTGTTCCGGCCGTTTATGTCCATGTACAAGACGGGATTTGATAAGGAATAGCCAACCGTAAGAAAGTGCGTGGTCGTTTGTGGCCGCCGGCAACGATTGAACCGTCATATTGCATTTTATAAACGTGAGAACATCACAAAATCGCTTAAACATTTTATCTATTGACAGGATAACTAGAAATTATTATTGAAAAAGTTTTCAAAGTTGTTTATAGCAGCGGGACCGGTTAAGTTCTGAGGATAACAAAAGTTTGATTTTAATCAAAGCGTTAAAGCGGGGGCTTTGCAGCCTCCGCTTGTGCTTTACAAGGAAGAATGAGAAAAGGAGAGATTACGCCAAATGAGTGCTGAAAAGGTTGGAACCAAGGAAAAAGCGCTGGAGAAAATGACGGTCAAAGATCTGCGTGAGATGGCCAAAGATATTCCCGAAATTGTCGGTGTACACGGCATGAGAAAGGAAGAATTGATCGTCGCCATCAAAGAAGTCAAGGGTATCAAAGATGAGCCGGTCAAAAAAGCGGATGCTTCCGTTGGAGAAATCAAGCAAAAAATAAAGGGCTTTAAAGCGCAGCGCCAGGCCGCACTCGAGGCTAAAGATAGTAAAATGGCGACAATATACAAACGTCGTATCTCCAGGCTGAAGAAAAAATCTCGCCGTGCCGTCGCATAGCAGGCGGGTTATCAGCGAACGGGTTAAGCCTATGATTGATCCTGCTTCAATGGCGTTTGATATTGACGGCGTGGTTGCCGACACGATGGCGCTGTTTCTTGAAATCACCCGAGATGTATTTCAAATCAACCACATCCGGTATGAGGATATTTCCTGCTACGATCTGGCGGCTTGCACCGGACTGGACCAGGGGGTTATTGACGCTGTTGTCGAGCGGATTCTGGATGGAAATTACTCGGCACCGTTAAATTCCATTGACGGCGCCTCCGATGTTCTGACCCGCATCGGGAATCAGAACAGCCCGTTATTATTCGTTACGGCCAGGCCCTATTTAGGACCGATCCGGGACTGGATACTGGCTTTGCTTCCGATGGCTCCCCCGGCGATCGATGTGATTACGACCGGTTCCTTTGAGAACAAAACCGAAGTACTGCTGGAGAGAAATATTACCTGTTTCGTGGAAGACCGACTTGATACCTGTTACCGTCTGCAGGATGCCGGGATCAGGCCGATTTTATTCAAACAGCCGTGGAACCGGGAACCGCACCCTTTTGTGGAGGTCGAATCCTGGAAAGAGCTCGAGGCTCTTATAGACTTCTAAAGGTATTGGATCCGGATGGCGAAAAATTCGATTAAAATTCTGATCAACGGATTTATAGAATCTCTTGCCGTAGAGAAAGGGTACTCGGAGAATACCTGCCGAGGTTACCGCAATGACCTGGAAGGATTTCTATTGTATCTTGCCCGAAACCGATTGGCAGGCAGCCAGCGCGTGCAGATCATTGATCAAATTGAAATCGATAGCGTAGAGCCCATCACCATAAGAGGGTATCTGGGTTGGTTACACGCAAGGAATAAAAAAACCACCATCGCACGCAAACTCTCCGCGGCACGATCTTTTTTTAAATATCTTGTCAAACGAGGTGTAATCGAAGACAATCCGGCTGAATCAATTTTAACTCCGAAACAGGACCAAAGCATTCCGCAATATTTACCCGTTGATGAAATGTTTCGACTGCTCGATTCCATACAAACCGGCAGTATTCTGGATCTCAGAAACCGCGCAATATTTGAAACGCTTTATTCATGCGGCATAAGAGTTTCGGAACTGGTCGGGTTGGATGTTTTTGATGTGAATTATAAAGGATCGGTAATCCGGGTTCTGGGAAAGGGCGGCAAGGAACGGATCGTGCCCATCGGTCAAAAGGCGCTGGCTGCCGTTAAGACATACCGGGCAAGGTTGCAAGAAGAATACGGTATTTCTGCAGATCTCAATGGACCGCTTTTTTTTAATAAAAACAAAGGAAGACTCAGCGCCCGATCCGTGGCTCGTATTTTAGATAAGCTGGTTTATGCGTGCGGCCTGCTTATACCGGTATCGCCGCACACCGTGCGGCACACGTTTGCGACCCACATGCTGGACGCCGGTGCCGATTTGAGAATCGTCCAGGAACTTTTAGGGCACAAAAGTCTCTCCACAACGCAAAAGTATACGCATGTGAGCATTGATCGTTTGATGGAGACCTATGACCGGGCGCACCCCAGGAAATGATTGGAATCAGATTAAGACTTAAAATCATAAACTTCTGGAGATAGAGCGAAAATGAACTTCCATGGAACAACCATCCTGGCCGTCCGACACAGGGGTAAAATTGCCGTTGCAGGTGATGGCCAGGTCACATTAAACAATAATGTGGTCAAACACTTCGCCAAAAAAGTGAGACGTATTTACAACAGCAAAATTATCGTTGGGTTTGCCGGTGCCACCGCAGATGCCCTGAACCTGTCGGAGCGCCTGGAAGAAAAACTCGAACGGTATAACGGGAACCTGACCCGTTCGACGGTAGAGTTGGCCCGAGATTGGCGTACGGATAAATACCTGAGACGCCTTGAGGCTTTTATGATTGCCGTAGACAAAGACAGTCTGTATTTAATCTCCGGCAACGGTGATGTCATAGAGCCCGATGGGGGAATCGTCGCTATCGGTTCGGGGGGCGTGGCGGCTCAGGCGGCGGCTCAGGCATTGATCGAATATGCCGATCTGGATGCACGCGGCATCGTGGAGGCGGCCATGAAAATCGCTGCTTCCATCTGTGTTTATACCAATGATGCCGTCACGGTTGAGGAGATGTGATCCGTTTTATCCGGTCTGCGCGAAACCCAAAAAACACAAGGATTCTAATTGATGATCAACAAGGTACACCAATGAGCAGCCTGAAACCATCAGAGATTGTAAAAGAGCTGGATAAGTATATTATCGGCCAGAATCAAGCCAAACGTTCGGTTGCAGTTGCGTTGAGAAACCGCTGGCGCCGGCAACAGGTTCCGGAAGAGCTGCGCGATGAAATTGCGCCGAAAAACATTATTCTGATCGGACCCACCGGAGTCGGTAAAACGGAAATTGCGCGCCGGCTTTCGCGGCTGACAGACTCGCCTTTTATCAAAGTTGAAGCGTCCAAGTTTACCGAGGTCGGATACGTTGGCCGGGATGTGGAGTCGATGGTGCGAGACCTGTTGGAGCTTACCGTCAACCTTTACAAAGCGCGGGCGCAGGAGAGTGTTCAGGATAGGGCCTGGCAGATTGCCGAAGACCGCATGCTTGATCTTTTACTTCCTAAATCAGGCCCACCCGCCGCCGCAAAAGCCGATGACGCCAAAGACGTTCAGGTTGAACTGGTGACAACCGGCAGCGATGAATCTTCATCAACCCGGGAAAAACTGCGCAGTATGTTGAGGAAAGGGAAACTCGACAACCGCTTTGTGGATCTTGACGTATCCGAGCGCAACCTGCCGATGGTGGAGATTTTTTCAAATATCGGAATCGAAGAAATGGGAATTAATTTTAAGGACATGCTCGGGGGTATGTTTCCGAAAGGCACCAAACGAAGGCGGGTAAAAGTGCCGGATGCAATGGAACTTCTGGCCCAGGAAGAAGCCCAGGACCTGGTGGATATGGATAAGGTGATCAAGGATGCCATCGCCAAAGTCGAACAGTCAGGCATCATTTTCCTCGACGAAATCGACAAAATAGCCGGGAAAAACGGTACCCAGGGACCTGACATATCAAGGGAGGGCGTACAAAGAGATCTTTTGCCGATCGTTGAAGGCAGTACGGTAAACACCAAATACGGACCGACCAAGACGGATCATATTCTTTTCATTGCATCAGGGGCCTTTCACACGGTCAAACCGTCGGATCTCATTCCCGAGATGCAGGGACGCTTCCCGATTCGGGTCGAGCTGAAATCTCTGGGACAGGAGGAGTTTATCAGGATACTCACCGAACCAAAAAACGCCCTGCTGCTTCAATATATGGCCTTATTGCGAACCGAAGGCATTGACGTCGTCTTTGAAGATGATGCCGTTGCCGATATTGCCAGGATAGCGGAAGAGGTGAATAATAAAACAGAGAATATCGGTGCGCGCAGACTGCATACACTCATGGAGCGTTTGCTGGAAGATATCCTGTTCGACGCACCGGATATGAAAGAACAGCGAATGGTCATCGATAATAAATACGTGGAAGACAAATTAAAAGACATCAAGGATGATGAGGATTTGAGCCGGTATATACTTTAGATTAATTATTCAATATTCAATCTACATTTTTCAATTCTAAAGCGGAGGTGAATGTATGACCGCTGAAATCATGCAACGGGCTGACAAATTCATCGCAAAAACCTATAAACGTTTTCCCGTCGTCCTTACAAAAGGCAGCGGCTGTACTTTGTACGATACAGATGGCCGCAGCTACACGGATTTTGTGGCCGGTATCGCCGTGTGTAATCTGGGCCATGCCCATCCTGCAATAACCAGTGCGTTGGCTTCACAGGCGCAAATGTTATGGCATGTATCCAATCTTTACTACACCGTACCTCAGGTCGAGTTGGCGGCCTGGCTGGTTGAAAACAGTTTTGCGGATAGAGTGTTTTTTTGCAACAGCGGGGCAGAGGCCAATGAGGCAGCCATAAAACTGGCCCGCAAGTATTATAAAGAGCGCGGCGAAAACCAGCGTTTTCGCATCATTGCCATGGAGCAGTCATTTCATGGAAGAACCATGGCGACCCTTTCCGCCACCGGTCAGGACAAAATCAAAAAAGGATTCGACCCGGTGCTGGAGGGATTTGATTTTGTGCCCTTTAATGATGCGGCCGCGTTGCGTTCTAAAATCCGACCGGATACCTGTGGGGTGATGCTTGAGCCGGTTCAGGGAGAAGGCGGGGTGCGCTGTCCCGATTCCGATTATTTAAAGGCGGTGCGACAGATTTGCGATGAAAGCGGTGTGTTGCTGATATTTGATGAAATTCAAACCGGAATGGGTCGCACCGGCCGGCTTTTCGCTTATGAGCATTTCGGCGTTGAACCTGATGTCATGACCCTGGCCAAAGCACTGGCCAACGGATTGCCCATCGGTGCCATGTTGGCCAAAGAGCAGGTAGCGTCAGCATTTGGACCCGGCGCACATGCATCGACCTTTGGCGGCACCCCGATTGTCACAGCGGCGGCACTCGAAGTTTGCAAAACCCTTCTGCAAGGCAACGTCATCGAACAGGGGCGAGAAAGGGCAGAATATTTCAGACAAAAACTGCTCCGGCTAAAGGAGCGCCACGACGCAATTGTCGATGTGCGCGGTCTTGGCATGCTGCTCGGAATGAGACTTAAATTCAACGCGGAATTCATGGTCACGCAATGCATGCAACGCGGTTTTTTAATCAACTGCATCCAGGAAAATATTTTACGCTTTGTGCCACCGCTGATTATCAAAAAAGAAGAGATCGATGCTCTGATTGAATGTCTGGATGAATTGCTTCTGCTTCGTGAACAGGAACAAGGGCAACAGCAGGCATAGAAATGATTGAATATTTTCGATTGAATATTGAATATTTAACGGAATAGTGATGTCCGAAAAACTATGGCAGGGACGATTTTCAGAAAAGACGGCCTCTATTGTTGAGGCCTTTACTTCTTCAATTCAGGTGGATCGGCGGCTTTATGCCTATGATATCCAGGGCAGTGTGGCGCACTGCCGGACGCTGGCGCAAGCTTCGATTATCACCGATGCTGAAGCCGCAGCCATTATTCAGGGCCTTGAAAAAATCCGACAGGAGATTGAAGACGACGGCTTTCAGTATGATGACCGCCTTGAAGATATTCATATGCATATCGAATCCAGGCTGATTGAAATCTCAGGACCGGTGGGCCGTAAACTTCATACCGCCAGAAGCCGCAACGACCAGATCGCGCTGGATGTCAGGATGTATTTGCGGGTTGAGACAGCCGGTATCATCCGTCGGCTGCATCGGCTGCAAGCGGTTATTGTTGCTCTGGCCCGCCAACACCTCGATACGATTTTGCCGGGATACACCCATATGCAAAGAGCCCAGCCGATCCTTTTGTCCCATCATCTAATGGCTTATTACGAGATGTTCGCCAGAGACATTGCTCGCCTGCAGGATTGCCTGCAGCGAATAAACGTGATGCCTTTGGGATCTGCGGCTCTGGCAGGCACCCCATATCCCATTGACCGGAAGTATACGGCTGAACTTCTCGGTTTTGATGCCATATCGGCCAACAGCATCGATGCCGTATCCGACCGGGATTTTATTCTTGAATTCTTATCAGCGGCCGGCATCTGTATGATCCATTTCAGCCGACTGTCGGAAGAATTTATATTGTGGTCTACAGCGGAGTTTAACTTTATTGAATTGCCGGATTCTTTTGCAACCGGCAGCAGCATCATGCCGCAAAAGAAAAATCCGGATGTACCGGAGCTGGTGAGGGGCAGAACCGGTGCCGTCATCGGCAACCTGACAGGCGTGTTGACCATGATGAAATCTTTACCATTGGCTTATAACCGTGATATGCAGGAAGACAAAGCGCCATTATTTGAAACGGTGGACACGTTGGCCGCCTGTATTGAGATTTATACTCAGATGCTGCCACAGATTAAATTCAAAAAAGAAAATATGCAAATGGCCGCTTCCAGGGGATTTCTGGATGCGACCGATCTGGCTGATTACCTGGTGACCCGGGGCGTTGCTTTTCGAGAAGCCCATCGTCTGGTTGGAGAGGCGGTCGGCTTTGCACTGGCAAACAAAAAGGAGCTGCATGAGTTGACCTTGGAGGAATTACAAACTTTTTCCGGTTTAATTCAAGAAGACATTTTTTCCTACCTCGGAATCCGCCAGATAATTGAGCGGCGAACCTCCTACGGCGGAACAGCCGGCAAGAACGTTCGCCGGGCTATCGCCGAGGCCGAAAAATTTTTAGATCGAAGCAAATATAATCTGCCGAATTTTTAGATTAGGTAAACCAAGAGGAGCCGGGAATTTGATCAATATACCGATACCGCGCGCGAAACTTAACTTTGCAGCAGCGGGTGCTCTTGCGCTTATGGTCTGTCTGACAGCGGCTATCATGGTTTGGGGATGCGGCAAAAAGGGTCCTCCGGAACCCCCCAGTGGAGACAAACCGCCGGAGGTCAATGATTTGAACTACAGCATTTCGGAAAATACCATTAAGCTGAGCTGGACAGTTCCGCAAACGACTGAAAAAGCCAAGACTCCGGTTGCCGGCTTTTTAATTTATCAGTACCAGCAATCAGCCCATGAAAGGGAATGTTCCAATTGTCCGGTAATTTTTAAAAAAATCGGTGATGTTCCGGTTCGGGGCGTCGATCGCGGTCAACCTGAGCCTCAGCCATTATTCTTTGTTCAGACCATAGAATCCGGTTACCGCTACATTTACAAGGTTAAAGCTTACAACGATGAGGGAATCGCCAGTAGAGATTCCAATTTTGTTGAATTTCTCTTTTAAGGTGATATCAATAATTTGAACAGGTGAGAGATGCATCATTTTAAATATCACGAAAATGTTTTGTTCTGTGAAGAGGTCTCAATACAGGAAATTGCCGCAAAGATCGGCACCCCATTTTATCTTTACAGTCATGCAACCCTGATGCGTCATTTTAACGCCTTCAGCAAGGCCTTTGAAGGTGTCGACAATCTGATCTGCTATTCGGCTAAAGCAAATACGAATCTGGCGGTCTTAAAATTGTTTGCCGATCAGGGATGCGGTTTGGATATTGTGTCCGGCGGGGAATTATACCGGGGACTCAAAGCCGGTTTTTCACCGGACCGGGTCGTTTACTCCGGTGTTGGCAAAAGCGTTGATGAAATCGACGCTGCTCTTGAAAAAGGTATCCTGATGTTCAATGTTGAATCGCACATCGAGCTGGAGTTGATTAACGACAGGGCCGGAAGGCTCAATAAACGCGCGCCCATCGCCATTCGGGTAAATCCCGATGTTGATCCGAAAACCCATCCGTACATATCAACGGGTTTGAAAAAAAATAAATTCGGCATAGACGCCCAAGCGGCCATTGAAAGCTACCGGGAGGCCGGCCGTCTTAAGCATTTGAATGTGATTGGTGTGGCCTGCCACATCGGATCTCAGATTACGGAAGCCGCGCCGTTTGAAGCAGCTTTGAAAAGCCTGAAAGCGCTGATAACCGACCTGAAAAAGATGGACACCCATATCAAATACCTGGACATGGGAGGGGGGCTTGGCATTACCTACGCGGATGAAACGCCGCCCCCCATCAGTGAATACGCCGGTTCGATAATCAATCAGCTTAAGGACATGGGCCTTAAATTGATTTTAGAACCCGGTCGGGTATTCGTCGGCAACGCCGGAATTCTGGTCACAAAAGTGCTTTACCGCAAATCCGGCGGAGCGAAAAATTTTATTATTGTCGATGCCGGCATGAACGACTTAATTAGACCGACATTGTACAACGCATTTCATGCGATTGAACCGGTGGTAAGTTCCAGCAGTGATCTGATTGTCGCCGATGTTGTCGGACCGATTTGTGAAAGCGGCGATTTTCTGGCTGTCGATCGCAGCATGGCCGATGCGGCCGGCGGTGATCTTCTGGCGGTAATGAGTGCCGGTGCCTATGGGTATGTCATGTCCTCCAACTATTGTTCGCGACCCCGGGTGGCCGAAGTCATGGTAAAAGGGGATCAGTTTCATGTCGTCAAACGACGGGAAACTTATGAGGATTTGGTTCGGGGGGAGATGCTGCCGCCGTTTTTAGTGAAATGAATCGCCGCCTCGGGCAATCTAATGAAAAAGTGCTGAGTGCTGAGGACTAAGGACTGAGCTTGTTGCTGCTTCCATCGTCCCAATTCTATTTAACTCAGTCCTCAGTCCTCGTTACTCATTCCTGATGAGTGTCTTTCCTTTGACATTCAATATTCAATAGCGGGGACCTGACAATTTACAATGGATACAGATTATGAAACCAATTACATTTTATAAGATGAGCGGCAGTGGGAATGATTTTATCATCATCGATAATCGGAATCGGATTGTAGATGATGCTGAATTGCCGAAATTTATCCGCAGCGTGTGCCGCCGTAAAATGTCGGTGGGGGCTGATGGATTGATTCTGATCGAATCTTCTGATAAAGCCGATTTCCGCTGGCGATTTTACAATTCGGACGGCAGTCGCGCTGAAATGTGCGGCAACGGTGCCCGGTGTGCCGCACGGTTTGCTTTCGTCAACGGAATCGCAAAGGAGAGCTTGTCTTTCGAAACCGATGCCGGGATTG
>Ga0307426_1002807_pt1 | contig 10706 bp, 10 predicted proteins | sample SalMarWE160340MG_FD_202165 | JGI IMG/M metagenome (GOLD analysis project Ga0307426, IMG submission 202165) | Salt marsh sediment microbial communities from the Plum Island Ecosystem LTER, Massachusetts, United States - WE1603-40 | ecosystem: Environmental > Aquatic > Marine > Intertidal zone >... | reverse complement strand
CGTGCGCCCGGGCGAGGACGCCGGTGGGCCGGGCGCATAAAAAGAAGGGGCGGCCCGAAAGCCGCCCCTGTCATGGTGATGTCCTGTTGCCGGAATTACTAGGGTACAAGCTCCACCGTGTTTTCCAGTATGCGATATGCAATCTCTGTGTCGGGATTTGTCACATCACGCACGTACCCGAACTCATCCTGCACGGTCTGTCCGGCCTGCTGTGACCAGCTGCCGCTGAATCCGGTGAGTTTTACCAATAGCGGGATGGTGGAGGCGCTTCCGGTTGCCGCGCTGCTGGCAGAGTCCTGCATGCCTACCGTGAAGGTCCTTTCCGTTGCCGGACCGGCAGTGGAATCGTTTCGATACTGAATATTCTCGAGGATGGCCTCTAGCATCGCGTTGGTCGCGGTTGCGGTGTTGGGCGATGTTCAGGGTGATGCCGTCGATGTACAGAGACGAGCCGATGGCCATTCCACCCGAGGCGTCCCAGTTGCCGTTGATGAACCAGAAACGGAGGTCATTGCTGCCGAAATCCAGTGTAGCGGTGGTTTCTATCCAGCCGCTCGTGGTTGCGGCCGTGCCGTGAAAGAGCTTCTGGTAGGTTTCCCCGGTATCCCAGCTCGCGTTGTCGTTGGCGTCCTTGAACACAAAACCGAAGACGTCGTAGTAATCTCCATCCTGGTTTGCCTGCCAGAACAGGGAAAGCGAGTCGCCGGACTGGGCAAAGAAGGCGGAACTGGTAACCGAAGGCCCGTGGGAGGTTCCGTAGCCGACAGCCACACTGCCGGTAATGGCTATTCTCAGTCCGTAGCTTCCTGCCTGTGCTGCCCCGACTACGACTTCGGCGGTGAGGGTAGTCGTCGTGCCGTCGTCGACCAGGGGAGTCGCATCATGGGTTCCGCCCGGATACACATGCCCTTCCGCCCAGCTCTGTCCCTGCATCTGGTCCTTGGTGTAGTCCACGGTCCAGCCTGTAAGGTCGCCTGTTTCGAAACCGGCGTTGGCCAGGGGCGCCACGGTGCTGAAATCGATCCGCAGGGCGCTCCCGTCCTGGCCGTCCTTTGTGTTGTCTATGGTCCCCACGCGGGAACCGTCCCAATACACCGCCGCGTCGATCACGGTCAGGGAACCGCCGTTTCCGGCCAGCCGCAAATCGTCGTCAGCGGTGGCACTTCCCACGGCTATCTCAACGTACCCTCAGGTGAAATCATCACTGGCCGAGCTCACGGTAACGTCGCTGTCGATATTCACCCAGGTATTCTGGCTGTCATATCCCATGGAATCCAGGCCGGACAGGTATCCTGTCACGATAGATGCCGGATAGCTGGCTTTCTTGGTCTGGAAAACGCCGTCATCGCTGTAGATGAATGCGTCCCATGGGTCCAACGGGACGACCGCCAGAGTGATGTTTCCCGTCAACCAACCCGACGCACCAAAAGTGTTGGCGGCTCTCACCCGGTAGTGGTAGGTGCCGCCCGGGGAAGTAGTAGTATCGGAATAGGCCACATTATTGGAGGCCAGGGCGGTTGCCAGGGCGCTCCAGCTGCTTCCTCCGTCGGTGCTCCTCTCCACCGCATAGCCCGTCTCAGTTTTTGCGTTGTCCGTCCAAGTGAGGTCGACGTCTGTCTGATCCTGCGTAAGGTTCAGACCCGTCGGGTCACTCGGCGCGCCGTTGGGGTGATATGGCGAGTTGTCCACAAGAAGGATATCTTCCGGTAGCCACTTCTTGTCCTGCTTGAGTCTCAGGAAGCTCGAAAATGTCTGCTCGATGACCTTTTCAGCCTGAGCACAATCATTGCTCTCCAACAGATTCTCAATAAGAGACAACCCGTATTCCCAGTCTTCAGGAAGGTGCTTCAGGCAGTCTGCAAGATACTCTTCGGCATCAAATGATGCTGACAGTGAATGGTAGACTCTGTGCCATTCTGAGTATGATGACCTCAGTCTTTCCTTCCAATCGGGGTTATCTTTGTTAGCTCTTATGTGCTCATAAAGCTGCTTCTGAACACTGCTGGGGAGGGACTTGAAGAATCGGATAAACTCATTACGATCCAAATCAATAATCTTCAAGCTATCTTTGACGGCACGTATCCGCTTCAAGAACCCCGTTGCGGGCTGTTTCTTTGAACTGGCTGCCAACCATTCTCACCTAAGAAAACAAGCTGTCGTGCGCGGGCCAAGAATACACTCGGCATGTTCTGCTCCCATCCACTCAGGATAGCCAACGATGCCATATTCTATCTCCTTCAGCTCTTCCTCAAAAAACTCATCAGCTTCGATATGAAGGCTGCACACTCTGTCGAGCAGGGGCAGTAGTTCTTCGGAGACCTTTTCAAGGTCCTCAGATAGTGCATATCCATAGAACTCCGGGGCCTCCCAGTGATGCTCCTGAAACACATATCTTCCGTCCTCATCTCCCAACTCAAATGTACAATCATGCCATCTGGACCAGATTCCTTCCCAATTCTCCTGATACTTAGAGTCTGTGAGTGCCTGATTCGACGGTCTCTTTTTTGGATCTAGGATTTGTGACAAAGCATCAGCTATCTCTTCTGTGACGGCTGACAAGAGATATCTTCTCTTTTCGTCATCCAACAAGCCCAAGAGAACATCAAGAAGGGATGCGATTTGCGCATGGGTGTAGATCCTATTATCCTCGAACCAATCGATTTTCCCTTTCTTCCACTTTCCATACGAACATTCTCCCTGCTTCTGGTCTAGAATTGTAGAGTAACATAGTATATTTTATGTTTAGACTACACGAGATGGAAGAATGTCCGGTCCTGTTTTGGCCAACCCGCACGTGGGCCCATTGTGCCACTTCTAAACGGCAACAAATACTTCATTTCGGCGTCGTACCGCTTATTGACACAAGTTAGCACAGATGCTAACTTATTGGAGTGGCGAGAATGATTCGATTCTATAGGACATCTTCCGGAAAGTGTCCGATTGAGGAGTTCCTCGATTCTCTGAGCGGCAAAGCAACCCAAAAAGTAACATGGGTGCTCCAACTAATTGAAGAACTGGATGCTATACCAGAACAGTACTTAAAGAAGCTAAAAAGTGAAATCTGGGAATGCAGAATTCAATTCGGAGGAAACATATACAGAGTCTTGTGCTTTTTCGATGGATCTGAAGTTGTACTTACTCATGGATTTCAGAAGAAGACCCAGAAGACCCCGAGAAATGAGATCGAGAAAGCAGAGACCTATCGAACCGACTATTTGCAGAGGAGGGTAAAATGAGCGATTTGCAGAAATATATCCAAAACCGAAAAAAGAGCGACTCTGAGTTTGCCAAGTCCTACGATTCTGGGTACGAGGAGTTCAAAATCGGCGTTATTTTGCGAGAAGCAAGACGGAAAAGTGGGTTGACTCAGGGAGAATTAGCCCGGAGAATCCGGACAACAAAAAGTGCAATATCTCGCATTGAGAACCATGCAGAGGATATTAAGCTATCTACGATAGAAAAAGTCGCAAAGGCACTCGGTAAAAAGATCGTCGTCGAAATCAAATAGCATCTGAAGGCTGGCGTTTCCTCCTCCCATATATCTTACAAGCCAACATTTCGGATTTTATTCTCGCTCAACACGTTCTTAATCACCGGGATCAGCGTCGAAAGCAAAGGACACTGAAAAGAGAAGTTTGTATGTATTGACAATTTGTACATATATCATTGTACTTTTTGAGTAAAGCTTGAATGGGATGAGCAGAAAAATCGGATCAATATTCAAAAGCATGGAATCAGTTTCGCAGATGCAAAAGCTATATTTGAAGATGTGAGGATAACAGCCGTTGATACCAGACAATCATACGGCGAAATTAGGAATATCTCTCTTGGAACGATCCATGGTCGAATTTGTGTTGTCATATACATGGAACGCAAAGAGGTAACAAGAATCATCTCGGCCAGAAAAGCAAACCAACGAGAGAGGAGGCGATACAATGAGTTTATCAAGAGAGCAGAGACTTAAAAAGCTTGATGAGATCAAGGACAAGGATATTGACTACTCCGATATTTCGGAATTAGACGATACTTTTTGGGCGAATGCTGTGATTGAGTATCCTGAAAAGAAGAAACCGGTGACATTACGACTAGATGCTGATGTCCTGGATTGGTTTCGGTCCTTAGGAAAGGGCTACCAGACCAGAATCAATTCGGTCTTACGATCGTTCTACGAAGCACACAAGAAAAAGATATCTTAAGAATTTTTGTCCGGGTAGAACCGGGCGGTTACCCGCCCGGAACCCCCACAGACCCGGCCGTGCAGAATTCCCGCAGCCGGTTCCTCGGAGTCATAGTTTCGCTGCGAAAATAGAGTGCCCTATTTTGGGAGCAAGAAGAGGATATCTTACAAGCAGCCGGTTGAATACTTCCCAAGACAAGGAGTTACCCCGGGTTCGTCGGTTAAGCCACTTATGCCACACCTTACGCACCTGGAAATCGAACGAGGCAAGTGCGCAGTAGTTGCCCGTGATGCCATAATAGTTATAGTGTCCCCGTAGCTTCAGCGCCAGCGCTCGTTGTTGCTCCTGTACAGGTAGGTGTCGATTCCACTTGCACCATCTGGCTACGGTTTTCAAGGCCCGGCTAAACCGGCTCTTCTGCGTCTTTCGCTTAACAACCCAGTTTCCTTTATTGGAAAGCCCCCAATAATGGGTAAATCCTAAGAAATTGAAAGCCTCCCACTGCCTTTCGGTTCCTGAGCTCCCCTTAGACGCTTTGGGGCGGGTAAACCGGATAAGGCGTGTCTTCTCCGAATGAACCGTCAGTCCATACTTACTGAGTCGCTTCGGAAGCACCTCCATGACGCGTCGCGCATCGCTCTCCCCTGCAAAGATCATCGCCGGGTGAGTAGCCCGGGGGAATCTCACCCCCAGGCCCTCTCAGAACCGGACGTGAACCTCTCAGCTCATCCGGCTCCCATTATCCGGCCGTTGGGAGAGTCCCCATTTGCCAGTGAGTGAATAGTCGTGGATCTCTTCTTGCCAACCTGCCGAGCCAGTATTCTGCCCGGCGTTTGTGTCGATTGAGCCGTTTGTATTTCCGGCGAGCCCAGTACACCAGACATCCATTGATGTATCTCAACACTATGTGCAGTCGAGATTTGTAGAAGTGTCCGTAGTAGTTGATCCATCCTCGAATTATTGGATTGAACATTCGTGACAAATCCTCTATGGATTTATCGGGTTTCAGATGCATTCGCCAGTCGTGAACAACTCTTCTCATGGATTTTATTGCTTTGTCACTCACAGCAGGTAGAAAGCTTACAAAGTATTTCCCGTACCTGTTCTTTGCCCTTCTCGGCCTGAACGTATACCCCAGAAAATCAAACGAGATATTTGGATGATCTGCTCTTCGATCATCGTCTTTACAGTATACTATTCGTGTTTTCTCTGGGTGCAGCTCCAGCTTGCACTCCTCAAATCGTTTCTTCAATATCTGCAGTAGTTTTTCCGCTTCTTGCTTCGTCCGGCAGTGCACCAATCCATCATCTGCATAGCGAACCCAGGGGTTTTGCGGGTATCGCCTCTTCATCCACACATCAAATGCATAGTGCAAGAACAGATTTGATAGCAAAGGACTGATCACGCCCCCTTGGGGTGTTCCTGCAGTTCGTTCAACATGATGTCCTTCTTCCGTTCTGAACGGTGCTTTCAGCCACCGCTCGATATACAGAATTTCCCACCGGCAATCTTTGTGCTTCCGTATCGCTCTCATCAGCAAATCATGATCTATGTTGTCGAATAGACCACGAATATCGAATTCCAACACCCAGTCGTATCTCCAGCACCGTTTCCTTGTGATTCCAACCGCGTCTATGGCCGATTTTCCCGGCCTGTATCCATACGAATCGTCCAGAAAGACTGGTTCCACTTTTGGCTCAACATGCGTTTTCACCACCATCTGCGCTGTTCTATCAGCTACAGTCGGTACCCCTATCGGGCGCTTCTCCATTTTGGAGTTGCCTTTAGGAATATAGGCCCGTCGGACGGGGGGGACTCTGTAGCTTCCGGCCTTGAAACGCTCCAGGAGACTCTGAAGATTCTCCTCCAGATCCCGAGCGTACTCCTCCGCCCTCTGCCCGTCTACTCCTACCGCTCCATCCTTCCGAGTCCGCCTGTAAGCCTCATAGAGCCACTTCATGTCGATGTGATACGCCAAGGAGGTAAAGCCTAACTCGGGATGAATCCTCGCCAGTATGCACTTCTATGATATCGGGATTCTCTACCACTTGGAGCGTTGTGCCTTTATGGCCTTTCTGTCCGCCGGGCTTTTTCCCCGAGGGTTTCCGCACCTTCGGGATCTTCTTCAACCCGTCACTGAAGGGAGGCTTGCGGCTGTTGCGGCTGTTTTTATTGATAAACGCTTCCAGTTGCTGAATCCGTTTCTCTTGTCCTTCAAGTTGCCGCTGTTGTTTATCGATGAGTTCTTGTTGAGTTTCGATCTGAGCTCTCAGGTTGTTAAACAAATCTCGAATATGGAAAATGAAGGAAAGGACCGCATCGGGGCCGGCCTTATACAGAGTAAGGATTTGCTCCCTGGTGATGTTGAGAATATCTTTTTTCTTTGATCCCCCTCCCATTAACGAAAATATATCAAAGATCGAAGGTGCTGTCTAGACTGTATGATCTTTTATACACTTCTCCTCAGACAGCTGAATAGTTACATTCTTTTCAAAAACATTTTTTTCTCCTTTTCACTGGCAAGTGCTCGCGTAGGCTGGTTTGAACCAGCCCGGCCGGAACTCATCCAACGGATGATTTTCACTCCCGGTTCCGTTGTGATTAGCCATACCTCTGCCAACTCCTACAAAACCTATACTGGATATAGGTACGGCGATATCGGTGTGTGTCTGATTTTGTTGTAGGGCAGTGACGCTTTCGCCTGTCGGTGTTAGTCCTACAGACCGGCGCCAGGGACAGCGAGGAGCGCTAGTTCTGTGCGCAGTCGCTCGAGCTGTTGTTCCAGTTCACCAATGCGGGTCTTGGTTGTCGAGAGATCGTCCGATCCCGCCTCCTGTTCCAGCTTCTGGGATAGGCTCTGCAGGGCCCGGGCCCCGATCGTGCCGGAGGCGCCCTTCAGGGAGTGAGCCTCCCGCCGTATTTGCTCGGCATCCTCTGCTTTCCCGGCGGCTTTCATGGCCGCGATCCGCCGCGAGGCGTCCTGGAGGTAGTCTCCCAGGATCGAGGCGATGAGCTCAGGCTCATCCCCGAGAGACCTTTTCAGCACCGTCTCGTCGAAGGCCCGCTCCCGCGGGTTTTCCTGCGGGCGTAGGTGTGCGGACCCGGCCGGTGGCTTGCGGGGGCTTTTAACCGGGCGGAAGCGCTCGATGGCGTCCTCCAGCTCCTGAGGGCGTACGGGTTTGGGAACGTAATCATTCATTCCCGCCTCCAGGCAGCGCTCACGGTCGCCCTCCATGGCATGGGCGGTCATCGCTATAATCGGTACTGCGGGATTCAGCACCGGGCTCGGGGACTGCCGGATCCGGCGTGTCGCCTCCAACCCGTCCATCTCGGGCATCTGCACGTCCATGAGCACGATATCGTAGGGAATCTGCTGTAGGGTCTCGAGGGCTTCCAGCCCATTGGCCACCGCGTCCGCGCGGTAGCCGAGCCTGCGGAGAATGGCCAGGGCCACCTTCCGGTTGGTGGCGTTGTCCTCCGCCAGGAGGATGCGGGTGCCGTGCTTGGTTCTTTCAGAGAGCGTGTGCCGGGTGATGATACCTTCGGCGTCGGTCTTTCTGCCGGAGTATTTCTCATCGAGCACCGTAGCAAGGCAGTCGTAAAGGTGGGAACTTTTCACCGGTTTGGTCAGGTAGGCGGAAAATCCGATCTCCTTCAGTCTGGAGGCGTCTCCCCTTTTTCCCGAAGAGCTCATCATGATCAACAGAGTGCCCCCGATCTGCGGGTCCGCCTTGATCTGTCTGCCCAGTGTCTCTCCGTCCGTCACGGGCATCCACATATCCAGGATCGCCGTTTCAAAGGGGTCTCCCTGCCCAACAGCCTCTTTAAGCTTCTGCAGGGCCGTCTGGGCATCCAGGGCCTCGTCGGGGCGGCAGCGCCAGGAGACCAGCTGCCCGCCAATAACCTGCCGGTTGGTCGCGTTGTCGTCCACGACCAGCACCCGCCGGCCACTGATGTCCGCAGGGGCAGGAGCCGGCTGCGTCGCGCCCCGGGACTGCTTCTCGAAGCGGGCTGTAAACCAGAACCTCGATCCCTTGCCCTCCTCGCTCTCCACCCCGATCTCCCCGCCCATCATCTCCACCAGCCGTCTTCAGATGCTCAGACCCAACCCCGTGCCGCCGTAGCGGCGGGTCGTGGAGGCATCGGCCTGGGTGAAGGGGGCGAAGATCCTCCCCGCTGTGTCCCGGGGTATGCCGATACCGGTGTCGGCCACCTCGAAGCGTAGCTTCACCCGGCGCCCGTCCTCTTCCGCAAGCCCCGCCTTGAGGGCGACCTCCTCCGCGGAGGTGAACTTCACGGCGTTGACGATCAGGTTGATGAGCACCTGCCGCAGCCTCCCCGGGTCCCCCCGCAGAAAGGATGGCACCTCCGGATCGATGAGACAGGTATACTCCAGTCCCTTCTCCTGGGGCTTCACGGCCAGGATGTCGTTCATGTCGTCGATTGTGGTCCTCAGGTCGAAATTCAGGACTTCCAGGTAGAGCTTGCCCGCTTCGATCTTCGAAAAATCCAGAATATCGTTGATTATGGCCAGAAGCGCATCGGCACTGCTCTCGACGGTGCTCAAAAAATCCCTCTGCTCCTCCGTGAGACCCGTGTCCATCAACAGGCCCGCCATCCCGATAATCCCGTTCATGGGCGTGCGGATCTCGTGACTCATGTTCGCTAAAAACTCGCTCTTGGCACGAGTGGCGGCGTTCGCCTCTTCCTCCGCTTTTTTCCGCTCGACGACTTCTCTCTCCAACTCTTCCTTGCTTGCATAGGTTTGCTTCCACCTGGTCACAATGCGGAACATATAAAACCAGACTGCAATCAAGAGCAGGGTGATGAAACTGATCGAAGCGAAATAAAGCAAAGCGCTCCTCTTCCCGTTCTGATGCGCTCTTTCGGAAACCTGGGACAGAGCGGCGTCCACTCGGGACATACCCCGGCTGTAAATTCCTTTTTGTTTTTCATATTCATCGCTGAACAGGAGAGCTTTGGCTTCGTTTAGCCGTCCCTGGTGTACCAGATCGAAGGATCGATTCTCCAACTCGACGAGTCTTATATTGGCGGCATCGGTGACTGCGAACGCTTCGCGTATAGACACCTCCGGCACCTGTTGCAGGACCTCCTTGAGTGCGGCGTCCAATTCAGGCTCGAAACCCCGGTAGCGCTTCTCCCACTGCGGGTCGCCTGTCACCGCCGCCATGCGCGCGGACATGGTCAGCACTTCGTCCAGGTAAATGATCTTGGAGCGGAGTTCCAGGATCCCAACATGGTATTCCCCTTCCGCTTCGACCTTATTGTACGACGTACCGCTGTACCACATGGAAAAGACCAGCAACGCTGATGTCACCGCCATGGCCAGAGTCAGCAGGGTGAGTGGGCGTCCCTTAATGCTTTTTAAACCAAGCAGCATTTTTCTCCTTGGTAGTTTTACAAAACCTATGCTGGAACTAGGTACGACGGTATCGGTGTTTGTCCTACAGACCGGCGAGAAGGAGCGCCACTTTAGCGCTTGGCGATCCCCGGCCAGCACACCGAGGCTTTCGAGTTTCTGGGATTGCTGCAGCTTGAGCTCGAGGGTTCGCCGCTCCTCCTCGGCCCGTTTGCGATCCGTGATGTCCTTGAAAACCGTCGCGAATTGGCCGGGTTTGGGGCAGTACGCGCTGACAGAGAGGTACCGATCCAACTCGTCCGTGCCTCCGCAACACTTGCCGCGGCTCCGGTTGGATCATGTAGGACAAACTCCTACAGATGAAAAAGCAAATATCCTACAACAATATCGGACAAATACTGACATACAGATCTAAGAAATCCTCCAATAGTTTAAACAATAACTATGCGCGGTTTCGAGACGAGAACGCCGACTACAAAACCCCGGTTTCGACCGGCTGCGGCAATCACGATGACGCCGTGAGGTGGTGCGAAAAGCGTCTTTTAAAAAAAAGAGTGAAATGGATGAACGTTGGTCGTAGGTCAAAGCGTTGCCGCTGCCTCCCAAAACGAGCAGTCAATTCGTGCCAAAGCCGACGCACGATGCGGAGTACTGGGCGCGGGTCACGAAGGGAGCGGACTTCACGTCCTCAGACAAGATGGATTTCGCGTCCTACAATCGTATTCTCTGGGAAGGGTTAATGGGAAACAAGCCCTATCCCGCCACGCCGACCGAATGGCAGTAAGGAACATAGCTCCTGACGGGGGCTTCGAAGCAGTCCAGGGGAAGGGCTGAGGAGGAACAACCATGGGAAGTGAATCATCGACACGGCGAACCCGAAAATCGTCTCGCACTCCGGTCCTGCTCAAGGTTCCCACCGGCATTCAAGGCTTGGATGAGCTCACCGGCGGCGGCCTGCCCAAGGGGCGGTCCACGCTGTTGTGCGGCGGCGCGGGAAGCGGCAAGACCTTGCTGGCAATGGAATTCGTCGTGCAAGGCGCGGAGCAGTTCGGCGAGCCAGGAGTCTTTGTCTCTTTTGAAGAGCGGACTGAAGAGCTGGCACAGAATTTCGTCTCACTCGGTCATGATCTCAATTCGTTGGTAGCGCA
>Ga0307426_1002804_pt1 | contig 10717 bp, 13 predicted proteins | sample SalMarWE160340MG_FD_202165 | JGI IMG/M metagenome (GOLD analysis project Ga0307426, IMG submission 202165) | Salt marsh sediment microbial communities from the Plum Island Ecosystem LTER, Massachusetts, United States - WE1603-40 | ecosystem: Environmental > Aquatic > Marine > Intertidal zone >... | reverse complement strand
GAAATGGGCAAAAAGTAGCGAAACTTGTCAGACCATGGATTGCACTTCGGAAGAACTTCACAATCTATTACAGAGATGATGAAGTTAAAGCACAAGGTGGCTTGTTGGCTTGGGGCTTTGAAGCAACAAGTAATACAGGAATGTTTGCATTCAGATTGGACAAAAAAATCCTTGCTGTCCGCGATCAGATGAGGGTGTCTGTTGGAGATTACATGGATCCCCTACATGCGATTGCTTCAGCAGTTGTGGTTGACCGTATCTTCTTCAAAGGAAGAAGTTGTATGGGAACAATAATTTGTTGTTTGCTACCTATTGTGATAATCATTGCGATGATCTTGATTCTTTCGATGATGCTCACACCGTAAAGTTGTCCTATAATGAAAATATGAGCTGGATCATGTTAACATCATATTGGCATCAAGTACCAGCTCTTTTTTTCTATATCTGGTTTTATAGTCACCTTGGGGTCATAAATGTTCAGAAGATATGACCACATAGACGCCACCACAAAATGAAACCTGTTCATAAGTCACATAGATGCCAGTTCCACGTGTCATCAACTTAATGGTGTCTGCCGCCCAACAGAATTCATTATCATCCCATTCATCAATCAGTTTAATTCTTACCTTTCCAAGCTCAGTAAAATCGCTAAAGGAAACATCACCTATCACAAGTATTCCCTTGGGAAAAAGCAATTCATTCAAAATGCGACAAATAATCTGCAATTTCTCATCCAAGTTGAAATGGTGCAGTGTATACGCTGAAACTACTCTATCAAATTTGGACGATAGTTCCTCTGGCCATTTTGATCCGATATCGCCCTTTATCAGATGGGCAGAAGGAATCTTCTTACCAGCTAATTCCAACATTCGCTCTGAAAAATCCAAACCCCATACTTCACAATTGTAATTTAAGAATCGCTTAGCTAGTTCTCCAGTCCCAATACCTATATCAAGAATTCTCATTCCATCTCTAGGAGAAGAGAGCTCCACAATCCTATCGAGGATATCATCATATCCAGCAAATGGAAAACTATCTTTGAAGAACTCAAGCATTTCATCATATTTCAAAGCCCATCTATCAAACATGTCAGGAGTTCTGCGACGATTCATTATTCATAATATAGGCATATGATGATATTTGTTTATCTGACCACGTCTTTTATGAACCATTGTTATAATTATAATATTCATGACATTGGAAAGAATCAGTGATTCAGTATATGCAGATACATCAGGAACAAATGGAGGTAACTTCGGAACTATTGTTCTCGACAATGAAATTGTATTTGTTGATTCAGGTATGTTTCATCACATCACTAAGACAGAGTTCGATAGGATTAAGAAAGAAAACAATCTTGATGTGACAAAGATGATCCTCACTCATTATCATTCGGACCATATCCTTGGAGCACAGGGACTTGGCAATGTAAGTATCATTAGTTCCAGAGAAACTCATGACCTTCATTTAGATGAAGTGAAGCGGAAAGATTACCTGACTAATCTTAGACAGAGAGCTGAAGACGGAAAGGATGAACGCCCCGATTTTTGGAAGGCAGTTCAAACGTTATCAGTAAGGATTCCGGATATCATATTTGATGAGAAGATATCTGTTGGAAGAAATCGGGAATTAGTGGTTCTGAAACTTGATGGTCATACAGCAGGTTCTTCAATTGTGGAATTCGATAAAGAAGAAACCGTATTCATAGGTGATTTGGTTTTCAATCAATCATTTCCCTATGCAGGGGATACAAGCTGCGACCCTGATAAGTGGATAGCTGCATTGAAGAAAATTAGCGACAAGAAGTATTCGGTGATAGTTCCTGGGCACGGTCAAATATGCAATAATGATGTAATCTCAGAACATATAGAGTTCCTGTCAAATCTTAGAGATCTGATCAAGAATGCAATTGATGAGGGAATTAGTCCAGATGAGTTTGTAGAGGGTGGCAGAATGCCCGAATTCCACATCACAGAGAGAAGCAAACCACGAGTGCAATCTACTGCTAGGACATGGTTTGACTTCTACAAATCGTGATAGCGGGATTACCACTTTGGAATTAGACGAGTAGATGAGTTCTCAGTTCGTATCTCATTCAGTTGACTTGTCAGCTCTGCGTAGCGCTCGTCCTTTTGGAGTTTCGCAACTTTTTCTTTGTAGTCATTCTCATCCTTGTATTTCGTAACATAATATGAAACAGAGGGATTATCCTTGTCCTCCCAAGCACCAACGAGGTCAACTCCATGGTCCTCATATATTCTTTGAAACTTCTCACGAAGTTCATCGACTTTGGATATCTTATCTGTATCCGTCTTCATTCTATATAACATGTATAGAGTCAATTGAATCACTATTTTAACTATTGTTAATTCATTGATAAATGTTGTTCTAGGGAGTCAATCGGAAAAGGTAACAACACTATGAAATAGAATTAATTTAATCACATCAACAAAGATTTAGGGAGTCAATTGCACATCGAGTCCAATTTAAAGAGGTCGAAAACATAAATTGGCAAAAAAAAGAAAATCTGCTGGTCGATCGAAAGGCGGATCAGGAAGCAAGGGTAATGTCCAGTGTTCTAGATGTGGAAGACTAGTACCGTTGGATAAGGCGAAAAAATTCACAAAGAGTACATCAGTTGTTGAACCACAAATTGCTCGGGAACTTAGGCAGCAAGGTTCGTTCATTCAAACCAAAAGAGTGACTTCATATTATTGTGTGAGCTGTGCTGTGCATTCAGGTAAAGTTCACATACGACAGGCTGAGCAAAGAAGGCCTGCTCCGAAACGATAGTTGTACATCCTAGAGTTAGCAATAATTTCAAAAAGCATACATGAAAGCAATAAGAGATACCTAGTTGGAATAACTTTTTTTCGTAACACACTACAATGTAATGGCGGAGAATTTGACAAACGTAGGCGTCATTGGAATTTATGTTGATGACATAAAAAAAGCAGTACAATTCTATTGTGATCAACTTGGTTTCAAAATCCAGAACCATTACGATGCCGGTTGTATCGTAATATTGGAAAATGACGGACCGACATTAATACTGGAACAAGTGGAACAAAAAACAGAGAAGAAAGTTCCAGGCTCTTCACAGATTGTGATTTGCATAGCTACTAATGACATTATCACTAAATCGAAAGAGCTTAAAGAATTAGGTGTTGAGTTTCTATTTGATGAACCAAAACCATTCACAGTAGGAAAATACATGATTATGAATGATCCAGCTGGAAATATTGTTGAACTATTAGAATTTGCTGAGGAATAGGCAATAATCAAGAAACGAGTTGTATCAACAGGAATCGTCACAGAATCCGGTTTCATCACACTCTACAATGATGTGCCCAAAGGCGCGTTTGAAGTATCTTGCTGCATCTTTAAGCCCTTCTTGGCCTGCTTCTGTTAATGTATAGACAATCTCTCGACCATCTTTCTTTCCCTTAATTAGCCCTCGCTCTTTTAGCTCTTTCAAAGCTGGATAGATGGTGCCTGCTGTAGGGGTAGAACCTCGTCGTCTTCCCAATCTATCAGCTATCTGTTGTCCATACAAAGGTTCGTCTTTAAGTTCCCAGAGGATCTGAAATGTGAGGAATCCGCGCATGTCACAACAATCAGGAGGACAACATTCGCTATCTCTTTGTTCACTCATGTTAAAATATTGGATATCCGATATATTTAAGTGCATATGTTGGACGTACAATATATAGGGTGTCCAATATGAATTTTGGAAACGACGAAGAAAACAAGTCCAAGAAAACTGGCGAGAAAACCAGCAATATGAATTGTAACTGTGGAAGCCTACCGGCCTCTACAATAGTGTGTTCAGAATACGCAAACCCTGAAAAATGGATTATATAATCGGTGAAAAAAGATGGAACATAAACAAGTGAGTAATCTTAATGATGAACAGATAAAGGATGAAGTAAAGAAGGCATACAGCAAGGTTGCTGAAGTATCAACAAGTTGTTGTGGACCCAGCTCCAGAAAAGATTTGGCTCTTCAATTCGGATATGAAATAGAAGGAGTTCCAGAAACTGCGACTGAATCATTTGCAGGGTGCGGAAATCCTATTGTTCTTGCATCTCTTAAAGAGGGAGAGGTAGTATTAGATCTGGGGAGCGGAGCAGGACTGGATGCATTTGTAGCTGCTCGAAAAGTAGGTGAAAAGGGTATGGTGATTGGTGTTGATATGACTCCAGCCATGCTTGAGAAAGCAAGAAAAGCAGCTGAAAAAGCAGGCTTGACAAATTTGGATTTCAGAGAGGGCGATATTGAGAATCTCCCGGTAGATGATAATTCAGTAGATGTAATAATCAGCAACTGTGTGATCAATCTTGCGCCAGATAAATCCAAGGTATTCAAAGAAGCTTTTAGAGTTCTACGACCAGGCGGTAGATTAGCTATCTCCGATATTGTGTTAGATAATGAACTTCCAGCAAGTGTCCGTGAGAGTGTTGGAAATTATACAGGATGTCTTGGAGGAGCAATCCTCGAAGATGAATACCTAGGTCTAATCAGCGAGGCCGGGTTTGAGAAAGTAGAGGTTGTAGATAGAGCTGTGTTTAATCTTGGTGTGAGCGCAAAGATATCAGCTTACAAACCTGAGGCGAACTGAAAACATGCTAGATAATCTCACGATTGATGGTGCATCCTCAAAAGATTTGAAGCAAATAGAAAATTTGTTAGAATTGGTCAATCTCCCAACCGAGGGTGTGAAGGATCATATAAAGCACTTTAAAATTGCTGATATCAGAACAGACCAGATGAAGATACACTCAATCGTGGGATGTATTGGTCTTGAGATTTATGGTGAGAATGGGGTATTGCGGTCTCTAGCAGTTCATCCAGATTATCAGAAGAGAGGAATTGGAAGAACTTTAATTTCCAATGGACTGAAGTTTGCTAGGATGAATGGTCTGAAAACACTCTATCTCCTTACAGATACTGCGAGGGACTATCTAATATCCCTTGGATTTCAAGAGATATCTAGAGATGCAGTACCCCAAATAATTCTTGATTCACCTGAATTCAGCTCAATCTGCCCCTCAACAGCTACCTGTCTATCGATATCATTAGAATAGTCATAAGATTATTACTGTATCAGTGCATTATGGTTGATGCTGTCGTTAATTAAGAAAAGTCAGGTTTGTAAGTGGTTTTTTCTCATAATGATGATAGTGATATATATGAAATAGAGTAACTTGTAAGAGAAAAGAGAATACAACTCTTGAGAGAGGTGTTGTGCTTGGGACAATATTATAGAAAATCACTCTCAGCAGAACGTCTGAAGAGATGTTATGATGTTGCTCCCAAGAGAACTATACAATATCTTGAAGCTGAGATTGCTCATGTTAAGAATCACATCCACAAGGGTAAGAAAGTACTAGAGCTTGGCTGCGGGTATGGTAGAGTGCTAAAAGAATTGGCAAATAAGTGCCAGACTCTTGTAGGGATTGATCTAGCCCCAGATAATATTCTGATGGCACAAAATCATCTTTCAGAGTATAAAAATGTAGAAGTCATACTCATGGATGCTGAGTTCCTTGGTTTTAGGGACAATCAATTTGATGTTGTTCTATGTATTCAAAATGGATTATCAGCTTTTAAAATTAAACCAGTAAAACTTGTTAAAGAAGTTATAAGAGTGACACGAACGAGAGGTCTTTGTTTCTTTTCAACATACTCACAGAAATTCTGGGAGGACCGTCTTGAGTGGTTCAGAAGGCAATCAGAAGAAGGCCTTCTTGGAGAGATCGATTATGATGCTACCAGACCAGGTTTGATAGTATGCAAGGACGGGTTTAGATCATCAACCTTCTATGAGGACGATTTTTGGCGTCTTGCTGAAACACTCAAATTAGAGTCTGAAATAGTTGAAGTTGACAATTCAAGTCTATTTTGGGAAGTCAGAAAGTAGGAAGACCAAATGTAGGTCTATCATTATCAATCTCTGTAAGCTGCAATTATGATTCAGAAAGTCAATTGTTGTCTATGAACTACTAGTCTTGGAGAGAGGTATTATATTGAATAATACTGTATTTCTATTTGAGATGGGTATTAATGATCACTGAAAGATCCAGGGAAGTTGATATAAAGGATGGAACTGTTGAAGCGGGTCTTTTTGAAGCCATCGCACACCCCACGAGAATAAAGATACTATTTTGTTTGTGCGATGGACCTATGGGTTTTGCGGAATTGAAACACAGACTCCTGATATCCAGTAGTGGTAATCTACAACATCACCTCGGAAAATTAGTTTCTCTTGTGGGATTGAACAAATGGGGTGATTATATCCTTACAGATTCAGGACAGGATGCAATTGTAACCATCAAATCATTACGGAATACACAGAGTTTTCATAGCAATTTTACTCAGAACACATCAGAGAAGAAGCTTAGTACATTTGCAGCAACTATAGGCTATTATGTCATCCAGATGAACATGCCATTCATTCTTGGAGATGTGGAACCGATTACCCCCGTTTATGCATTATTCTCTTCCCTAGTTTTTGCAATGATTTTCTATCTAATATTTGGTTTTGTTGAAAATCGAAGGATGGATAAGAAATGAAGCTTGGTTCAATATGTGAGAATAATATCAACCTAAAAACGCTGGAGAGTTAGTCTATGTCCAATTCAATTGATATCAAAACTGAGGGGCTTACCAAGTTATTTGGTAGTGTCCAAGCCCTGGTAGATCTTAACCTCGAGGTTCAACGAGGTAGTGTATTTGGGTATCTAGGACCAAATGGCGCAGGGAAGACTACCACAGTCAGGATACTTTCTGGTCTATTACGCCCGACCAGGGGCAATGCCACAGTATGTGGGTATGATGTTAATAAGCAACGAGATGAGATCAAATCAATTACTGGCCTTCTCCCAGAAGCTCCTGGATTGTACTCAAAATTATCTGCTGTTGAGTTTTTGGAGTTCATTGGTGCATTGAATGACCTATCGGGTGAGGTAGTTCATAGGCGTATTGATAATTTGCTAGACCTTCTGGGGCTTGAGGGGCGTCAAAATGACCTTTTGGAATCATACAGTTCTGGAATGAAACAGAAAGTTCTCATTGCAGCAACTATCATTCATGAACCACGACTCGTTTTTCTTGATGAACCAACGTCACGCTTGGACCCAGCAGCTAGCGCTCTTGTAAAAGAGATAATCCTTGCCTTAGCCAGTGAAACTGATACAACGTTTTTCATCTGTACTCACATGACGGATTTTGCAGAGGATGTCTGCGAGGTCATAGGAATACTCAATGAGGGCGTTTTGACCACACTTGGCGCTCCAAATGATATTGTGAATAATTTAGGTGCAAAAGACTTGGAAGATGCATATCTCAAGATTGTTGGCGGGGAAGTAGACCGAGAGAAGCTACTGAGTTGGAGGGAGTGATTTGAGAGGGCATTGGTTTGCCATTGCGAAAGCGGAATATTATGTAGCGACCTCTAGATTCCGAAGATTTCGTTTGCAAGCAACCATTGCACTAGCTGTTTTTGGTATCATCTGGGCGTTGTATATTGTGCCAGCGATTGTGTCAAGCATATTGCAGGGTATAGGCACAGAAGTTGAAATCCTACTCAGATATTCACTTCCGCAAATGATGCGGACTGCAGTTTTGTTTGTTTGGATCATGGTACTGATCTATCCTATATCCTATGCATTACAAGAGATCAGGATTGGTCAATGGGAGATTATGCTCTCCAATAATGTTAGTACAAGAGATATGATGATGGGTACCTTTCTTGGACGCATACCTACCTATGGCCTTTTGATCCTCTTCATGGCACCAATTGCAATATGTCCTTTTGCGTTATTCTTTCATGTTTCAATCATTGGTCAGTCGATAATGTATCTGGTCATCGTTTTCGTAGCTCTGAGTACATTACTGCTATCGAATCTCATAACTACAGCAATACAAGCCAAGCTTGGTGAATCATCAAGAGGGGATGATATTGCAAAAGCTCTTGGCATGGTTGTAGCAATCGTCGTTCTCCTTCCAATGTATGGCATCATGTATTTTGCAGGACCATTGTCTGAAGTGATGGGTATGTCGGTATGGCTCTTATTTCCATTTACATGGGGAGCTGATCTCATCTCATGGTCTGTTATTCTATTCAATGGAGTTAATCTGACTCAGAATGATATTAATTTATTCAGTCAGATTATAGGAATCAATGTCAATATAGAACTACTTCTGCTCCTGGGATTTACAGTACTGGTAATAGGATTTGCTTTTGTGTCAGCAGACAGACTATTCACATTTGCTGGCGGTGCAAGAACGGAGAAAATAGTCACAGTAGGAAAGGAGAATTTCATAATACGCACAATTCGAGGGAGCTCTTCAACACCGTCTAGAGTGCTACTAGCAATCACGCTCAAAGATTTTAGTAGAAAGGTGCAAAATATCACACGACTAATGTATGGAATTGTTCTAGCAATATTGATGCCAATAATATTCCAATACTCAATGAGCGGAGTGGGAGAGATACCACCTGAGATTCTTAGGTTTGTAATGCCCATAATCATCCTGATGTTAGGTATGGTGATGGCTATGATTGGAGGTTTCACCTTTGGAGGGATTGGATTTCTTGAATCTAAGGATCAGCTCTGGATTATCAAATCTGCACCAAGGGGTGCTATGAAATATACAAAGGCACGTCTATTGGAATCGTTCATTATGGCGTTTCCAATTTCATTAATTCCCGCCATAGGCGTATCGATAATATTTGGTTTCAATATTTTGGATACTCTTTCAATTCTGGGATTCACATATCTGACTGTCTGTGGAGCCACACTCTTCAGCATAGGAATAACTGCAAATAATCCAAACTATGAGAATCAAAAAAGCAGTGCTTTCTATGTGAACACATTTGCATCGATATTTGGTGTAATGATAATCTACATGTTTTCGTTTTTCTCAGGATTTGGATTCATGATCACAACGGGAAGCACACCACTCATAATGCTAATCTCAATTGGACCACTCCTGATAATTGGGATTATTGTTTGCTATCTTGGGGTCTATCGGATGTCGAAACCAGACTCCGGGTGAATGCTATCCGACAGAAGTAGAAAATGAAAAAGTGTCTTACAAGGGATGATGATTTCCAGGGATACATTATTTGTAGTGATTCTTATGAAATCCATATTTCTAGTACAACATATATGGAGGGACAGCAAATAGTTAGAGTGGAATGACAAGTATTATTGAAACTACAAACTTGACCAAGATCTTTGGTCACAAGCTCATCGCTGTTAACAACCTGAGCTTGGAAGTAGAGGAAGGTTCAGTTTACGGTTTCCTTGGTCCAAATGGAGCGGGAAAAACGACCACGATAAGATTAGTGTTAGGTTTGATAAGACCCACTGCAGGGGAGGTTACAGTCTTTGGAGAGAGGATGCTCCCCAGTTCATCTGAACTGCGTAGAAGAATTGGATATCTGCCAACAAATCCAAAACTACCACCGAAGATGACTCCTATAATGTATCTTGATTTTGTAGGAAAATTATTTGCGCAAAATAAGGACCAACGAACATCGAGGCTGTCAAAACTAATACGATCAGTCGATTTGCTACCCAGTGCTTCAAGAGAGATTAAGGGATTCTCAACTGGAATGGTAACTCGTCTTGGGCTTGCTGCAGCACTAATGAACGACCCTGATCTACTCATTCTCGATGAACCAACATCAGGTTTAGACCCAACAGGAAGAAAATCAACATTAGATTTGATTGAAGAGCTTGATAACAAGACGATATTCGTATCATCTCACATTCTTAGCGATATTGAGAGGATATGCACCCATGTTGGAGTAGTGAATGAAGGCAAGCTAATCTATTCGGGTCCAATAAAAGAAATGAAGAAGCAGATTCAGAGAAACAGAATCAGATTGGAATTGGATGGTAATTTGGACGATTTCTGTGAGAAGTTGAAATCTATTAATTATGTTATGGATGTTGAGAGAAGAGGAGACTTCACAATTGACATTACCTTTGATTCCCAAATCTCAACAATAATTGGATTAAAGCAGGTAATTGAGTTACTGTCGGAAACTGAAATAGAGTTGATATCAATCAACTCATCAACGTCACGAATTGAAGATGCATTTTTAGCATTACTTGAGGAGGAAGAGTCGCGTGGGTTCCTTAGAGCAGTCGAAGATTAGAAGAACTATAATGCCATTTCTAGCCATATTTCAGGCTGATTTAGAGGCATTACTAAAATCAAGGATAACATATGGCTGGTTGATAGCGGGAGTATTCCTTCAGGTCATTAGAGTTCTGAGTAACTCCCGAATCACTCCCACATCAGTGATCATCCCACTTGGTCTCAATGACTTCATAATCATATGGAGTATGTTGATTATTGGTACAACAGCAAGTACAGTTTCATCAGAAACAGGTGAGCTTGCAGACTCTATAATGAGTAAATCTGTAAAGAGACAGGATTACATCTTTGCAAAGTTCGCCTCTAGAATTGTGTATGTGGTGGTGATGTATCTGGCGATAACATTGGTCTTGGTTATAGCATCAGTGAGATTAGCCGAGAACGATTTTGACATCTATGGATTAGTTGCTGCAATTATCTTCGTATTGATTGCACTCATCATGTTGACATCTCTTGGTGTTTCACTCAGTGCTTTTGTTTCAAACTCTGTTATTGCCATAGTGACTCTACTCATTCTTTGGTATTCGATGACCGACCACCG